>Ga0247836_1004958_pt1 | contig 16022 bp, 15 predicted proteins | sample LaCruzMarch2015__4_FD_187116 | JGI IMG/M metagenome (GOLD analysis project Ga0247836, IMG submission 187116) | Freshwater microbial communities from meromictic Lake La Cruz, Castile-La Mancha, Spain - LaCruzMarch2015_14m | ecosystem: Environmental > Aquatic > Freshwater > Lake | place: Spain...
ACCGCCCGGGTGCTGGGGCGAATGCTGGACGGACAAGAGACTTGAGCGACACACACGACGACCTCCCCCACTCCGAAGAGCTGGCCGCCGACATCGCGGAGGCTGAAGCCGAGGCTGGTCTGGATGACGGCCTCGGGCCCATCGACGCCCTGATCGCCGAGCGCGACCAGTGGAAGGACCGCGCCCTGCGCGCCGTCGCCGAGGCCGAGAACACGAAGAAGCGGGCCGAGACCCAGTCCAACGACGCCCGCGCCTACGCCATCCAGCGTTTCGCCCGCGACCTGCTGGGCGTGGCCGACAATCTGGAGCGGGCATTGCAGGCGGCCCCGAAGGACGCCGACGCCGGCGAGGCCGGTCTGGTCACCGGGCTGGAGCTGACCCAGAAGTCGCTGCTGCAGGCCTTCGAGAGCAACAATCTGAAGCGCGTCGCCCCCGAGCCGGGTGAGGCTTTCGACCCCCACCTGCATCAGGCCATGATGGAACAGCCGTCCGACACGGTTCAGGGCGGACAGGTGATCCAGACGCTGCAAGCCGGCTACGCCCTGTTCGGCCGCACCGTGCGCCCGGCCATGGTGGTCGTTGCAGCCAAGGGCTCCGGCGCGGCGGCGGGCAATGCGGCCTATGCGGCGGCGGGTGCCACCGGCGGGAATTTCGACCAGAAGGCCTGAGCTCTTCCCGTTGGCGATGGCTGGTTCGTCACGAAGGGCACGAAGAATTCACAAAGGACACAACGTGTCCTGAGCGGATGACGAGAGCCCGGGCGCTCGATTCAGCTGGAAGAGCCGGGATCAAGGCCACGGCCTCGACCAAAAGGCGGCGAAAGCCGCAATTTCCCGACCAGATGTCGGGATCCCTGGACCCGGCCCCATCCCCGGTCCCGTCGTGTCCTTTGTGAATTCTTCGTGCCCTTTGTGATGAACCTGTCGGCCACCGCAGGCCGCCAGGACAACGGGCCTAGTTTTTCAGTCGCTCATTGAAGAAGGCCAGCAGCCGGCTCCAGCCGTCGGCGGCGTCCGCCGCCCGGTAGCTGTCGCGATAGTCGGCGTGGAAGGCGTGCGGGCTGTCCGGATAGACATGGATGCCGCTGGCGGTCTGGCCGGCGCGTTGCAGGGCCTCGCGCATGGCCTCGACGCTGGTCAGGGGGATCCCGCGGTCCTGACCGCCGTAGAGGCCCAGCACCGGACATTTCAGATCATCGGCCAGATTGACCGGCCAGGGCTGGCCCGCCGCAGCCTGTTCGGGCGTCGCGGTCGCCGCGGGCGCGAGGCGGCCGTACCAGGCTACGCCGGCAACCAGCACGGCGAAGCGGGCACAGGCCTGCCAGACCACCTTGCCGCCCCAGCAGAAGCCGGTGATCCCGACCTTGTCGCCATTGGCCCAGAGCTGCTGGTTGACCCAGTCGAGGGTCGCCGAGACGTCGCCCATGACCTGCTCATAGCCGGCCGCGCCGACGATCTGCTGGATCCGCGACATGTCCGTCAGGCCGGCCGGGTCCTCGACCCGGCTGAAGAAGGCAGGGGCGACGGCGGCGAAGCCGGCCCTGGCCAGCCGCCGGCAGAGGTCGCGGATGTATTCGTGGACGCCGAAAATCTCGGATGCGACCACCACCACCGGCCAGGGGCCGTCACCGGCCGGGCGCGCGACGAAGATCGGCAGGGCGAAACCGTCCGGGGACGGAATGGTGGTGGTGTCCTGGGTCAGGCCCTCTCCGTCCGTGGTGATCGGGGCTGCCTGCCCGGCCAGGGCCGCGGGGGCATAGCCGGCGAAGGCCAGTCCACCGACCACGCCGGTCGCCAGCGCGCGGCGGCTGAAACGGAAATCCTCGGGCTCGGGCCCTTCAGGGCGGATCAGGTTCGGCATCGAGCGGCTCCGGTCTTGCGAGGGGGCGAGACTGACCGCGCGACCGGCCGCCGTCGAGTCACGATTGTCGTGACGCTAACGCGCCCGGCGGAGCGTCAGATTGATCCGGCCGCCCCCCGGAACCAGCGTCGAGGAGCCGGCGATGACCCGGTCGATCCCGTGCCGCGCCAGCCGCGCCGGACCGGTCAGTGCGCAGACATCGCCCGAGGCCAGCCGGACCGTCCGCGTTGGCCCGCCCTCTGCCGCGCCGATCCGGAACACCGCGGCATCACCCAGCGAGACGGACAGCACGGGCGCGCGGAGGTCCTGTTCGTCGCGGTCCTGATGCAGCCCCATCCTCGCCCCGCCGCGGTAGAGGTTGACCAGACAGGCGTCCGGCGGATCGGGCCAGCCGGTCAGGTCGCTCCAGAGCGTCAACAGGGCCTCCGGCATGGACGGCCAGGGCGCGCCGGTCTCCGGATGGGTCGGCTGGTAGCGGTAACCCGCCCGGTCCGAGACCCACCCCAGCGGGCCGAGATTGGTCATCTCGACCGAAAACGGCCGCCCGCCGGGCGTCACGGGCTGAAAAAAGGGTGACTGTTCAACGGCCGCCAGCACCCCTGCCAGCAACCCCGACTGTGCCGTCGCGCAAAGGGCTCCCGGCCAGAGCCGGAAACCCTCCATACCCGTATCGATCGCGCGCGCCGAACCCATGCTCCAAGGTAGGAGCAGCCCCTCCGGCGCTCAAGCCGCGCGCTGGCGCAACTGGCAGACCCTGACGGTTGAATCGTGCGTCAGGGCTATTTGGGACTTGCGGCGGGTGGGGTGTTTCCCATATCGGCCTCAACCGTCCTGAAACCCCACCCCGCGTGGGGCTTTGCGGCCGGACACATACCAACCGACCAAAGACCCTGACACCGGGGGCGGTCACGCGCGGCGCTTCGCTCTAAAAGGCCGCCGCATCGCCCGCTGAAATGGAGTGAAAGACCACCAATGGCCAAGATCATCGGCATCGACCTGGGCACCACCAACTCGTGCGTGGCCGTCATGGACGGCAAGAACCCCAAGGTCATCGAGAACGCCGAGGGCAACCGCACCACGCCCTCCGTCATCGCCATCCAGGACGGCGGCGAGACCCTGGTGGGTCAGCCGGCCCGCCGCCAGGCGGTGACCAATCCGACCAACACCTTCTTCGCCATCAAGCGCCTGATCGGCCGCTCGTTCGATGATCCGGTGGTGGCCAAGGACAAGAACATGGTCCCCTATGAGATCGTCAAGGGACCGACCGGCGACGCCTGGGTGCGCGCCAACGGCAAGGACTATTCGCCCCAGCAGATCTCGGCCTTCACCCTCGGCAAGATGAAGGAGGCCGCTGAGGCCTATCTCGGCGAGACCGTGACCCAGGCCGTCATCACCGTTCCGGCCTATTTCAACGACGCCCAGCGTCAGGCGACCAAGGACGCCGGCAAGATCGCCGGTCTCGAAGTCCTGCGCATCATCAACGAGCCGACTGCAGCCGCCCTCGCCTATGGACTGGACAAGAACGACGGTCAGAAGATCGCCGTCTACGACCTCGGCGGCGGCACCTTTGACGTCTCGATCCTCGAGATCGGCGACGGCGTGTTCGAGGTGAAGTCGACCAATGGCGACACCTTCCTCGGTGGCGAGGATTTCGACCTGCGCCTGGTCGACTATCTGGCCGACGAGTTCAAGAAGGAGCAGGGCGTCGACCTGCGCTCCGACAAACTGGCCCTGCAGCGCCTCAAGGAAGAGGCCGAAAAGGCCAAGAAGGAACTCAGCTCCACCAGCCAGTATGAGGTCAATCTGCCGTTCATCACCATGAACGCCTCAGGCCCGCTGCACCTGAACATCAAGCTCTCGCGCGCCAAGCTGGAGGCCCTTGTCGAGGACCTCGTCCAGCGCACCATCGAACCCTGCGCCAAGGCACTGAAGGACGCGGGCCTCAAGGCCTCGGACATCGATGAAGTGGTCCTGGTCGGCGGCATGACCCGCATGCCGATGGTCCAGGAAGCGGTGAAGAAATTCTTCGGCAAGGAGCCGCACAAGGGCGTCAACCCGGATGAGGTCGTGGCCCTCGGGGCCGCTGTTCAGGCCGGCGTCCTTCAGGGCGACGTCAAGGACGTGCTGCTGCTGGACGTGACCCCGCTGACCCTGGGCATCGAGACCCTGGGCGGTGTCTTCACCCCGCTGATCGAGCGCAACACCACCATCCCGACCAAGAAGAGCCAGACCTTCTCGACCGCCGACGACAACCAGTCGGCCGTGACCATCCGGGTCTTCCAGGGCGAGCGTCCCATGGCGGCCGACAACAAGGTCCTCGGCCAGTTCGACCTGATGGGCATTCCGCCGGCACCGCGCGGCATGCCGCAGATCGAGGTCGCCTTCGACATCGACGCCAACGGCATCGTCCATGTCACGGCCAAGGACAAGGCGACCAACAAGGAACAGTCGATCCGCATCCAGGCCAATGGCGGCCTCTCGGATGCCGACATCGAAAAAATGGTCAAGGAAGCCGAGGCCAATGCCGCCTCCGACAAGGCCCGCAAGGAAATGGTCGAGGCGGTCAACGCTGCCGACAGCCTGATCCATTCGACCGAAAAGGCCATGGCCGAGCACGGCGACAAGGTCGGGGCCGAGGAGAAGGCCGCGATCGAGACCGCCCTGGCCGACCTGAAGACGGCGAAGGACGGTACGGATCCGGAAGACATCCGGGCGAAGACCAACACCCTGGTCCAGGCCTCGATGAAACTGGGCGAGGCCATGTACGCCTCCCAGCCGGGCACCGGCGACAGTGATGACGCCACGGCCACCGCCGACGACGGCGTGGTCGACGCCGAATTCGAGGAAGTCCCGGGCGACGACGACGGAAAGAAGAGCGCGTAGGCCGGAACATGCCTCTCCCCGGCGCTTCGCCGGGGGGAGGAATGGGCCGCTTCATGAAACTTGCATCATCGGACCGGGCACCCATGTCAGTCCGGTCAGCCGATCCGGTCCGTCACCCGCCAGGAGGCGTCGGCCGGCGGCAGGGTAAGGGGACGAACGCCACATGGCGACGCGTGACTATTACGAGATCCTCGGGGTCGAACGGACCATCGACGCCGCCGGGCTGAAATCGGCCTATCATAAACTGGCGATGCTGCATCACCCTGACCGTAATGGCGGATGCGAGGACGCCATGGCCCGGTTCAAGGAGATTTCTGCGGCCTATTCGATCCTCTCAGACAACCAGAAACGCGCCGCCTATGACCGGTTCGGCCATGCCGGCGTCGACGGCGGAGGCGGCGGATTCGGGGGCCAGGGCCAGGGCTTCACCGACGTCAATGACATCTTCTCCCAGGTCTTCGGCGACGCCTTCGGCGATGTGTTCGGCGGCCGCGCCGGTGGCGGCGCACGACAGCATGGACCGCGCCGCGGCTCCGACCTGCGCTATGACATGGAGATCACCCTCGAGCAGGCCTACAAGGGCTCCGACGTCGAGATTGCGATCCCGACCACCGCCGCCTGCGAGACCTGCGAAGGCTCCGGTGCCCGCAAGGGTGCCAAGGCGACGACCTGCTCGACCTGCCAGGGCGCCGGCCGTGTGCGCTCGGCCAACGGCTTCTTCCAGGTCGAGCGGACCTGCCCCCATTGCGGCGGGCAGGGGTCGCGCCTGTCGGCTGCGGACACCTGCACCGGCTGCGCGGGCCATGGGCAGGTGCGCAAGAATCGCAAGCTGCAGCTCAAGATTCCGGCCGGGGTCGATGACGGATCGCGCATCCGCCTGTCCGGAGAGGGTGACGCCGGGACACGCGGCGGCCCGCGCGGCGATCTTTATGTCTTCATCTCGGTGACGCCCCACGAACTGTTCGAGCGGGACAATCTCGATCTGCTGGTCACCGTGCCCGTACCCATGACGACGGCGGCACTGGGCGGCGAGATCGAGGCACCCTGCCTGACCTCCGAGGCCTGCGACGGCCGCTGCCGTGCGCCCGTCAACGTCCCTGCCGGGTCCCAGACCGGCAAGACCGTCCGCATCAAGGGCAAGGGCATGCCGCATCTGAACGGCAAGAACCGCGGCGATCTGGTGGTCGAGCTGTTCGTCGAGACCCCGACCGATCTGACCGCGCAGCAGAAGGCGTTGCTTCAGGAGCTGGCGGCCTCGCTGGGCGAGAGCCAGACGCCGCGAAACTCGTCCTTCACCGGCAAGGCCAAACGCTTCTGGGCTGACATTCTGGGCTCGGACACACCGCAGTAACCGCCGTCACCCTCGGGCTTGACCCGAGGGCCAGACCGTCAGGTCCTCCGTCGATGGACAGGCTGACAGCAGCGGGAGGGCCGTCCCCGGCGCACAGCGCGCCGCCGCATCTGATCCTCGGGTCAAGCCCGAGGATGACGGTCGGGGAGAAACGCTTCACAATACGAGAGAACTGACAGGGGTCCGAATTGAGCGCCATCTTTCACGCCGGCATCTCCGGAGCCCGCGGCCGTATGGGCCGGGCGGTTTCGACCGCTCTGGACGCGCGCGAGGACGTGGTCGTCGCGGCCCGTTTCGACCGGGGCGAGATGCCCGACCTGTCGCTGTGCGACGTGATCATCGACTTCTCGACGCCGGACGCCTCGGTCGAGCTGGCCCGGACCTGCGCCGAACGCGGCGGTCCGGCCCTGGTCATCGGCTCGACCGGACTCACGGCCGAACAGGAGGCCGAAATCCACAAGGCGGCCGGGAAGATCGCCATCGTCCGCAGCGGAAATTTCTCGCTGGGAGTCAACATATTGATCGGGCTGGTGGAACACGCCGCCCAGCGGCTCGATGCGGCCGACTGGGACATCGAGGTTCTGGAGACCCATCACCGCCGGAAGGCCGACGCGCCGTCCGGCACCGCCCTGATGCTGGGCGAGGCCGCCGCCAATGGCCGCGACGTCGACCTGGCCGACGTCCGCTCCGGGCCTTACGACGGCATCACCGGGGTCCGGGAAACCGGCAGGATCGGCTTTGCCTCCCTGCGCGCCGGCGGCGTCATCGGCGAGCATACGGTGCTGTTCGCGTCTGAAGACGAAACCCTGACGCTCAGCCACTCAGCCATCGACCGGTCGCTGTTCGCCAGGGGCGCCGTCGCCGCCGCCGCCTGGGTCCGCAGCCGCAAGCCGGGCCTTTACGACATGCAGGATGTGCTGGGGTTCCGTCAGGCCTGACGGGAGACCCCGGCGGCCCTAGCGCCCCGTCGAACCGAAGCCGCCCGCGCCGCGCGCGGTTTCATCGAGCGCTTCGACCTCGACCAGGGCCGCCTGCTCATGGCGGGCAATGACCATCTGGGCGATGCGCTCGCCGCGGCGGATCACGAACGGGTCCTGTCCATGATTGATCATGATGACCCCGACCTCGCCGCGATAGTCGCTGTCGATGGTGCCGGGTGAGTTCAGGCAGGTCAGGCCATGCTTCAGGGCCAGACCTGAGCGCGGCCGCACCTGGGCTTCATAACCGGCCTCCAGGGCGATCTTCAGCCCCGTGGGGACCAGGGCCCGGGCCCCCGGCTCCAGCGTCACCGGCGCGTCTTCCGGCACCGCCGCGCGCAGGTCCATCCCGGCCGAGCCGCCGGTCTCATAGGCCGGCAGGGGCAGGCCCTCGGCATGGGGCAGGCGTTCGACGCGGACGGTGGTCATGCGGGCGCGGCTTTCAGGACCTGAAGTGATCGGCGATGCGGGCGGCGAGCTTTCTCGCCACCTCGGCCTTGGACTGGCGCGGCCAGGTCTCGGCCGTGCCGTCGCGGGTGAACAGGGTGACCGTATTGCCGTCCGCGCCGAAGACGTCGTCGGAGACGTCATTGCCGACGATCCAGTCGCAGCCCTTGCGCGACAGCTTGGAGCGGGCATTGACCTCGAGGTCGGTCGTTTCGGCGGCAAAGCCCACCACCAGTTTCGGCCGCTTCTTCCCGGGCGCGGAAATGCCCGCAAGGATGTCGGGGTTTTCGATCAGGGACAGGGACGGCGGACCGCCGGGGGCCTTTTTGATCTTGCCCGAGGCGACGCCGTCGACGCGCCAGTCGGCGACCGCCGCGCTCATCACGGCAATATCCGCAGGCAGGGCCGAGGTCACGGCCGCCTGCATCTCGCGCGCGGTCTCGACCCACAGACGCTCGACGCCGACCGGCGCGGCCAGGGCGACAGGACCCGAGACCAGGGTCACCTGCGCGCCCAGTCGGGCAAGGGCTTCGGCGATGGCATAGCCCTGTTTGCCGCTGGAGCGATTGGTCAGGCCCCGCACGGGATCGATCGGCTCGAAGGTCGGACCGGCGGTCACCACGGCCCGGCGCCCGGCCAGGGGACGTCCGTCCGGACCGGCCAGCAAGGCCTCGATCGCGCCCAGGATCACCGGCGGCTCCGCCATCCGGCCGGGCCCGAACTCGCCACAGGCCATTTCACCGTCGTCGGGTCCGACCACAGCCACGCCGTGGAAGCCGTCGAAGGCCTTTAGCCGCACCATGTTCGCCTGCACCGCCGGATGCTGCCACATCCGCACATTCATGGCCGGGGCCAGCAGCACGCGCTTGTCGGTGGCCAGCAGGGTGGTAGAGGCCAGATCGTCGGCCATTCCGTTGGCCGCCCTGGCGATCAGGCCCGCCGTCGCCGGTGCCACGACCACCAGATCGGCCCAGCGCGACAGCTCTATATGGCCCATGGCCGTCTCGTCGTCAGGCATGAACAGTTCGCTGCGCACAGGATGGCCGGTCAGGGCGGCCAGGGACATCGGAGTCACAAACGCAGCGCCGGCTGCGGTCAGTATGCTCATGACCTCCGCCCCGCCCTTTTTCAGCAGGCGCACCAGCTCCAGCGCCTTGTAGGCGGCGATGCCGCCGCCGACGATCAGCAGGATCTTGCGTCCGGACAGCGAGGCTGGGGTCATGGCGCTGATCTAGCGATGCGGCCGCACGGCGTCGAGGGGGGCCGGACAATCAGGAACATTGCACGAACGGATGACCTGTGGTTATCTTCGTGTCGGTCCCGCACAACCGAAGGAGGGTATCATGGCGATCTGGCAGGGCAGGATATGGATTGCGGCGGCGCTTTTGGGCCTGACCGCATGTGGCAATGGCGGCTCGGCGGTAGAGACCCGGGATCGGTCTGGCGACGGGTCGGAGGCGGTGCTCACTGCGGCCGGCCCCGAAACGGAGAGCACAAGGGTCGTGCGGGAAGGGCCACAGCCCGGTCTGACGGCCAACCGGCGCGAGACGGTAGACGCCAAGACCGCGCGGCTGTTCGAGCGAAACGGTGCCGATTTCGGCGCAGCGACGGCTGAGGACTATCTGGCCAAGGTCCGGGCCTTCACGACCCGTCCACCGGCCGGAACAGACCGGGTGGAGCGTCCCAACGGGGATGTGCTGCTGTATCAGGCGTCAACCAACACCTTTGCCGTCGTATCGCGCGACGGCATCGCCAAGACCATGTTCAAGCCGCGCGACGGCTCCGCCTACTGGGACGAGCAGAAGTCCGCCGCTCCGGATTTCGGCCGGCGTCGGGCGGAGCCTTCGGGGGGATAACAGCCGGATCGGCCGGGAGTCAGGCCTCGTCCGTCTCGCTGCGGTCAGCCAATTCCCGGATCAGATCCAGGGCCAGCTTCTGCTGCCGGGTCGACAGCTGGGGAGCCAGACGGCTGATCTCGATGGTGTAGCGGGTGGCCGGAAAATCGTGCTCGAACGCGCCGCCGCCCTCGGCCATGCCCGCGATCTGGGCGCCGGTCAGACCCTCGAAGAAATAGCCGATATCGACCTTGAAGAACCTTGCGATGTCCCAGAGCTTCGATGCCGAAATCCGGTTGGCACCTTTTTCGTATTTCTGGATCTGCTGAAACGTCAGGCCGAGCGCCCGGCCCAGATCGCTTTGATTGTATCCGAGTGCGAGACGCTTCTCGCAAACACGCCGGCCTACATGCCGGTCCACGGGATGAGGACCATCCTCGCCCTTACCTCTCGCCATCGTCCGCTTATCCTTCGGTTTCCTCGAGCCGAGCCTGAATGCGCTCGCGATTCGTCCCTGTCATCAAAAAATACGAAAATAGCCCCGCCAGACCCAGCAAGGGTTGAGCGGTCGACTCTCTTGCGCCCGTTAAGCGTGAAAGTCAGGCCCCAAGGGACGAATCAACTGACCGGGCCGGCCCGATGGAAACCACGCAAACGGCCCCACGGCGCGGCGGTCGCCAGTCCGGCCAGCACGGCCAGCCAGAACAGCAGGTCACCGAAGCGCCCGTAGAGCGTCTTCGTAGCCGGCCGGGGCAGCCGGGCGTCGATGACACCACTTTCGCCCGGTTCCAGCCGTTGATCGTCGATCACCCGGCCCCAGGGATCGATCATGGCAGAGACGCCCGTGGGCGTTGACCGCACCACCGGCAGGCCCGTCTCGATGGCCCGATAGCTGGCCAGGTTCAGGTGCTGGAGCGGACCGGAACTGCGGCCGAACCATGCATCATTGGAGATGTTGACGATCCATTCCGGTCGTCCGGCTGCGGCGGGCGTGAAACCCGGATAGAGGCTCTCGTAGCAGATCAGTGGTTGCGCCCGTGGCGCTCCGGGAATGTCGATGGGAGCCGGGCGGGGGCCCGGGCTGAAGTCGGTCGGCATATGGGTCAGGCTGCGGGCGCCAAGGGCCCCCAGCAGGCCGCCCGCCGGCAGAAATTCGCCGAACGGGACCAGGCGGTATTTGTCATAGACGGCGCTGATCCGGAGCCCGTCGCCGCCCTCATCCGTCAGCACGAACAGGCTGTTGAAATAGCGCTCGTTCCCGGGCGCCGAGGGATCGGCAAGACCCCGGCCCAGCCCCATGATCAGGCTCTGGCCGGGCTGAACAGCGCGGGCGATGGCCGCTGCCTCGGGCGAGCCGGGCGCGAACACCCGGTTGGCCGAAGCCGGCAAGGCACCCTCGGGCCAGATGATCAGATCGGGCAGGGCCGCACCCGGTCGGGCGGTCAGATTGACATAGCGGTCGACGATGCCGCGATAGGCTTCAGGTGTCCATTTCGACTCCTGGTCAACATCGGCCTGAACAATGCGGACCACTGTCGCGGTGAGCTCCAGCCTGGCCTGCGACAATCGCACAGCCCCGCCGATCACCAGACCCGCGACGGCGAGGGTACCCAGCACCGCCGCTGCGATACGGTCCTTGCGAAGGCCCGTCCCCAGCAGGGGGCCGAAGGCGGCGGCCGCGGCCACGGTGACGAAGCCGAGACCATAGACGCCGGCGACGGCCGCGAACTGCGACACTGCAGACCCGGCCTTCCAGCTGGCTCCCGCCGGGTTCCAGGGGAAGCCGGTCAGGACGTGACCGCGTAGCCACTCCAGCAGGCAGAACAGGGCTGCGAAGAACAAGGCCCGCTTGACACCACCCGGCAGGAACCGACGGTAAAGGGCCGTTGCCGTGCCCCAGAACAGGCCGAGGCCGATCGGCAGAAGACTGGCCGCAAAGGGCGCCATCCAGGCCTGGGCCGGATTGATGAGGAAGGCCTCAGCCACCCACCAGCAGCTGATGAAGAAATAGGCGAAGCCGGCGAGCCAGCCCATCCAGAAGCCGCCGCGCACCGAGGTCGCGCGCTCGGCGAGGAACATCAACAGGGCATAGCCGAGCAGACCCGGCAGGAAGCCGAACGGCGGATGCGCCAGGGCCGCGCCTGCACCGGCGGCCAGCGCCAGGCCGATCCGGCCGAAGCGCAGGATCAGCCGCGCGCGCGGGCCGTCATCGTCAAGCGTCGCCGTGAGCAGGGTCATGGGGCCTGTATGGGTCCGCGACGCCAAGGCTGGCAAGAAGGGTTCGCTCCTCGGCTTCCATCGCCTCGGCCTCGACCTCGTCGACATGATCCCGGCCCAGCAGGTGAAGTACGCCGTGGACCGTCAGATGCGTCAAATGATCCGCCAGACTCTTGCCTTGCGCCGCAGCCTCGGCGGCGCAGACACCGTGGGCCAGCACCAGGTCACCCAGATGCGGTGCCGCGCTCTCCGCGGCCGGAAACGACAGGACATTGGTCGGCTGGTCCCGGTCACGGAAGCGGCGGTTGAGATCATGCACAGCCGCGTCGTCCGTCAGAAGCACGACGACATCGCCCTCGACCGTCCCCAGAGCGGCGACGGCGGCCCGTTCGACCCGGGCGACCACATCCGGCAGGGCCTCGGTCCAGGCCGGATCCTCGACCTCGACCTCGATCACAGGTCCGGATCCTCGAGATCGGCGGCCGGGCGTCGGCTGGCCGCGTCGGCGTCATAGGCCCGCACGATCCGCTCGACCATGGCGTGCCGGACCACATCCCGGGCCTCGAACCGCTGGACCCCGACCCCCTTGACGTCCTCAAGGATGCGCAGGGCGTGCTTCAGGCCGGAATCCCGCGGATTCAGCAGATCGACCTGGGACGGGTCGCCGGTCACCACCATGCGCGCGCCCTCGCCCAGCCGGGTCAGGACCATCTTCATCTGCAGGCGCGACGTATTCTGGGCCTCGTCAACGATGATATAGGCGTGGGCCAGGGTGCGACCCCGCATGAAGGCAATCGGCGCCGCCTCGATCTCGCCCTTGTCGCGCCGCCGGCGCACGTCATCGGGGCCGAGGATGTCGTTCAGCGCCTCCCAGATGGGGGCCAGATAGGGATCGACCTTTTCATTCAGATCGCCCGGCAGGAAGCCCAGCTTCTCGCCCGCCTCGACCGCGGGCCGGGTGATGACCAGCCGGTCCACCTGTCCCCGTCGCAGCAGGGAGGCGCCATAGGCAGCCGCGAGAAAGGTCTTGCCTGTCCCGGCCGGACCGACGCCGAACGTCAGCTCCCGACTGGCGAGCAGGGCCAGATAGTTGGCCTGGGCCGCCGTCTTGGGCGCAATGGCCCCGCGTCGGCCGACCGGCAGGGCGATGGCGTCGGGGACCATACTCCCCTGCCCTGCCCGGGGCTGGGCCATGGCCGCCCCGAGGGCCGTGCGGACATCGGCCTCGGTGATCTCGGCCCCGGCGTCGGCGCGGTCGGCCAGGGTTTCGATGACCCGTTTGGCCTGGGCCCGGTCACGGGCCGATCCATTGATCGAAACGCCGCCGCCGGGGGTCTCGACCAACACCTTGAACCGGTCCTCGATCAGGGCCAGGTGACGGCTGCCGGGGCCGATGACGGCCCGCAGGGCGAGGTCGCCGAGGGCCAGGAACTCACTCTCACGCGCCATGAATACGCTCTTGCGGCACCGCGCCCGCCGAATGAGGCGCCGCCGCTGAGGGATGACCGGGTTCGGCGAGGCGGCCCTTCAACGAGTTCTGCTGGCCGTGTTCGATCTCCACCGGAACGATCCGGCCGATCAGATGATCGGCGTCATCGACATGCACGGACTGCAGCCAGGGTGAGCGGCCGATGGCCTGGCCGGGCTGACGGCCCTTCTTCTCGAACAGGACATCCATGGTCCGTCCGGCCATGCCGACGTTGAAGGCGGTCTGCTGCTCCCACAACAGGGCCTGAAGCGCGTGCAGGCGTTCGCGCGCAACCCCGGCCGGCACCTGACCGGCCATGCCGGCAGCGGGTGTGCCGGGACGTGGCGAATACATGAAGGAGAAGGCCGAGGCGTAGCGGACGCGCCGGACCAGATCCATCGTCTGTTCGAAATCGGCGTCGGTCTCGCCGGGAAAGCCGACGATGAAATCCCCCGACAGGGCGATATCCGGCCGCGCCGACCGGATGCGATCCATGAGCTCGAAATATTTCGCCCGTCCATGCTTTCGGTTCATCGCCCGCAGGATGCGATCGGAGCCGGACTGGACCGGCAGGTGCAGCCACGGCATCAGGGCCTCCAGATCGCCATGGGCCGCGATCAGGTCGTCGCTCATGTCGTTGGGATGGCTGGTGGTGTAGCGGATCCGGTCGATGCCGGGGATGTCGGCCAGGGCATGGGCCAGCCGCGCCAGGGTCGAGGGCGCACCGTCCGGCCCCTCGCCGTCATAGGCGTTGACGTTCTGGCCCAGCAGGGTGACCTCGCGCACCCCCTTCCCGGCCAGCTCCCGCGCCTCGGCCAGCACCGCCGCGACCGGCCGCGACCATTCGGCCCCGCGGGTATAGGGCACGACGCAGAAGGTGCAGAATTTGTCGCAACCCTCCTGCACGGTCAGGAAGGCAGTCGGGCCGTCGACGCCGCGAGCCTTCGGCAGGGCGTCGAATTTGTCGACCGGAGCGAAATCGGCGCCGATCCGCTCGCCCCGCGCCCGCGCCGTGCGGGTCAGCAGTTCGGGCAACTGATGATAGGCCTGCGGGCCGACGACCAGATCGACGGCCGGCTGCCGGCGCATGATCTCCTCGCCCTCGGCCTGGGCGACACAGCCGGCCACGGCGATGGTCATGGCCCCCTGCCCTGCCGCAGACCGCTCTTCCTTCAGGACCCGCAGCTTGCCGAGCTCGGAATAGACCTTTTCGGCCGCCTTCTCGCGGATGTGGCAGGTGTTGAGGATGACGAAATCGGCACCCTCGGCGGTATCCGTCGTCGCATAGCCCAGCGGACGCAGCACATCAGCCATGCGCTCGCTGTCATAGACATTCATCTGGCAGCCGTAGGTCTTGATGAACAGGCGTTTGGGCGTGGCCTGTCGGTCCTGCGGCGGGGCGGGGGTTTCAGTCATTGGGCTGGCTGGATAGCGCAGAGCGGGGCCGCGCGCCACATCCACACCGGGGCTCAGATATCCAGCTTGCCCGGATCGACCCGATGGGCGTTGCGGGTGAAGATAAGGCCTTCGCGCGTGGACGGCTCCGCCCCGACGATCGCCTTGCCGTAGAGTTCCAGCTTGTGACCGACCAGTTCGAAGCCGAGGCGTTCGGCGATCTCGGTCTTGAGACGTTCGATCTCGGCGTCGAAGAATTCGATGACCTCGCCCGTCCGGGTGTCGATCAGGTGATCGTGGTGGTCGTCGCCAGCCTCTTCATAGCGGCTGCGACCGTCGCCGAAATCGTGTTTCTCGACCACGCCGGCCTCCTCGAACAGGCGGACGGTGCGATAGACGGTGGCGATCGAGATATGCGGGTCGATGGCGGAGGCGCGGCGGTACAGTTCCTCGACGTCCGGATGGTCGTCGGCGCTCGACAGCACCCGGGCGATAACGCGCCGCTGCTCGGTCATGCGCATGCCGCGGTCGGCGCAGAGTTTCTCGATCCGGTCCATGGCGGCAAGAATAGGCGGGCGGGCCGCGCTAGGGAAGCTTCACCGGCAAGTTTAGGGCCAGGATCAGCGCATCCTGCCGACCACCGTCAGGGCGGGCATAGTATCCCGGCCGGCGGCCCGCTTCAGAGAAGCCCGCCCGGGCATAGAGGGCAAGGGCCGCGACGTTGTCGTCGGCGACCTCGAGGAACAGCCGCGCCGCGCCGCGCGCCGCCGCCGCGGTCCCGCCCTCACGGACCAGCCGGGCACCGAGACCGCGCCGACGAGCCTCCGGGCGGACGGCCAGGGTCAGGATCTCCGCCTCGTCGACGACTGTGCGCAGAAGGATGAATCCTTCCGGTACCTCGATCGCGAACACCCCCGCCTGCGCCAACAGGTCGGCCAGGGACGCAGCGTCCCACGGCGCGGAAAAGGCCGCAGCATGGATCCCGGCCAGACGCTCGGCCGTGTCGCGGGTCATGGGGCCCGGACCGGTCCGCGGGCCTGCCCGGGCAGGCGGGTGGGCGGGGTAGCATCCGGGGCACGCAGATAGAGCGGGCGCGGCACAGCCAGGGCCGGATCCGCCGCTGCCACGAGCCGGGCCAGGGCACCGGGATCCGGCCCCTCAAGGGCCATGACCGTCCGGCCCGCAGCGACACCTGCAAACAAGGGGGCACCGGAGCCGACGAGGACTGCCCCGCCGGCCAGGGTCGCAATCCGGCCCGCCGCCGCCTCAAGCGTCAGCGCCTCGGCCGGGCAGTCCGCCACGCCGCCGCGCCAGAAGCGCGCATAGACCTGTCCGCGCCGCGCATCGATCAGGACCGCAACCTCCGGAGCCTCTCCGGCGGATGCCGCCAGCGCATCCAGCCCCGAAATCCCGACCAGGGGCCGGTCCAGCGCCGCGGCCAGTCCCTGGGCGAAGGCCAGGCCGACCCGCAGGCCGGTGAAGGAGCCGGGACCGACCGTCACCCCGATCCGGTCGAGGTGAGCGAACGACACCCCGGCCGCAGTCGCTGCGTCGCGGGCGAAACCGGCAATCCGCTCGGAATGACCCTT
>Ga0247836_1004960_pt1 | contig 16022 bp, 10 predicted proteins | sample LaCruzMarch2015__4_FD_187116 | JGI IMG/M metagenome (GOLD analysis project Ga0247836, IMG submission 187116) | Freshwater microbial communities from meromictic Lake La Cruz, Castile-La Mancha, Spain - LaCruzMarch2015_14m | ecosystem: Environmental > Aquatic > Freshwater > Lake | place: Spain...
ATGAGGGCGACGACGACTGGCTGCCCGACTATCTGCAGGAGTCCGCGGCACCGGCCCGACCCAGGCCGATCAGCGCCTGACGCGCGGAACAGGCTTTGGCCTGTCACGTCCCGTAGTGCAAGCGACCCGCTTGCCGCTTTAGGACAGGCTTCAGCCTGTCATGCCCGAATGCGCCCAATCCGGCTCGGGGTTGCCCCATACCATCTTGCCGGACGCTCACTGCGCCCATCCCTGGGCTCCGTTCGCTCGGATCTGCCTGCGCTCCGCCATTCTGCCTGCGCTGGTCACATACGCCGTCTCAACGGCAGGGGTAACCCCTCGCCTCCCTCACTCAGGAAGCCCGAGGCGTAAGCCGAAGGGAATCCGCGCGGTGTTGTGCCACCGGGGCATCCTCTCGGCTCGCGCCTCAGGCTTCCTGAACGGGGAGCCTGCAACCGGGGTGGGCGCGTCGAGGCCCGGCTACTTGTTCACCAGGAAGTGGCAGATGTCGCCGTCGCGCATCGCGTATTCCTTGCCCTCGACGCGGAGCTTGCCGTGGGCGCGGATGTCCTTCTCGGTGTGAAACTGCTCGAGATCCTCGAGCGAATAGATCTCGGCGCGGATGAAGCCCTTTTCGAAGTCGGTGTGGATCACGCCGGCCGCCTGCGGGGCGAGCGCGCCGACGGGGACCGTCCACGCGCGAACCTCTTTTTCGCCGGCCGTGAAGTAGCTCTGCAGGCCGAGGGTCTTGTAGGCGGCGCGGGCGAGGGCGGCGAGCGACGGCTCCGTGAGCCCGGCGCCGGAGAGCATTTCCGCCCGGTCGGCCGGATCGAGCTCGGCAATCTCCGCTTCGAGCTTCGCGCACACGGGCACCACCTCGGCGCCCGCCTTCGCGGCTGCGGCGCGAACGGCCTGCACGAGCGGGCCCTTGCCGGCGAGGTCGCTCTCGTCGACGTTGGCCACGTAGAGGATCGGCTTCGCGGTGAGCAGGCCGAACTCCTTGACGGCCTTCCTCTCGGCCTCGTCGAGCGTAAGCGTCCGCAGCGGCTTCTGCTCGCTTAAGTGAGCGAGGCACTTTTTCATTGCCTCGACCTTGAGCTTCGCCTCCTTGTCGGTGCTCTTCGCCGCCCGCTCCGCCTTCGGCAAAAGATTGTCGAGGTGCTGGATGTCGGCGAGCATGAGCTCGATCTCGATCGTCTCCATGTCGGACACCGGGTTCACCGTGCCCGCCACGTGGATCACGTCGGGGTCCTCGAAGCAGCGCACCACCTGGAGGATCGCATCGACCTCGCGGATGTGGGAGAGAAACTTGTTGCCAAGCCCCTCGCCCTCGCTCGCCCCCTTCACGATCCCCGCGATGTCGACGAGCTTGAGCGCGGCGGGGATCACCTTCTGCGGCGGGATGAACTTCGTGATCCGCTCGAGCCGGTCGTCGGGCACGCTCACCATCCCCTCGTTGGGCTCGATCGTGCAGAACGGATAGTTCGCGCTCTGGGCGGCCTTCGATTGCGTGAGGGCGTTGAAGAGGGTGCTCTTGCCGACGTTCGGCAGTCCGACGATGCCTGCTTCCATGAGAGTGGGGGGTGCTCCGCGATTTCGATTCGAGTGAACGAGGCATCATAATGCCCGATATGCCACGTTCATCACAGCCCCTCGCCGCAGCCTTCTATGAGCGGCCGGCCGACCGCGTGGCCCGCGACCTGCTGGGGGCGAGGCTCGTGGTGCGGGCTCCCGACGGCGGCTTGTCGCGGCATGTCGTCTTCGAGACGGAGGCCTACCTTGGGGCGCACGATCTCGCCTGTCACGGCTCGAAGGGGATGACAAAGCGAAACGCCGTGATGTTCGGCCCGGCGGGCCGGTGGTATGTCTATCTGTGTTACGGCATGCACTGGATGCTGAACGTCGTGACCGGCGGAGAGGGCGTGCCGGCCGCGGTGCTGATCCGCGGCGCCGGCGAATTCGTCGGGCCGGGGCGGGTGACGCGGGGGCTCGGCATCGACAAGGCGTTCGACGGCCGTGCCGCCGCGAGGACGACCGGTCTTTGGCTCGAAGCGGGCGAGCCGATTCCACCACGGGCCATCAGCCGCACGCCCCGGATCGGCGTGGGCTATGCGGGCGCCTGGGCCGAGAAGCCGCTGCGGTTCGTCGTCGATCCTGCCAAACTCCCTACAATGATCTGAACGAATCGATCGAGGAGGAGCGAGCCATGAAACGTCGAACGATCATCCTGGCAGGAGCATGCATCATGACGGGCTTCGGTGTGGGGCACGGACGGGCCGCGGATGGCGACGGAACGCTCGCCAAGGCGACGTTCGCAGGCGGCTGCTTCTGGTGCACGGAGGCGGTGTATGCCCAGCTCAAGGGCGTGAAGAGCGTCACGAGCGGCTACCTCGGTGGCCAGGTGCCGAACCCCACGTACAAGCAGGTGTGCACCGGGATGACCGGCCACGCCGAGGCGATCGAGATCGAGTACGACCCCGAGATCGTGCCCTTCGAGAAACTGCTCGAGGTGTTTTTCGCGACGCACGACCCGACCACGCTCAATCGGCAGGGGGCCGACGTGGGCACGCAGTATCGCTCGGGCGTCTTCTACCACGACGCCGAGCAGAAGCGAATCGCCGAGGAGGTGATCGCGAAGCTCGATGCGGCGCGGGTGTTTCCCGGGAAGATCGTCACGGAGGTGACGCCGGCAAGCACGTTTTACGCCGCCGAGGACTACCACCAGGACTATTTCGCCAACAACCCCTTCCAGCCCTACTGCCAGGCCGTGGCGGCGCCGAAGGTGGAAAAGGTCCGCAAGGTCTTCAAGGACCTGGTGAAGTAGCCGCGGGGCAGCCGCGTTTCACCAGATGACGTTTCCGGTCATGTGAAGGTGGATTTGAGTTATGGACTGAAGCAGGGGGAGCGCTTTACCGTGTCGGAGTGAGGGAACGAAGAGTTTTCCACCCCCTTCCGCGCATGCCGACCCACAACGCTCCTACCCCGACTCGAACGTACGTCTCCGCCCGCGAGGTGGCGATCGTCATCGAGGCCTCGGCCTCGTTCAGCCGGGGCATGCTGCAGGGCGTCTCGCGGTGGATGGACCAGCACGAAGGCTGGATGATCACGGTCGACGATCGTGAGCGGGGTGTCCCGGTCCCGGGCTGGCTCCTTCGTTGGAACGGCCACGGGCTGATCAGCGGCCTCGAGGAGTCGTCGTTGCCGCGGCCGTGGCGGGCCGGTCGGCGGGCGGTCGTGCACGTGCGCGGGAGCATGCCCGCGTCGCCCCTGCCGGGCGTCTATCCAGACGACGAAGCAGCGGTGCGGCTCGGCGTGTCGCATCTGGCCGAACGCGGCCTGCGCCACCTCGCGTTCGTGCCGGGAGCCACCGCTGCCGTGAAAGAGCTGTGCGATTCGGTGGGACGCCATGCCGCGGACCTCGGCTGCACCATCGACGTTTTCGACCCACGGCAGACGGCGATTCGCAGAGGGCGAAACGACGAGGAAGATACGGACGCGATCACAGGGTGGCTCGCAAGCCTGCCGAAGCCTGTCGGGGTGATCGCCGCCAGCGATGTCCGGGCCGTGCGGATCATCGAGGCCTGCCGGCATGGCGGGATGACGGTCCCCGACGACGTGGCCGTGGTGGGGATCGGTGCCGACGAGGTGCTCTGCGGGCTGGCCAAGCCCGGGCTCACGAGCATCACGCACGACTGGCCCCGGATCGGCCATGAGGCGGCGCGCATGCTCGACGCAGCGATGCGCGCCGGCCGGCCGCCGTCGGCCGTGGTCTTCGTGCCGCCTTCGGAATTGATCGTGCGGGGAAGCAGCGACGTGATGGCCGTCGAGGATGCCGACCTGCGGAAAGCCCTCCGGATCATCCAGGCCAAGGGCTGCACCGACGTGTCGGCCGTCGACATTGCCACGGAGGTGGGCGTGCCGCGGAGGCTGCTCGACCGCAAGTTTCAACGGGTTTTCGGCCGCACGATCCACGACGAATTGCAGCGAACGAAGGTGGCCGAGGCCAAGCGGCTGCTCGTGGAGACAGACGATAAGCTGCTCGTGATTTCGGTGCGTTCCGGATTCGCACACGCCCCGCAGCTGTGCAATGTCTTCAAGTCGGTCGTCGGGATGTCTCCGATGCAATTTCGCAAGACGGCCCGCTCATGCCGGGAGAAACCCGGCGCACAGCCACGCCACGCATCGCGCCGCGGCTCGTGAGCTCAACGCTCGGGCGGCGCGGTCTGCAGGTCGAAGTCGAAGACGTTGCGGCCGTCGGCGGTGACATCCACTTCGAGCGTTGAAGCCGTGTTGTACCGAGCTGGAAGAAACTGCTCCATCGGCTTCATGCCGGGTGTGAGTTCCGGGGCGTTCGCCTTTGGCCGCGAGGCCACGATCTCGACCCGCTGCCGCCCGGGGCGCCCGCGGATGCTGTACTCTCCGCTGATGATTCGGCCGCCCTGCGGGGCCACGCCCTTCTCGAACGGGTGAAATGAGATCGCTCCGTCGGCGACGGTCTGGCCGTCGCAGGTCACGGTGCCTGTGCTCATGACGAGGCCGTCGCTGGAGCAACCGGCCATGATGAGAACGATGGCTGCGAGCCGGAGCCGGTCAATCAGCGCCACTTGTCGCCTCCCCACCGTTGCGGCTCCCGGCTGCCTGCCAGAGAAGTGGGTCGACTGCATTGCTGATGAAGCGGACTCCGCCGTCGGCGAATGCCGCATTTACGCCACCCCGATGGTAACTGCGGGCCGAGATCACGTGGTTGGCGCCGCTGCCGCCGTTGCAGGGGGCGAGCGACAGGGTATTGGAGCAGTAGGGCAGCTTGTCCGAGACGGTCGTGTTTGGGGGATAGAGCGTGCTCAGGCTCGAGCCCCCGTGCAGGTTGTTGTGGTAGCGGCCGCGGGTGTCGATCACCGGCAGGCCGCCGCCGACCGGCTCGGGAATGAGCATGATCTCGCTGGCCGCAAGCGTCTTCGACAGGCCATCGGTCACGTCCTTGAGGGCGACGGCGGAGAGCGGAAACGAGATGCCGTTCCGTTGCGAGGAGTTGGCGGAGGTCGTGCCGAAAGCCTCGCTGCCGGCATTCAATAGATAGTTGCCGTGGAATCCCTGGTTGTTCGATGACGTGGGGCCATCCTGACTGAACAGCTTGGGGTTGGTCGGGTCGGAGGGACACATGAAGCTGTTCACGGCTGTGCCTTTCTGGGGCAGGTCGGTATACGACGCCGAGGAACCGTCAGGTCCGCCATCCTGCCATTTGGAGCTTTGGTAGTGGTTCCACTGCGAGTCGTACAACGGCTGTTGCTCGAGGAATGGCAGGACGTAGACGAACCATGACCAACGGCGTCTGCCGTATGTGACGCCGTTGACGGCCGGCTCGATGGTGTCGAGTTGGGTCTGCGCTCCCATCGGGAATGTTTTTCTGAGGTTCGCGTGGCCCTGCAACGCGAGCCCGAGCTGCTTGAGATTGTTTGTGCAGTTGGAGCGTCGAGCCGATTCGCGGGCGGCCTGCACCGCCGGCAAGAGGAGCGCGATCAGCAGCCCGATGATCGCAATGACCACGAGCAGCTCGACCAATGTGAAGCCGCGGCGTGCCGAATTGCGACGGCCTGCGAATGCGGCGTCGGGACGGCACATCGGGCACCTGGTTGGCGTGGTGAACAGTCGGTTACGACCGGCGCCGCCGAACAAAAAGCCCACCGACAACGCCGGCGGCAGCCAGAATCGTGAAACCAGATGGCTCGGGGACGGGAATCACGTCGAACGTGACGAGGCTCATCGCCGAGACGTTGTTGGTGCCAGCCAGTTGCCACTGTGCGACTGTGAAGCTCTGGCCCGTCGGATTGACGATATCGAACACGGCCATGTCGGGCGTGCCATCGCGGGTCAGGAGCGACGAGTAGACCGTGCCCGTGGTGGGAGAGTAGATGCCGACGTAGTCGGGGGCGAAAGTTCCAGACCCCACGGAATCGACCGCGAGGCCGACCCGGACAGTGCCCGCGTAGTTGAGCGTGAACGACAGTGTTTCACCGAAATAGCCGTTGCCGCTCCCACTGGGCGTGTTGAACGGCCCTTGGTTCACCGACACCGACAGGGCACCCTGGCGATAAAGCGTGGAGCCATCGGGGCCGCGGTAGAGCGCGTACCCGCCGAAGTTCACGAACGTCCCAGCCCCGCCCGTGATGCTGCTGACGAAGTCGGGACTCGTTCCGGGCCACAGCGTCGGAAACGAGCCGGCTGACGTGCCCAGGTTGTTGCCGCTGCTCGCGGCCTCGCTCACGTTGCTGCTTGCCGGATCCGGGATCGGCCGGATCTGCCAGTAGCCATTCTTGCCATACGTGTTTGAAGTGCCGGTAGCGTAGAGCTTCGCGACGGCGGAGTTCGACCAGTTCGCGGTGGCGAAGCCGGAGGGAGCGCCGCCGGGCTCGGTGCCGACGTAGGCGATCGTCACGGCGTAGCCAGGCGAGGCCATGACCAAGGCGCTTGCTACTGCACAGGCGATAGCGATGGAACGGGTGTTCATGAGCGTGGCATCCTCGACTGAAAAAGACACTGGAGGGAGGCGAAGTGACTGTTCCCCTCACGCCTCCAAAGTCTATCCGCAAGTGATGCCCGGCTATTGCCGATTCGCGTCAAAACCATTGCCAAATTCGCCCTGCCGCCCGGCTGCGAAAATGCGGTTTTTGCGGCTCAGTGCGCTACTTTCCTCCCACGGTCCCGACATCGTTGATCTGCACCTGGCCGCCCCGCTCGGCCGTGACGCTGATCACCCGATCGTGCAGGTGGATCCCCGTGATCGTGAGCGAGGGCCAGGCCTGTGGCAGCCGGGGATGCGTCTCGAAGCCCTCGGCAGTGGGCCTGAACCCCAGAAACCCGTAGAGCAGCACCTGGGGCACGAGCACGCTCTCGAGGAACTCCTGATCAAAGCCGAGGCCGCCGGGCGGACCTCCTCCCTGCAGCGTGCCGCGTCCGGGCTTCGTGTAGTAGGGCCGGTAGCCCCCCTCTGCCTGAACCTCGCCGAACCAGGCGAGGATCTCCTCGAGCCGCCGCCACGCGTCGTCCGGTCCGTTCACCTCCAGACGGGCCATGACGTCGTAGTAGCTGAAGCCAAGCACGCCGCCGCCGTCCTGCACCTGACCGCCCCAGGGGATCAACTGTGGTTGGCTCCATACCCAGGCGTAGGTCTCGACGTTGCGCCGCGTCGTGCTCCGGGGGCCGAACCGCCAGTGGTAGATGTCGGCCCCGCGGGAGGTGTCGCCCTCGACCTCCCGTTTGCCGTCGAGCCAGTCGAGGATGCTCCGGGCCTGCTCGGGCGCAGGCAGGCCGGCATCGATCGCCTCGAGGTTCATGACCGTGAAGCCGTAGTCGTAGGCCTTGCCTTCGCCATCGATCCAGCCGACGAACCGGCCCGTCGCCGGGCTCCAGAACCGCTGCTGGAAATCCGCGCGGACGGTTTCGGCAAGGGCCGTGAGGTCGTCGGCCGCAAACGGGCCGCCGTCGCCGGGGATGCCCCAGGCCGGATGGGCCGCGATCGCCCGTTCGAGGTCGGCCATTCGTCGTAGCGCGGTATAGAGATAGATCGTGGCGTAGGCGTCGTGGCCGCCGAACGGGAGCAGGTCCCAGTAGTTGTTGCCAACGCCGAGGCCAAGGCGCGGCTTCGTGGTCCCGTCGGGCAGCGAGTCGAGCCCACTGCGGCCGTCATGGCCCACCCAGCGCACCCACACGTGCTTCTGCTCGCGGACGGCGAATTCCTTGAGCGTGAACTGGAGCGCCTGCCGCATGCGGCCGATGTTTTGCCGCAGGAACGCTAGATCGGCCGTCCAGTTGAAATAATCGCTGCTGGCCCGAACGAAGAGCGAGCCGTTGGTCGGGTGCCGTGTGTCGATCGCCGTGATCAGCGACTTGAGATCGATCTCCGCGCCGGCGGCATGGTCGATCGTGATCCGGTAGCGGGTGAGAATTCCCGCATAGGAAGGCTGGCGGTAGAGCGGGACGTTGGCAAACATGAGGCCGTCTTCGGCCGCGAGTCGGGGGAACTCTCCCCGTCGCTCGGGAGACCATGCCGACTCCCCTTCGAGCAGCCACGACACGGCCGGCCGCGACTCCGCCGCCAGCCCGCGGGCGGCCCATTCGATCCGGGCGAAGGGGGCGACGATCGTGCCGCAGCGGAAGGGGGGCGTGGTGATCGTGACGACGTCGGAGGTGGCTTGAAGCATGAGGCCGCGAACCGGATCGATTCCCGCAACGGTTGCTCCATCGATTTCCCAGCCGTCGGCAGAGGTGAGGGGTTGCAGATTGAAGATCTGGAGGGCCCACACGTCGCCGAGCGTCGAGAAATGAAACCCCTTGCCGCCGGCCTGCTGCCAGCTGGGAAACGGCCAGCCGTCGCTGTGGGCGAGGCCGCGGTGCTGCTGCGTCGCCACGTAGCCTTGCCTGTCGATCGGCCGGGCGAGCAGGGCGGCGCGATACCGCTGCCGCGGCACCGGCCCGGTCCAGAGTGTCGCGTGCGGCAGCACGCCGTCCCAGAGTGTGCAGGCGTTGAACGCCTGCGGGGCGTGCAGGGCATGCAGCTCCTCGAGCGACTTCATCGACTGCTCGTGGCCTGGCACGACGAACCGCGGCGGGTCGTCGGCGCGGGACTGCAGGCCCACGATCGACGCGAGGCAGGCTATAAGAAACACGCCCTGCCGTTGGCAGAATCCAGAATGTCTCACGTTGATGCTCTCCGCCTGCGTCGGTGGATCGGGCCGATGGCCGCCGTGCGCCAAGCATAGTTTCATCGGCACCGTGGGTGCAGCCTGAGTAGACTCGGACCATGCATGCCATTGTCCACAGACACGTTTTCGGACTTGTGACCTGCGCTCTGGTCGCGCTCAGTGCTGACCGCCGGGCGATGCTGTGCGCTGCCCCGCCCGCGGCACAACCTTTGAAAGCTGGCCTGGTGATCCGCAGCTTTTTGGCCGATCAGCCGCTCTGCCGCGCGGGCCGGCCCGTCGGCCTCACGGCGGTCGTCGTCAATGACGGTGCGTCCGATGCCGATGTGACCGCCACGCTCGTGCTGCCGCCGGGCGTGCGGCTCGTGGCCCCCGCGGCTCCCACCCCGATCCGGATCGCTCCCACCGATGGCGAGCACCGGATTCAGTTCGTCGTGGAGGCGGCAGCCGGCGGCCCGGTGGAGATCGGGCTCGATCTCACTGCGCCGGGCACCGCGAGCGCGCGGCAGTCGTTGACGGTGAACCTTCTGCCGCCCCTCGTGCCGGAGAAGCTCGACCACGTGCCGCCTCCGCAGCCCGTCAAAACGGATGTCCTCGTGGGCGCGATCCATTGCCCGCTCTGGGAATCGGATCGGGTCGATCTGTGGCGGGGCGTGCAGCGGCATCCCGAGCGGCTGCCAGCGCTCGGGCTCTACGCGCAGGAGAACCCTGAGGTGGCCGAGTGGGAGGCGAAGTGGGCCCTCGAACACGGAATCTCGTGTTTCGTCTACTGCTGGTATCGCGACGGCCAGGGCGGCGCTGTGCGCACGCGGTTTGGCCGCGGCCTCCACGACGGTCTCTTCCAGTCGCGGGTGGCCGACACGATGACGTTCGCGATCCTGTGGGAGAACCAGGCCCAGGGCGTGGGCGGCGTGACCGGCGAACGCGATTTGCTCGACAACGTCGTGCCATACTGGATCGAGACCTTCTTCAAGCGGCCCAACTACCTGAAGGTCGACGGCAAGCCGGTGCTCTTCATCTACGAGACGGAGAGCTTCATCCGCGACCTCGGGGGCTTGGAGCCGGCGGTGCGGGCGATCGAGGCGATGCGGGCCGCCTGCCGGACCGCTGGCTTCGCCGGCCTCACGCTGCTTGGCGAACACCGTGGGTTCGTGCCCGCCACGCTCGACCGGATGCGGGATCTCGGCGTCGACGCGTCGTTCGCCTACTGCTGGCATCTCCCCGGCAGCCCCGATCCCGACACAGCCGTGGCCGGGCAATTGGCGGTGATCCGCGCGGTCCGCGACCGCGGCGTGCTGCCGCAGGTGGTGACGGTGTCGCAGGGCTGGAGCGGCTGGCACGACGAAGGGACCGTGTGGTCGGTGCCCCCAGACCGATTCGAGCGGCTGCTGCGCGAGGCGAAGGAGATCGCCGCGGCGTCACCGCAGGACTCGCTCGCCAGCCGGATGATCCTGCTCGACAACTGGAACGAATGGAGCGAGGGGCACTTCATCGCCCCGTGCCGGCAGCATGGCTTCGGCTACCTCGACGCGGTGCGGCGGGTGTTTGCACCCCAGTCAGCTGACCACGCGGACCTCATCCCCGAGGATGTCGGCCTCGGGCCCTACGACGCGGCCGCGCGGGCGGCGCTCGCCCGCCGCGAAGAGTTGCGGCCGCTGCTCACGCGGCGAATCACGGCTGCGCCACCGCCAGCCGACCTCGTGGGCTGGTGGACGTTCGATGAGCCGGCCGATGCGCCGGTGGCATTCGATGCGTCGGGGCACCGGCTCGGCGGCGAGCTCATCGGCGTCGCGCGGGTGCCGGGCATCGTGGGCGGCGCGATCGAGTGCGCGGGGGGCGTGGTCGTGGTGCCGGATGATCCGCGCCTCTCGGTGCCCGAGGCGATCACGATCGACTGCTGGGTGAAGGCCGATGTGCCGGGGCAGCACAACCGCTGGATCGTGAATCGCGTGTTCGGCGGCGGCGAGAACACGGGCTACAGGCTTGGGGTGCTCGAAGGCAAACCCTGCTTCGAGGTGCCGCAGACCGCGTGGAGCCATCATCTCGTCGCGCCCGAGTCGTTGCCGCTCGGCCGCTGGGTCCATCTGGCCGGCACGTTCGACGGCCAGACGATGCGACTCTTCGTGGACGGCGCCGAGGTTGCGTCGCTCCCACGCCCGGGCCCGATCAACCGCAGCCACTTCGATCTCATGATCGGCGGTTTCGCGCCGGGCAGCCAGGCGAATTTCCAGGGGCTCGTGGATGAGGTGCGGCTCTTCTCCCGCGCTCTCACGGCCGAGGAGGTTCGGGCCTCCCGAGACGCGATCGCGGCTGCCCCGTAGCGTCGGGTCGCCGTGCAGCCGTGCTGCTACGCGGCTTGTTCACGCGACGGCTCGGCATCGTGCCGACCGTCACTTGGCCGACCTCCGTCGGCTGGCACGAACCCGGGCCTCCAGCCCTCGCGCCATACGCGTGCCCCGCCAGGATGGCGGTGCAGCCGTGCCGCTACGCGTCAGCGTAGCGTGCAAGCAGTTCGCCGGCTTCCACGGGCGTGCCGGGGGTGACGAGGACTTCGGCGAGTTTGCCGTCGCGCTCGGCGTAGACCGTCGTCTCCATCTTCATCGCTTCGAGCGAGAGCAGCTTCTGGCCCTTCGTGACGACGTCGCCCGGCCGCACGGCGACGGTGACCACGAGGCCCGGCATCGGGGCCCCGACCTCACGCGCGTCGCCCGCCACGGCTTTCGGCCGCCGTTGCACCTTCGCCTCGAGGCTCTTGTCGGCGATCGACACGCTCCGCGGCTGGCCGTTCAATTCGAAGAACACCGTGCGCGTGCCGTCGGCGTGCGGCTCGCCCACGGTGAGCAGTCGGATCACGAGCGTCTTGCCGGGCTCGATCTCCACGCCCAACTCCTCGCCCGGCACGAGCCCCTCCAAAAATGCAGGTGTCGGCAGCACGCTGACGTCGGAATACTTCGCCGCATGTCGGGCGTAGTCTTCGAACACCCGCGGATACAGGAGCCACGAGAGCACCTCGCGGGGCGAGGCGGTGTGGCCCACGATCTCGGCCGTCTTCTTGCCCGCCGCATGGAAGTCGGCCGGCGGCAGTGACTCGCCCGGCCGGCCCGTCACCACCTTGCCGTCGCGCACGATCCTTTTCACGACGGCCGGCGGGAATCCACCCGGCGGCTGCCCCATCCGGCCCGCCACGAGGTCGATCACCGACTCGGGGAAGGCGAGCTCGCGGGCATCGGAGAGCAGGTCGGAGGCGTGGAGCCCATTCGTGACGAGCATCAGTGCGAGGTCCCCCACCGATTTGCTCGTGGGGGTCACCTTCACGATGTCGCCGAGCAGGTGATTCACGTCGGCGTAGGCGCGGCACACCTCCTCCCAGCGGTCACCGAGGCCGAGGGCCTTCGCCTGCTCCAGCAGATTCGTGAACTGGCCGCCGGGCATTTCGTGCAGGTAGAGGTCGGCATCGGGCGCCTTCATGTCGCACTCGAAGGCCGTGTAGTGGTCGCGAACCGCGGCCCAGTAGTGGGCCAGCTCTCGCAGCGGCTCCGGGTCGAGGCCGGTGTCGAGCGGGGTGTGGCGGGCGGCGTCGACGAGGGCATTCAGGTTTGGCTGGCTCGTCAGGCCGGCGAACGGGGCGAACGCGGCGTCGACGACGCTGGCGCCGTTCCGGGCTGCTTCGAGGAGCGTGGCCATCTGGGCGCCCGACGTGTCGTGCGTGTGGAAGTGGATCGGGATGCCGATCTCAGCACGCAGGGCGGACACCAACTTGCCGGCGGCGAACGGCTTGCAGAGGCCCGCCATATCCTTGATGGCCAGCATGTGGGCTCCGAGCTTCTCGAGTTCCTTGGCGAGCTTCACGTAGTAGTCGAGCGAATACTTCGTGCGCTTCGGGTCGAGGACGTCGCCCGTGTAGCAGATCGCCGCCTCGCAGATCGCACCGCTCTCCACGACCGCGTCGATCGCCACCTTCATGTTCGGCACCCAGTTGAGCGGGTCGAATACGCGAAACACGTCGATGCCGGCGTCGGCAGACTCCTTCACGAACGCCTGCACGACGTTATCGGGATAGTTCGTGTAGCCGACGGCGTTGCTCGCCCGCAGGAGCATCTGGAAGAGTACGTTCGGGATCCGCTCGCGCAGGAGCAGCAGGCGATCCCAGGGGCACTCCTTGAGAAACCGCATCGAGGTGTCGAACGTGGCCCCGCCCCACATCTCAAGCGAAAAGAATCCGGACGCGAGCCGGGCGTAGGCATCGGCCACAGCGAGCATGTCGTGCGTGCGCATCCGCGTGGCGAGGAGCGATTGATGAGCGTCGCGCATCGTCGTGTCGGTGACGAGCAGCTGCTTGTGCGAGCGCACCCAGGCGGCGAACTTCGCGGGCCCGAGTTCCTGGAGCTTGGTGCGTGTGCCGGCCGGCGGGGCAGCGAAGCGGTCGTAGTCGGGCACCGGAGCGGCGTGACGGCGGACGGCTGTGGCCCGGCCCTTCACGAGCGCGTTGCCGTTGACGATCACGTCAGCGAGGTATTCGAGCAGCTTCGTCGCCCGATCCTTGCGCACGGGAAAGTCGAACAGCGTCGGCGTCTCGTCGATGAAGCGGGTCGTGCACTTGCCGGCGAGGAACTCCGGATGTGTGACCAGGTTCACGAGGAACGGGATGTTCGTCTTCACGCCGCGGACGCGAAACTCCTGCAGGCATCGCTCCACGTGGCCGGCAGCCTCCTCGAGCGTGAGGCCGCGGGCCGTCACCTTCACGAGCAGCGAGTCGAAGTAGGGCGTGACCACGGCGCCCGAGAATGCCGAGCCCGCATCGAGCCGGATGCCCATGCCGCTCGCGGAGCGATAGGCGGTGATCCGGCCGTAATCGGGCAGGAATCGATTTTCGGGATCTTCCGTCGTGACGCGGCACTGCACGGCCGTGCCCATCGACTTGATCGCCGCCTGGTCGCCGAGGCCGATCTGCGGGTCGGAGAGCTTCCAGCCCTCGGCCACGCGGAGCTGCCGGCGGACGATGTCGATGCCGGTGATCTCCTCGGTGACGGTGTGCTCCACCTGGATCCGTGGATTCACCTCGATGAAGAAGAACTTGCCGGTGTCGGCGTCGACGAGGAACTCGACGGTGCCGGCGTTCTCGTACTTCGACGTGCGGCCGATGGCGAGCGCCGCCTCGCAGATCGCGTCGCGGGTCTTCTGCGGCAGGTTCGGGGCGGGGGCGATCTCCACGACCTTCTGGTGCCGCCGCTGCACCGAGCAGTCGCGCTCGAAGAGGTGCACGAGGTTGCCATGGAGATCGCCGAGCAGCTGCACCTCGATGTGCCGGGCCCGCTGGATGAACTTCTCGACGAACACGGCCGCGCTGCCGAAGGCCGTCTTACTCTCACGCTGCGCGCTCTCGAGCGCCACCGCCAGCTCGTCTTCGCCGCGCACCACGCGCATGCCGCGGCCGCCGCCGCCGTGGGCCGCCTTGAGGATCACGGGCCAGCCGAGCTCCTTGGCGATCGCGAGCGCGTCGGCCGGGCTCGTGACCGGCTTCGGGCTGCCGGCGAGGATCGGCACGCCGGCCCGCTTGGCGAGGTCGCGGGCGGCCGTCTTGTCGCCGAGCATCTGGAGGAGCTCGACCCGCGGGCCCACGAACGTGATGCCCGCCTTCTCGCACGCCGCGGCGAAGGCGGGGTTTTCCGAGAGGAACCCGTAGCCTGGATGGATCGCATCGACTCCGTGGTTCTTGGCGAGCGCGACGATCGACTCGATGTCGAGGTAGCTGCGGAGCGGCTCGCCCGGTTTGCCCACGAGATAGGCTTCGTCGGCCTTGAAGCGATGGAGGGCGAAGCGGTCTTCGTGGGCGTAGATCGCGACGGTGCGGATACCGAGCTCGTGGGCGGAGCGGAAGACGCGGATTGCAATCTCGCTGCGATTCGCGACGAGCAGTTTGGTGATGGGACGCATGGCGGCGGTCGAGGGCCTGTCGGGAGGCACAAAGCGGGTGAAACGAGCCGCAATCGTACCTGTTTCGCGCCCCGCGGACAGGCCCGCGTGTCACCCCGGCAGGGCGGCCGACTCCGGGTAGATGGGCATGCCAATCTACCTGCCCTGTCTGGCTATCACCCTGGCTGGATCAGAGATGGGGGCAGGTCAATCAGACCGAGGGAGATTCCACCAGGGCAGTGGGTGTTCTCACACTCGGCTGGGTGTCAATTGCCCAGAGCGTCAAGAACCGCCTGCAGCGACCTGCGGGCAGCCGCTTCCTTTTTCGGAAATTTCATTTCGTTGGGCTTCGCCGGATCTTCCCAGAGCTCAACTACCCGACGGAGCTGGTTTTTGTTGTCCAGCATGTAATCGCTGTTTCGGACCTGCCGTGCGGACTCGTGCTGGATATGGATCCATTCGCGGGGATCGCCCGGTTGTCCTTGGAGTTGAGGCGCGAAGCTTCGGCCGTGGAACTTGTCCCTGGGAAGAGCCGATCCCGTCACCTCACACAGCGTCGGCAGAAAATCGGAAAAGTCGATGAGGTCCGTACAGGTCGATCCCTCCCTGACGCGTCCCGGCCAGCGCACGATCAGCGGCACATGGGTTCCCCGATCCGTCATGGTTCCCTTGCCGCCGGCGACCTTCCTGCCATCTCCCCAATCGCTGACGAGATCGCGATCGGTCCCGTTGTCGGCGAGGAACATCACAATGGTGTTGTCGGCGATGCCGAGGACGTCGAGTGTATGAAGCATTTTCCCGACTTGTGTGTCGAGATAGGCCACCATGTCCGGGAAGAATTTCTGGTCGCCCTTCCGCCCGATCACCCGCTCCCGATAGTCCTGGTCCTTGCTGTCCGGTGTCGGCTCCCATGGAAAATGTGGCAGGCAGGTGGCGTAAAAGGCGAGAAAAGGCCGTTTCTTCGCCGCCATCGACTGGATGAAATCGAGATGGAATTCCAGGTCGACGTCAGGCCCGTATCGCTCCTTCACCTCATCCGCCACCACCTCGCCGTTCCGGCTCAGGTGGGGTTTCCAGTATCGCGAGGTCTTTCGACCGTTCTCATCGAAAATCCTCCATGTCTGATATTGGTCGAATCCGAGTTGCTTGATGGTGTCGTGCTTGTGCTCGAGCGACATGTGCCATTTGCCGACCAGCTCCGTGGCGTAACCCGCCAGCCGGAGTTGCCTGGCAAAACTGGGTTGGTCCGGATGCAGGTAAACATCTTCCTTCGCCTTGCTGTCGAGAACGGTTGTCAGGCCATTCTTGAACGGATAGCGTCCCGTCAGCAGGGTGGCGCGCGAGGGCGAGCAGAACGGATTGGAAAAGCATCGAGTGAACCTCATGCCCTGGCGTGCCAGCTCGTCGATGTGTGGGGTTTTCAACGACGTGCCG
>Ga0247836_1004963_pt1 | contig 16008 bp, 21 predicted proteins | sample LaCruzMarch2015__4_FD_187116 | JGI IMG/M metagenome (GOLD analysis project Ga0247836, IMG submission 187116) | Freshwater microbial communities from meromictic Lake La Cruz, Castile-La Mancha, Spain - LaCruzMarch2015_14m | ecosystem: Environmental > Aquatic > Freshwater > Lake | place: Spain...
TACTTTTTCTTGTAAAAAATATTAATCTATTAAATATCGATTTCATAAATCTTCAAACTATCATTTCTATGAAACAAGCATTTAATATAGTTTATCTGATAATGATGATAATATCATTGACTCTCTTGAGCCAAAATATATAATGTCAGACTAAAACGATTCTCAATTTTTGTAGTCTTTCTTTGGAGATCAATAGCTCTGTGATTACTAAGATGAAATATTCAAACAACTCCCACTTAATCTCCATTTGATCGAAGAAACAACAAAAGATCCAGTATAATGTAGTACAATAAAAAAATTAAGATGGATCATTCAGTACTTCCTCTCGCAAATAAAGCACAAAAATCGATTCAAATAAATGATTAAGCCCATCAACTAAGCTTCCTTTGGCTCTATCTCCCAATAAGAGATCACGAAAAAATTGATCAAACTTCGTACAATGATCAAACATTGCGAAGTCCAATAAATATCTCAGTGTCTAAGCTAACTTATCATGCTTGTTGCGATTGGAAGAGAAAAATGATAAATTTTGTTTATTGATAAAGAATATCTATTAATCAACGACTTTATGATTATGAGACATATTTATGCTTTCTCTTACGATCTCTTCTATTTCTTTCAGATGAACTACTTGATCTTTTATTCTTCTTCTTGCGGGAATCAGAGCGAGATCTATCTCTTCTACTCTACTTATGCTTTTTATTCTATTTTCTTGGCTTTTATAAATATTCTTCCCTAAAACGCTGAATTTAAGGTTTTTGCTATTATTGTTTCGGCAAACTTGGAATTACCAAATCATATTTCTGTCGTGTATCTTTCCCTTATGTAATCCCCTTGGGAAGTACTTCTCTTTTACGAGTCTCTTAGTGGTGTTTGGATTTCGGGGCAAGGATTGTTCCCTTTTGATTTCGATGGAGCAGTTTAGAAACAGATTGTGAAAAATCTACCTGAATTCTCCGATCATCTATTACAACATTATTCATTTTTAGATAGGCTTCTTAACATGCTGTGATTCCTTCAAACTCTATAAATCCATATTGTAGACTTTGCCCTGTCTTCCAATCTCTTACAATTTAAACACTCTTAACTGGTCCAAATCTCGAGAAAATGACCTCAAGATCTTTTTCTTGAGTTATTGGGTTAAGCTTACAGACGAAAAGAATATTTTATGGAGGCTTTAAACTTGCATCTGGTAAATCTCCTAGAATTTATAAAGTCATAGCCTGCTTTTTAGCCTTTTGTTCTTTTGTTGCTTGTATGATTTCACTTTCTGTTCTACATTTCTCAAGCATTTCTAAGTGTTCAATAGCCTCAAGTCTTTCAGAATTACGGACTGGAGAAGGGCTTCTTGCTGGAATTCTCATCTTTTCGATATCAGGGAAAGGGTCTTCTAATACGAAAGTATGCAAGATCCTGATATTCATTTGAGGCCGATGGGAGCTATCTACGTAAGTATCGCTAATTTTTTTCAATACATCTAAACCCTCTTCCACTTTTCCGAATATCGTATGCTTTCCAGTAAGTGATGCAATGTTTGCTCTCGTGAGAGTAATGAAAAATTCGCTGTTGTTAAGGTTGGCTCCTTTATTTGCAGAGACAATTAACCCTATCTCGTTAACTTTACTCTCCACGTCGATTTCATCTTTAAAGAAAGGAGTGTTCTATCCGCACTCATTCCATATTGTTGTAGCTTTTGGAGTCACAATTTTCGTAACATAGTCTAGATTAGTCTCAATATACCTTTCTGCACTTCTGCAAAGAGAGCATTGTTAAAGTGCTTAATTTTGCATAATTTAAGGAAGTTGATGCTAGCTATGGGTGCCTTTTTGGTGAAGAGGTCTATTGTAATATCACCAAAAGAAGTTTCGATGAGTACAGACATCTCTTATAATAGATGTGATAATAGGAGGAAGATATCATTGTTTCGAAAATGAGTCTTTGAGTGAAGAAATCTTTGATTCCCACTCAATTTGGATACATTTTTTTACTCTTTCGACCAAGATATTTAGGACCTCTTGGTCGTCGTGTAGAGCCACAGTTAAATCTTTCAACACTTTATTCCACTCACCTTCTACGATCAATTGAAACTTTTTTAAGGGACGTTCGTATCTAAATATCAAAATCATTACTCATCTTTCCAATATTAACTTCCAAGTTACTTGCAATATCGTAAATAATCTTCGAAGTTTAGAGAAAAGAACATTTTGATATTAAATATCAGCCATATGACAAATGCATTTAAATAAAACTAATTCGATATTGAGAAAACTCGTACCGTTTTACCACTTTTAAGGTGCAGTTAATCTACATAGCTCACAAAATATGATAATACCTGTGCTTTCTTTAAAGTATGAGGAATTTTCATTAAGGTGTGCTTTATTTGCTTCATTTCATGCTCATCAGGTATTTCACCTTCGATAGGTAGCCATCTTACTGACCCCTTATCCCCTTTTTCCTCGACATCCCCAGAACTAAAACTTGGGTTAGCACTCATTATATCGATATTTTAGAATTTTCTACGAACAGAGGATCCTTCTAAAGTATCCTTTTTTTACTATCCTTCAAGTTTCTTTACAAATTTAGCAAAAGGTTTGATATCAAAAGCAGCTTTACCTTTCCGCTCTTGCAAATTTCTAAAGGTTTTATTCCATACTTCGGTTGCCGTAATACAATAGCCCAGGGAAAGAGTTTTAAAAGTTAATCCTCCGTGAATTTCTTCATAGTTATAATGATACTCTCTTAGCTAAAGAGGTTATTCACTGTTTCCATGAATTTCTTTTGAATCTAGGACTCTGAATATGAGGCATATTCTTTCTCATGTCCTATCTTTTAGCGTAGATATGCAGACAAAAATTCATTGAAAAGATTAAAATTTAGATAATCTTTTTCCGTATTTTCCACTGATCTAATAGCAATGATTTCCTGTGAAAGAAGATTTGATTAAATTCTCCAATCTTCTCCCAACTTCATGATCATACTCTCAATAAAAAACTTATAGTTAGAAAGTAATTATGATTCGTAGCAGTCGAAGAGATGAAATTTAGTGTAATAATATACAGTCTCTTCTTTTAGAATAGGTTATTATTCATTCATCTTGCGATCAGGAAAGTAGAAGTATAGAATTATTATATCAAATCATTTTATTCATTAGACCAACAATATTTTAGGACGATCAGAGAAAGTAAAACAGTTGATAATTTGCAATTTATCGAGTAAAATAAAGGGATAAAAGGGTTTGAATAGAAATAATAAGATAAATATAATGTAAAATCAATAGTGATGATTCTTTAAGTCAGTGAAGCCTTCCATGCCCTTCCTTTTTTTTCATGACATTTTGAAAACTTTAAATCACCAACGATTGGGAAGACTCCTAAGATACTTATGATTATGACTTGTATTAATACAGCAAATTTCTTCCCCTGGAGAGAGATGTTAGATTATTTGCATTAAAAGTTCCTTTTGCAAATACAGCACCTGAAGATTTACTACTTTTTGACTGCTTTTACTCAATCAAGTTCTTATTTGGAGCTTTCAGCTCTGTTTTTTCATTTTTGATGTTTACACTCACTCCATTTTACAATCTATAATTTAGAAACTTATGCATAAATTGCTATTTTTGCTGCTGCCCGAACGAAAAATGAGAAAGGTTGGGGGCTCGATACGCGTTTTTCGGCAGTTATTATGCTTTTTTATTAGAAAAATTAAAAGCCTCACCGCATTTTAACTCTTATTTGTATGTATCACCAAATCCAAGCACATTATTAAATTAATTTTCAATGTTTTCTTCTATTACAGGCTGACTGAGAATATTATTACTACTTTTTGCTTGCATTAAACTTGTACCTCTATTTAGAAGTGTTTAGCTTTGGTAGCTCTGCAAAGCTTGTTTATGAGGATATTATGGGTTTATTTTACTAGAATAAGCAAATGTAATTTTGCTTTGCTATACCTTTTTAGCAGGTCTATTATCACTTTGATCTAAAAGATTGATAGAAGATAAAATTTTGGTTGAAACCATTGCTTTTCCTTAGGCTGGAAGGATTGATTTTTGAGAATATCTACCAAGACTAAGATCAGAATTTGAGTGACTGATACCTTTTTGCGAATGTTTTTTTATTCTCTTCATTGAAATCTTATCTTGCCTTAAAATTGGATCGAATAAGTGAAATCTATGGTCTTCTTAATCATTTTCATTGGAAAAACAGCAGCAAATGATTTATTTAGTTTTGAACTGATCCCTTGATAAAAATCGTTGAGAAATTCTCAATTTTTATATTCTATTGAAAGCGGGCTCCATTCTTCTACAGCTTCTATCCTTTCTTGCTTTATTTATTTATTAACAATCACATAAAAAATTATGAAAAATGCTAGAAGAAGTTTACAATCAATACATTCAGTATTATCAAACAGTTTAGGATGATTAGAAGAACAGTTTATAATATAATTAAAAAGAAATACTGATAATCCATGTAATAAAATAATTTATTTAATAAATTTATAAAGGATAATCACCACATAAGGTTCTTCGCCCACCAATTAGGCTCGCCGTTATTGGTATTTAAAGACATTAGGAATTTACGGGTTTCTTACCAGATGAGTAGAGTCATCGAGAAGGTAAGGCCTGGAATACCCAAAATAAAGAAGGGTAGAGGTCTTAATAAAGATATATTTACCTGCCACCAAAGACTTTGTTGACTCCAGGAGTGTAAAGAAGGAAAATGAAGATGCATGTCTCAAGTAAAAGTCCACCAAACATATGTTTATTAAAGCCAGAGAATGTAAAAGAGATCTAAATCAATAAAAAATTACCTTGCGTGATTTGCAGGCGAAGACGTTGGACCATTGAACCATAACAATAGTAACGAAATAAGCTGATTGGGCATAGAAAATAGTCTCAGGAGTGAAGGCGACTTCTTGCTTTGTAATGGGACTCACTGTGTGAAGATATGTGGTTGGCCAGTTTGTGAAATGCTGACAATAACCATCAATTATAACCTTACCAGCGCACTCAGAAGCTGAGGTAGAAAGGTAAAATCCTCTTACGTCTAAAGCATTATTTAGAGGTGAAAGCCAATTTGGAAATTCCGTATTTAGAACCGCTTTAGATGCAAGAGGAAGATAAGGGTTATTAAAGGGTCCTGCTGCGGTCGAAGCTACTTCAAATTTATACCAATCATTGACACTCAAATCTATTTTTCCGCTTGAATTAATAGGGTTGACTGCAGGGACTGAAAGTAAGTTAAAGACACTGCTTGATTCAAAGCCATATATTTCCATTACGACAAAATATGTGAAAAATCCACCTGCTGTTGCTATTTAACCCATTTGTCCATAAGCATGAGTAAGAAGACGTGCAGTAACAAGATGGTCTGTTGGTTTACGAGGCTTTCTAGTCATAATATCAACTTCAGCCTATTCATAAGCCAAGGCAAGAGCTGGGTAAATATCTGTTCCGACGCAAATGATTAACATGAAGATGTTAGATAGGGGTAAAGGAATTTGTAAAATGACAAGGGCAACGAAGGGCCAAATCTCAGTCATATTTGAGGTGAGCAAGTATACAATTGTCTTTTTCAGATTATCGAAAATTTTACGTCCTTCTTCGACACCATCAACGATTGATGAAAAATCATCGTTAAGTAAGATCATATCGGCTGCATCCTTTGTGACATCAGATCCAGAAATACCCATAGAAATACCAATATCTCCTTGCTTGATAGCTGGTGAATCATTAACTCCATCACCTGTTACTCCAACAACGTTTCCTATTGCTTGACAGGCTTTTACGATTTGTAGTTTTTGAGCGGGAGTAGTTCTTGCGAATACAATTTGAGGTTTTCTAACCCAGGTTTATAAAATTTGTGTACCGATCTCATCACCATCTTCAAAGGCTTTTACGATCATATCACCGTGAATAACAATAGCATTAGCTTTTTGAAGAGCTTCTTGAGAATCATAACCTTGCTCTTTGAGATCTTCATTAGTTTTCATAGTAATAATACCAATTTGTCTGGCGATAGCAGCTGCAGTTGGAGGTTGATCACCTGTGACCATGATAACTTTGATTCCAGCAGATTGACATTTTTTAATGGCAAAAGGAACTGACTCTTTAGGAGGATCCATAAGTGAAATGAGACCAACAAAAATGTAATTTTCCATAGGGAAGTTAAAATTATCGGGACTTGTTGTATTGAAAGGATAACCATCATAGAATTTTTCTTTGGGAAGAGGAAGCATAGCAAATCCCAGCACTCTCTCACCATTTTTACCAAATCTAAGATTAACTCCATCAAAATTCTTTTTATCCTCACCATCAATTTGTTTGTATTTACCTTGATAAAGGATTCTTCCACAATATTTCCATATCTTTTAGGGGGCTCCTTTTATATAAGCAACATAATGATGATCGTGACCTTATTGTTTTACAACAGAAAGAGCATACTTATTTGTAGAGTTGAAGGGCATCTTTGCTACTCCATCTTTTCCTTTAGCTAACTCATATAGTGCTCGCGTTTTTGCAATGTCTTCAATAGGCTGATAGAATTTTACTAAAGCAGTTTCAGAAGCATCTCCCATTACAATGGCATTAGCATATTTAAAGCCTGGAGCTCGAAGTTCTTCTTCTTTAATATTGAAAGTGGCCTAAGAGCAGATCATAGCTGTGTGATGTAAAACTTTAAAGGAAGGATCTTCAGAATCATACTAATATTAGAAATCAGGGCCTTTTATTTATTTGCTATGAGCACGGAGGACAGTTCCATCAACCCAAATATTTTAAACAGTCATTTTGTTTTGTGTAAGAGTTCCTGTCTTATCGGAGCAGATGCAAGAAGTAGAACCCAAAGTTTATACGGCTTCTAGGTTTTTTACAAGAACTTGCTTTTCAGATAATTTTTTTGCAGTAATAGCAAGTGAAATGGTGATACATGCTAAAAGACCTTCTGGGACATTAGCAACTAAAATTCCGATACCAAAAATGATGCATTGAAGAGCGCTATATTTGACGACAAAGAGAGCAAGGAAAAAGAAGACAACTCCGAGAGTAATAGCAATTACAGTAATAATAAGCACAAACCTATCTAATTCTACTCTAAGAGGTGAAGGTTGACTACCACCAGTTGCTGCAAGATCGGCAATTTGTCCCATCACAGTATTTGCACCGATATTGATAACAATTCCCTTTCCTTGTCCTTCTTTACAGAGTGTGCCGAAGAAAGCAATATTTTTTGTTTAGAAAGGTTCTTCAGGATGTGTACATTCTGTAGATCTCAAAAGAGGCTCGACTTATCCAGTTAAAGGAGAGTTATCAACTTTCATTTCGATTGAAGAAACGATTCTTATATCAGCAGGTACTTTTTATCCACTTTTTACTTGAACTAAGTCTCCTCTCACAAGTTTTTCTGCAGGAATTTGAGTAAGTTTACCATCTCTATAGCAACTTGTAACTGAAGGTAACATATTTTTGAAGCCCTACATTAAAGCCTCAGATGCTGACTGTTGAGAAAATGTTATTATTCCTGTAATAAGGATAACGATAATGAGCACAAATGCCAGATAAAGATTTGGGGCATTTCCTTGAGGTTGCACAATATAAGTAATGATACAAAGGATAGATCCAACCCATAACATGATAGCGAACCAGTTTGTAATCTCTTTCAAAAACCTTAGCCAAGCTGGGGTTTTTTCCTTTTCTGGTAACTTATTATCTCCTTCTTCAGCATTTCTGCGGAGAGCATTTTCAGTTCTCATTCCATTATCAATACTGGTGCCCAATCTGTGTAAAAGTTCCTCCATAGGAATTTTGTGTTCATCCATATTTTGGATAGTTTTCGCCTTTTCGTTGACTTTCCTTTCCTCCAATTATTTTTCATTCTTTGGTTTTTCTATATCAGATAAATCTTACCGGTATAGATCTTATCAGGTCTGGGCACATTAGGATTGAGATTTTTCTGAAGCCTGGATGTTCTTCTAGATTTCTCAGCAGCTACTTCGTTCTGCTGGATTTGGATGATTGTTTGGACATTAGAGACCACAAACGAGTTTTGACGTGGCTTTTCTCCTGTGTAAGGTTGTCCTGGAGCTCGCACATCTTTCATCTCGTATTCCCTCATGTTTGATTTCTTGCTCATGTTGAAGGGATGCAAAGATATAAGAATATAATCCACTTTGACTACAACCTTTTTTAAATCATTTTAGCTGAAAATCCCTTTTCAGTTAACTTTACTTCAAAACAAATTGACCGATTCAATCATATGTGCCCGACTGTAGGCTGGTTGATCTTTAGAACCTCAGTCAGAATTTATACTCCACGTGGACCCAATTTATTAAGAGTAAATCTGCTTTAATAATCATGATCATGTCACTCGTTAATGGAATTCCACACTGTTTCGAAAAGTTTGGGATATCGAACGTCTATTTATCCAAGTTTGTTTAGCAGTCCAACAAACTATTGATCATTTTCGAAATACTCCTTTAAGATCTCAACTGAGCTGGTTGTCTCCTTTGGGTTAAGGAATTAAGGATTTACTTCTTTCATGGATTAATTCTTGGGAATTATTCTTTTACTTTCGTCCTCCAGAAAATCAGCTATATTTAGTGAGCCCTAATTAGTAAGCTTTAATTCTCCTTAACTTGAGGTCGCGAGGCCATCACTTGATTTCAAAAGTGCATCAAGTTCTTAGATATTCATATCGCTTGTTTGATCGACTCCTGATTCAGCTTTTTGTTTGTTGATCTGTGCAAGATAATCTTCAAAGCTAATTTAAGCTTCTTCAGTGTCCTCCTAAATTGATCCAATAAAAGTCTCGGCTTCTCTGAATCTCATCTTCTTTAGTACCTATTTTTCTGCTTTATTTATACTGATTTAATTGTCTTTGTCATTTTGATTTTTTATCACCTGTGCAGAAGTTAGTCCAATTACATTCGTATATTACTTCCAAGTTGTAAAAATAGAGAGTAAATCATGAATCTTCTTCTTAAGACTTTGCATTTTTCCCTATTAGGTTTAAAGTTCCGCCGATAACTGTTTGATTTTTTCATCAGATGCAATTTTGGCTTTATTTACTTCTTCAGTTATTTTTTCGGGAGTAAGAGATTTGTCATTAGTAATTTTCTATATTTAAAGACTGATTCTACGAATTTCATCTTTGATCTCATCACGCTTATAGTTACTAATCTTATTTTTAAGTTCCACATAAAGAGGAATAAGAAGTTTATTTTTCTCACGGATGATCTCCTCATTACTCGAGACCATATGCAATTATTTGAAATCTCCCATTTCATAAGCCAAAGCTTCAGCGAATAACCTGTAGTAATATTAGGTAGAAGCAATATACTCAGGGAAAATAGTTTCTTCATTCAATCGAGAATCTACATTTTTATCAGTGAACCAAAAATGTTTACTTTCATGTTCCATGATCTTCAAAATACGGTTACGATTGATTTTTCTTACATCTTCATCATGTAGATGCTTTGTTAGGCGGGATGAAAATCGATCATCCTTTACACCCCATTGCTTGAGATTTTCATGTACTCTGAATGCATTGACAAAGATTTGCTTACGGAAAGTACATTCAAACTCAAAATGTTTTCTTTTTATTTACTGTTGGTGAGCAGCGAGATAATCGTCTTCAATCTTATCTTGATAATTTTTCGCGTCAAGATGTACTTGCCTTCTTGCTTCTTTCAAGTTCTTTTTATACTGAATGTAAGACAAATTGGCTTAGCTTAACACTCGTGGCTTTCGAGTGTGATAAAGTGCTCTAATTCCATAAAACATAGTTGAGGCAGCAAATATTATCAATTATTATACCTTAAATAACTCCAATACAGATAGTCTTTCAATTTAACATGGGCTTTTGCACTCACATTTATCAATAATTTTAGATTTGGCTCTTCTTTTTGGATTAAAGATGATTATATAATGAACAGAAGCGAAAATACATTGTGTAAAATACACACTCTAAGAGCAATTCAAATAGGTAGCTGTCTGACCTGCAAGAGTTCAAGTGCAATATGCTAGACAAAAGGTTGCATTAAACATCATCTTGAAAGCGAAAAGATACATACAAGCTATACAGTAAAAGATGTTCAGAAAATAGCTGATTAATATATCAGCTCTAACGAAGAAAAAAGAAAGATTTTGGCTAAGATGATCGACGACTACTTCCAAGTTCTCAAAACTGAAGTTTAGGGACTGTATCATGAGATTTCTCATGCAGTAGATAATCTACGCTTTGAAAATTTTCTTCTAAATGAACATGAGCGTAAACTTGCAGAATTAATCGTCAGTAAACGTTATAGTGAACTTGTTTGCGAAGATGTGGCAAGAATTATACCAAAAATGATAAAATGCGCAAGTTTTGAATAAAAACAATTTAATCATCTAAAAGATTTTCTTGGCGCAGAGAAATAGAACCTTTCTAAGAACGTAAATTCACTTATTTTAAATCTACCCTATTTTAGGGATGATCAAAATGTAGTTGCAATCGAAAAATTCAGTTAGGTTTCAGACTAGCTCCTATCAAAGGTAAACAAAAAATTGGAATTTTTGAATTTTCGTCCTAAAAAATTAAGAATAAAATATAGTATAATTTATTTAATCAAGGTGATGACTCAGTATTGTTTGTATGATTTAGGGTATTGAGATCTAACGTATATATAATTTTATATTAGGAGTAAAAATTTTGATAAAAAGGAAAAATTTATAAAACATCTATAGACGAATTAACAGTTGAAATAAGTATAGATTCTTGAATTTTATTGCACGTATTTATCGAACAAAATAGATGGAACATTAATGAGTAAGACTATCAAATATAATTTATGGATGCAGTATTGAATTTGCCTTATTTGACTCACTTCACAATTTTCACAGGCTATAAAGTCACTTCGACTGAGTATATAACCTTTAAATAGATATATTCAAGAAATGGTTGAGAATAAAAACATTTAAATGAAGGTTATCCACAAAGATTGGCATTTTTGATCCTAAAATTGATTAGATATTAACTAATGAAATAAATAGTTATCATTATAAAGTATTTTCCCTGTTGATTTCAATAATTGTGTTTATCTTTTGCTGTTAATTTGGGATTAGATTAAGATAGATTTAACATTAATCTATTTTTTTAATGATATCATACAGTTTTTATAGAAATAACTCATTAAGATATGAAAGGAAAAGTAGCAATCATTACTGCCTCATCTACAGGTATTGGAAAAGGAATCGCTCTCTATCTTGCCAAAGAAGGAGTGAAAGTCATCATATCAAGCAGAGACAAAAAGCATATTGACTAAACAGTTAACGAGCTGAAACAACAAGGATTTTAGGCTCATGGAATTGTATGCCATGTTGGCAAAAAGGAGGATCGATAAAAATTAGTAAGATAGACAATTGAAAAATATGGTAGACTTGATTATATCGTGCCTAATGCTGCAGTATCAACGCAAATGGGAAATTTCTTAGAAGCAAAAGAGGATCAAATTCAAAAAATGTGGGATATTAACTTCAAGAGCACTTTCTTCTTAGTCCAAGAAGCTCTTCCACATCTTAGGAAGCAAAAAGGAAGCTCTATTGTTATATTAGCAAGTTATGCAGCATACGACCTTCCTCCTCTGATTGGTCATTATGCAATTACCAAAACAGCACTTGTTGCCCTTACAAAATTACTGGCAAAATAGCTATTGGATGATTAGATTAGAGTAAATTGTGTCTGTCCTGGTTTGATCAAGACAAAATTCAGCAGCTCCCTTTGGGCTAATGGCGAATCTGTTGCTGCTGAAGGCATGGGTGTAAAGCGATTAGGAATTCCTGAAGATATTGCTTCAACAGTGAGATTCTTACTATCAGATGAATCAAAATATATGACAGGATAAAGTCTAGTTGTTGCAGGCCGCCCAAATGCCAGATTGTGATCGATTATTATCATATATCAAAATTTATTGAGATGACTTACGGAATAAGGTAGATTTTATTGACAAAGAACAAAACATATACCCTGATAAAGAAATCATTAAGTCAATTAGGTTTAGTTTGTTTCCGAATATGTTAAAAAACTTCTTAGCCCGTCTTAAGCTGCTAGATCCATTCCTTTCTTATACGTTTAACTTATCTACAAAACCTATTTTCTTCAAACCAAAGCACTAATTCTGCTACTTTTTTACAATCTATTTCCTTTACAAGCTCAATAAAGACTAGCTCTATAACCCTGCTTTGACTTTCTATTGATTTGAATACTCTATAAAATTACTGAGTCAGTGTTTTAAAAACTGATGCTTATTTGGTAAATCTTTCTCGATATTTTTGAATTAGATGAGTCATTTTAACTGTATCAATATCTAATATCCGCATGACTTCCATATCGATACTCTTTGGGTTAAAGGGAGTAAAGCCAAAGCTGAAGATAGAGTTTGTTAAGAAATATTTGTGAATATCGCTTATTAAGTCTTCAATAATTTCATTCATATAGTAGTTCATTATAGAGATTCTCTATGATCCTGCTGCTCCAAAACGATCTAGCATCACTTGAATTTGATTTTTTATATTATCTGATGAGCTTGTAGGATCTTGAACTACTCGCTCAAGGTCCTAGTAAGCTTAACCTTTACTCTTTAGAAAATTTTTGATCTCTTGATGATGGTCTTATTTTAACCGGTCTCGTTATAGCGTAACTTGATCAAGTCTAAATCTTAGGTCCTCTATTAATTTCGCATTTTCATCATTTTTTTGCTCAAGGATTGTGATATACTCCTTTTTGCGCATTCTTGAATTTTTAGCAGACTAACGATTACGCTTGAGTTGTTCTTCTTTCGAAATCGGTGCTTTACGGGTATCGAGTTGCGAGTAGACTACATAGTTATATTACTCCTTAACATACTATCCAGGCCTCATCAGTTCAGCCATTTTATCACGGTAAAATATCTTCTTCTTTTCACGTGAATGAGCTGAGCGCTTGTGCTCATTCACCATGTAGTTATCGGAGTTGCCCTCGATATACTCCATCTTTTCCTAGCTCTTTACCACATTTTTGCCATTCGGTTCTTGGTCTTTGCAAAGGTGCTCGAGGATATCCTGGCTCTCCTGCATGGATTCAAAGTTGCGGAGGAATGCTTCATCCTCAGAATCATAGAACTGCTTTATATTCTGGCTGCTCATACGTAATCACAATAATCAAATAGAATTGCAGTCTGGCTTAGCCTATTTTATTATAAAAGTCTAATCAACAATCAGCTATGAGGAAGATCAAGGCAGGTAAGCGGGGAGAAGTAGTCAAGTATGTGAGTCGGGCCAAGGCAATCAAGAAGTTGCAGCTCTCTCTTAAGGATTTCCGTAGGCTTTGTATCCTCAAGGGAGTCTATCCTCGTGAACCTCCCAAGAAACTCAAGAGAACAAGCAGAACCTATTACCATCTTAAAGACATTAATTTCCTCGCTCTTGATCCAATCATTGAGAAGATCAGAGCCCAGAAGATTTATTTGCGTAAGTTCAAGAAGGCGAAGGCCAAGGGGGATATTGGAAAAATACAATATTTAGCAAAGCATAAGCCAAAATTGAGCTTGAATCATTTGGTCAGAGAAAGATATCCGCAGTTTATAGATGCTTTAAGAGATCTAGATGATCCACTATCTCTTATGGCACTATTCACCATTTTCCCCTCTCATAAATAGTTTAACATAACTGGATAGAAAATTGAGCTTTGCAGCAGTCTATTGAAGCATTTTGAACTGTTTGTAATTCGTAGCAATGCATTGAAGAAAGTTTTCGTTAGCATCAAAGGTATTTACTATCAGGCTGAGATATTAGGCCAAAAAATAACTTACATTGTGCCTTTCAAATACCCTGCAAATCTACCCATTGATGTCGATTATAGAGTTATGGCCACTTTCCTTGACTTCTATATCGTCCTTTTGAAATTTGTTAATTTCAAATTGTACAATTCATTACAGCTCGAATATCCTCCTCTAGAAAAAGAGGCGACAACTTATCAAGGATATGAAATTAAAAAAATTGTGAATGGAGAAAATGAAGATGAAAGATATAAAATCGATGAGGAATTCAATAAAAAGTAAGGATAGAATAAAAATTTACTCTTTTCAAATCTCAAGTTTTATCTTAGTACTTAAACTCCAAGATATTCACTTGAATACATTATCCTTGCCTTCGGTGGTCAAGTTGAGCTTGAAAATAATGACTCTACAATCACACATGTCATCTCGGATCGTGACGGGCTTCAAAGATAAAAGACTAAAGAGTACGTCCAACCCCAATGGATTTATGACTCAGTTAACTTCAACAAACTTCTCAATGTGAAATAATACGACTTGAGCAAAGTAAAAATTTCGTTATTTAGCCTTTACCCCCTCATGTTTCTCCATTTGTCGACGAAAATGATACTGAGAGACACGTTCCTGACAGAGAAAGATAGTTGAGAGGCCTAACAGCACAGCTTGAAGAAAAACCAATATCTGACTAATAATAGAAGAAATACGATATAATTTCTGAGAAAAAACGTTATCTTGAGCAAAAGAAACATCAAGAGAAATAGATGGCCCAAATCTCGAAAAATGTGATGAGTAACAAAAATAGAAAATTACTAAAGGTGATCGAAAAGAGTCGAGAGGGCAAGATTGCAGAGGAAGAAAAACTTAAATCAAAATCAAAAAATACCCAATCTAAATGATCAATTTATTCATTGACTATCTTCTTCATTAATTAAATAAACAAATTTGTATCATTCGGGCTTTTGGGAAGCTTCCAAGGCTTGCTGGATGTCAACTATTAAGTCTTCAAGGGATTCAACTCCAATAGATAATCTAATAAGGTTATCAGTGATTCCAAGAGTAGCTCTAATCTCAGCGGGTACTGATGCATGAGTCATGAATGCAGGGCATTGTGCCAAGCTCTATACTCCTCCAAGAGATTCAGCAAGTGTGAAGATATTAAGGGCTTTGAGGAATTTAGAAACTTGTTCTTTTCCACCTTTAATTCTAAAAGTAATCATTCCCCCAAATCCTCTCATTTGCTTTTTGGCAACTTCGTGATATTTATTGTCCTTAAGGCCGGGATAAATAGTTGTCTACACATGTGGACTGGTGGTCAGGTAGTGAGCAATATGATAGGCACTCTTTGTTGACTCTACAACTCTTAGTTCAAGAGTTTTAAGCCCCCTAAGAGCAAGGTAGCAATCGAATGGACTGGGATTAGCACCCAAGCTGTAAGCTGCAAAATAAACTTTATCGTGTAATTATTTATCTTTGAATACTGCAGCTCCCATCACAAAATCGGAATGACCTCCAATGTACTTTGTTAAGCTATGATAAGAGATATCAGCTCCTAAAAGAAGAGGTGATGTTAGATAAGGTGATGAGAATGTGTTATCGACAACAACAATGATATTTGGATTTACTGCCTTAGCTGCCTTGGACACTTCTTGAATATCGATTAATTTCATTGTTGGATTTGTGGGGGTTTCAATCCAGACCATCTTTGTTTACTTTTGAATCAATTTGGTAACAGATTCTGCTTAGGTGAGATCAGCAAAATCAGTTAGGATTCCATATTTTTAAGTTGCAAATCTTCTCATATACCTTTGGGTTCCTCCATAAACATCATCGCAAACAATAAGATGATCCCCCTTCTGTAAAGTATGAAGGATAGTAGCAGTGGCACCGCAGCCACTGGCAAACGTAATTGCATACTTTCCATATTCAACTGCTGCGAGACAAATTTAAAGAGCCTCTCGGGTTGGATTTCCTCCTCTCGAGTAATCGAACTTGCCATAAGGTTGGGCGATATCTTTTTGAGCATAGGTGGATGTGAGATGGATTGGTACATTTACACTTCCATGAATGGGTTCTGGATCCTGGCCCGCATGGATCGCGAGAGTCGAAAATCCAGGATGCCTAAATGGGAGATATTCTGATTCCTGGAAGGTTTGGAATGCAACTTTTGGCTAATGTTGTTTGTAAAGCATTAAATTATATTTAATATCTGATATTAATGCCAAC
>Ga0247836_1004971_pt1 | contig 15995 bp, 11 predicted proteins | sample LaCruzMarch2015__4_FD_187116 | JGI IMG/M metagenome (GOLD analysis project Ga0247836, IMG submission 187116) | Freshwater microbial communities from meromictic Lake La Cruz, Castile-La Mancha, Spain - LaCruzMarch2015_14m | ecosystem: Environmental > Aquatic > Freshwater > Lake | place: Spain...
GCGTAGCTTTCGATCTTGGTTGCAGACTTCAAACCGTGATCGGCCAGCAGCGATGCCAGCCGCTCGCGCGCGCCCGGTGTCCAGCAGGCGATGATCACGCGGCGCTTGCCATCTTGCAGCGCTTTAACGTGCGCCGTCACCGCGTCGAAAACGTTCAGATCGGCGTTCTGACGCTCGATGGCAAACGTCCGCCCGCCCTTGCCCTTGAAGGCGCGCACGTTCGGGGCTGCCGTCTCATCGAACGGGGTCAGCCGCATGATCTGCACACCAGCCAGCGCCTTGCCCCACGATTTGCCATCGAGGAACATCAGCTGCGGCGGCACGGGCTTGTAGGGCGGCGCACCAAACGCTGCCGTCTCGAGCCCTTCGGTGCGCGCCTGATAGTGCTCAGTGATTTGATCGAAGCGCGCTTTCACCGCTTCTTCGGCCATGTGATCGAACGACACGCGTGCCTTTGGGCAATAGTCAAAAAGCGTCTCGAGTGTCTCGTGATAAAATGGCAGCCAATGTTCCTGGCCCGGATAGCGCTGCCCTGCACTCACCGCCTCATACATCGGGTCGTTACCCGTCGCCCCGCCGAAAAGTTCGACGTAGCGCTGGCGGAACAAGGCCACCGGCGCTTCACCGAACGCGACTTCAGAGGTCGGCATGAGCGTCAATTTTTGAACAGGCTTCGTCGAGCGTTGCGTCTCGACGTCAAACGCTTTGATGCTCTCGATGGTATCGCCGAAGAAATCGAGCCGCACCGGGTTTGACCGCCCGGGCGTGAAGAGATCGAGAATACCGCCGCGCACGGCATATTCGCCGGGCTCCATCACGGTGGAAGACCGCGTGTAGCCAGCGAGCGACAGGCGCTTCATCAACTCGCCCATGTCGGCGCGCTGGCCAGCGGCGAGCAGCTTCATCGAATTGCGAATGAACTGACGCGGCGGCACGCGCTGCAACACGGCGTTGACCGTCGTCAGCACGATTGTCGGCTCTTTGCGGCTGCCAGCCACCAGCCGGCCAAGTGCTGTGACGCGTTTGGCGGCAATCTCGGCGTTGGGGCCGACGCGATCGTAAGGGACCGTATCCCAAGCAGGAAAAGGGATTACTTTGACTTTCGGCGCGAAGAACTTCAATTCCGCTTCAAGCGAATCGAGCCGCCGGTCGTCTCGCGTAACGTGCAGATGCAGGCCAGCGCCCGCGTCACTGCCAGCTTCCGCAACAAGATTGGCAAGGACAAGCGCGTCCATGCCTTCGGGCACGCCCGACAAGGTTAAGTTTGGCACGATGGCTGGGGCTGTGGCGGTCTTGGTCAAGTTCAGGTCAGTCCATGAAAACGGCGCATGGCCGCAACGAGATCGGCATATTTGTCAACGGCAACCGCGCCCGGCGTTAAAAGCCAGCGCTGAAGCTCGGCTTCGGTCACGGCAAGAAAATCTTCAAACAGGTCGAGAGCCTCGCCGTGCATGTCAGGCAGCATCGCCTCTGCGTAACGGCCCACCAGAATATCGAGTTCCTTGGTGCCGCGATGGGTTGCACGCCACACCGCGCGCCTCCGCCGCGTGTCCAAAGAGCACGGCTCGCCATCTCCAATTGCCAAGTCTGCTGTCATAACGTCCACTCTCGATCAACGCCCACCAGACCGGCTGCGGCGGAACGCGGGAATACGCGTGCGCCACCCTTGACGCCGCCGAGGCAGCCCGGTCTTATCCGCAGGTGAGGGCGAGGTATACCGGCTGCGGCCCGTTACGCAAAGGCTTAGCCCCGCTTGGGGCCGGGATTTGTTGAAGCCAGCTCCTCAAGGCCCAATTTCTCAAGCAGGTACGACGGCACCAATGCGGCCCAATGAGCTGTTACCTTTGTTTGCCGATGCCGAAAGCCTGAAAGGGATTGGCCCGCGCCTTGCCGTGCTTTTGAAGAAGGCGCTTCGTCTGCCGCCCGGCATTTCCCAGCCGCGTATTCTCGACCTGCTTTGGCACCTGCCGACCGGCGTTATAGATCGCCGTGCCGAGCCCAGTGTGGCCGATGCCATGGCCGGCACCATTGCCACGCTGAAGGTGCGCATTTTGAAGCACAAGCCGCCGCCGCGCGGCAACGCCAAGGTGCCCTACAAGATCACCGCCGAAGACGACACCGGGCGGCTTGACATCATCTTTTTCCGGGCCGAGCGCTCGTTCGTCGAACGCCAATTGCCCGAAGGCGAGATCCGATACGTGTCTGGCCGCGTCGAGCGCTATGGCGAAACGCTGCAAATGGCCCACCCCGACTACATCGTGGCCGAGGAGGCGCGCGGCGACCTGCCGCTGCTCGAGCCTGTCTATCCGTTGACGGCCGGGCTCTCGGGCAAGGTGTTGATCAAGGCCTCGCGTCAGATGCTGGAGCGGGTGCCGGTCCTGCCGGAATGGCAGGACGCCGCGTGGTTGCGTCAGCAGGGCTGGCCAGCTTTCAATGTGGCCCTGCGCGCGCTGCATCTGCCGCAAGACTCCGGAGACGTCTCACCGCAAAGCCCGCCCTGGCAGCGGCTCGCCTACGATGAAGTTCTGGCCAATCAACTCGCCCTCGGTCTGGTGCGCGACAACTACAAAAAGCAAGCAGGCCGCCCTGTCACCGGCGATGGCCGCATCCGCGCGCGCCTCGCGGATGCCTTGCCTTTTTCGCTCACCAATTCCCAGCGCTTGGCTATCGGTGAGATTGCGAGCGACATGGCCGCTCCCCTTCGCATGCTGCGATTGCTGCAGGGCGACGTTGGCTCGGGAAAAACCGTCGTTGCCTTGATGGCAATGGCGATTGCCGTTGAAGCGGGCGCGCAAGCCGCCTTGATGGCGCCGACCGAAGTACTGGCGCGCCAGCACCTTGAAACCATCGAGCCGCTTGCCGTCAAAGCCGGCCTGCGTATCGGTCTCCTCACAGGCCGCGAGAAAGGCCGACCGCGCGCGGCGCTGCTGGAACATCTCGCCAACGGCGAGATTGATATTCTGATCGGCACCCATGCCCTGTTTCAGGACGAAGTGGTATTCAAGGATCTTGCCTTTGCCGTCATCGACGAGCAACACCGCTTCGGCGTCCATCAGCGGCTCGCTTTGCAGACCAAGGGCGGCGGCGGTGGTGCCAACATGCTGGTGATGACGGCAACGCCCATTCCGCGCACACTTCTCATGACTCACTATGGCGATCTCGATGTGTCACGCCTCACCGAAAAGCCGGCAGGCCGCAAGCCGATCCTCACCACCACAACACCGCTCGAGCGCCTCGACGACGTTATCGACGGCTTGCGCCGTGCCATCGCGCAAGGGGCGCAAATCTATTGGGTATGCCCGCTGATCGAAAGTTCCGACGTCTCGGAATTGGCAGCGGCCGAAGAGCGCCACGCGCATTTGACGCAAGTACTCGGCCCGTGCGTCGGCTTGCTGCATGGCGGCCTCAGCGGACCGGCGAAAGACGCCGTGATGCAGGCGTTTTCGGAAAACAAGCTGCAGGTGCTCGTCGCCACGACCGTGATTGAAGTGGGCGTCAACGTACCCAACTCGACGATCATGGTCATCGAACACGCCGAGCGCTTTGGCCTTGCCCAACTGCATCAGTTGCGCGGACGGGTCGGGCGGTCCGATCGCCAGAGCTATTGCATCCTGCTCTACAAAACGCCCGTGGGCGAGACGGCACAAGCGCGCCTTGAAATGATGCGCGACACGGAGGATGGGTTTCTCATCGCCGAGAAAGATCTGGAGTTGCGCGGCGGTGGCGAAGTGCTCGGCGCACGCCAGAGCGGTATGCCAGAATTTCGCGTCGCCGAAGTTCCTGGCTTTGCCAAGCTCTTGGCGGCAGCCCGCGACGACGCGCAATTGATCCTATCGAAAGACCCAGAACTCTCCTCGCCGCGCGGCAAAGCCTTGCGCGTGCTTCTCTACTTATTCGAATGCGACGAAGCCGTGCGCCTGTTCCGGGCAGCCTAGTGGCCCGTCGCGCCAAAATCGCACCATGGCCGCAACCCCCTCCGATTTTGGCGCGACATAAGGGCCACTAGCAACATCATGGGCTCAGTGTGGCGTTCATCGCGCCTTAGTTGACACCAGCCGTGCCGTACCATCGGTCAACTAAGGCGCGACGCCACACTAATCTCGATGCGGAAGCAAGCGCTTCACAAAAGAGGTGGGCACAGCGCCCGGCAAACGGCGGGCCCCTTTCAGTTTCGCATTCGGGTCCGGCGTCACCATGCCGGCCGAAATGACGACTTTTGCGGCGTCCTCGATGCTCATTTCGAGGAACTTCACGTCGCGGCGGGGCACAAAACAAATGAAACCTGTCGGTGGCACGATGCCCGTCGGCATGAAAACGGTAACAAGATCTGTTTCGCCGCCTGGCTGCACGGTCTTGATTTCTCCGGATGCTTCGCCGGTAACAAATACAATTGACCAAAGTCCCTTCGACGGGAACTCGATCAAACCGACTTTCTGAAATGATTTTTGCGGGCCGGTTGCGGTCACCACCGATTCGAAGATCTGCTTCAAGGCGCGGTAGACGTTGCGGATGATCGGCATTCGGTCGAGCACCATTTCACCGTATGAAATAAGTGAGCGGCCGAGCAAGTTTGCGGCCAGTGCACCGATGATTGTCAGTCCCGCGACGCCAAACAAAATACCAATGCCGGGTATGGCGAAGGGCAGATAGGTCTCTGGAAGATAGGCTTCCGGCACCAACGGCTTGACGTGTTCGTCGGCGAGTTGGATGACCCAGTTGATGATGTAGATGGTCGCTGCAATCGGCCCAACGATGATCACACCAGCGAGGAAATAGTTGCGCAGACGTGCCCCGAGCCGCAAAGGCGCTGCCGCCTGTTCCGATGCCAGGCGTTGCAGGCCAGCGCTCAGTTCTGCTGCCGCGCTATTTTCAGCAGCACTCGACTGGGCGGGCATCTGCGGGCCGGACGTTGGCTCTGTCATCGCACGCTCTCCGCACACCCGGGTTCAGGTCCCGGGGCTTGCGGCCCGGTGCGCGCGCTCCGCTTCACTGGGCGACGACGAGACAGTCATATCCTTCCGGCTTCAGCACGGCGCAAAGCCGGGCAGAATCGGCTGCGCTGGCAAACGGTCCGAGGCTAACGCGATAGAAGGTGCCCATGTTGCCGATAACCGCCTCTTCGATGGAGGGGGTCTTTGCGGCTGTCATCACGGCGGGTGTGCCGCGCAAGCGCGTTGCAACCAATTCGGCCTCGTCGCGTGATCGCACGGAAGCGACTTGCAGCTGTACCTTGCCAGCAGCTGCCGGGGCCGCTGCGGCGACTTGCTGATTGGCGCCAGCCTTGTTTGACACGGCATTGGCTTTGGCAGGCGCCACGACAACACTGTCAGACCAACTCGACACAGCCGTCGGTGCTGCCGCGGCCGTCGACGACGTGGCGACTGGAGACGAGGCGCCTTGTGTCGCTTGCGCACTGGATTCGCCAGAGCCGAACATCTTGCCGATGCTGCTGCCGACGTTACTGAAGAAGCCCGATACCGATTGCCCGGCTCCGGCGAGCGGATTGGAAACAGGTGCAGCCTCGGCTGAGGGAGCTGCATTCAATTGAGCCACGGGCGCTGCTGGCGCTGCGTCCGGCGCGGACGTGAACGCGGCAGAACTTGCAGCCCCTGTACTGGCAGCCCCTGTCGATGTCGCCTGCTGCCAAGGCACGGATGCGCCAGCGGCAGGCGGGGCAGGGCTCGGAGCAGACGCCATTGCAGGAGCTGCGGGTGCTGAAGGAGAGACAGCAGCAGCTTGCTGCGCTGGAACGGCAGGCGCCGTATCGCCAAGACCGGCATCGCGGTAAGCGGCTTGGCGCGCATCCGTTGCCATGGCGCGGTCGGTGTCGTTGAGCCCGCCCTTCAGCCACAGGGCCGAGGTGAGATCGGAAATGGCGAGGGCATGCTTGCCCTGTTTGCGATACGCCGCTCCCCGATAGTAGAGCGCCTTGGCCATTTGATTGCTGGGCAAACCGCCTGCTGTCAGTGCAGTCGACAGCTGACTGACGGCGTCGGCCATCTTTCCGGTTTCATAAGCGCGCGTTCCAGCTCCATAAGCCTTGAGCGCGGCTTCTGTGTTTTTCTTTGCAGGCGTGCCTGTGGAAGCTGACTGAGGCGCAGCGCCGGCTGGCTGCTGCGCTTGGGGCCCCGATACGACCGCCACCGAAAGCCCGGCACTTAAAGCTACCGCCTTCGCAAGGACTGTCAGCGATGATCCTGGTTTTACAGCGCTGCGGCGTTTGAAACCCATGGTATCGGCCTTCTCGAACCAATTCTTTTTCGTTTGCATCCCCGGGAGCCTTCAGCCTCAAGGGTCTTTTGCCGCGCTTATCTGAGGGCGCCTCTCACGTTGCGATTGTCGCCACGCAGCTTGGCTCGACTAGCCTAACAATAAGGCAATAGGGTAGCCGTGACAATTGCGCCATAGCCTGGCGGCACTATTCCACTGTTACCGACTTCGCCAAATTTCTGGGCTGATCGACGTCCGTGCCCATAACCACCGCCGTATGGTAGGCGATCAATTGTATCGGCACGGCATAGATTAACGGGCTTGTGAAGCTGTGGGCATCGGGCACTTTTATGTAAGCGGCCAGTTTGCAGCCAGCCTTTTCGGGCGGCGCGTTGGAAATTAGGATGATCTGCCCGCCACGCGCGGCCACCTCTTGCATGTTCGAAACGGTCTTTTCGAACAGGTCGTCTTCTGGCGCCACAACGATAACCGGCACGTTTTCATCGATCAGCGCAATCGGCCCGTGCTTCAGTTCTCCGGCCGCATAGCCTTCGGCGTGAATGTAGGAAATCTCCTTGAGCTTCAGGGCCCCTTCCAGTGCCAGCGGATAGGAAGTGCCCCGGCCGAGATACAGCACATCCCGGGACTTCGAAAGCATGTGCGCCAGATCCTGATATTGCTCTTCTTCCTGCAGGATCATCGAAATACGGCGCGGCACTTCGGTCAGCGCCTTGACGAGTTCCTTCTCCATGTCAGCACTCAATGCGCCCCGCGCGCGACCGAGCGCGATGGACAGGCACGCGAGCGCCGAAAGCTGGCAGGTGAAGGCTTTGGTTGAGGCAACACCAATTTCCGGCCCCGCCAAAGTCGGCAGCGCGGCATGCGATTCGCGCGCGATCGTCGAGGTTCGCACATTGACTATCGAAGCGATGCGCTGACCACCGGCTTTGCAATAGCGCAGGGTTGCCAGCGTATCGGCGGTTTCGCCCGATTGCGAAACGAACACCGCAAGCCCATTTTCAACGAGCGGCGGTTCGCGGTAGCGCAGTTCAGAGGCGACATCGATTTCGACCGGCACCCGCGCATAGCGCTCGATCCAGTATTTGGCGACGAGCCCGGCGTAATATGCCGTACCGCAGGCAGAAATGGTTACCCGCGAGACTGTGGAGAGGTCGATCCCGATATCCGGGAAGTCGACCGTGCCCGCCGCCATATCAACGTAGTTCGCCAGCGTGTGGCTGATGACGTCGGGCTGTTCGTGGATTTCTTTCACCATGAAGTGGCGGTGATTGCCCTTGTCGACGAGCAACGAAGACGCCTGCGACTTGATGATCGGGCGCTCGACCGGTGCGTTGCTGCGATCAAAAATCTGCACACCAGAGCGGTGCAGCACCGCCCAGTCACCTTCCTCGAGATAGGTGAGGCGGTCGGTAAAGGGCGCAAGCGCGATGGCATCAGAACCCAGATACATCTCGCCGTGGCCATGTCCGATTGCGAGCGGCGAGCCCTGACGGGCTGCAATCATCAAATCGTCGTTGCCGGCAAAAATGATGCCCAGCGCAAAAGCGCCTTGCAGTCTTTTGAGTGCGGCCTTGACGGCTTCGACCGGCGTCAAGCCGCTGTTCAACTCGTCCGTAATCAGGTGGACAACCGATTCGGTATCGGTATCTGTCGCGAAAACGTGCCCCTTGGCCGTCAACTCGGCTTTGAGATCACGATAATTCTCGATGATGCCGTTGTGGACGACCGAAACCTTCGCGGTCATATGCGGATGCGCGTTGCGCTCTGTCGGGCGTCCGTGGGTGGCCCAGCGCGTATGTCCGATACCCGCGAGGCCTTGCAGCGGCTCTTGCAGCAGCTTGGCTTCGAGATTGCGCAGCTTGCCTTCGGCACGGCGCCGCTCTAAGTGGCCGTTTTCAACGGTCGCGATGCCGGCCGAATCATAGCCGCGGTATTCCAGACGGCGCAACGCGTCGACCAGGTCGGCCGCCACCGGCTTTGATCCCAGAATTCCAACAATCCCGCACATTCAAAAGGCCCCTGGTTTATTTCTGCTCTGGCGCATTGGTATTCGACTTAAAGGCTTCGAATCCCAGCGCTCAAGTCACAGTGTGTTTCAGCGTGCAACGCATTGCCGTCTCAGGTCTTCGCTGCCTTTTTGCGCGCCATCATCGTGCGGAATTTCGCCGCCCACTCGGGCCGCTCTTCTTGTTTAGAGCGTTCGAGGGCAAGACTCCCCGGTGCCACGTCTTTCGTGATCACCGAGCCCGATCCGATGTAGGCATCGGCCCCGATCTTCACCGGTGCCACAAGCGAGGAATTGGAGCCAACGAATGCCCCCGCGCCAATCTCGGTCTTGTGCTTGAAGAAGCCATCGTAGTTACAAAAAATTGTACCCGCTCCGATGTTGGCACCCGCGCCCACCGAACCATCGCCCAGATAAGAGAGATGGTTGGCCTTGGCACCAGCGCCGAGCGTCACGTTCTTTACTTCGACGAAGTTGCCAACGTGCGTGTCCGCGCCCAAATCGGCGCCCGGCCGTAAACGGGCGAAGGGCCCGATGCGCGCCCCTCGGCCGATGCGCGCACCTTCGAAATGGCAATTGGCCTTTATTTCTGCGCCGTCCTCGACAGTGACGCCGGGACCGAAAAACACATTTGGCTCAATGATGACGTCGCGGCCGATCACCGTGTCGTAACTCAACCAAACGGTTTCGGGGGCAATGAGCGTGGCGCCGTTCGCCATCGCAGCGGCGCGCGCGCGCCTCTGCCACAGGGCCTCAGCCACACTCAACTGATCACGCGCGTTGACGCCCAGCACTTCGTCTTCATCGCACACGGCCACTGCGGCACGCGCGCCCTTCGCGCGGGCGATTTCGATAGCGTCGGTCAGATAGTATTCGCCTTTGGCGTTGGCGTTGCCGATGGCTGTCAGCGTGCCGGTAAGGTCGGGGAGGCGGAAGGCAATGACGCCGGAATTGCACAGCCGCACAGACCGCTCGGCGTCGCTGGCGTCCTTGTCTTCGCGAATGGCCACCAGTGTGCCGTCAGCTTCGGTGAGGAGGCGGCCGTAACCGGCAGGGTCGCGCGCTTGGAACCCGAGCACGGCAACGCCCGCACCCTCATCAAGAAGCCTCAACAAGCGGGCTATGGTCTCGGGCTGGATGAGAGGCGTATCGGCGTACAGCGCGATGACGTCGCCGGTATGTGCCGCGATGGCCTCGCGGGCAGCTAACACGGCATCGGCCGTGCCCTGTTGGTGATGCTGCACGTAAACGCTGGCGGCTGGCGTCCGCTTCAAGACTTCTGCGCGCACCTCGTCCATCCCCGGACCGATGACGACGGCCGGCGCCGCGCTGCCAGAAGCCGACGCCAGCGCAAGCACGTGCCCCAGCATCGACCGGCCCGCCACTTTGTGCATGACCTTAGGCAGGCTGGATTTCATGCGCGTCCCCTTGCCGGCGGCAAGAACAATGGTCAGCAACGGAGTCATGCGGAGCTCGCGTCTCTCGGGGTTAGCGCCATTCAGGCTTTGACAGCATGGTTACAGGTATCGGGCCGAAGCCAGCGGAGCAAGTTCTGTACCGCCACAGGCAGATGCGCGCACGGTCATCGGATATAGAGGCCAAATGGCCCTAAGAGTTGCATGAGCATCCTGCGATCCGGCGCTCGATCCGGCAATAGCGGTGGATTGTGGGGACATCTTTCTTGCGTTCGCCCTCACGGCGTTGCCGCCCGGGAGCGACTCACATCACCTAATCTCTAGTGTTCAAACCTTCAGGTACAGGGTCGCCGATGGAAACGTCTCAAACAGATTCGCATATGTTGCCACCTCAAACAGCACCCGTAGCCGCCGCATTGCCACCGGCGGGCCGGTTCTTCACGACATCCGTCGCCGTTTGGGCGATCTTGGCGGGTGCTGCCGTCTCTTATTTGGCACTCGTCATTGCCAAGCCCGATGTTCTATCGGCGTATTTGCCAGATATGCCGTCGTTCTCCGCACCGGAAGACAATGAAGGCCAGCGCGCCAATGTTGTGGCCTCTAAGGATGTGCAAGAACTGCGCGATAGTGTTGGGCAATTGCAACTCGACGTCGCTCAAATCAAGACCGATATCTCGGCCAGAGGCGAGCGCGATAAAGGCATCGAAACGCGCATTGCCGCGCTCGAAGAAATGAAGACCAGTGCCACGCTCGCCGCAACCGCGCCGGCGCCGGGTGCCTTAAAGGCTGGCGTTGGCGGCGTTCCAGTTACTCCCCTTGCTCCCACCACGGCCGCCGCAAAGGCCGCAGCCAAGAAGGCCCAAGCGGCCGCAGCCAAAGCGGCTGCCCAGGCAGCGGCCGCTTCAAGCCTTGTTCCGGCAATTCCGGCACCGGCTGCCGCGGTTGTTCAACCGGCGGCCAATGCAGCAGCGGCTCTCGCTCCGCCGCTCGAGCCCCAAGCCGCGATCCAGCCGGCTCAGGCCGTAGCTCCCGTCGCCGGTCAGCAAGGCGTCAAGCTGATCAATGTGCCTCTGTCGGCCAGCTCTGCAGCCTCGCGGGCCGCTCCACCCGCGCCCGTCGCACCGGGCAATCCAGCGGAAGCCTTGGCGCCCGCTTTTGAAACCGGAAGCGTTCAAAACCTCGGCGTTCCTAGCAGCGAGGCGGCCCCTGAAGTCGCCAAAGCAGCAAAGCCACTGGGCATCTACATCGGCTCGGCACCGTCGGTCGATGGGCTGCGTCAGAGTTGGAACTTCATTTCCAACCGCAACCCCGACAGCCTCGCCAACTTACAGCCGCGCTACACGACGGGCATCGACGCCAACGGCCTCAACTACGGTCTTGTTGCAGGCCCCGTTCAATCGGTCGCCGAAGCGCAGAAGCTTTGCAAGGATCTCGCGGCCAAGGCCGTCACGTGCCGCGTTGGCGATTATTCCGGCGAGGCGCTCTAAAAGTTTTACCGGAGTTGGCGCCGAAGCCCCACCCTCTCGGCACCGCCTCACTTGACGTGCGCAGCAAAAAAGGGCCCTGGAATTTCCAGGGCCCTTTTTCGTATCTCGAAAGTAGAAGCGCGCCGCAGCGGCGCAAGGTGAACACCGATTGGCGCGAGTAGAACGGCTCTTTTAGCGCGAGTAGAACTCGACCACGAGGTTCGGTTCCATCGTCACCGGATAAGGCACATCCGAAAGCGCCGGGATGCGATTCATCTTCGCGGTCATCTTGGCGTGATCGGCTTCGATGTAATCGGGAACGTCGCGCTCAGCACTCTTCAATGCTTCGAGAACCATCGGCATCTGACGCGACTTTTCACGAACTTCGATGACGTCGTTCAAGCGGCAGCGGAAGCTCGGCACCGTCACGCGGCGGCCGTTGACCGTGACATGGCCATGGCTGACGAACTGGCGCGCAGCAAAAACCGTGGGAACGAACTTGGCGCGATAGACCACTGCGTCGAGACGGCGCTCGAGCAAGCCGATCAGCTGTTCAGAGGTCGAGCCCTTTAGACGCGCGGCTTCCATGTAAAGGCGCGAGAACTGGCGCTCGGAAATGTTGGCGTAATAGCCCTTAAGCTTCTGCTTTGCTTTCAGCTGCTGGCCGAAGTCCGACAGCTTCGAGACGCGGCGCTCGCCATGCTGGCCAGGGCGGCTTTCGCGTTTATTGAGCGGGCTCTTGGGGCGGCCCCAGATGTTCTCGCCAAGGCGGCGATCAATCTTATGTTTGGCGCGGATGCGCTTCGTCATCGTCTAGCACTCCAAATGTGTTGTATGAGCTCACGCCATGATCGGCGCAGGCTTGGAGCGCCCCTTCCTCTGTCTCGGGATTTGATCCGGAAACCGACAGGTTCCACCTCACAAAAGGCAAAACCACAGGTGCGCAAAAGCAACGCGGGCCAAAATGGCCCGCGTGACTGATTGATGTCTTAGAGGCAGTTGCCTGCCACGTCAACGTAGGAACGCAAGCCCTACTGCTTTTCTGCCGCTGCGGCCGGAACGGCGCTTGCGGGCAAGGGGGCAGCGGGCTTTGTCACTGGCGCCGCGGCAGCAGCCGGAGCCGGGGTTGAACCCGTGGCTGCAGGAACAGCGGCGGCCACCGGCAGCTTCGGACCGGCGTCGACATACTGCTTAATGCGATCCTTAACGGCCTGCTTCTGCTCGGCGGTGCAGGTGTTGGTCGGCTCTTTGGTTTCGACGACGGCGACTTCTTTGCCACCTTCCGTCTCAACGGCCTTGATCTTGCCCGTCAGCACCATGACGGTGGTCAGATGGAGCTGGTTGATCCACAGTTTCTGCTGATCCGTCCAGGTTTTCTTGTCGATTTCGCGTTTCATCATCGAGCGATGATTGAGCGACTGATCTTCTGCCAAGTTGCACACCTGAGCATGTGCTGAAATGCGCGCCACACGAACCACTTCGCGCGCCACATCCATCGGCACCATCACATCGTCGCGCTTGTTCTTGTCGACCACAATGACGTTGCCGTCCTTGTTGGAAAACTGCGCGGGCAACATGGCCCATGCGTAGTTGATCACGGCGTTAACCAGTTCGTCACTGGGCCCCGCCGCAGCCTCGGCGCGCGCCTGCACGTGCGGAAGGGCGCCAACCAGCATCACCGCCACTACTCCAACCCAAGCCGCTTTCTTCATCGTCCGCATCTCGCAACTGCCCCTGTTCAAACTGATCATGATATCAGGTGTATTCAATTGATTTTTCAACGGCTAAGCCCTGTCGCCACGCAGTTGAGGCCCAGCTTGCCCGCAACAGCCTCGCGCCAAATGAGCAGTGGCACCTCCACCCCCCGGTGACCCTTGCACTCCATCTGCCGTCATCGCGGGCATCGCTCGGCTTAAAACTTGGCCACATAATGGCGGGCTAGGGCTCCGAGTTGCGTCTAATCCCCTTGCCGCGGCTCAGAGTGGCAACAATGCCACGCAAAGTGCGCACTTCTTGTTCAGTCAATCCGGCTCTCGTGAACAAGGTTCGCAGATTGCGAACGACGGCAGGACGCTTTTGTACAGGATTGAAAAAACCCGACTTGTCGAGTTCGCCCTCGAGGTGTTCGAAGAAGCCGATCTGCTCTTCTTTGGTCGCCAGACGGTCGTCGCCAAAGTTCAAACCGGCCTCCACAGGCGTTTCGAACGTGGTGACGCGGCCGAGCGTCGCTCCCGCGCTGCCGCGCAACCATTCGTAGCCCAAGATGAGCACTGCCTGCGCCAAATTCAGGGAAGCAAAGCGCGAATTGACAGGAATCATCACCAGCGCGTCGGCATGTGCCACTTCACTGGTTTCGAGCCCGTTGCGCTCCCGTCCAAACAAGATGCCGCAGCGTTCACCGCGCGCAATGCGGGTGCGGATTTCGGTAATGGCTTCCAGTGGCGTCAACACCGGCTTGCGCAAATCGCGCTGTCGCGCCGTCGTCGCACAAATCCAATGCAAATCGCCGAGCGCTGTATCGAGCGTCGGGTAAGCCGCTGCGTCGTCGATGACGTAGTTGGCGCCGGACGCGGCGATCCGCGCCTTCTCATTAGGCCAGCCATCGCGCGGATTGACGAGGCGCAACTCGTCCAGGCCAAAGTTGGCCATCGCGCGCGACACCATGCCGATGTTGTCGGCCAACTGCGGCTCCATAAGAACAATCGCTGGCGTCTCGCCCGAACCCGCAACGGCCCGCCCCTGAATGTGAGCGCGGCGGATGCCATGGCGCAATTTGCGCAGCACGCGGCGCGCCCAGAACCAATAGTTCTCGCCACTCCAGGTTTTCTCAAGTGCTGCAAGTTCCGGCGTTGCGAGAACAGTCTCGCCCTTGCCCAGCAAGCGCACGCTGCCATCTCCAACGATGATCTCTTTGTGGACTGCGATGAAATCGTCCAGCGTCTTGAGGCCTTGCGCTTCCGTGCGCCGTTTGCACATCGGGCAGGTGGCGTCATCGGCCTCGCAGCGCAGTTCCGCGCAATAGGTGAGGATGGGCTCAATGGTCTCGCGCGTCAGGCCAGGAATGGCGAGCGCTTCGAGACCTTGATCGATCGTCTTTTCGTGACACGCGTGCACAATCACAGCGACGGCCAAGCCATGCTCTGCGAGCTGCGGCTCGGATTGTCCATCGATTGTCTTAATCACTACCTGCACATGCACACTCACTGTTTCGCACATTGAAAACGTGTCTGGTCCTTACGCGCGTTCGTCATACTCAGCAATCCGTGCCTCTCGGCAATGAGGCCAGAGCAATTGACTAAAACAGCAATTTTGAAACCCGCGCGCAGAGCCTCCCGTAGGTCTGATCATGCGCGCAGGTGCCAGAGACGGCACCCCAAAACACACAGTTAACCCAGCACCAACGCATCAAAAGGCCACCACAATGAAAAAGTTCCTTCTCGCCGCCGCCATCATCGCAGGTACAGCTTCGTCTGTCTTCGCCGCCAATTCGGATCTCCAAGGCAAGGTCATGAGCGATCTGCTCGGCGCCAACCAGACCGGTGCTACGGCCAACCCCACCTCGCAGCCCCTGTCGGGCAGTTTGACCGACAAGGCCATGCAGGACACCCCCGGCGTGACCGGCCGCGGCGTCACCGCTTTCCCGACGTCGAAGCCTCAGTCTGGCAGCCTGACCGACAAGGCCATGCGCGACCTCATCGGGTCGTAACAACCGCGCGGTGCGGGGCCATCCCCCCGTTGAACCTCGCACCTTAGGAATGGCCCGGACGCCCCCCGCCGGGCCATTCTGCTGAAGGCCGTTGATGATCGCCCCTGTGGCGGAACGTCGATCTTGTTGCAACGCAACCGGATGGCTAGAGTGCTTCGCGAAACACCGATCCGTCACACTCCCTCGCGAAGGCGCTCTCCTCATGAACAAGATCAAAGTCACCGGCACCGTTGTTGAACTCGACGGTGATGAGATGACGCGCATCATCTGGCAGCTGATCAAAGACAAACTGATCCATCCTTATCTGGATGTGACGCTCGACTACTACGATCTTGGCATCGAGCACCGCGACAAGACCGGCGACAAAGTTACCATCGATGCGGCCAACGCCATCAAGAAGCACGGCGTCGGCGTCAAATGCGCGACCATCACGCCCGACGAAGCGCGCGTCAAAGAATTCAACCTGAAGGAAATGTGGAAGTCGCCCAACGGCACCATCCGCAACATTCTCGGCGGAGTTATTTTCCGCGAGCCGATCATTTGCAAAAACGTGCCGCGCCTCGTGCCCGGATGGACGCAGCCGATCATCGTTGGCCGTCACGCGTTCGGCGATCAGTATAAGGCGACCGACTTCAAGTTCCCCGGCAAGGGCAAACTGACCATCAAGTTCGTCGGCGAGGACGGCAAGGTGATCGAGAAGGAAGTGTTCAAAGCTCCGGGCGCTGGCGTTGCCATGGCCATGTACAATCTCGATGAAAGCATCCGCGAATTTGCGCGCGCCTCACTCAACTATGGGCTCAACCGCAACTACCCGGTTTATCTCTCGACCAAGAACACCATTCTCAAGGCCTACGACGGCCGCTTCAAAGACATCTTCCAGGAAATCTATGAGGCCGAATTCAAGGCCGAGTTCGAGAAGCGCAAACTGACCTACGAGCATCGCTTGATCGACGACATGGTGGCGTCCGCAATGAAGTGGTCGGGCGGCTATGTGTGGGCGTGCAAGAATTACGATGGCGACGTGCAGTCAGACACCGTGGCCCAAGGCTTTGGCTCGCTCGGCCTCATGACCAGCGTGCTGCTGACGCCCGACGGTAAAACCATGGAAGCCGAGGCCGCCCACGGCACGGTGACGCGCCACTACCGCGAGCACCAGAAAGGCAAGGAGACCT
>Ga0247836_1004972_pt1 | contig 15989 bp, 16 predicted proteins | sample LaCruzMarch2015__4_FD_187116 | JGI IMG/M metagenome (GOLD analysis project Ga0247836, IMG submission 187116) | Freshwater microbial communities from meromictic Lake La Cruz, Castile-La Mancha, Spain - LaCruzMarch2015_14m | ecosystem: Environmental > Aquatic > Freshwater > Lake | place: Spain...
GGGCTTAAGGCCCCTCCCCCCATCTAGGTACTGGTGGATAGGTCAGTGGATGTTGCCGCGCGAGCGGTCGCCAATCAGCCGAAGACTCGGAGCGAGAGCACGCACAGGCCGACGAGCTCGGCCGCGGCGTCGTCGATCTCCTGGGCCGCGGCTCCGGTGCCCGCGGCCGTCCACGTGTCGCCGGTTTTGACCCGGACGCTGGTCTCGATCTCGCCCGTGGCCCGTCTGCGGCGGATCACGGCCATTTCGCCCTCCCGTGGCGGGATGCCTTCGACCGCCGCCACGTAGGACGCATCGAAAATCCCAAGCGCCGCCGACTTGTCGCCGCGAACGATGAACCAGTGTTGCCTATCGGCGGGGTAGCGGGGGTCAGGACCGAGAGGCGCCGGACGCGTCGGCAGTTCCGCGCCCGGCTCACGCCAAACGCCCGGCTCGATGATCCCCTCGATGGCCACACCGGTCCCGGCCGGGGTCTGGCCCGGCCGGGGCGTGGCCAGCACTCCGTTGAGGTAATCGGGATCGCAGTCCAGCGCGTCGGCCAGCTTCCCCAGCGCCGCTGGCCGCATCGAGGCTTTCTTGCCGATCAAGAGGTCGTTGACGTAGCCGCGGGCCAGCCCGGCGCGGCGGTCGGCCTCGAAGGGGTTTATCCCCAGGGCGGCGAGCCTTGTTTGGACCCGCGATCGAAGGCGCTGCGACATTCTCAAAACTCCGAAATACCCACCCAGCCAGCGGAAACAATCCGCCCTGCCAGACACTTAGGCTGGCGCCAACTTACGGCAGGACGTCGCCGCAAGCCAGCCGGTGGAAAAAAGGAGGGTTTACAGTTGGATTAAATGCAACTAACAGTCCCGCCATGAGCCAGTCGCCCTTCGCAAGAACCAGCCTCGAAATCGCTCGCGAGCACATCACGATCCTGCTCGTCCGCTTCGGCGAGATCACCGGCTATCCGCCCACCCTGGTCGGCCGTCTGGCCCGCGGCGAGCCCAAGTTCGCCCGCTCCTACCGCGTCAACGACTTCGGCTTCCGCAGCTACGACACGGTCAATTCGCGCCTCTCGGCCCTGTGGCCGACTGGCGTCGCCTGGCCTGCTGGCGTGCCGCGGCAGGCCCCGGCCGAGATCGAGCCAGAGGTCCTCGCCGACCTCGCGGCCCGTGCCGAGAAACACCGCTACCGGGCCCTGCCCGGCGGCGCGGAATGGCCGATCGACATCCCCCGCCCCAACCTCCGGGCCAATCAGGAAACCTACGCCAATGGCTAAGCCCAGGACCAACGCCGCCGCCAAGCCCGACGCCCCCAAAAAGGGCGTTGCCGCGTCCGACCTCCAGCGCGTGGTGACCGACATCATCCGCCACAAGGCGAACGCCTCCGAGAACTCGGGGCTTGCCGGGCAGGCCACCAAGAACGCCTGCGAGCGTTACAACCTCGACAAGAAGGCCCTCGGCCTCGTGACCGGGCTCGTCAAGGCCGACGATCAGGGGAAGGCCACCGGCACCCTGCGCGGTGTGATCGAGTACGCCGACAAGCTCGGCCTGTTCGACCAGATGGACGCCTTCGACGACCTCATCCCGACCATGGAGGCGATCATCGACCGCGTCCGTGGTTCCGAGACGTCGGCGGCCGGGCCCAAGGCCGACGATGGCGGGGAACCCAAGGCTCCCCCGGCGGACGGCCTCGGCGCCCTCCACCACTGAGTTTACAGGCCCGCTGGCTGCATCCTGCCCGGCGGGCTTGGAGGGGCGGGCCGATTGGCCCCTGCCCGCCCCCAACCCTCAGCGACAGCCCCGTGCGCCCGGCTAGCCGGTGTGGCTGGCGCGACGGGAGCGGCGGCCGGATCGGTAACGAGTACCGGCCGCCGCCCCCACCCCCCGATGGATCACCCGGATTGAAGGAACACCCCCCGGAAATGCTGCGCACTCAAGTCACCATTCGCACGGTCCATCAGGGCCAGGAGCGGCAGTCGTGGTTCATCTTCGAGACGGATCACGACAGCCTGTTCGACTTCAACGAGGCCCTCGTCGAGGACGGCACCGTCTACGGCATCCGCGTCGAGACGGAGTCCATAGGCAACACCGGGAACCGCCGGGTGATCCGGCGGGCCGAGTTCATCCTCGCGAAAGACGCCATGGTGACGGCGATCTCGCCGCCCGCCTTCGAGGTGGCCGGGTGAACCGCTCGATCATGTTCCTTGATCTGGCGACCACCACCGGCTGGGCCGAGGGCGAGCCCGGATCGCGTGCCGTCAGCGGCCGCATCCGGCTGGGCAATGTCGCCCACCCCGGCGGGATCGGCCGCGGCCTGAACAACTTCCTCGCCGCCCGCTTCCAGGCCTTCAAGCCCGCCCGCGTCTACTACGAGAGCCCGTTCCTCGCCGCTACCATGAACGCCAACACCGTCCGGGTGACCTACGGGCTGGCCTTCATGGTCCAGACCCTGTGCGAGATTTACGGCATCCATTGCGAGGGCCGGAACCTGAGCACGATCCGCAAGGGCGAGCTCGGCTACGTCCCTCGCGGCAAGGGCGTGGACGTCAAGGGCATCATCATGAGCCGGGTTCGAGATCTCGGCTACGACCCGGCGGACGACAACGAGGCCGACGCCATCCTCGGCTGGCACCATGTGTGCGCCGAGCTCGATCCCAAGGCGGCGCTTTTGGCGGCGCCTCCCTACTCGCAGTGACGAATGCCCCCGGCCTTCAAGCCGGGGCTTGATCTTTGGATAGCAGGGGACGGGCAGTGTCGGCGGGCAACTCGGACGAATTTGCGAGGTTTGCCGGGGCGGTGGCTCGAGAGCTCATCGGCGATCCGAACAAGGCCCTCTCCACCTCAAAGGAGCTCCGCTTTGGCGATCGGGGCAGTCTCAGCGTCGACCTCGAAAAGGGGACGTTCTTCGACCACAAGGCCAACGAGGGCGGCGGCCTCCTCAAGCTGATCGAGCGGGAAACCCGCCGTGGCGGCCGCGACGCGGTGGAGTGGCTGCGGGAGCATGGATTCCCCGTCGAGGACCGTGACGCACCGCACCGCACCAGCCACGGGCCCCAGCAGAGCGACTATAAGCCCCAGCGCTACGACATCGGAAACAACCGCCTGCCCGAGCGGGTGCCCGATGGCGGGCGCCTCACCGCCACCCACGACTACCGGGCCGCCGACGGCGCGCTGATCTATCAGGTCTGCCGCTGGGAATGGGCGGACGCGACCACTGAAAAGGGCCGCGACAAGACCTTCGTCCAGCGCCGCCCTGATCCGTCCAAGAAGGACGGCTGGACCTTCTCGACCAAAGGGATCGAGCAAATCCCCTACCGCCTCCCCGAGCTCCTCGAAGCCATCAAGAGCGACGAGGAGGTGTTCATCGTCGAAGGGGAGAAGAAGGCCGACATGCTGTGGGCGCTCGGCGTCCCGGCCACATGCAATACCGGGGGCGCGGGGAAATTCCCCGAGACGCTGGTCCAGTGGTTCCGCGGCGCCCGTGTCACCATCCTGCCAGACAACGACCCGCAGTCGCACAAGCCGGACGGCTCGCCGATGTTCCACCCCGACGGGCGCCCGGTGCGCCCCGGTCAGGACCATGCCGAAAAGGTCGGCTCGAAGCTGATCAACACCGCGGCTCGCGTCCGCATCCTCGAAATCCCTGGCCTGCCGCTCAAAGGGGGCGTGGACGACTGGCTCCCCGCTGGTGGCTCTGCAGAGGAGCTTTATCGGCTCGCCAACGCGATCAGCCGCGGCGTCGCGCAGGCTCCGTTCGAGAGCAAGTTCGGCGCCGTCATGTGGAGCGAACTCGACGCCCCCGGCCCGGCCCACCGATGGCTGGTCAAGAACCTGCTGTCGGTGGGCGAAACCTCGATGACCGCAGGCGAGAGCGGATCGGGCAAGACCTTCCTCGTGCTCGACATGGCGATGTGCGTTGCCCGCGGTATCCCCTTCTTCGGCCGCAAGACCACTCAGGGCGGCGTCGTCTATCAGGCAGGCGAAGGCGCCCGGGCGCTTCGGCGGAAGCGTCTTTATGCCTATCGTCGCCACTTCCAGTGCGCCGACAAGAACGTGCCCTTCACGCTGCTGGAGCGGCCCATCGATCTCTACTCCGGCGACGACCAGACCGACGCCTTCATCGAGGAAGTTGGCGCCCTCGGTCGCTACCTGGGGGTGCCGGTGGCCCTGGTGGTGATCGACACGCTGTCCAAGGCGACGCCCGGGATCAACGAGAACGACAGCGCCGACATCGGCAAGGTGCTCGAACGGTGCGACCGGATCAGGCGGGCGACCGGCGCCCACGTGATGCTGGTCCACCACATGAACGCTGAGGGCGCCAGGCCCCGCGGTCACACCTCGCTGCTCGCCAACGTTGAGACAGTGATCGTCACCCGCAAGCTCGAGGACCGCCACGACAGGGACGGCCGCGTGCTTCGCGAGTTCGAGTTGCGGAAGCAAAAGGAAGGGGAGGCCGGCACAAAGACCCGGTTCGTCCTGCCGGTGATCGACATCGGCACCGACGAGGACGGCGAGCCTGTCACCTCGTGCGTAGTCGCGACACCCAGCGGCGCCGAGAGCGGGTCGCCCACCGGGAAGCCGTCAGGCATTCAGCTGGGCGGCGCCAATCAGGTCGGCCTTCGCGTGCTCTACGACCTGCTGGCCGGTGAGGGTACCGGGTTCTTCGCCCCGCCCGAGCTCGCCCTGCCCTATGGCGCAAGGGTCGCAGACCGGAAGGCGTGGTCGGCCAGGTTCTACGAGATCAGCCGCCCGGAGGGGTTCGACGATCTCGCCGACGATGAGAAGGAGACGTCGCGGGCCAACCTGCGGAAGCAATTCGAGCGCGTTCGCGACCTGCTGGTGTCAAAGGGGATCATCGGCCTCGACAGCACCACCGCGTGGGCGACGGGGCGGCCCGTGATGGGCTTCGGCCCACCGCCCGGGTTCAGCACCCGCAAGCCCGCCAGCGGGCCCGCATACGCCCCACCCGACGACATCCCCTTCGCCGAATAGGAGCCAGCCATGCACCACGTTGATACATGGACCCCCAAGCTCGTCGGCGAGCGCCTGATCGAGGCGATCCGGTGGGCCCGCTACAATGCGGGGCCGACCGGACCGGCGCCTGTCCGCGCGCTTATGCCAACCTATATCGCCTCCCCCAAGGAACGCGAGGAGGCTGGCTGGGACGGGCAGGAGAACGTCATCGACCCGACTGAAGTCCCGAGCTATCGGCGGCGGCTGAAGCCGCGCGAGGTGTCGGCGCTGATCGAAGCGCTCTACTGGCCCGCCAAATACTCAGTGGTCGAGCTCCCGACCGCCACCCGCGTCCTCAACCTATGGCTGCGCTGCAAGGTCTACCGCGGCAACTTCGACAAGGTGGTCGAGCACCGCCGGGAGTTTAGCCGGGCGACCGCCTATCGCTACCGGGACAAGGCGCTGGCCGCCATTGCTGTCGGCCTCGAACGTGACGGGGTGCCAAGGCCATGACGCACGTCCTTGACCGAGCACCCAAACTCGGCCCGGTGATCGGCAGCACCACCGACATCGAGGAACCCGCGCCGAAGGCCGCCGCCATCGTCAAGGAGGCGGCCACGCTCCTCGACCCGTCTATCCGGCCGGACGCCCCTTATGAACTCGCCAAGATCAGCCTGCCGGATATGTCCTACTGGCTGATGGACCTTCGGCTTCGGCTTCGGTTCAAGGCGGGCCCCCTGACCGGCACTGATGGCGACCTGGCTTTGGTGACGCTCACCGCGAAGGACGCGGCTGTTCTGGAGCGGATCGCCGACAGCCTGAACTACCTTCACGGCGAACGCCTCAATGGCAACTGGGCGAAAGCCCGCCCTGCGAGTTACTCGGGCAGATGAAGATGGATAAGCGCAGAAGCAAAGGAAGCATGGGAGCCGACCGACTGGCGGCCTACTATGCCCACCCTGAGAAGTCGGCTGAGCGCCGACGCGAGGCCATAGACCGGCTGCAGAGACCGGAGTCGCGTCAGAAGATGAAGACCGTCCTCCGCGGTTGCCATGTGCCGCCCGAACTCGAGGAGGAGTGGCAGGGCCTGAAACGCAAGGGGTTTACCAACCGAGAGGCGGCGGCCGCCCTCGGCCTAAGATACGCCTCACGGCGAAAGCAATCGGGCGGGCGGGCTGCACGGCAGGAAGGTAGCAAATGAGGAATGGGGCGCCTTAGTGGTGGGACTTGGGTGGCTGGCGGCGGGTGCAAGCGGCGAACGGGATCCTGAATGCGAACTCTCGCCCCCAACCCCCGTTATTGCCCACCCAGCTCCTGGTAGATCCGATTCCATGACTTGGGTGGAGTGAGGCAGATGCCATCATCGCGCACGAACGCGCACTTTCCCGGCGTCGCGTTGTTCTTGCAGGTGTTAGGGTTGGAATGTCGGCAGCCGAGCGTTTTCTGCAGGCTGTCCTGCGGTCCCAGCGGCCGTCGCTGATTGGTCATGGACTCTTCCTAGAGACTTCGCGGAGGAGGACCTCAGCCTGCGCCAAGACGGTCTGCACAGCGGCATCAGACAGATCCGGCGGATAGCCGTACTTTTTCAAGATCCGCTTCACCAGCACACGCATGCGGGCGCGGGCGCTTTCTCTATGATGCCAATCGACCGTTGCATTCTTGCGCAGCTGCTCCAGAAGCTCGTGGGCAATGAGGCGCAACTGCTCGCTTCCCATGGCATCGACCGCGCTCTCGTTTTCAGCCAGCGCGTCGTAGAAGGCCAGTTCCTCGGGAGACAGCCCCTGGTCCTCGCCGCGCTGCTGGGCCGCCTTCATGTCCTTGGCCAGTGCGATCAGCTCATTGATTAGCTCGGCCGCCGACAGCGCCCCGGAGTGGTATCGCGCGACGGCATCTTCCAGCCGCTTCGAGAAGGCGCGGCTCTGGACGACATTGGTCTTCATCCGGCTGGTGATCTCACCGGCCAGTAGTTTCTTCAGGGCCTCTAGCGCGAGGTTCTTCTTCTCCATCCCTTGTATCTCAAGGAGGAACTCTTCGGAGAGGATCGAGATGTCCGGGGAGTCGATCCCCGCCACCTTCAGGATGTCGACGATTTCGGCAGAGGCGACGGCCCGATCGATCAACTGTTGCACGGCCAGGGTCTTGTCCGCCTGGCTGAGTTTGCCGGTGAGAGTGCTCTTGGCAATAGCGGCGCGAACCGCCTGGAAGAAGCCGATCTCATCGCGGATCTCGCGGGCCGCGTCGCTGGCCGACGCCAGCGCATAAGCCCGGGTCAGTTCGAGGACGAGGTCGAGATAGCGTCGGTGCGCCTTTTTCTTTTCCTCGGGAGACCGGGCCTTGCCAGCCTCGACCTCGGCCCACTTGAGCACCCAGTCGATCGCTCCGGCCAGGCATTGCAACCGTTCCATCGGTGCGCCTTGGATGCCTAGCAAGTAGTCGAAGCCATGGAAGATGCCGCTGACTATCTCGTAGCGCTCCAGCAAGGCGGCGACTGCATCGGCCTCATCGATACCGGTCTTCTCCTGGTCGGAGTCGGTGTACTCGCTGAGCGCCTTTTTCAGGTTCTGGGCGATGCCGATGTAGTCAACGATCAGCCCCCCGGGCTTGTCGCGGAACACCCGGTTCACCCGTGCGATCGCCTGCATCAGGCCATGGCCCCGCATCGGCTTATCGACATACATCGTGTTCATGCACGGCGCGTCAAAGCCGGTCAGCCACATGTCGCGCACCAGCACCAGACGCAGCGGGTCTGACGGGTCGCGGGCTCGTTTCGCCAGGCCGTCGCGCCTGCGCTTGTTGCCGATATGCTGCTGCCAGGAGAGCGGGTCAGACGCCGCACCCGTCATGACAATCTTGATCATACCCGCCGCATCGTCATCGGAATGCCAATCCGGGCGAAGCGCGATGATCTCGTCGTAGAGGGCAACGCAAATCCGCCGACTCATGCAGACGGCCATGCCCTTATACTCGGTGCCGTCGGTGCGCGCCTCCAGGTGGGTCACCATGTCGGCGGCGATCTGCTTCAGGCGCTTGTCCGAGCCAACCAGGGCCTCGACCGTTGACCATTTGGCCTTGGCCTTCTCCGCTTCGGTCAGGGTGTCGTCCTCGACCAGCGCTTCGATCTCGGCGTCGATCAGCGGCTTCTCGTCCTCGTCCAGTTCAATCCGGGCAAGGCGGCTCTCGTAGTAGATCGGGACCGTCGCGCCGTCTTCGACCGCACGGCTGATGTCGTAAATGTCTATGTATTTGCCGAAGATCGCTGGCGTGTTGACGTCGGCAGCCTCAATGGGCGTGCCGGTAAAGCCGATGAACGAGGCGTTTGGCATCGCCTGGCGGATGTAGTGGGCATAGCCGTAGCGTCGCGCGCCCGTCTTTGCGTCCAGCTTGGCGTCGAAGCCGTACTGGCTGCGATGGGCCTCGTCGGCCATGACGATCACGTTGCGGCGGTCGGTCAACATCGGGAAGCTCTCTTCCCCGCGTTCGGGCGAGAACTTCTGGATCGTCGTGAAGATGACTCCGCCGGAAGCCCGCGCCAGCAAGCGCTGCAGATCCTCGCGGCTCTCCGCCTGCTCGGGGTTTTGCCGGAGCAGGTCCTTGCAGAGGCTGAATGTAGAGGAGAGCTGATCGTCCAGGTCGTTGCGGTCAGTGAGCACCACAATCGTGGGGTTCTGAAGCTCCGGCGACTTGACCGCCAGCCCCGCGAAGAACGCCATCAGGAAGCTCTTTCCCGATCCTTGCGTGTGCCAAATCACGCCGATCTTGCGGTCGCCGTCCGGCCCGCTCGCATCGATCGCCTCGCGGATTGCTTTGCGGGCCCCATGAAACTGATGATAGCCGGCAATGATCTTGAACGGCCCCGCGCCCGCATCCCCGAACACGACGAAGTCGCGGATCAGCGCAAGGAAGTTTGCGCGGTTGAACACCCCGCGGAGCAAAGTCTCCAGCTCCGGCTGCCCGCGGTGGGCGAAGTCCTCGCCGGTCACCGTGCGCCAGGGCATGAACCGCTCCTGGTCGGCCGTCAGCGATCCGATCCGCGCTTCGATGCCGTCAGAGGTCACCAGCACGGCATTGGAGCGGAACAGGCTGAAAACCTGGGCCTTGTAGGTCTGCAGCTGGTTGAAGGCGTCCGCGATGGTTGCGTTCTCAGCTGCTGCGTTCTTTAGCTCAAGCACCGCCAAGGGCAGGCCGTTGACGAACAGGACCACGTCGGGCCGGCGGTTCTGGCTGCCTTCAACGACGGTGAACTGGTTGACCACTAGCCAATCGTTGGCCTCGACCTTGTCCAGATCGAGCAGCCAGACTTTGTCGCCGACGATGCGCCCGTCCGGTGCCCGATATTCCACCGCGACGCCATCGGTTAGCAGGCGGTGGATGCGGCGGTTTTCCTCGACCAATGACCCGGTGTCGCTGGTCAGAAGACGCCGGATGGCTTCTGACCAGGCCGCTTCAGGAAGAGTTGGGTTGAGGTCTGCAACGGCCTTTTCCAGGCGCGACAGCAGGATCACATCCGAAAACGCCTGTCGTTCGGGATTGGAGCCGTCGGGTGCAATCACCATGCCGTGCAGGTAGTTCCAGCCGAGGTCCTTGAGGATCTCGATCCCGGCATATTCGACGATGTCTTCGGAAATGCCGGCCACGCTCAGTTGGCCTTGGGTTCGGGAACGGCGGGCACATCCCAGACTTGGCAAGCGAGCTTCGTCAGGAAGGACTGACGAGCCTTAACGTCGGCAGCGGACCAACTGGGCCAATGTTCAAGCGCCTTCACCGCTTTGGTGATCTTGTCCGCGACACCAACCATCTGGGCGTCCTTGTCTGCTTGGCATCTTGTCAGCAGGAACTTGGACTGCCCATAGATCTTGATCTTCTCGGAGTAAGGCCCGTTTGAGATCGACCTGTTGATGGATTTTTCGATAAGCAGCAGGTTGCCCAGACTTTGGATCACCTCCTGGTCTTGTCCCCCATCGCCAAACTCCTTTACCGCGTCTGCATTGGCGCTGTCGGCCAGGATATGTTCGATGTCGTTGCCGCCTTCCGTGTAGTCCGCCAGTCGATCCGGTGACTCACTCGAACCATAGGCCTGCAGATCAATGTGCTGGGTAATCTTGGCAATCAGGTATCGCAGGCGGAACTGGCGCACCGCATAGGACCGAAGCCCTTTCATCGCTCGATCGAAATTGCGCGCGAGATCGGCTCGCTCTTCGGCGAAGGTCTCGGCGACGAAGGCATCGAAGTTGTCCGGGTGGACCGCCCGGAGTTTTTGTGCGGCGTCGACGATTCTGCGCTCGTAATCTTTCGCGGGCGTGCCCGAGATTAGCCAGACGAACATCGTCTTTTCGATTTCGGTCGCAAGACGAGCGAACAGCGCCGCGGGCAAGTGACGCGCCGCCAGAAGCAGAACGAAATGCTGCTTGATCGACGGCCCGCCCAGAAGCCGGGTGTTCTTGATGCCGGGCTCCGCGGTGCCAGCTGAATTCTCACCCTTGGAAAAATGCGCATAGGCCTTGGCCGCTTCGCGCAGGCGTTTTGCGAACGCCACTGGAGCGGTGGTGTGGCCGGTCAAACCCGCGTTCTTCTGGAACCAGTCATAGATCCCGTCTTCGCGGATCTTGCTGTCCAGATCGAAGGTGGCGAGCAGATAGTAGCGCAAGAAGCGAAGGGGCTTTTCCCCGACCGCGTAAATCTCATCGGTCAGCGACTTCCAGACGCTCTTGAGCTCGACGAATTCCTGATCCTTTGCGTTCATAAACAGCAGGTTCTTGAGCAGGTCCATCGCATCAAGGCCGACGCCGCGGTCGTTGATCGTTTCGAATATCTTCAGCGCCTTGGCGATGGTCGGCGTCTCAATCCGGATGACCTTCACCTTGTTGGTCAGGTGGCCGTAGAACCGCAGGATGGAGGCACGATCGCCCTCAAATGTGGTCGAGAGAAACTCGCGGATCGTGTCATAGGCGCCGCCCAGATTGCGGATTGAGCGTGACCCATCCCGGACGGTCTGAGCCGCGTTGCCATTGGCGTATTCAGCCAGCACGCCGCCGGCGTCGTCGTACTGCACGTCCAGGCGGAACCGATGCGTTGTCACGCCCTGCCAGTCGGTGGAGCTGGCCGCGATCTGGCTGGCCAGATCATCGGGCAAGGCGCCGCCAATTTCCTGCAATGCGTCGCGGACTGCGCACAGCGTGAGATAGGATGTCGTTGTGCGCTGCTGACCATCGATTAACTCGAAGACCTGATTGTCGCCGGCACACACAACGATGGTGCCGATGAAATACTCTGGAGCAAAATGCTGGGTCGCGGCTTCGAACTCGGCGTGGATGTCGGCCAGGAATTGATTGACCTGGTCGCCGCCTTCGCCCTTGGCGTCGCTCTCACCCCATACATATTCCCTCTGGTAATCGGGAACGCGATAGAAGTCCTGAAACAGGCGCTTCAAAGTCATGTCCTGGGAGACGATGCTCTGCTCAGTCATGCGGCGACCTCCGGTTGAACGTCGCCCACTCGGACTTCGCCCGACATCAGGCGGGGGAGCAGGTAGTCGCGGGTTTCGGCTAGAGTGCGGTTTTCGGTCACCGCTATCCGGAGGCGATCATCAAGTGCCCCCGCCACAGCCTCGAAGGCATGGACCAGACGTGCGTCGGGGTCAACAATCGGGAGCTGTTCGAACTGCTTCTTGTTGATTGCACCGAACACAGTCCCCTCGCTTTCGAACTGTTCAAGCTCAGGCTGAAGATGCCGCATGGCATAGTAGGTGTAGGTCTTTCCACCTGCCTGATGCCTCGCAGCGGCTACGCCGCGACCGATGCAGCATTCCTCCCAAGCCATGTTGAGATCGCCGACCGGTGCTCGGACGCTGATTAGAGTATCATCCGGATTGGCGATCCTTGTCGGCTGGGAACAAAACTTTCGGCGCTCGGGAAAACGGAACCCGAAATCGGTGCGCCCTTGGAAAAATGGCAATCCGTCGCCGGTGTCATTGTAAGTTTCACCGGGAGGAGATTGCCCCATTGTCAAATTGAAGGTGTCCCCAACCGTGGAGGCGCTCCACCCCACGGGCAACTCATCCTCACCGAACTCACCGGGAAACAGCCCCGCCAGCTCAGCCGCGCGGGCGGGATCGGGCATCAGCCCACCCATGATCGCGACCGGGTCGGAAGCGCCTTCCAGTTTGCGCCGGACAGGCCCGAAATCGACGAACCAGTCGCGGAAGATCGCCTGGGCCATCGCCTCCAGCGTCTCGTTCATCCGCCGGTTCAGCTCGATCTTGTCGTCAAGGGCGAAGAGAGTTTGTCCAATAGCTTTTTGAATTTCGGTTTTTGGAACCAGAACTGGCAATTTGTTCAAATCGCCGACTGTCAAATAGGGAAGCGCACTGCCCCGGCTCACGTGGTTGAAGTCTATGCTTTCAAGAAGATAAAGCAGAAATGAGGGCTCAATCCCCCCTCTGGGCGTAGCGCTCATCATATTGTTATCTATGATTGTTTCTCGCGAGATCACTCTTCGACGATTTGCCCGCAGGGCCTCACCGATTTTTGCAAACGCTATCGCACCCGGTTGATGAAGACGATACTTAGAAACGTCTGATTCTTTGATCCAGTTGTTTGACCTCTGAATGAATCTCTCGTTGCCGAGAATATTCATGTCACTCACCTTAATGAATGGGTAATCACCAACGGCAAGGCCTTGCTGGTCCTTTGAAAAAGCATCGCCTGCTTGGAATTTACACAACTCCCCAAGGGTTGTTTCGGACCAGTCAGACATCTTCAGACACCGTGTCCAGCGACGCCTCAATCAGCCCTTCCAGCGCCCGCCCTGCCGCGAACTGTTCGGTCAGCTTGGCGCGCAGCGCTCCAAACCGTTCCTCGAAGCTGACGCCGTCGTCTTCCACATCCGCTGCGCCGACGTAGCGGCCGGGGGTCAGGACGTGGCCATGGCCGCGCACCTCGTCCCGCGTCGCCGAGCGGCAAAAGCCGGGCTCGTCGGCATAGGGTTCAAGGCCCGCCGTCGCTACCGCATCAGGCGTTCCCCGCCAGCGGTGGTAGGTATCCGCGATCAGGGCAATGTCGGCGTCGGAAAACTCCCGCCGCGTGCGATCGACCAGATGACCCAGCTTGCGGGCGTCGATGAACAGGATTTCGCCGCGCCGGTCGCGGTGGCCGTTGGCGCTCTTGTCACGCGCAAGGAACCACAGGCATGCGGGGATCTGGGTCGAGTAGAACAGCTGGCCCGGCAGCGCGACCATGCAGTCAATGTGATCGGCCTCGATCAGGGCCTTGCGCATTTCGCCTTCGCCGGACTGCTGCGACGACATCGAGCCGTTGGCCAGCACCACGCCGGCCGTGCCGCGCGGGGCAAGGTGGTGCAGGATGTGCTGCAGCCAGGCGAAGTTGGCATTGCCCTGCGGCGGCGTGCCGAAGGTCCAGCGGGCGTCGCCCTCCAGTTGCGGCTGCCACCAGTCGGAGATGTTGAACGGCGGGTTGGCCATAACAAAATCGAACTTGGTCTGGGCGAACTCGTCGCGCAGGAAGCTGCCCTCGTTGTTCCATCGGATGTCAGCATCGATGCCGCGCACCGCCAGGTTCATGCGGCATAGGCGCCACGTGGTGTGGTTGCGCTCCTGCCCATAGATGGCGATGTCCGAGCGTCGGCCTTGATGGTCCTCAATGAACCGCTCGGACTGCACGAACATGCCGCCCGACCCACAACAAGGATCGTAAACACGGCCTTGGTACGGCTCGAGCATTTCCACGATGGTCTGAACGACGGAGCGGGGCGTGTAGAACTCGCCGCCGCGCCGACCTTCCGCGCCCGCGAACTGGCTGATGAAATATTCATATGCGCGGCCCAGGCGATCTCGGGCCTGTCCGTGATCACCGCGCATGTCGACATTGGAAAACAGGTCGATCAACTCGCCTAGCATGGTCTTATCCAGCTGGGGGCGCGAATAGCTCTTTGGCAGGACGTCCTTCAGAACCTTGGGGTTAGCCTGTTCGATCGCCTCCATGGCGTTATCAATCAGCCCGCCGATGTCGCCCTTCTTTTCGCGTCCGGTGGTCACGTCGACAAAGGTGATCTCGGGCCGCTTCGCGTTGGCCTGCAAGTGCGCCCAGCGCGCTTCCTGTGGCACCCAGAAGACATTGGCGGCGAGATATTCCTCGGGGTCTTCCGGGTCGGCGTAATCCTCGCCCGACAGCCTGGTGTGCTGCGCCTCGAAGGCCTCGGAGATGTATTTTAGGAAGATCAGGCCGAGCGCGACGTGTTTGTATTCCGACGGTTCCAGATTGCCACGCAGCTTGTCGGCGGCCTTGAACAGGTCGGCCTCGAAGCCCAGGTCGCCGCCCGTATTGTTTGCCGGCTTCATGGTCTTTTCCTTTGGGGCTCGGGCTGCTGGTTTCACCTTCTCGGGCGCGGATTCGTCAGTTCCGGACGTAAGCTGAACAGATCCGCCGCGTCCGCGGCCAGGCGCGACCAATCCGGCTGCGACCAGATCCTCCTTGACCTGCGAATAGGTGGCGTCGTCCCACCGCAGGGCTTCGCGCAGGCGTCCGTTGCCGGCCGACCCGCCAAACTCGGTCAGCGCCGCCATGAAACTCTCCGTCTGCCCCTGATCAGCCATTCCGCCCCGCTCTATTTCGTTTCTTTTAATCGAAGCGCCTTCGCGCGCTGTCACGTTTCGATCACCGCTCGTACTCCTCGCCCGCCAGAAACACCACGACCGCCCGTCGATGCTTCCCAACCGTGACGGGTTCCGTCGGGGTCGTGCCGATCAACCTGCCAAGTTGCATTCTGCGTCCTTGGCCGAGATAGATTGGATGGTTTGACGCCAGCACCCGCTCTGTTACTTCTGGCTAAAGTGGCTGTTAATGCAAAGCGTTTTCCATGCGCCCTCGTTCGATCAATATTTTCCTGCTCGATGGCGACCCCGATGGCATCCGTGTGGCCCAGATCTCGATGTCGTCGATTCAGGCTATTGCGTTCCGAAAACTGCAGATGAAGCAGGTCCGCAGCACGTTTCCCGAGTTGGCGCGGCCGGGCGTCTACATGCTGCTCGGCTTTGACGAGACCCAGCCAGACCGGCTCCTAGCCTATATTGGCGAGTCCGAATGCGTGGCCGATCGGCTCCAGTACCACGCCGGTAACGACAAGGGAAAAGGCGGAAAGCCCTTCTGGGTCGAGACTGTTGCGATGGTCAGCAAGGACGAAAACCTCACCAAGTCGCATGCTCGATATGTGGAGGTCCGCCTTATTGCAGACGCCGGGATGAACCCTCGCTGGCAGTTGCAGAACACCCAGAAAGCTGGAGAAGAAGGCAAGCTCCCGCTGCCAGACAGGGCGGCCATGGAGGAGTTTATCGATCAGACCAAGACCCTGGTCGGCGCGCTCGGCTGCGACCTGTTCAAAGTCGTTTCGGCGGATGTTTCCATCCAGCCTCAGAGTGCGGTGCCAGCGCCGGCCTGGACCGAAAGCGCCCTGTTCGAGTTCCGCGGCCAAGGATTTACCGGACAGATGTTGGTAACACCCAGCGGCGAAATCGCCGTCAAGAAAGGCTCAAAAGCAAGGCTAAAGACCACCCCAACCATCCCCAAGGGCACGGTAGCGCTTAGGGCAGATCTGATCGCCAGCGGCATTCTGCTGGAGCAGCAAGATGCCCTTATGTTTACCTCTGACTGTATCTTTTCATCGGTTTCGTCTGCCGCAGCGGCTGTGACCGGGGCGAGTGCAAACGGGCGCATTTCCTGGCGGCTGCCCGACGGCCGAACCTATGCGGAGTGGGAGGAAGGGCAAAACGCCTCGCCCATTCCAATTGAGGGCGAGGAACTGACAGAAGGCATAGCTCGCGCGACCGGCTAGACGTTGTTCAGCCCCTGTGGCTCAACCCGCGGCTCGGGACGATGCTAGAGACCGCTTCCTTCTTCGGCCTAAGCGACTGATTTTGCTTCGTAAGTTGTCTGGACCTAGCAACATCGTTTGTTGCTAGGTCCGATTGTCGTTCGTTGACCGTTGAGACAAATCAGCCGAAACACTCGCGCTATCACACTGGGGTCGCGCGGCAACAGTCGCCAA
>Ga0247836_1004978_pt1 | contig 15983 bp, 4 predicted proteins | sample LaCruzMarch2015__4_FD_187116 | JGI IMG/M metagenome (GOLD analysis project Ga0247836, IMG submission 187116) | Freshwater microbial communities from meromictic Lake La Cruz, Castile-La Mancha, Spain - LaCruzMarch2015_14m | ecosystem: Environmental > Aquatic > Freshwater > Lake | place: Spain...
GTCACACGGCGCGGGCCCCGCCGACAACGTCGGCCCCGCGCCCGAAGCAGCGCCGCTCGAGGAGCAGGGCCTCGGCTGGAAGAACCGCTTCCGCACGGGCAAGGGAGCCGACACGATCACCAGCGGTCTGGAGGGGGCCTGGAGCTCCACGCCCACGACCTGGTCGAACGACTACTTCGACAATCTCCTGGGTTACGAGTGGGAGCTGACCAAGAGCCCGGCCGGTGCCTGGCAGTGGACGCCGAAGGACGAGTCAGCCAAGGGCACGGTGCCCGACGCCCACGACGACTCCAAGTCGCACGCGCCGATGATGTTCACCACCGACCTGGCCCTCAAGTTGGATCCGGCCTACGGCCCGATCGCCAAGCGGTTCCACGAGCACCCGAAAGAGTTCGAGCGGGCCTTCGCCCAGGCCTGGTACAAGCTCACGCACCGCGACATGGGCCCAGTGACCAGGCTGTTGGGCCCCGAGGTGCCGCCGGCTCAGCTGTGGCAGGATCCCGTGCCAGCAGTCGATCACCCGCTCGTCGACGCCGCCGACATCGCCGCGCTCAAATCCAAGCTCCTCGCCTCCGGCCTGGCGGTGCCTGATCTCGTGAAGACGGCCTGGGCCTCGGCCTCCACCTTCCGCGGCAGCGACAAGCGGGGGGGCGCCAACGGCGCTCGGATCCGCCTGGCGCCACAGAAAGACTGGGCGGTCAACGAGCCCGAGCGGCTCGCGGAGGTGCTCGAGGTGCTCACCCGCATCCAGCGGGAGTTTGGCGCCGCCCAGACCGACGGCACGAAGATCTCGCTCGCCGACCTGATCGTGCTCGGCGGCACGGCGGCGGTCGAGAAGGCCGCGCGAGACGCGGGCCATGAGGTGACGGTGCCCTTCGCGCCGGGCCGCACCGATGCCACGGCGGAGTTGACCGACGCCGCGTCAGTCGCGGTACTCGAGCCCAAGACCGACGGCTTTCGTAACCACTTCTCCCGCCAGCTCGACCGGCCGGCCGAGGAACTGCTCGTCGATCGGGCGCAGCTGCTCACGCTCTCGGCCCCGGAGATGACCGTGCTCATCGGCGGCCTGCGGGTGTTGGGGGCCAACACGGGCTCGGGCTCGCTTGCTTCTATGGGCGTGCTCACCGACCGGCCCGGCACGCTCACCAACGACTTCTTCACGAACCTGGTCGACATGGAGACCGAGTGGCGGCCGTCGCCCGCGTGCGACCAGTTTTTCGAGGGCCGCGATCAGAACACGGGCAAGGTGAAGTGGACGGCCAGCCGGGCCGACCTCGTGTTTGGGTCAAACTCCCAGCTCCGCGCCATCGCCGAGGTCTACGCCAGCGACGACGCCGAGGCGCGATTCGTAGCCGACTTTATCGCCGCCTGGACCAAGGTGATGAACCTCGACCGGTTCGATCTGCCGGTGGCAAGCCGCTAAGCAGCGCGGCCAGGACTTGACCACTGCTCACCGCCGGTGCCCGCGATACTCCCGGTCAGTCGGGCGACGACACGCCTTTCTGAAGGCTGTCCGTCCGATCCCCAGGCTGGGCACCGTGCTCCATGGCCTGCCGCTTGTGATCGCTTGGGGTCGCTAGGTAAGGTGACCTGCCCCCGTTCTGGCCCGCTCGAAAACGGCTTCACACCTCCGATTCATGCCCGAAAAAAAACGGTTCGTAAACCACAGCAGGCCCGCAGCATTCGCTCGATGGCCCGCATGCTCGACGCCGCCGAGGCCGTGTTCGCCGAGGGCGGGGCCGATGCGCTCACGGTCGATGCGGTCGTCAAACGGGCCGAGGGGTCGATGGGCAACTTCTACGGCCGATTCGGCGATCGCGACGGGCTGCTGCAGGCGATGCACGAGCGGTTTCTCGAGCAGCTCGGCGGGGCCACGCAGGCGGCGGTCGCAGCGGCCGCCGGTGAGAAGACCCTGGCCGGTGCGATCGAGGTGTTTCTCACACGGGTCGTGGCCACGGTGCACGAGCACCGCAACTCCGCCCGGTTCTTCGTCTTCCACCGGTCAGGCGATAAGGCCCTGCGGGCCCAGGGGATTGAGGCAAACGCGATGTTTGCCGCCATCTTCACGTCGCTCGTGCTCCGCTACCGCAAGGAGATCGCTCACCCCCGCCCCTCGACCACCGTCGACGTGGCCTGGCGGCTGACGTTTGCCGCCATGGTGCAGCAGGTGATGTTCGACAACCAGGAGGTGAGCGGAGTGCCGATGGCCACAAAGCCGCTCGTGCGGGAGATTACCCGCTTCCTGGTGGCGTATCTGAAGTCGCCCGGGGCGAAAGCCTAATCCACGCTGTCGACCGATGCCGATGCGTGGAAGACGTCGCGGTCGTCATGCACCTAAACGAGGTTGCCCCGGTCGGTCGGTGGTCTCCCGCACCGATTCAACGGGCGGGATCTCATTCCAACCGGAAGCGAGAGCACGGAGGACCTCAATGGCCTGGGACGCCTGCCGCGGCGTAACCGACCCAGCTCGCTCCAGCCGCACGATCGCCGACGCATCCCAATACCGCATCGGTGCTATTCCTCCCGGTCGGTATGCAGGGCATCGACGATGCTCACGGGCTGCAGGGCATCACCGGCTTGGGAAGGCTCCGAACCGAAAGCGGCTTTCCGGCGGGAGTGAGCACACGGTCGCCGACAAGGCCGGCCAGCCAGGGTAATTCAGTCCCCGGAGTCGTCGGGGTCGCAAGCGATCGCCCCGGCGATCAGCGGTCAGACCCTTTCGGATTGCCCGAGCGGCAGGATGGTCGCCAGGTTCTTCGCTTCGCCCGGCAGGGCCAGGCAGGCCAGCGGCTCTTCGGGCGTGATCATGCCCTGCTCGGAGTAGCCCTCCGGTCGCGGCTTGCGGAACCGATGCGTTGTCCGCGTCGCGGCGTCGATCACCCAAACTTCCGGGATCCCGTGGCGGGCGTAGAGCGGCACCTTGACGCCGAGGTCGTAGGCCAGGCTCGACTCGGCCACCTCGATTACCAGAAGCGTGTCGGCGGGACCCGGATGGGCGGCGGCGTAGAAGTCGGGTCGGGGTTTGACGAGCGCGATGTCGGGCTGTGGCTCGCTGGAGTCGTCGAGACGGATGGGATTTTGCGACCAGACGGTCAGCCGACCTGCCGCGAGTCGGCCCAGATAGTCACTCAATGCGGCCACGAGGGCCGCGTGCAAGCTTCCGATCGGCGACATGTCGAGCACCTCCCCCGCGATCAGTTCGACACGGTCGTTCGGACCGAGGATGCCCGACTCAGCCATGTGGTGGTAGTCATCCACCGTGAGCCGGTGCCGCGTCATGAGTTCGCCAGGCATTGTGGCCATCGCCAGACCTCACTTTGGGACCAGCCCAAGGATAGGTCGGCCAATGGCACGGCGGCAAGCGTCGGCCGCCAGCCGCCCCGGCATTTTCGCCAGGCAGGGCTTATCTTGCCTAAAACAAGAGTGTATTCTCTACTGTTGATTGTCCATCCTGTTGGACAAGTGCGCCCGCCCACCCTTGGATGGACAATCCCCATGGATTTTTCCATGCTCCGCGCCGTGTTTCGGCGGACACTGGCGGCCTCTTCGCGGATGAGCCGCCGGCCGCGGCGGGCCCGGAGGCCGAGGCCGCAGTCGGGGTCGGCTCTCGCGAGCCTCCAGATGCAGGTGCTGGAGCCCCGCTTGGCCTTGGCTGCCGACACGGGCAGTGCCAAGCCCTTCTGGGGCAACGGGCATTACTACGCCGTCACGCAAGCAAATACGGATTGGGGCACCGCCAGCCGTGAGTCCCGTTCGACAACCTTGGACCAGCTGGGCATCAAGGGGGGTTTGGCGGCGATCACCTCGGCGGAAGAAAACTCCTTCATCGCCAACTACGCCACCGGCCGGAGCGACAGCACCCAAGCCAACTGGGGCGGCAGAGGGCTGAGGCAGGAAGCCTTCTTGGCGGGCTCGGACACGACCGACATGGGCACCTGGGAGGGCCGGTGGCAGTGGTTCACGGGCGACGGTAACGACGACAACAAAGTGGTTTTCCGCAATAGCGGGACAAACTACGGCTACACAAATTGGGATTCTCGTGAGCCCAACAACAATGACAACCAAGACTTCCTGACGATGAAGCCCGGTGGTAAATGGGATGATGGCCATTGGAAGTACTCCGACTACGTCACCGAGTGGGGTCGGGCCGGTGTCGAGTTCACCGCCGGCTTCGCCGCCCTCGGCCAGAGCGGCACCCGCAATGGCGCTGAAAACGGCCAGACGGCCACCATGACGATCAGCTTTGATCGACATGTGCCCAATGACTACGTGGACATTCGCAACAACACGCCGCTGATCGACATCCCGATCACGTTCGGTGGCACCGCCACGGTCGGCACCGACTACGCCATGACGGTCAGCGGCGGCGGGAGCTACTTCCGCGACGGCCGCCTCTATGTCCGCAACACCCAGTCGGTGGTGCTGACCTTCACGCCCCGCAACAACGACACCTGGCAGGCGCCGCGGACGATCACGGCAGCGTTGGGTGCGGACGGCAGCGAGACCATCTACGGCATCAGCGGCAACGCCACGAGCCAAGTGTGGATCTTCGACGACGAACCGCTCTTGAGCCTGGGCCAGGGGGCCTACCAGTTTATTCGCGCTCCCTACACGGCCGGGTCGTCGCAGACGCTGCCGGCGACCAACGCTGACTTCAACACCAGCGCTGACACGCTCATCTTCGACACCGACGGCATCCAGGAGACGGAGGCCCGATTCAACGAGCAGGGCTTTTACGACTCCTTCGCGATGCGGTGGGAGAGCTACGTTCGGATTCCCGAAACCGGGAGCTACCGCTTCCGCACCTTGAGCGACGACGGCAGCATCCTGACCGTCCGGCGGAACAACGGCAGTGGCGTCGAACTCGCCGGCATCTCGGATTGGGTCGTGGGCGGAGGCCGTGGGGGCGTCACCTCGCCCATCAGCCTCCAGAAGGGAGATGTCGTCTGGTTTCGGTACGACATGTTCGAGGTCGCTGGGCCGACGTATGCCCAGCTGAACTGGGATCGGCCCGACGGCAACGGCGGCACGATCACCAACCAGCCGATCCCCGGCAGCGTGATGTTTCTCTCGGAGTCGCTGGCCCGCGGCTTCGACCGAACCGAATCGGTCGGCCAGGACACATCCGGCCTCGGCTTTCAGCTGTTTGCTAACCAATCGACCCAGAGCCTCTTGAACGTGCGGCTGAGGAGCACGTCGGAGGCCTCGAACTCCACGGTCGAGACAAGCCTCGCCCAGCGGCGGACCGACAGCACGCGGGTGGGCGACGACTATGCCATCGTGAGCGGAGGCTCCCAGCTCACGACCAGCCAGATCGGTGTGAACGGCGTCTACGGCACCCTTGGCTGGCAGCCGAACAGGCCCGCCGGCAGCCTCCAGAACGTGCAGTCGTTCGACGTTCAGGTGCTCACCGACAGCTACGCCGAGTCGGCCGAATCGATCACGCTGACCCTCGGCAGCAACGTGGGCTACGGCGTGAGCAACGCGAGCCAGCGGGTGCTGATTCGCGACAATCCGTATGTGCTGTCGGTGCGGGCCGGGCAGAATCCCCGCGAGGGTGGTGCCGCCGAAAGCGACCTCGGCTGGTTCACGATCAGCACCAACGGCCGCGTCGCCCCGGCCGGCGGCCTGCGGGTGCGATACGCCATCACGGGCGGCACCGCCACCCGCAACGCCGACTTCACCGCGCCCCAGGCGACCCTGAGCACCACCAGCTACCTGGCGGAGGATCTGCTCGTCGTGCCCGCCGGCGCCACCGACGCGCGGATCTACATCGCGGCGTTGGCCGATGCGATTCGCGAGGGCGACGAGACGCTCACGCTCAAACTCCTGACCAACGTCGAGGCCGACGACCAGAACTTCCGCTTTCAGCGGTACAACGTCGATCCGGCGGCGAGCCAGGCGACGCTCACGATCACCGACAGCGTCGCCTACGCCGCCGCTGTGATTGCCACCCCGGCCGACCGCACCGGCCTGGGCACCGTCCGCGCGCAGCTTACGGGTGGACAGCAGGTGGCGAGTTTCGATGTGCATGTCACGAGCCAGCCCCGGGCCGACGTGGTGGTGACGCTCGCCACGACCAGCGGCAGCCTCGCCACGCAGCTGTTGACATTCACGAGCAGCAACTGGACCCAGCCGCAACGGGTCACGCTCACCGGCCTCGGCACCGATCAGCTCACGACCGTCTCCATCGCCTCCGCAAGCGCCGATCCCGAGTATGCCGGCCTTGCCACGCAGCAGCGGATCGTGCCCTCGAACTGGGCATCGGAACTCGAGCTTTCCCTCTGGGAGGGCGGCGTGCTGCTGGCAGCCCAACCCGCGGCTTCCGTTGCGCCTGTGGATGGCACGGAGGGTTTTGCCAGCCGGTTCGGCTTCGAGCTGAGCCTCGGCTCGCCGGTGGTCGGCACCGCGGTGGAACTGCTCTACACACTGAGCGGTCGCGACGGCTTCACCCTCGAGGGCTCCTCGGCGGACGTGCGGCACGAGCCCGACGCCACCTACCACCCGCTGGTGTTGTCCAACTCCGCGATCGGTTCCGGCGGCCCGGCCTACGCAGATCTCGCCCTGGGGAGAACCGTCAGCGATGCGGGCACCCTCAGCGCCCAGGCCTGGGTGCGGCGGGAGGCCGAGACGGTGTCGCCGGGCGTGATCGAGTTCTCAGCCGCGGACGGCCGGGATCGAATCACGCTGGGGTTTGCTGGGCTCTCCGGCAAACCCCGGCTGGAGATTCGCAGTGCCAGCGGAGCCGTGCTGGCTGACCTGGTAGGGGCGACTCCGATGCCGCTCGGCGAATGGAACCACCTGGCCTACAGCATCGATCGCGACAGCGTGGCGAGTCTGTATGTCAACGGTGAACTTGTCGCGCAGCAAACGCTCTCGGCCGGCCCTGCCAGATGGATCGAGCGGACGAGCAACACGATCGGCCGCTCGATCGTTGGGGGCTCGCTGAGCGGTGCCATGCGGAGCGTGGCCGTCTGGAATGAGTCCCGCAGCCAGGAGGAGATTCAGGCATCGATGCTCGTCGAGGCCCCGAGGGGCGACGGCGTGATCATCAGCCTGCCTTTGAATAACTCGCTGGCCGACACCGTTGGCAAACCGCCGGCCGTGCTGCGCAGCGGCTCGGGCACTACCGCCAGCTTCGCCGCGACGCCGATCTACGCCAGGTTCCTGCCGGTCGGCAGTTCGCGCGTGGACGTGCCGCTCGTCGTGCTCGACGACCTGACGGCAGAGGGCATCAAGTCGCTGACGGTGAGCCTGGTGGACAGCGGCCGCTACAGCATCGGCGGCATGTCGGGCACCGGCACGGCCGAACTGACCGACGACGACACGGCGGACGTCGAATTTCTGGCAGCCTGGAGCAACCTCGACGCCTCGAGCACGGGCTGGACGAGCACCAGCCAGTTCCGAATCAGCGAGGCCGACCAGGCCACCAACACCCAGACACGGCTCGGCATCCGGCTCACGAGCCGCCCGACGGGCGATGTCGGCTTGAGCCTCCGCACGAGCAGCGATGTCCGGGTGAGCAGACCAGGCCAGGCGGGCGGATCGGCTCTCGACCTGGTGTTCACACCCGCCAACTGGGACGAAGTGCAGGAGCTGCTCCTGCAGGGCGTCGATGACAGCAGCGTGGATGGCGACATCACTCGGCAGCTCTCGTTCAAGGTCACGAGCAGCGACCGGGCCTACGCCCAGCTGGCTCCAAGCCTCTCGGTGATCGTCCTCGACGACGACACGCTGGCCGTCGAAGACGACCAGGCCGCCGGCCAGAGTGGCTCGGCGCCCTTTGCCGTAGTCTCGGCACCGTCGCAGGGCCGGATCTCGGAATCCGGTAATGACTCGGCCGAGTTCACGATCACGCTGTCGGCCCCGGCGGAGCGGGACACGCTCGTCTTTTTCGATCTCGAGCAGAGCAACCGGCAACTGTTCGCCAGCGATCTTTCGATCAGCCCCAGCCAGAACGCCCAGGCCCTCACTGGCCTGGCTCGATTCGACCTCGACGGCGCCGGCGAGACGGCCAGCGTCGACCTGGACGGCATCGATGAGACGAGGTCCACCTTCGCCGCCCACGGCCAGACCGGCGACTTCAGCACCACCTGGTCGGGCTACATCGCCATCCCCGAGACCGGCTTTTACAGCTTCAGCGTTCCGACGCAGGGCGGCGTGCGACTCCGTCTCGCTGGCCAGACCGTGATCGATCAGATGATCGACACTCGGGCCATCTGGAGCACCGACCTGCTCCAGCTCAACCGGGGCGACTTCGTCGCGTTCAGTCTCGACTACAAGTCGTTCAATACCGCCGAGCCGGCGGTGGCTCTCCACTGGCAGCGTCCGACGAGCAACAACACCGAAAGCGTATCGGACCCGGTGCCGGCCGAGGCCCTCAGCCGCGTGGATGGGTTTCACCTGCTGATCGCCCAGGGCAGCAGCTCCGCGACCGTCACAGTCCGCGGCATCGATGACGCGATCGACGAAGCCGACGAGGCTCTGGCCGTCAGGCTGCTGAGCAGCCGCGGCGTCGAGCTGGTGGTGACCGGCCAGAGCGATGGCACAGACGGCGTGAGCGACCTGGCCATCACGCTCGGCATCACCGACCGCGAGAGCGTGACGCTGGCGGCAGGCGAGGTACTCGACCTCGGCCAGAGCACGGCCGCCGCCGGCGCACAGCCGTCGACCGTCGCCCAGTTCCGTCTCAGCGAGGCTGCGACCGTGCATCGAGACCGCACGGCCCGCCTCCGCGGCACCCTCACATGGGTGGACGAAGCGACGAGAACCAGCCTGGGCGGTTCCGTCGTGGATCTGGTGGCTGGTACCGACGGCGAGCTGTATCAGGTTCTGGACCGGAGCGTGACCCTCGCGGTCGCTGGGCCGCTCGCCGCCGATTCGGCCGCGGGCCAAGGCCGCTACCTTGCGTCCCTGACCCTTCAGCCGACCAATCGCGGCCGCGTCGAACTGGCCGCCGGCACCAGGCTGGTCTATGTCACGGAGACGACCGAGGAGACCGTCACGCTTGTGCTCGTCAACAGCCTCACGCTCCAGAGCGGCGAGACCAATCCGGCCGTGGCAGTTTCGACGGAGGAGCGGAGCCGCGATCTCGACATGATCTCCGCGGCCTCGCCACTGGTGGGCCTCACCACCAGCCTGGCGCTGCCCGAGGTTGCGACGCTCACGATCACCGACGACGACGTGGCCGGCCTGCTGTTTTCCCTGGATCGGGACGGGTATCGGCCCGTCGATGAATCACGCCAAACCCTGGTGGAACAAGGCGACAGCCTGATCCACTACGTGAGCCTCACGAGCCAGCCTGACGACGCGGTGACGGTGTATCTCGAGACCAACGATGCGAGCGAAGCCCGGCTGCAGATTCCCGGGAGCAACCCCGACCCCGCATCCGCCCGGATCGCCTTCACCTTCACTCCCGAAGATTGGCAGACCGGCCAGGCCTTCCGGATCGTGCCCCACGACGACCGCCTCGTGGACGGCAACCAGAACGTAGAGATTTTCAGCCGCACGACCAGCAGCGATAGCTTCTACGCGATTCCTTCAGCTGGCCGCCTGGACTTCGTGGTTCGCGACAACGACACCTCCGGAGTGCTCGTGGAACTGCAGCAAAGCAGCATCACGAGGGCCGGCAACGGCTTCATCAACCTGAGCCTGACCGCCGAGCCGACGGCGAACGTGGTGGTGACGCTCACCCCCAGCGACCGCCAGTTCACGATCAACGACCGCAGCGTCGGCCGCAGCGAAACGCTCGTGTTCACGCCCGAGAACTGGTCCACGCTCCAGACGGTCGGCCTCACCGCAGTGGACGATAGCCTGGTCGAGGACCTCAGCACGAGCACGCTGATGTTCAGCACCACGAGCAGCGATGCCCGCTTCAACACGCTCGCGGTCGATCCGGTCCGGATCGTGATCACCGACAACGACCTGCCCACGGCCACGCTGGAACTCGTCAGCGACGGAAACGAGGAGGGGCGGCCCGGGCGGTTCCGGATTCGCCTTTCCGAGGCAGCCCCCGCCTCTGCCGGCTCCAAGGGCCTGGTGGTGGGCTACCAGGTGACCGCCGTCGGCCTCGACTCGGCCCTCCCGTACGGATCCGACGTCGCCGGCCGCCTCGACAAGATCGTCCAGTCGCCGGCCGGCATCAGCGGCACGGTGCGGATCGCCCCCGGCCAATCCGTGAGCGATGTGCTCGTCGTGCCGATCGACGACTTCCTGGCCGACCGGATTAACAAATCCATCAGCGTGCAACTCACCGGCGGGGACGGCTACGCCGTCGGCGCCGACAGCGCCACCACCAGCGCCACCGTGCAGATCATCAACAACGACGTCGCCGGCATGCTGGTGATGACCTCCGGCGAGCGGATCCTGGTCAAGGAGTCGGGCGCGATCGCCACCTACCAGCTGGCGCTGCTCAGCGAGCCGCGGGGCGACGTCACGGTGACGATCAGCGAGCAGATCGCCACCGGAGGGAGCCGGCAGCTGGGCACGGGCACCACGCCCTATGCCACCACCGTCACCTTCACCCGCGGCAACTGGTTCACCCCGCAGCAGATCAGCGTGCGGGCCTACGACGACCTGAAGATCGAGGACGGCAGCGGGGCCACAGCGTTCACCGGGATCCATCCCGCGGAACTGAACTACCGCTTTAGCAGCACCGACGCCGACTACGACACGGCCAGCCATACCAGTGAAACTGGGCATTTCACCAATACGGTCCAACGGGTGGACGTGCTCGACTACGAGCTGTCCGACACGACCGCCACGGCGATGCAGGCGGCGCTGACGAGCCTGCAGGAGGGCATCGATAGCCTGGCGCTGCCGATCGTGGGCAGCCTCGACGGCAAAACCGGGCAGGGCCTGCGGAAGTTCATCACGAACCTCGCGAACAGTATCCGCCAGGTCAGCACTCCCACCCCCAAGAAACTCTCCCGATTGATCAGCCGGGAGATCGCCTCCGCCCTCGGTGTGCCCGAGCAGGCCGTCCGGGTCGAGGTCTCGATGAAGGACGTCACCAGCGGCAATCCGGCCGTGGTCGTGCGATTCAGCTTTGCCGACGAGTACACCGTCTATAGCGTGCCCCTGGCCGCCGACTTCGGGCTGCCCGGGCTCGGATTTCAGACCGAGGGCAGCTTCGACGCCGCCTTCGACTATGAGGCGGGCCTCGAGCTCGTGTTCCCGCGGACCGGCGAGGTGTACCTCGACACCGGCAGCGAGCAGACGTTCGTCCGGGCCGGTTTCAACGCCAGCCTGACAGAGGAGTTCCGCCTCTCCGGCGGCCTCGGCCTGATGCAGCTCGAAGCCCGCAACCAGCCCAGCGTCAATTCTGCCGTCACGATCTCAGGCAGGCCGGCCGACACGGAACTCGATGTCGGGATCGTCCTGACCCTCGGCGGCGACGCCGGCGGCGATCGGCGGCTGACGTTCACCGAGCTGACCAGCGCCGCCACGGATTACGAGCAGGTCTTCCAGTATGGCCTCAGCGGCAATGCCGCGATGTCGCTCGGCGTGACCACGAGCGTGGCCGGGATTGCCACGATCCCCAGCTTTGTGTTCGACCTCTCGGCCATGCTGCCGCTGTTCGACTACTCCAATCAGACGGCGGCTGCCGCACCGCAGCATGCGACCTCGGTCTACTTCGACAACATTCGACTCGATCTCGGCAGCTTCATCACCGACCTGGTCGAGCCGATCGTGGCCGGGCTCGACACCGTCTTGATGCCGCTCTATCCGCTCGTCGACGCGCTTTACAGCGACACCAAGGTGTTCGCCACCATCGGCCTGGGTCGGACCTTCGACGTCGACCGCGACGGGAAGACCTCGACCATCGACCTGGCCCAATGGTTTGCCGACTTCTACTCGAAGATCGACGTCGTGCGGGGGGAGAAGCTCAAAGAGAAAGTCGACGACACCGTCTTCTTTCTCGACCTCCTCAAGGGCGTGATGGATCTGGTGCGGGAACTGGAACGGCTCGATCCCGAGGAGGGCTACTACGTCGACTTCGGCAGCTACGAGCTCGCGGCTTTTCCCGCGGGCCTGCAGGGGGCGAGTCCGACCACCGTCGAGCTGGATGAACAATCGACGAGAAACCTCCGGGCCGACACCAAACGGAAGGCCGAAACCGGAGGCAAGAATCAGTGGAACGGCAGTTCCAGCCAGATCGTCCAGACGATCATGAGCAAGGCGAACGAGCAGGGCTTCGTCTTCCCGCTGATCGAGGATCCCGCGAATGCCGTCAAGCTCCTCCTGGGCTGGGATGTGAGCCTGTTCGAATGGCGCATGCCGAACATGGGCATGTCGGCGGAAATCGACGCATACTTTCCGATCTACGCTGGGATCGAGGGCGTCATCGAGGGGGCCTTCGAGGGCGAGGCCCACCTCGGCTTCGGCTTCGATACGTATGGCCTCAGTCAATGGCGCCGGGATGGATTTGTCGCGGATTCCCACTGGAAGGTGTTCAACGGCTTCTACGTCGCCGACCTCGACGAAAACGGCCGGGACATTCCTGAGTTCACGATGGACGCTTCGATGGGGGCGGGCCTGGGATACAACGCCCGGGTCGTCAGGGCCGACATCACCGGCGGATTGGGGGCGGCCGCCCGCATGGACCTGCTCGACGAGGGGGAGATCGCCGGCACCAGCGACGGAAAGATCCGGGGCCACGAGATCGTCAGCCGCATCTCGAACCCCCTCAGCCTGTTCGAACTCTCGGGCGAACTGACCGCCTACCTGAAGGCGCGGGTGAGGATCGGCATCGACGTGGGCCTCTTCTCGATCTGGAAAACCGTCTGGCAAAAGCAGCTCGCCGAAATCCCCATCTTCAAGTTTGGAATCGGCGGCCGCTACGGCAGCGGCACGGCGTCGAACGGCCCTCTGGAGGGCGCGACGGCGTTTTTCGACGCCAACTTCAACGGCCGGATCGACTCGCTCGAGCCCTTCGCCATCACCGATGCAAATGGCCACTATTCCCTGGAGGTGGACCTCCGCACCTTCGACAAAAACCACAACGGCCAGATCGACGCCGAGGAAGGGCAGCTCGTGGTCTTCGGCGGGACCGACACGACCACCGATCAGCCGCTGGCGATGCCGTTCGTGGGGCCGCTCGGCTCGATGATCACCCCGCTGACCACCCTCCACCACCTGGCCGTGTCGGCCGGCGTGCCGGCGGAGGAGGTGCGGTCCTTCATCAGCGAGGTGTTCGCACTTGGCGACTTCGATTACCTCACGCGGGATCCCCTCAAGCTCCTCGCGGAGGCAGACTCGTTTGACCAGGCTTCAACGCTGCAGGCGGTGAATGCGTATCTCGCGCACATCAAGCTCCACTTCGCCTGGGATCTGATAGCCGGGGGCCTGCAGAAGCTCATGCCCGACGCCGTGCCCGACGGGATCGCAGACAAGCTGGAACTCCTGCGGGGGTTTGCCGCCAGCTTCCGTGAGCGGCCGACTCCTGAGGTCTTCAAGGAGAGCCTGGGCCGGGCGATCGCCGACCTCTGGGGTCGCGTCAATCCCGACAGCGATCCACGGGTGGGCGAGCTCGCTGCCCGGGCCACCGAACTGGCCGCCGCAGCGGGCCTCGAGCTGACCACCCGGCTCGATAGGATTCGCGACGACGCCCTGCAAAGCGGGGCGAGCCCCGCGGAACTGCTCGTGGCGATCAACAACCTCAAGACGCAGGCCTTTAGCCTCTATCGCGAGGCGCTCGACGGCATCAGCGAGGGGCTGTATCGGATCACGGACCCCGACGAGCTCGTGCGGACGGTCTCCCAGCGGCTCAAGGAGGCGCATGGCGACTTCATCAACCAATCGCCCACGGGCGTGGGCTTCACCAATATCGTGGCCTCGCTACCCGAGAACACGGCGACAACCTTCCGAATCAAGGTGGCGGACATCGTCGTGACCGACGATGGGTTTGGCACCAATTTGATCTCGCTCGGCGGGGCGGATGCGGCCCGGTTCGAGATCGACGGGCTGGCGCTCTATCTCAAGGCGGGGGGCACGCTCGACTTCGAGTCGAAGTCGTCGTTCATCGTGACGGTGGGAGTTGTCGACACTGTGATCCCTGCGGCGGTCCCCGCCGCGGCATCCTTTCTCCTCGCCGTCACCAACGTCAAGGAAGCCCCGACGATCACGCTGCCCTCCGCGGGCTTCCATGTGGTCGAAGACACCAGCGGCCCGCTGGTGTTCACCGGGCAGCCCTTCGGCACCTCCGACGCCCGGCCGACCAAGAATGTGACGGTCGTGTTACGGGTCGAGAGCGGCACGATCATGGCAGACAGAGCCGTGGGTGTGACCGTGGGCGGCACCGGCCAGGCCCGCACGTTCAGCGGCACGATCGCCGCCCTGAACCGGTTCTTCACCGATCCGGCGGGCCGCGTCCGCTACCGCCCCGCTGCCGATGACCACGGCTCGCCACGGCTCACGGTGACCGTTGCCGAGGCGACGCTGAAAGGCGTTCTACGGCAGAGGGCGACATCCGCGATCGAGATCGCCACGGTCAATGACGCGCCCCTCGTGCTCGCTCCGGCGGTGTTCCGCGTCCTCGAAGACACCCCGGGGCGGATCTCGTGGGCCGCCGTGGCCACCCCATTCGCCGACGTCGATTCGCCGAATCTGACCGTTACGCTCGGCGTGGCCAGCGGCGTGATCGATGCCCAGACGGGTCACGGGGTGACGGTCGGGGGCACAGACACGGCCCGGACGTTTGCGGGCTCGACTACCGCGCTCAATGCCTACTTCAAGTCGCTCGGCCGGATCACCTATACGACCGCTCCCGACGCGACAGCCTCCCAGCGGCTCACGACCACCGTTTCCGATGGGGCTCTCACAGCCACCGCCCGGACCCAAATTCGGGTCACACCCGTCAACGACCGGCCCACCATCGCCACCAGCGCGACATTTCTAGCCGCGGCCGGCCAGCCGGTCGTGATCACCTACTCACGGCTGCTTGCGGCCTCGACCGCCCGCGACGTTGACGGTGACTCGCTGCGGTTCCGAATCGAGTCGCTTACGGCCGGGCGGATCGAGAAGTGGAACGGCAGCCGCTGGGTGGCGGTCCAGGTCAACGCGGGCCAGCCGCTCTCCCGGAGTAACCGGGCATCACTGCCACCGACGCTCGGCCCGGGCGAGCGGATCCGCTGGGTGCCGCCGGTGGGGGCGACGGGCACGATTCCCGCCTTCGCCGTCCGTGTGTCCGACGGCGGCCTCCGGTCGCTCGACACGTGTCAAGTCTCGATCACCGCCACCGGCTGACGATCATGCTCAGACGTCGGCTGGCCCGTCGGCGTCCCGGTCGTCGGTTGGCCCGCCCCTGAAGTTGGCCTCGGCGGTGACATCGTCAGCGTGAGGCTGAAAGAGCATAGCGACGCGACCGGTGCCGAGCACGACATCCCCGCCGCCTCGATCGAGGAACGCACCACATCGCCCGTGTCAGTGAGCCTGCCGGCCTGAGCGATACCCTACACCATCTCCTCGCACGGATCCGACCGGCCCTCGTGCAGGTCGGCGACTTTCCACGCGGGGATGCCCAGCCGCCGCTCGACAGGCACGGGATCCCAGCCATACCAATGGCGAAAGGCATGGTAGCCGGGTGAATCCGGGAGCGGGAAGCGATCGAAGATATCCCGCCATCCGGCAAACGTCACCCAGTCGGTCTCTTCCGGGAACACACCGAAATCGAAGGCCGCGCAGATTCGCTGCATGTAATCGGCCCGGTCCGCCAGGCTCTGGAGCACTGCGGGGGGCTCGACATCGGGATAGACGGATCGGTCGATGATCATGGTGTGGGCACGGCAAAGACGCGGTAATACCACTCACGGACTCGCGCGGCCTGTTCTCGAGCTTCTACGGGCTCAATCGTCTCGAGCGGCCGGCTGGCTTCAATCATCGCCAGGCGAGCGATGATTTTTCGCTTGGCCTCGTCGATGCCGATGCCGAGATCTTTGTCCGTGAACGCTCGCCAGCAGTCAGCCATAGTCATCACGTCCCGG
>Ga0247836_1004993_pt1 | contig 15952 bp, 10 predicted proteins | sample LaCruzMarch2015__4_FD_187116 | JGI IMG/M metagenome (GOLD analysis project Ga0247836, IMG submission 187116) | Freshwater microbial communities from meromictic Lake La Cruz, Castile-La Mancha, Spain - LaCruzMarch2015_14m | ecosystem: Environmental > Aquatic > Freshwater > Lake | place: Spain...
CACGATTGCCTGCGGGGACTCCCACACGTCCACGCACGGTGCATTCGGCGCGATCGCGTTTGGCATCGGCACGAGTCAGGTTCGTGACGTCCTGGCGACGCAAACTTTGGCGCTGGGTCCTTTGAAGGTTCGCCGCATCCAAGTGGACGGCAAGCTGTCGCCCGGGGTTTACGCGAAGGACGTCATCCTGCACATCATCCGAAAACTCGGCGTCAACGGCGGCATTGGCTTTGCGTATGAGTACGGGGGTTCGACCTTCGATGCCTTCTCGATGGAAGAACGCATGACCGTGTGCAACATGAGCATCGAGGGCGGCGCCCGGGTGGGGTACGTGAACCCCGACGAGACGACCTTCGATTACCTGCGCGGACGTCCGTTTTGCCCAAAAGGCGACGCGTGGGACGAGGCCGTGGAGCGTTGGAGATCTTTCCGATCAGATGACGACGCCGCGTACGACGATGTCGTGCATTACCGGGCAGAGGACATCGGACCGACCGTCACTTGGGGCATCAATCCTGGTCAGGCGATCTTCATCGATGAAGTACTGCCTCAGGTGGAGGATCTCCTCGAAAAGGACCGCGGCACGGCGGTGGAAGCTTACGCGCACATGAAGCTGCAGCCCGGCCAGCATATCAAGGGGACCAAGGTGGATGTCGCATTTCTCGGGAGCTGCACGAACGCGCGCATCACGGATCTGCGCGAAGTCGCCCAATATCTGAAGGGTCGCAAAGTGAAGGATTCGGTGAAAGCGATCGTCGTGCCGGGCTCGCAAAGCGTGTCCCAGATTGCCGAAAAAATGGGCCTCGCCGAAATCTTTCGCGACGCCGGTTTCGAGTGGCGCGGCGCCGGGTGCTCGATGTGCCTCGGGATGAACCCGGACAAACTGGTGGGCGATCAACTCTGCGCCAGCTCCAGCAACCGCAATTTCAAGGGCCGCCAAGGCAGCCCGACCGGACGCACGGTCCTCATGAGTCCGCTCATGGTGGCCGCCGCCGCAGTCACCGGAGAAATCTCGGACGCCCGCGAGGTCTTTACCCTGTCCTAACCCCTCACCCTCCGCTTTCAACCTATGGCTCTGCAAAAAATATCTCAGGTTGCCGGAACCGGCGTTTACGTGCCTGGCGACGATGTCGATACCGACCGCATCATCCCGGCGCGCTTCATGAAATGCGTCACGTTTGACGGACTCGGTGAATTCGCCTTTCGGGACGAACGCTTCACGCCGGAAGGCAACCCGAAGCCGCACCCGCTGAACGATCCGACTTTCAGCAAGGCGACGATTCTGCTCTCCGGCAGCAATTTTGGTTGCGGAAGCTCCCGCGAGCATGCGCCGCAGGCCCTCTACCGGTACGGATTCCGCGGAATCATCGCAGAGAGTTTTGCCGAAATTTTCTTCGGAAATTCCATCACCTTGGGCATGCCCTGCGTCGTCGTGGACCGCGGAGACCTTCGTTCGCTGGCCGCCATGATTGCCGAGGATCCCGCGATGGAGATCACGATCGATGTCGATAGTCAGCGGGTCAGTGCCGGCGACACCGATTTTCCTGCCATTGTTCCCGATCACGTGCGCCATGTGTTGGTATCTGGAAAATGGGACGCGATCGCAGAACTTCTGGAAGGAATTCCGGCGGTGCAGGCCAAAGCCCGCGAATTGCCCTATCTGGCAGCCTGAGAGGAGTAAAGGAGCACGGGTTTTCCAACCCGTGTTTTTGCAGTCCTGCGATTTTAAAGCACACGGGTAAGAAAACCCTTGCTCCATTTCTTCTTGTTCCGCTGCCACCCCGGGAGTGAGATACGCGCGACATGCCACTTCCGTCCCAACCTGACCTACCCTCGGGCTGGATCCGCTGTCCGGAGTGCGAGATTCCTTGTCGGGATCGCGACCTCCCCAAACGCAGTGAAATTCGCTGCAAACGCTGTGGTGCCCGCGTCAAACGCGCAAGTCAGGCGACGGCCATTCAAACTTCGTGCGCCCTCGCCACCGCAGGTCTGATCCTCGTGGTATTGGCCAACATCGAGCCCATTCTCACCTTCGACGTTTCCGGAAACACGCAAACCAATCACATCGTGACCGGGGTCATCGATCTCACGCGTCAAGGCTACGGTCCCGTCGCCTTCCTGGTTCTCTTCAGCGCCATCATCGCCCCGGCCCTCCATTTGCTGGCAATATGGTACGTCTCCGCCGCCTGCTGCGCCCATGCGCAATGGCCCGCGTGGAACACCGTCCTCGTCTGGACGGAACGCCTCGCCCCGTGGAGTCTCGTGCCGATCTACGCGGTGGGGATTCTCGTTTCGGTCGTCAAACTCGATATGCTCGGCGAAGTCGAATGGCAACGGGGTGCCCTGTGGATCCTCGCCCTCTCCGCCTGCACGCTGACTCTCAGCCAGAAGTTCGATCCCTCCGCCGTCGAGGAACTTCTGGGTCAAACCGCATGAAGACCGCCGTGATGAGCACACCGCGAACGAACCGCGACGCGCAAGCCGTCCAAACGGTTGCCGCGCTCGTCGCCTCCGGCCTCATCCTTTACATACCCGCGAATGTGTACCCGGTGATGACGATGACGGTGACGGGAGATGTGGAACCGCTCACGGTGCTCGGCGGCGTTCATGAACTATGGGATTCCGGACTATACCCCGTTGCCGGAATCGTGTTCCTGGCAAGCATCGTCGTTCCGTTTTGCAAGCTCGCCTCACTGAGCTGGCTCCTTTTCCTGCACGGCAAACCGACCTTCCAGCGCCAGCGCGCCGCCACGCTGCGGGTGCTGCGGGCGATCGGGAGTTGGTCCATGGTCGACCTCTTCCTGCTTTCCATCCTGGCAGCCGTCGGACAACTGGGTATTCTGGCGAGCATTCAGGCCGAACCCGGGGCCTTTTTCTTTGCGGCGGTGCTCGTGTGCAGTCTTTTTGCGGCCGACCTTTACCAGCCCCGGTTTATCTGGCAAATCGATAGTCCGTCCGCCGCTCCCGGCAGACCCAGAATCCATGCCTGAACACCCATCACAAGACCCCGCCCCAGTCGACAACGGCGAAGTCATCCGTCCGCGCCGCGGCAGGATCTCCTGGACCTGGCTCTTCCCGATCCTCGCCGCCGCCGCCGCCGCGTGGCTGTTCTACTCCCAGTGGGAAGAAAAGGGCTCAAAGATTTACATCCAATTCGACGAAGCCCCCGGACTCCAGGCAGGAAAAACAGTCCTCGTTTACCGGGGTGTCAATGCAGGCAAAGTCACCGATGTCAAGCTGGACGAAAGTCTCGCCAAGGTCGTCGTCACCGTGCAGCTCGAAAAGTTCGCGGAATCCCTCGCGCGGAAGGGCTCGGATTTTTGGGTCAATCAACCGGTGATTTCACTCGGTCAGACAACCGGGCTAGAATCCATCATCACCGGGAACTCCATCCAGGCGCGAATTGGTTTTGGCTCGCCAACCACCCATTTTGTCGGCCTTGAAAAACCGCCGCTCACGCCGCTGGAGGCGCCGGCCCTCGTGCTCCAACTGCGGGCGGACGACATCCCATTCCTCGCCCGCGGCGCGCCAGTCGTTCACCGCGGAGTCACGGTCGGTACCGTTGAGGACAAAACCCTCGACGTCCATGGCATGCCCGTCCTGCGCGTCATCGTGGACAAAGAATTCAAAAAGACGGTACGCACGAACTCCCGCTTCTGGCAGGTCCCCGCATCCTCCCTTCAACTCGGTCCGGGCGGAATCCGACTCGAAATCGACGGCGTGAAAGCCCTCCTGCAGGGGGCCATTGCCTTCGATTCGTTCGGAACCCCGGGCGAGACCGTCGAAGCCGGTGCCGAGTTCATCCTCTCCCCGAATGAATACATCGCCCGGGCGAACTCGGAACCGATCCACGTTCACTTCGATGACGGCCGCGGCATTCTTCCCAAACAAACCCCCGTTTGCTACCTCGGGCAACCCATCGGAATTGTCGAACGCGCAAAACCAGATCCGGTGTCCCAGAGCGTCGTGGCGGTGCTGCGACTCCAACCCGGGTACGAAATGCTAACGCGTCCGGGTACCGCATTCACGCTCGTACGCTTCGATGTCTCGCTGAATGGAATCGTCGGAACCGAAACGTTGCTGACTGGCGCGTACATCGCGTGCGCAGAGGCCCCTCCGGGGACTCCCGCTTCCCCGGCGCCGCCCGGCATGACCTTCATCGGAACGACCCTCGGCAGCAATGAGTGGAACCACGCCAACAAGGACAACCAAGATCTTCGCATCCGATTGGAGGCCAACAACATGCCAAATTTCGGACCCAAAACACCGATTCTGCTGCGCGGCATACGCATCGGTTCTGTCGAAACGCAATCGTTCGAATCCAAGGATCGACCCGTTCTCAACGTGTTAATCCATCGCGAATTCGCCGCATCGGTGCGCAAAAACTCCCGATTCTGGCAACTCCCCGCCACTTCGATCAAAGCTGGACAGGGCGGCATGCAGTTGAGCGTGCTCGGGCTCGATGCCATCCTGCACGGCGCGATCGCCATGGATGTCCTCGAAACCCCGGGACCTGCCGCTCAAGACGGTGAATCCTTCCGTCTGTTCCCCAATGAACAAACCGCCCGGGCAAACTCGGAACCGATCAGCATCGTTTTCCAAAACGGACAGGGGCTGTTCGAAGGTCAAACCCAACTGCGTTACCTCGGCATCCCGGTGGGGCTTGTGGAGTCGGTCCGCCCCAAGAACGGTCAGGTGGAAGTGACGGCTCGGTTAGAACCTGGATACGACAACCTGAGGACGAAAGGGACCACGTACACCGTCGTTCGCCCGAAGATTTCCATCGACGGCGTGTCTGGTCTCGAAACGATCACCGGCGGGGTTTACATCGACTGCGTCCCGGGCTCCAAAGGCCCACTTGCCAGGAACTTCGTGGGCCGGACGCCCATCGAATCTGGTGAGAACGCACAGGTTCGGTCACTCGAAATCGTCCTGTCGTCGAAATCGACGAAGATCGGTCTGGACGCCCCGGTCTATTATCGAGGCCTGCAGGTCGGTCGGGTTCAGAAAAAGGGACTGTCGGGCGAAGGCGGTGACGTGCGCCTCATCGTGGCCATTCACGAACCGTACTCCCGTTTGGTGCGGGAAAACTCCAAGTTCTGGGACGTCAGCGGCGTGCGCGTTTCGGTCGGATTTTTGTCCCTGAAGGTCCAAACCGGAACCGTCGATTCGCTTGTTCGCGGGGGCATTGAATTCTCGACTCCCGGGCCGGCGGAAATGGGATCATCGGTGAAAACGGGACACGTATTCCCATTGCACGCCGAGCCACAGAAGGAGTGGCTCAAATGGACCTCCGACATTCCGCTGGAGCGTTAACCCTAAATCGGAAAATGGGACCTATTTATCGGAGTAAACCTGCTCAAGGTTAGAACTCACACGACAAGCGAGAGCAACCTATTCGGTGAGCAAACGTTCGTGGACGCCACGAACAGAAGCTCCTCCAGTTCAATGCTTTATCTGTGTAAATCTCGTAAATCTGCGGTTCCATTCCTGTTCTTAGTTGAATGGAAAGCAAAGGTTTCGAGGTTCAGAAGCCTCCCGGACGGTCAGGTTACAACACGGCTTTTGCCGACGTGACAAAGATAGATCGCGCAAGGAACCAGCAGAACGGTGACCACCATGGACACCCCCACCCCGCCGATGATCGCCCGGGCCAGCGGCGCGTAGGCCTCACTGCCCGCACCCAGATTGAGGGCGATGGGCAGCAGCCCAAATAACGTCGCAAGCGACGTGAGGAGGATCGGCCGAAGACGGACTTTCACTCCAGACACCACCGCCTCGCGAAGATTCATCCCCTCGCCAAGCAGTCGGGTGGTAAACTCTACGATCAGGATGCTGTCGGTGACCACGATTCCGACCATCATGATCACCCCCATCAGCGACATGATGTTCAGCGTGGTGTTGGTGAGAAGGAGTCCAAGAATGACGCCGGAAAGTCCGGGCAGGACCGCGAGAAGGATCAAACCGGGATCCCGAAACGACCGGAATTGAGCAACGAGGATCAGATAGACCAGCAGGATCGCGAGAAGGAGACCCGCACCAAACGACGCGAAAGAGGAGTTCATGACGGAAATCAATCCCCGAATGTGCACCCTCACCCCTTTTGGCGGAGGATTCTCCGCGATCAACCGCTCAAAAGCCGCCGCGACCGGACCCAGGGCCTCCTTTTCCGTGGAAACGTACAGGTTGATCACCCGTTGTAGCTGGTAATGGTCCACCTCGGTCGGTCCCTCCGAGCGGGTGATCGACGTGACCGCGTCCAGGTTGACCGTGCGCAGCGGGATCGACTTTAGATCTAACATGTCCTTAAGGAGATCCTCCGGATACTGGACGCTGAGCAGGTAGTCGTAGCCTGTCTTCGGATCGATCCAGTAATTGGGCTGAATCATTCCGTTGGATACCAGGGCGGTGATCATGTTGCCGAAGACCTCGCGGGCACTCAGGCCCAGCACGGAGGCATCGGCACGGTTCACGTTAATCCGAAGCGACGGCGCATCGATGTCCTGGGGAATGAGCATGTCGCCAATGCCCGGGATGGCACGCGCCAGCTTCATGATGCGCTTGGCATAGGCATGAGCCGCCTCCTGATCCGATCCCGTGAACTGCACGTCGATCGGCGCGGGAAGTCCCGCGTTGAGAACCGCATCCACCAGACCTCCGGATTGGAGATAGACCGCAAGTTCCGGCATCTCCTCCGCGATGGCCTTTCGCACGCGCCCCATGGCCTCGAAGCTTCCGACCCGGTGTCCCTTTTTTAGCCCAACTTGTACAAAAGCCGTATGCGTGCCAGAGTTGCTCGTGTAGATGGCCGATAAATCGGGGGTGCTTCCGATGTTCGACACAATGATGCCGAGGTCTTCGGCGGGAATGATGCGCCGAATCAGTTGTTCGAGCCTGGCAACCTTCTCCTCGGTCACCTCCACCCGGGTCCCGGGCGTGGCTTTCACGTTGATGACGAATTGGGCCGGATCTGTTCTGGGAAAATAGGACATGCCGACCAGCGGCATCAGTGCAAAACAGGCCACGCACGCGGCGATGATCGCGATCAGGACGGTGCGGGGTCGGTCCAGCAGCTGATGGATGACTTTTCCAAACGATTCGAGGAGTGCGTCAAAGTGTTGGTTGAACGCGGCGTGGAACCACGTTCCGAAGCGTGCCAAAATGGAGCGTTTTCGCCCCGCGTTTTCCGGCACCTTCCCCGTTCCGGCGTGTTTGATCCGGATGAACCGGGCGCAGAAAAGCGGCACGACGGTCATCGCGACGAAGTACGAGGCAAACAGGGAAATCACCACGGCCAGGGCGAGTCCGCCGAAGAGGAACCGGCTCACGCCGGACAGGAAGGTGACGGGAAAGAAGACGACCGCGGTGGCGAGGGTCGCGGCGAGCACGGGCACCGCCACCTCTTCCCCGCCGACGATGGCGGCTGTTTCCGGGTCCTCCCCCAGTTCCATGTGACGGACGATGTTTTCCAGCACCACGACCGAGTTATCGATCAATCGGGAAAATGCCAGGGCGAGTCCGCCGAGCACCATGGAGTTGATGGTTCCTCCCCCCATGCTGATGACCATGAATGCGGCAAGCGCGGAGAGCGGAATCGAGAGGAACACGGCCACCGTGGCCCGCAGATTGCCAAGGAAAATCAGGATCAAAATCCCCGTCAGACACAGGCCGAGAATCCCTTCTTTCACCAGGTTTTTGATCGCGGATTTGACGAATTCGGACTGATCGAAAACGACCTCGGTCTCCAGCGCGCGCGGGACTCCGATCAGATCGGAAACCGCCCGCTTGATCCCTTCCACGACTTCGATTGTATTCGAGTCGCCTCCCTGTTTGAGGACCGGAAGATAGACCGACCTTTGCCCGTCGATTCGGACAATGTTCGCCTGGATCGAGGCGGCGTCCTTTACCTTGGCCACATCGCCGATCACGACTTCCCGTTGACCCTGCCTCACGGGCACCTGCGCGATTTCGCGGAGGGAATCGAGTTGGGAATTCGCGTAGATGTTGTAATCGACCGGGCCGATTTTCACATCGCCGGATGGGAATACCAGATTGGCACCGTGAAGGGCGGTGACGACATCCAGCACGCTGAGTTGACGCGACTCCAGTTTATCCGGGTCCACATAGACCATGATCTGCCGGTACTTGCCGCCGAAGGGCTGGGGGACCGAGGCCCCGGGCGCGCCGGCCACTTGGTTGCGGATCGAGTACTGCGCAAGATCACGCAACTGCGTCTCGTCGAGCCCCTGACCCTTGAGCGTGATCAGGCAGACCGGGAGGCTGGAGGCGTCGAACTTCAACACCACCGGGGGAAGCGTGCCAGCAGGAAGACGGCGCAGGTTGGCCATTGCGAGGTTGGAGATGTTGCTGACGGCAGTGTCGGCATTCACCCCCGGGCGGAACGTGATCCGGATGATGCTCACTCCGGTGAGCGAGCGGGACTCGATGCGCTCGATCCCGCTGGCCAGCGTAAAAAACCGCTCGAACCGACCGGTGATGGCCGTTTCGATTTGCTCGGGTGGCATGCCCGGGTAAAAGGTCGCGACGACGACCACCGGGATTTTGATCTCCGGGAAGAGGTCGACCGGCATCTTTAGGACGGTCGTTATCCCGAGCACCACGAGCACAAGGCAGGCGACCAGGATGAGATACGGGTAGCGGATGGCGAAGCGCGACATGGGTCAGATTGAGCGATGTGTGCGCTTCCCAGGCTTCGAAGCCACCGCTTTCATTTTCCTGCCGTGGGACCGGAGGCCAGAGTCGCCGTGGGTGCCGTTTCTGCGATTCTCGGAGAGACCTTCATCCCGGGCTCCAGCTCCGAGGCATTTCCCATCACCACGAGATCGTTAGACTCCAAGCCGCTGACGACTTGGACCCATTCCGGGGTCTCCACTCCGAGTTGCACGGCTCGTCGCTCCAGAATGCCGTCGACCGAAATGGCGTAAACGGTTGGATCATCGGGCGTACGCAGGGCCTGAACGGGGATGGAAACGGCGTCCGTTGCCTTTGCGACGGGAAAGGTCCCGACAGCGTAGAGGCCCGGCGTGATGGTCAGTTCCGGGTTGAGAATGTCCACCTGGACCTCCATGGTTCGGGAGGCACTTGCGATCAGTTTGGAAAACCGGGCGATCTTCCCTTGGATCGTGCGTTTCAGCAGCGGAATGTGGATGCGGATCTCCTCCCCAATCTTCAGCATGGCAATGGCTGTCTCCGGAACGAGAAAGCAGGCGCGGAGCAGATCGTTTTGTGCAAGCGACACCAATGGGATGCTCTGCGTGCTGGAATAGACCCCGGTTTGGACAAGCGTGCCGTTGTCCGCATTTCGTTTGGTGACCACTCCGTCGAACGGCGCGATGATGGTGGTCGTCGTGACCGGTCCGCGGGAGGCGTCCGTTCCTTTGCTGGTGGGAAGCGGGGCATCCAGTCCTTTCTTGCCGGCGCGGATGGCTGCCATCTGCTGATCCATGTCGAGGACTTCCAGGGTGGCGATCACGTCGCCTGCCTTGAGGTGGTCCCCGATGTCCACCGGAATGGATTTGACGTAGCCTGCGACCAGGGAAAACACGTCGATCTGCTGGAATGGCTTCAATTCGCCCGTCACGTCTAATTCCTGGACCAGAGTCCGCGGGAGCGGATGCATGGCCGAGACCGTCGTGACGGAATCATCGACCCGTTTTTCGTGTTTACGAGGAATGAGGGCGGTCGCCAGTCCTGCGACCACCACCAGAACGAGGAGCGGCCAAAATCGGCGGATCATTTCGGAGATGGCGGGGCGGTTCATGAGATGCCTTGTTTGGAGTTTGGAACGGGAAACAACCCGGGAGTTGGGCTGGGCTTTGCCCGTCCAGGAAGAAGCGTCGCGACTCCGGCGGTGAGGAGCGCAAGAGCGGCGGCGGCGGCAACGGCCCATTCCAACGCGCGAGATTCAGCCGCAGCGTACAAGGCGAGGATCTTCTCATGATCGGCGCTTGGAATTCCGTTCCGAACGATGGCTTCCCGGGCTTGGGCCGTCGTGAGCATCGGAATTCCCCGCGCGATGATTGCTCCGGTGATCTCGCGCGTTTCGTTGGAGATCGTGGGTTCCGCGCTGATGAACCCCTGCATACCGATCGCCAGACCCGCGATCATGATGGAACCGAGAATGGATACCCCCATTGCCGCCCCAAAGTTCAGCGCGGTGCACTGCAATCCCGCCGCGGAACTGCGGTGGTTCTCCGGAACGCAAGATTGGGTGATCGCGCCGAGCTTCCCGCTCATCACGCCGGAGCCGAGTCCGAAAATGGCCATCGCAAGGTAGGTGGGTTCGCCGAGGATCGACGGAGAGACGTCCCAAAACAGAATCCCCAATCCGGTCGCCATGGCGCCAATTCCCAGGAGCACAAGCCCTCGGGGATCGAGCCATTTTTGGAGACGCGGAATGCAGAGCGACATCGAAAACGATGCAACCGCTAGAGGCAGCATCGCCAGGCCCGACTCGAACGCCGACTTTCCTGCGACGATTTGCAGATACGTCGGCACAATGAACAGCACTCCAAGCGAAAGAGCCTGCGTGCCCAGACTCGTGCCCAGTACAGCGTTCAAATGAAGACTTTTCAGGAGCGTGACATCAAACACCGTACTCGCGCACGCCATCCGCCGACGGGATTCCACCACGAAGAACGCGGTCAAAATCCCGAGTCCTAAAAGAAGGACCACAGGGGTGAGCGACAGTCCAAAAACCGAAAACGGCGAGGAGTGATTGAAAAACCATCCCCATTTGGGCGCCTGCTGAAACCCGACGACGATCAACGCAAAACCAATCGCGCTCAGTACCACCCCGGCGAAATCGATAGGCTCCTTTGGACCAGACGGTCGAACGCTGGGAATCCATCGGGAGCAGAGCAGGACTACCAGGCCGAAAAGCGCCTCCGACCCCAGAGCGTACCGCCATGACCATTCGGTCGTCACCCACCCGCCCACCACGGGACCGAGGCCCGCAGCGAAGGCGCTACAAGCTCCAATCACCGCGAAGGCCTTCACTCGGTCTTTCTCCGAAAAAATCGACGCGGCGAGGGATCCGATCGCCGGGAACACCAACGCCATCCCGATCCCCTCGAGCACGGCTTCGCCAATCCCAAACAACAGCAGATTCGGCGCGGTGGCGGACATGAGCGAGCCCACCGTTCGCAGTCCCATCCCGATCGCGAAGGCGCGGTGTCGACCCCATCGATCGCCCAGTTTCCCGCCCGTCAGCGCGAGCGCCGCCGCCACCAACGCGTAAAACGCCGCGATCGAGTGAACGCTTGCGATCGAGGTCTGAAACTCTTCCTGTACGGCCCGAATCGAAATGGATCCGAGCGCCACGTCGAGCGTGAGCAAAGACTGTGCGAAACCCAAGACGAAGAGTGCTCGCCAGTTCATCGCAGGGAGAATTCAAATTTGATCATGCCGGACTTCCGAGAGTTGCCAATCAGAGGCGCTTGGGAATCCCCCGGAGCGTCTTTGTGGGCGGAATACAACGGGTCAGCCCGCGTCCGTCAAAATCCGAAAAGCGACGTTTTTGTCACGCTGCGCCAGAAGCCCGTACCGCAGCGAGCGGCGCCCGGGAGATGGTCATCCGGCAACCGGAATGACGGCGTACGTGCAACGGTACGCCGTCCCAGATTCGCCACCCTCGCGACGGAGCTTCACGCCGAGCGCACGCTCCAGCATCTCGCGTTCCATCCGCCGGATGGCGGGATAGCGTTCGATCAAACCCGCCAGGGGATGGTGATGTTCCACCCAAGCCGTGGGATCATCTTCCAGAACGGAAGCATAATGCCCGTCGCGCAGCCTCAATTCGACCAGGCGCGCGACGCGTTCCGCGATCGTACCGGAAGGCAGGGCGTCGCGGTAAGCAGCGGACTGACTTTGAAAGAGTCCGAAAAGCAGCTTCTCCGGTGCCGAGGGTCCGAACAGACGCGCGGAGGCGTCGAGCAACCCCATACCGAGCGGCGTGTCAGTGTTCACAAAGAGTCGCTCGCCTTTGGGAGTGAGTAGGTAGGCAATCTCCGGTCGGCCCGCCTTGGACGGCTGCCTCCTTCCTTCCACGAATCCATCGCGTTCGAGGTCGAGGCAATGCGCCTTCACCCCCATGTAGCTCATTTTCAGGGATGAGGCGAGTTGGCGGACCGTGCGAGGACCGCGCGTTTTCAGCAATTCCACCACGGTGACCCTGGGGGTTCGGGCGAGTTCCGCCAGTGGCGAACGACGCATGATTACTTAAACAGCGCGTACGTCTTCTGCCCGCCGCGGTCGATCAGGAACACCACCCCGCCGGAACGATCGGTCACGTCGAGGGCGTCCATGATGTCTTCCACCGTTAGCACCGAGCGATCGCCCACCCGCGTGATCACGTCGCCTGGCCTCAAACCCGCGAGTTCTGCGGCGCTGCGTTCTTCCACTTCCGTGACCACCACGCCGGCCATCATCTTCAACCCCAACTGCTGCGCCAATTCCGGGGTGATATTCTGGAACTGAACACCGTACGGATGCTTCCCGGCGGGGGGCTCTGGAGGGGTCGACGGATCGATCTTTCCCGACACAGCAGCGTTGCGGGGACTGACCGGACGCTCTCCTGTTTTCACGCTGACCTGCATGAGCCGCCCCCGCCGCCACACACCGAGGTCAACGGCGGAACCCACCTTCTTCGCGATGATTTGTTTCTGAAGTTCCGGCGCGGTTGCGACCGCCACACCATCGACCATTGTGATCACATCGCGCTCCTGGAGATCGCTCGCGCTCGCGGGGGATCCGTCCCGGATCGAGGCCACGATCACGCCCCGCTCCACCCCAGCGAACAACGTGGCGGCACCCGCCTGTCGCTGCAACACGTCCGCAAGGCTTTGAATCTCGATGCCCAGCCACGACCGCGAGACTCGGCCTTTGGAGATCAATTGATCGCTCACCTCCCGCGCAAAATTGGACGGGATGGCGAAGCCCAGACCGCGATTAAACCCGTTGATCAGCGTATTGATTCCGATCACTTCTCCGTCGAGGTTGCAGAGCGGTCCGCCGCTATTGCCCGGATTGATGGACGCATCGGTTTGGATGTAGTCCTCGAACTCGCCCTCCTGCGTCAGGTCGTTACGCCCTTTCCCGCTGATGACCCCTGACGTGAAACTGTACGCAAGGCTAAACGGGGCTCCGATGGCGATGGCAAACTCCCCCACGCGGGTGGCGTCACTGTTACCCAAAACCACGACCGGAAGGTTCATGGCGTCCACTTTGACGACCGCGAGATCCGTCGCTTCGTCGACCCCGACGACCTTTCCATTCAACTTCCGCCCGTCCTTGAGGCGTACGGTGATTCCGTTGGGTTTGGCATCCTCCACCACATGGAAATTGGTCAGAATGAACCCGTCATTGCGGATGATCATCCCGGAACCCTCGACCGGGTCCAGTTCGCGCTCCTCCGGCACCAAGCCTTGCGGGGTGCGGAAGAAGAAATTGAATCGGCGGCGCATTTGATCGTCGAGGGCTTGGGACTCACCGGGCCCGCGATCGACTTCCAGAATCACCACTGCCGGAGAAACCTTCTCGAACACACTCGAAAACGCGCTGCTGAGCGACTTCGCCACATCCAGTGGGCCCGCGACCTGCGAACTCCCGGCATCGGCGGCATGTGCGTCGATTCCGCTCACCCACCAAGACCCTACCACCATGAGCGCGGCAACGAAGACATGTGGCAGTGGCACCAGGCTTGGAGCAACGGGACGGTTCTGCATTCGCGAAAATACGGCACGGCGGGAAAAATTCAATGACCCCAACCCTTTTCCGCTGGATCGCCCGCGAAATTATCGCCAGATTGCTGTTGCGGACGGGTCATCAGTTTGTCACAGGGTGAGGGGGACAGTTCACATGCGAGTCAAGATTCATGAGTGAAGCGACACACAGACCAAAAACCGGATTCGCGGTACGCGAGCATCCGCTGATCGAATCCCCTCGCGAGAGGGGTGACGAACGACGATCTTCCGGAAGCGACTCTGCCGTGTCCGATGGTTCCGATCGATCGGGGGATTCTCATGAGGTTTCCAATGACGATTCGCTGCTTTCCGCTGCAATCTTTTCTGGGACGGACCCTCTCTCGCATCTTGGGGAACTTCCCCGTTCTTATGGAGACGAGACGATTTTCCTTGTAGCGCAGGATCCTCACTGGCTGTTCACGTACTGGGATTTTGACATCGCCCGTCACCCCGGTGGCCCGGCATATCTGCGGTACGGCAATGCGGCGGGCCACATCGAAGGGGAAATCGAAGTCGCGTTCGAGACTCGAAACTGGTACATCCCGGTCCGTCATGCGGGGGCGACTTATGTCGTGGAGATCGGCTACTACCGGGAAGGAAAGTGGATCCTGATCGGTCGCTCCGCGATGGTGCAGACACCCGCGGAAGGCATGAGTGAGCGGACGGATTTCTCGTACGCCACGGTCCCGCTTCACCTCAGCTTTCAAAATCTGCTCGACCACGTCCGCGCCGCGACCCACTCCGGTGAGAGTTTGCTCGATACCCTGAGCCGCCTCCAGCGAACCGGCGCCCTGCCGGGAGTGACGCCCTTTGACGTCGAAAAATTCGAGGAGATGCAGCGCGCCGTGCTCCAAGCCTTGCTTGGAAAGGACGTGTTCGATCGGATCAGCAGCGGAGGAATGAGTTCCGAAGAAATCACCGCGCTCATCCGCGAAGAGATTCGTCAGAAAGTGAGTTCCGAGAGCTCAAGCGGACTTTTCTCGGGGGGCCTATCGTCGGCGACTCTGGCATCCTCTGGAGAAAGCAGCCTTTTCGGCATGCTCCAGACGTTGTCGAGTGCGGGACTTCTCTCGGGTTGGAGTGGCTCCGCCCTTTCGAGTTGGGCAGTGGCCGCATCGAGCAGTTGGGCGGCGGCGGCGCTGTCGAGCGTCGCGGCATCCGCCAGGGCCAGCTGGGAAACCGGGGCCGGGGCGAGTTGGACTTCTGCGGCCGCATCGAGCTGGGGCGGCGGATCCGAGTACACCATTTGGCTGCAGGCCGCCCTTTCGTCGTGGACCGAAGCCGCGCTCACCAGTTGGTCCGAAGCCGCGCTGAGTTCGTGGACGGAGGCCGCGCTGAGCAGCTACACGCAGGCCGCGCTCTCAAGCTACACACATGCGGCCGTTTCCAGTTGGGAAACCGCAGGTTCCAGCTGGAGTGGCCAGGCTCCGGTTCCCTCGCGCGATTTCTTCATGAACGTGAACGCCGAAGTCATCTTCTACGGCGGCACGCACCCCGAGGCAAAAGTGTCGGTAAATGGCGAACCCATCACCCTGCACCCGGACGGCACGTTCTCTTACCACTTCAAGTTTCCGAATAACGGATACGACATCCGGATTTCCGCACAATCCCCGGACGCCGTGGAGACACGCGAAGCCACCCTGCACTTCACCCGGGACACGGAAAAATCCGGGGAGGTCGACGACACGTCACAACCCGCGCACCTGACCACCCCGATGGGACCGCGCGGCTAAGCGCCGCCTTTCTTGCGGCCCATCCGCACGCTCCATTGTCCCGACACTCGCCTTCGAAAAAAGCCCCGGGCCGCTCCGGAGCGCGTGCAGCCCGGGATCCGCTCGTGGAAGGCTTCTGCCTCCACCTCGAAGCCGAGCGGAACGCATCGCCACGCACGATCATCAATTATCGACACGCGCTTGAGGGATTTCGCGCGTTCCGCCCCGATCGCACCTGGCGCCAAGCCGGGGCAGACGACTTTCGCGCCTACCTGTTCGACCTAATGAAAGCGGGAAAGGCGCGGTCAACGATTCGCCTCACCTTCGCCGCCCTGCGCAGCTTCTACCGATTCCTGGTCGAACGCCGCAACGTCCCGGCAAACCCTCTCGTGCTCGTTCTCCTGCCGAAGGCGGAAAAGAAACTTCCGATTCATCTGACCCCCGTCCAAATCGAAACCCTCCTGTCCTCTCCCCTCA
>Ga0247836_1004999_pt1 | contig 15946 bp, 14 predicted proteins | sample LaCruzMarch2015__4_FD_187116 | JGI IMG/M metagenome (GOLD analysis project Ga0247836, IMG submission 187116) | Freshwater microbial communities from meromictic Lake La Cruz, Castile-La Mancha, Spain - LaCruzMarch2015_14m | ecosystem: Environmental > Aquatic > Freshwater > Lake | place: Spain...
GCCGCCTGGGGTGCCACGCCGCTGGCCGAGCGCAAGGCCTGCATCGAGCGCTTTGCCGCCGCAGTGCGGGCCGAGCTGGAAACGCTGGCCGCGATCATGACCCGCGAGACCGGCAAGCCGATCAAGATGTCGCGCAACGAGCTCAATGGCCTCATGGGCCGGATCGACTTCTTTTTGGGCGCGGTGGACGCCACCCTGGCCACCGAAACCGTGTTCGCCGACGGCGGCATGACGGAGCAGATCCAGCACACGCCGCTGGGCGTGGTGGCCAACATCTCGGCTTGGAACTACCCCTGGTTCGTGGGCGGCAACGTGTTCGTGCCAGCGCTGCTGACCGGCAATGCCGTGTTGTACAAGCCGTCTGAATACGCCACCCTGACCGGGCTGGCCATGGCCCGCCTGCTGCATGCTGCCGGCGTACCCCCTGACGTGTTCATCGCCCTGGTGGGCGGGGCTGAGGTGGGGGCGGCCTTGCAGGCGCAACCGATCGACGGCCTGTTTTTCACCGGCTCGCATGCCACCGGCGCCCGCATCGCCCAGGCCCTGGGGCCCCGCATGGTCAAACTGCAGCTGGAACTCGGTGGCAAGGACCCTACCTATGTTTGCGACGATGCCAACCCCCAGGTGGCGGCCGAGTCGCTGGCTGACGGCGCCATGTACAACACTGGCCAAAGCTGCTGCTCGGTCGAGCGCATCTATGTGCACGAGGCCATCTACGAGGCCTTTGTTACGGCATTCCTGGCCACGGTGCACACATTCAAAGTCGGCGACCCGGCGGCCGAGGACACTTACATCGGCGCCATCACCCGCGCGCCGCAGCTTGCGGTGCTGGAGGCCCAGGTGGCCGATGCCGTGGCCAAGGGCGCGACACTCCACTGTGGCGGCCATCGCCTGCCCGGCCCAGGTAACTGGTTTGCCCCCACTGTGTTGACCGGGGTGGACCACACCATGACGATCATGCAAGAGGAGAGCTTTGGCCCGGTCATCGGTATCCAAAAGGTAAGCGGTGACGCCGAAGCCGTCGCCCTGATGAACGACACCCGCTACGGTTTGACCGCCGGCGTCTTCACCCCCAATGAAGCCCGCGCCCGCGCCTTGCTGGCGCAGGTTAAGGCCGGTACCGTCTACTGGAACTGCTGCGACCGCGTCAGCCCGCGCCTGCCCTGGAGCGGCTACGGCGACTCGGGCGTTGGCCTGACCCTGTCCACCTACGGCATCCAGACCTTCACCCGCCCCAAGGCCTGGCACTTGCGGCAGGCATGAGCCAAAGCCAACCTGGGGGCAACGGTTTCGCCGCCGGGCCGCCCCAAGGCGAAACGAGCCCCCTCGGGGGGCAGCGCAGCACACGCAGTGGCAAGCGTGGGGGCAACATCGTGTTTTTTGATCTGGACCATACGCTGCTCAGCGGTGACAGCGATGTGCTGTGGTGCGACTTCCTGATCGCGCAGGGTCTGCTGAATGCGGCGGATTTTGGCGCCCAAAACACGGACATGGACGCGCGCTACCGGGCCGGCACCGTCGGGCTGGACGAATTCGCCAACTTTTATGTCGGCACCCTGGCCGGGCGTTCACCACGGGACTGGGAGCCGCTGCGCCAGCGTTTTCTGCACGAGCAAATCGTGTCGCGCATTCCACCGTCAGCGCTGGCGCTGGTGAAGCAGCACCAGGCGGCGGGCGATCTGGTAGTGATGACCACCGCCACCAACCGCTTCATCACCGAACTGACGGCAGCGCACATCGGCATCGAACACCTGATCGCCACCGAACCGGTGGTGACCGATGGCGTGTTCAGCGGCCGCACCACTGGCACGCTCAATATGCGCGAAGGCAAGGTCACCCGGCTGCACGCGTGGTTGCATGACCGGGCGCAGTCGCTGGACCAGTTCCACAGCAGCGCCTACAGTGACTCGATCAATGATTTGCCTTTGCTATCGGCGGTGCAACGTCCAGTGGCGGTGGACCCTGATGCTCGGCTGCGCGCCCAGGCCATGCAACGCGGCTGGCAGATTCTTGAACTGACGCGCTAATGGCCACCCGCAACCGGCTGTCCAACCACGCCCCCTGCCCCTGCGACAGCGGCCAGACCTACATGGACTGCTGCGGCCCCTGGCATACCGGGCTGGCGCAGGGGCTGCATGCGCCAACCCCAGAGGCCTTGATGCGCTCACGCTACAGCGCCTACGTCCTGGGTCTGCCCGAATACCTGCTTGCCACCTGGCATCCGGCCACGGCGCCGGGCGAGCTGGAGCTGCCCCTGGTCAAGTGGCTGGGGCTAGAGGTGCGCCAGGCCCAGGCATCGGCCGACGCCGGGGTGGTGGAATTTGTCGCGCGTTGCCGCGACAGCGGCCGGGCCCAGCGCATGCACGAGACCAGCCGCTTTGTGCGCGAACAGGGGCGCTGGTACTACGTTGACGGAATTATCGACGATCAGGCATGAAATCGGCCTCTAGCCCTTGTCAGATATAGATAGTTTGCTATTTTTTTGAGAGTAATTCTCGAGCCAGCATGTTCCGTGCAAACGCCTTCGCCAGCGAGCAGTGGGCGTTTTGGAAATCGGTCAGAATGGCAGAACATAGCCTAATCAACCCAGGACGGAGATCCACCATGCGTCTGTTTGCTGCTTCTATTGGTACCGAGACCAACACTTTTGCGCCGATTCCAACGGCCCTGGAGAGCTTTCACGAGGCGTTTTATGCGCCGCCTGGCCAGCACCCCGAGGATGCCAAGCTGTGCACGGCACCGCTCTGGGTGGCCAGGCGCCGTGCCCGGGCAGAGGGCTGGACGCTGATCGAAGGCTCCTGTGCCTGGGCTGAGCCCGCCGGTCTGGTGTCACGCCAGGCGTTTGAGCAGTTGCGCGACGAGGTGCTGGGCCAATTGCGTGCCGCCCTGCCGCTGGACGGCGTGGTGTTGGGCCTGCACGGCGCCATGGTCGCCGACGGTTACGACGACTGTGAAGGCGATTTGATTGAGCATGTGCGCGCCATCGTTGGGCCGAAGGTGCCCATTGGCGTGGAATTGGACCCCCATTGCCACCTGACCCGAAAACGCGTGAGCAATGCCACCCTCATCATCTGCTTCAAGGAGTTTCCCCACACGGACTTTGTGGCGCGTGGTGAGGAGGTGGTCGAGCTCACCCTGCGCGCTGCACGCGGCGAGATCAAGCCGGTGATGTCGGTCTGTGACTGCCGCATGATCGGCAGCTTCCCGACCACCATCCAGCCGATGAGGGCCTTTGTGGACAAGTTCAGCGCGCTGGAGGGCAAGGACGGCGTGCTGTCGGTCTCGGCGGCCCATTGCTTCCCCTATGCCGACGTGCCTGAGATGGGAGCCCGCATCCTCGTCATTACCGATGATCGCCGGGCCGACGGAGATCGCCTGGCGATGGCGCTGGGCGAGGAATTTTTCGCTATGCGCGGCAAAACCCTGCCGCCGTACCACACCCCTGACGAAGTGATCGATCTGGCCTTGGCCGACCACGGGCCGGTGGTGATCGCCGATCCGTCAGACAACCCGGGCGGTGGTGCCCCGGGCGACTCCACCGTGATCCTGCGCCGCCTGATCGAGCGCGGCATCAAAGGGGCTGCGCTGGGGCCGATGTGGGACCCGATGGCGGTGCGGCTGTGTTTCATGGCGGGGGTGGGCGGCCAACTGCGCTTGCGCTTTGGCGGCAAGACGGCCCCGACCTCGGGCCAGCCCATCGACGCGCTGGTGACCGTTAAATCACTGGTGCGCGAGGCCTACCAAACCTTTGTGGATGCCGCTATGCCCCTGGGCGACAGCGCCGCCATCGAATTTGACGGCATTGAGGTCGTGCTGATCACCAAGCGCAACCAGGCCATGGGCGCTGACCTGTTTACTGGCATGGGCGTCGCGCTGGCGGACAAGCGCTTGGTGGTGGTCAAGTCCACCAACCATTTCCACGCGGCGTTTGCACCGCTGGCCAGCCGCGTGCTGTATTGCGACTCGGGTGGCCCGATCCCACGTGACCATCGCAAGGTGCCCTACACCCGGGTTCAAAGGCCGATTTGGCCGCTGGACGAGGCGGCGCGGCCTATGTTGCTGGAATGCTGAGATTCACCATCACTTTTTGTTTCACCAGGAGAAACCATGACACCTTATGACCGCTTAAAACAACTCGGCCTGGAGCTGCTCACCCCGGCTGTGCCGGTTGCCAATTACGTGCCCTTTGTTTTTGCCAACGGCTTTTTGTACCTGTCCGGACAGGGCCCGCGCAAGGCCGATGGCTCGCAGCACACCGGCAAGGTAGGCGCTGAGGTGACGGTGGAGCAGGCCTACCTGCATGCACAACTGACGGGCCTGAACCTGTTGTCGGTGGCGCACCTGGCGCTGGGCGACCTGGGGCGGGTGCGCCGCGTGGTCAAGGTGCTGGGCATGGTGAACGGGATACCGACATTTGGCGACCACCCCAAGGTCATCAACGGCTGCTCCGACCTGTTTGTCAACGTCTTTGGCGATGCCGGCAAACACGCCCGTTCAGCGGTGGGCATGGGCTCGCTGCCTGGCAATATTTCGGTCGAAATCGAGGTCATTTTGCAGGTTGACGGCTAGTCAACCCGGGGGCCTCCCATGACTGTCACCACAGAACTGGCGCAGCAGGACATCCGTCGGCAGCTGGGGCTGCGACCCATCATCAATGCCTCGGGAACGATGACCGTGCTCGGTGCCTCGATCATGGTGCCCGAGGCCATTGCTGCGATGACCGCCATCGCCGGCGAATTTGTGGAGATGCAGCACCTGCACCAGCTGGCCTCAGACGCTGTGGCGAAGGCCACCGGGGCCGAGGCTGGCTTCATCACCGCCAGTTGCGCCAGCGCCATCACGCTGGCGGTGGCCGCCACGCTCACGGGCGACCGGCTGCTGGCGATCGAGCGCCTGCCCGATACCACCGGCTTGAAGCGCGAGGTGCTGGTGCAGCTCGGCCACATGGTTGGCTACGGCGCCTCACTCGAGCAGACGATTGCCATGACCGGCGCCCGCGTGGTGCCGGTTGGTACCGTCAGCATGGCGCGGGATTACCAGCTGGACGAAGCCATTACCGAGAGCACCGCCTGCGCGGTGTTTGTCGTCTCGCACATGACCGTGCAGTACGCCATGTTGAGCCTGGAACAGGTCTGCCGAATCTGCCATGCCAAGGGCGTGCCTGTCATCGTCGATGCAGCCTCCGAGTACGACCTGCGCGGGTTTTTGGCAAGAGGCGCCGACTTGGTGGTCTACAGCGGCCACAAGTTTCTGGGTGGCCCCACCACTGGCATCGTGGCTGGCAGCAGGGCGCTGGTGCAGGCGGCCGCCTTGCAGAACCGCGGCATAGGCCGGGGCATGAAGGTTGGCAAGGAAAGCATTGCCGGCGTCATGGCTGCCTTGCAGGCCTGGGGCCGGCGCGACCATCAGGCCATTCGGGCCCGGGAGCGGCAGGCGCTTGACCTGTGGATGCAGGTGATCGCTCCTAGCGCCGATGTGATCTGCCGCCTGGTGCCAGACCCCACCTGTAACCCGCTCGATCGCCTGCGCGTCACCGTGCTGCCAACGAGCCATTGGACTGCCCGCCGCCTGGCCGATGCTCTGGCGGCGGCGGACCCGCCGGTCATGGTGCGCGACTACCAGACGGACCTGGGTTACTTTGACCTGGATCCGTGCAACTTGCATTCAGGTGAGGCGGAAAAAGTGGCCCATCAATTGGCGGCTTGCTTGCGGCTGTGATGCTGCAATGCAAGATTGTTTCGCGCGGCTGAATGTGCTTAAATGAAATCGGGCTCAACAACATGGCCTCATGGACAGCTGCAATTTGGCATGCTGAGCCACTTGGCCGATTAACAGGAGAACACTTTATGACCAGTTCACGGCGTTCCATTTTGAAAGCAGGTGCGGCAGCAGCCGCCCTGACCGGCATCGGCGCACCCCATGTGGCGCGCGCCCAGCAAAGACCCCCGCGGCAGGTGCGCATGGTCCCGCACGGCGATCTGAATGTGCTGGACCCGATCTGGACCACCCAGAACATGGCGGCCTACCACGGCGCCATGATGTACGACACGCTGTTCGGCATCGATGCCAACTTCAACCCCCAGCCGCAGATGGTTGGCAAAACCGATATCTCGGCCGACCGCAAGACCTACACCTTTGAGTTGCGCCCCGGCCTGAAGTGGCACGACGGTACCGACGTCACCGCCCGCGACTGCGTGGCGTCCATCCGGCGCTGGCAGGCCAGGGACGGTGCCGGCCAGCATTTGTTCGAGCGCGTGGCCGACACCCCAGTGGTGGACGCCAAGACCTTCCGTATCGTGCTGAAAGAGCCCTATGGCCTGTTGATCGATGCGCTGGCCAAGACCAGCACACCGCTGTGCGTGATGATGAAGGCCGAGATCGCCGCCACCGACCCCAACACCCAGATCACCAAGCACATCGGCTCGGGCCCGTTCAAGTTCATCGAATCCGAGTACCGGCCGGGCAGCCGAGTGGTCTACGAACGTAACCCGGACTACGTGCCGCGCAGCGAGCCAGCTTCCGGCATTGCTGGCGGTAAGCGGGTGCTGCTCGACAAGGTCATCTGGGACATCATCCCCGACGCTCAAACTGCAGCCTCGGCTCTGATGGCCGGCGAGGTCGATTTCTTCGAGGTTCCGCCCATTGACATCCTGCCGACCCTGATTGCCTCGCCTGGCATCAAGACAGAGGTCTTGAGCAAGCTCGGCAATGTGGGCCAGGTGCGATTGAACCACCTGCATCCGCCTTTTAACAACTTGGCGGCCCGCAAGGCAGCTCAGCTGGCGATCAACCAGGAAGACATCCAGCGAGCCGCCATTGGTAACTCGAGCTACTACCGCACCTGCGGTTCCCACTTCACCTGCGGCTCTGCAATGGGCGTCGAGGACGGCTCCGAAGCGCTCATGCTCAAGGCACCGATGGCCGAACGCCAGGCCAAGGCGCGAGAGCTGCTCAAGCAATCCGGCTATGACGGCAAGCCAATTGTGCTGCTGCATGCCACCAATATCCATGTCATGAACCAGACCATGTTGGTGGTGGCGCAAAACCTGCGGCAGGTTGGCTTCAACGTGCAGTTGGCCTCCACCGACTGGGGTGCGGTGGTGACCCGCCGCTCCAACCAGAACCCGCCGGACCAGGGTGGCTGGAATGTCTTCTACACATGGAGTGGCGGCAATGCCACCTCCAGCCCGATCAGCCTGTTTGCCCACGCCGCTATTGGTAAAAAGGCCTGGTTTGGCTGGCCAGAGAACGCCGACATTGAAAAAATGCGTACCGAGTGGGCTTACGCGGCAAACCTGGAAGCGCGTAAGGGTGTGGCTAGTCGCATCAACAAGACCATGATGGACTACGTGCACGACGTCAAGACCGGGCAATGGGTACAGCCGGCCGTTTACCGCGGCGATCGAATTCGTGGCTTACTGGCCGTGCCAGAGGTGGTGCCATGGTGGAACGTGGAGCGTTACGCCTAAAGTCTGAAACGAACTTGCCACCACCCCTCGCGGGTGGTGGTAGCTACACCTGATGCTGTCCTATATTCTTCGTCGTTTGCTGGGTGTCATCCCCGTCATGGTGGTGGTGGGGGTGTTTGTGTTTTCCCTGTTGCACCTGGCCCCGGGCGACCCGGCCGCCATCATTGCGGGTGACAACGCCACCGAGGCCAGCATTGCCCGCATTCGCGCCAGTCTGGGCCTGGATCGGCCACTGTTGGAGCAATTTGGCAAATGGGCCTGGGCCACTGTGCAAGGTGATTTGGGCGTTTCGATGTTCTCGAACGTGCCGGTCACAGAGCTGGTCCAGCAGCGCATGGGCCCCACGTTTTCTCTAGCCTTCACCACCATGGCTGTGGCGGTGATCATCGCGGTCACCCTGGGTGTACTGGCGGCTTGGAAGGCCGGTTCCTTGCTGGACCGCGCGGTGATGGGTTTGGCCGTCACCGGTTTTTCAGTGCCGGTGTTTGTCGTCGGCTACATCATGGTTTATTTCATTGCTTTGCAGTGGCGCTGGTTGCCGGTGCAGGGCTACACCCCGATGTCCGAGGGGCTCTGGCCCTGGTTGCGGCATTTGATACTGCCGTCCTTTGCCCTGGGTTTGGCCTATGTGGCGCTGATTGCACGCATCACCCGCGCCAGCATGCTCGAAGTGCTGGCTGAAGACTACATCCGCACCGCCAGCGCCAAGGGTGTGGCCACGATGCCCATGCTGTTGCGTCACGCCCTCAAAAATGCAGCGGTGCCCATCATCACGGTCATTGGCATTGGGGTGGCCTTACTCATATCCGGTGTGGTGATCACCGAAAGTGTGTTCAATATACCGGGTATCGGCAGGCTGGTGGTTGACGCTATCTCACGGCGCGACTACCCCATCATTCAAGGGGTGATGATCATTTTTGCCGCCATTTATGTGCTGATCAACCTGGTGATTGACATCAGCTACAGCTTCATTGACCCACGGATTCGGTACAGCTGATGGCCACGGACTCTATGACTGTGCGTAGCAAAGTCGGTGATTTCATCCGGCGCAACCCAACCATTGTTGTTGGTGCCACTTTGCTGGCGCTGATCACGCTGGCAGCCCTGTTTGCGCCCTTCATTGCCCGGGACCCGATCGCCTTTGAGCCTATCAATCGCTTGCGTGGACCGTCTGCCGACTTCTGGCTAGGCACCGACAGCCTGGGGCGCGACGTTTATGCCCGCATGATCTATGGTGCGCGTATCTCGCTGCTGGTCGGCCTGCTGGTAGCCCTGATCTCGATCATCAGTGGCGCGGTCATCGGCTTGCTGGCCGGCTATTTTTCCAAAGTGGACGCGGTGGTAATGCGCTTGATGGACGGCATCATGGCCATTCCCTCCATCCTGCTGGCGATTGCGCTGGTGGCACTGCTGGGCTCAAGCGTCAAGGTGGTGATCATCGCCATCGCCATCCCCGAGATCCCTCGGGTCACTCGCCTGGTGCGCGCCGTGGTCTTGTCGGTACGTGACCTGCCCTTTGTTGAAGCGGCCCGCTCCAACGGCACACGCGTGACCAAGCTGCTGCGCCGGCACATTCTGCCCAGCACCGTTGCGCCTTTGATTGTGCAGGCCACCTACATTTGTGCCTCGGCCATCCTGACTGAGGCTGGCCTGAGCTTTCTGGGCGCCGGCACCCCGCCCGAGTTTCCCACCTGGGGCAACATGATCGCGTCGAGCCGGCTTTACCTGCAGATTGCCCCTTGGACTATTTTTGCGCCAGGCATCTGTCTGGCTTTGGTGGTGCTGGCGGTCAACCTGTTGGGTGATGGTTTGCGTGACCGGCTTGACCCCCGTATTTCACGGCGGATGTGATGACACCCATTCTTGAAATTGACGACCTGCACACGCATTTCCGCACGCGTGACGGGGTGGTGCGGGCGATTGAGGGCCTGTCGTTGACGGTCCAAGCCGGTGAGGTGCTGGGCATTGTGGGCGAAAGCGGCTGTGGTAAATCCGTCACCGCCCTGTCGGTGATGCGGCTCATTCCGAGCAGCGCCGGTGGCATTGTGAAAGGCCAGGTGCGCTTCGAAGGAAATGACCTCGCCAGCCTAAGCGACGCCCAGATGCGCAAAATTCGCGGCAACCAGATCGCGATGGTGTTTCAGGAGCCCATGACCTCGCTCAACCCGGTGCACACCGTGGGGGCGCAAATTGCCGAAGCCGTGCGCATTCATCAAGGTTTATCCGGCCCGGCGTCCATGGCCCGTGCGGCCGAGATGCTGAACCTGGTGCGCATCCCGGATGCGTCTAGGCGCCTGCAGGACTATCCGCACCAGTTCTCAGGTGGCATGCGCCAGCGCGTCATGATCGCCATGGCCTTGTCCTGCAACCCCAAGCTGCTGATCGCCGATGAGCCGACCACGGCCCTGGACGTGACCATCCAGGCGCAGATTCTCAAGCTGATGATGGAACTCAACGGCCGGGTTGGCGCCGCCATCATGCTGATCACCCATGATTTGGGCGTCATCGCGGAGACTGCGCACCGGGTGGTGGTGATGTATGCCGGGCGCAAGGTGGAGGAAGCCACCGTCCAAGACCTGTTTGATCATCCGGTCCACCCCTACACCCGGGGTTTGATGGCGTCGATCCCACGCGGCCGACAGGGCGTGCGAACCCGGCGCCTGAGCGAAATCCAAGGCATCGTGCCCTCGCTGAAGGAAACAGTCCCCGGCCAGCCTGCCTTTGCTGGCTGTGCGTTTGCACCACGCTGCGGATTTGCCAAGGCACGCTGCCATGAGCAGGCGCCGCCGCTGCGCGACTTCAATGCCCCAGCCGGCTCAGACCTGCAGCAAACCAAGGCCATGCCAGGCGCCCACCTGGCCGCTTGCTGGGAAATGGACAGCGTTGCCCGGTCACCCAAGGAGGCTGGCCATGGCTGACGTCCTGCGGGTAGAGAACCTGAGAAAACTATTCCCCGTGCGTCGGGGCGTGCTGCAACGCGTCGCTGGCCATGTGCGTGCGGTGGATGGTGTGTCTTTTAGCATCGCGGCGGGCGAGACACTGTGTCTGGTAGGTGAGTCTGGTTGCGGCAAGTCCACTGTTGGTAAAACGATTCTGCGGCTGCAGGAGCCCACCGCCGGCCAGATCTGGCTGGGCGACACCGAGGTCACGCGCCTCGATGAAGAGCAGATGCGGGTGCATCGGCGGCAGGTACAAATGGTCTTTCAGGACCCCTATTCGTCTTTGAACCCACGTATGCGCGCCGGCGAGATCATTGCCGAGCCCCTGGAAAATTTTGGCATCGCGGAAGGGGCAGAGAAAGACCGGCAGGTCGTGGCCCTGCTTGAAAAGGTGGGATTGCGCAAAGACGCAGCACAGCGCTTCCCCTTTGAATTTTCGGGTGGTCAACGCCAGCGCTTGGGTATCGCCCGCGCGCTGGCGCTCAATCCGCGGCTGATCGTGGCCGATGAACCGGTGTCGGCGCTCGATGTGTCGGTGCAGGCACAGGTGCTCAATCTGCTGATGGACCTGCAGGAAGAGTTCGGCCTGTCCTACCTGTTTGTGTCGCACGACTTGGCGGTGGTGGAACATATTGGGCACCGCATTGCCGTGATGTACCTCGGGCGCATTGTGGAGCTCGCGCCCCGGGACCGCATCTTTGCCCAGCCACTGCACCCCTACACCGAGGCCTTGATGGCCGCTGCACCGATTGCCGATCCCAAGGCACGCAGTGCCCGTTTGGTGATCGAGGGCGATGTGCCTAGCCCGATGAACCCGCCACCGGGGTGTCACTTTCACACCCGTTGCCCCTACGCCGAAGCCCGTTGCAAGGTGGAGGATCCACCGCTGCAGGAAATCGCCCCCGGCCATGTGGTGGCTTGCCATTTGCGCACCCCGGCCAAGCTTGCTGCGCCAGCGCTGGCATGAGCGGCCATCCATCAATTCCCGACCCGTCTGCGCCAGTATCGGCCGCCATCTATGAGCGCCTCGGGGTGCCGCGGCGCATCAATGCCGCCGGTACCCTGACGCGGTTAGGCGGCAGTTTGATGGCGCCGGCCGTGCTGCTGGCCATGGCGCAGGCGGCCGAGGCTTCAGTCGACATTTCTGAGTTGCAGTCGGCCGCCAGCCGGGTGATCGCCGGCTGCACTGGAGCCCAAGCCGGCATCGTGACCTCGGGTGCAGCCGCCGGCCTCACGCTGGCGACGGCGGCTTGTCTGGCGGGCTGGGATGTCAACCGAATGGCGGCATTGCCCGATACCCGGGCCATGCCCAACCGCATCCTGATGGCCCGCACCCACCGCAACAGCTACGACCATGCTATTCGGCTGGCCGGCGCCACCATCGTCGATATTGGCCACAACGACCGTGGCACGGGCGCGGGCGTTCGCGGGCTGGAGCCCTGGGAGATCGAGGCAGCCATCGACGCCAACACCGCTGCGTTTCTGTTTGTGGCTACGGCCGAGACACTGGCTGACCTGCCAGCCGTACTTGACACTGTGCACCGCCACGGTCTGCCGGTGATCGTGGACGCCGCCGCGCAGTTGCCGCCGCGGCGCAATTTGAAAACCTTCATTGAGGCGGGTGCTGACCTGGTGGTGTTCAGTGGTGGCAAGGCCATTGGTGGCCCGCAGTCCACAGGTATCCTGGCCGGCCGGCGTGATCTGGTCGGCTCGGCCTTGGTCCAGATGATGGACATGGACGTGAGCCCGCAGACTTGGTCGCCGTCTGCCCTGATCGACCGCGACGCGCTCAAGGGCATACCGCATCACGGGATCGGACGTGGCTTCAAGGTGGGCAAGGAAGAAATCGCCGGGCTACTGGTCGCGCTAGAGCGCTTTGTCGATCGCGATGAAGAAGCCATTGCCGAGCAGTTCACGGCTCGCTTGCAGGCCATCGCTGCCGCATTGTCAGAGGCGCCTGCACTTACAGCACGGCTCATTGCCCGGGATGGCGTCGACCAGCATGTCCCATTGCTAGAACTGACGGTAGCGGGCTCGGCCCATGCCCTCAGCCGGCGGCTGCAACACGGCATGCCCCCGGTGCATCTTGGGGAGCGCCTGGCCCATCAGAATGTTTTAACCATCAACCCCCAGACTCTGCGCCCTGGCGACGATACCGTCCTGGTGCGCTGTCTCATCGAATCAAGTAGGAGTGCTGTATGAGCCATGACGACACAAGCCGCGACCTGCTGCTGCGAGGCGCACGCGTGATTGACCCATCGCAGGGCCTGGACAAGGTGAGCGATGTCCTGTTTTCACAGGGTGTTGTCGCCCAGATCGGGGTTGACCTGCCGGTACCGGCAGGGGCAGATGTGCGCGATGTAAGAGGCAAGGTGGTGACTCCCGGGCTGATCGACTTGCACACCCATGTGTATTGGGGCGGTACCTCGATCGGTGTCGATGCGGTGGCACTCGCACGGACCAGCGCCACCGCCACCTTTGTGGATGCCGGCACGGCTGGCCCGGGTAATTTCCCCGGTTTTCGCAAGCACGTGATCGAACCGGCGCTGCCAGTCCGAATCCTGCCGCTGCTCAATCTGTCGTTTGCGGGTATCTTTGCTTTTTCAGACACGGTCATGGTGGGTGAATCCGAAGACCTGCGCCTGCTCGATCTCAAGGAGTGCGTCCGGGTTGCGCGCGAAAACGCCGACCTGGTGGTCGGTATCAAGGTCCGGGTCGGCCGAGGGGCCAGCGGTAATGCAGGCATTGCACCCATGGACATGGCCTTGGAGGTGGCCGAAGCCACGGGGCTGCCTTTGATGGCTCACTTGGACCACCCACCACCGTCGCGCCTGGAGGTGATGTCGCGCCTGCGCAAAGGCGACATCCTGACCCACTGTTTCCGGCCGTTTCCCAATGCGCCCTCGCATCCGGGTGGCGGTGTGCGCCCGGAGGTCATGGCGGCGCGGGAGCGTGGTGTGATTTTCGATATCGGTCACGGCGCGGGGTCTTGCGGCTTTGCCACCAGCCGGGCCATGCTGGCCGCCGGCTTCAAGCCCGACGTGATCTCATCGGACGTGCATATTCTCTCGATCAATGGACCGGCTTTTGACCTGCTTCAAACCCTGGCCAAGTTCCACGCTCTGGGTATGACGCTGCCGGAAGTGGTGGCCTGTGGCACCAGCAATGCCGCCCGTGCCATCCGTCGCCCTGACCTGGGTTCCCTCAAGCCGGGTTCGGTCGGAGATGCCAGTATTTTCGAGGTGCTGACTGAACCGACCCAGTACAAGGATGTGGTGGGTGAGGTGATCACGGGTGATCACCGCTTCGCCGCCCGTGGCCTGGTGCTTTCGGGTCAGTGGTGGCATTAAGGTAAGCCTTGAGCCCGCCCGGCGCGATGCTGCGGCCATGTTCGACAAATCAATTCACAGGAGCTGAGCCATGGCCAATACCAGCCTGATTTTTACCGATATCGACTATGACCGCCAAGGCAAGCAGGTGGGCTGGTTGCACTTGCCGCACTCGGTCACCCGCTCCGCTTATGGCGCCCTTGCCATCCCCATCGCGGTGATTAGCAATGGCCCCGGACCCACCGTGTTCCTGATGGCCGGCAACCATGGCGACGAGTACGAAGGCCAAATTGTCCTGGCCAAATTGATCCGTGAGCTTGAACCCGAGCACATCAAGGGCCGGGTCATCATCCTGCCTGCCGCCAATTTGCCGGCTGCCATGGCAGGAACCCGGGTCTCGCCGATTGACCAGGGCAACCTCAATCGCGCCTTCCCGGGCGACCCCCAGGGCACCCCCACCTTTGCCATTGCGCATTACATTGACAGCGTGCTGTACCCGATGGCTGACTTCCACCATGACCTGCATTCGGGCGGCTCGTCGCTGCGCTACGTGCCGTTTTGCTCGATGCGCAACAGTGATGACCCTGCGCTGGACGCGCGGGCGCTGGCTGCCCTGAAAGCTTTTGGCGCCCCGCTGAGCCTGATCTGGGCCTACAACCCCGAAGGCCGTCTGGCCAGTGCAGCCGCGGTCAAGCGCGGGCTGCTGTCGCTGGGCGGTGAATTTGGCGGAGGCGGCGACGTCAACCGAAGCAGCCTTGCCATGCTCGACCGTGGTGTGCACAACTTTTTACGCTTTGCAGGTGTGCTGACCGCTATCGTCAGTGAGACGACCGGTCCGCAGGTTATTCGGTATGTCGAGGTGTCCAGTCGAGAGCACTATGTGTATGCCACAGAGGCTGGCTTGCTCGAGCCCCTGGTGGACCTGGGTGCCGAAGTCGAGGAAGGTCAGTTGGCGGGACAAATTCATTTTGTGGATAACCCGGCGCGGGCCCCCGTGCCTTGCCACTTCCGACGTGCTGGCATGGTGGTTTGCCAGCGCCATTTTGGTCGTGTCGAGCGTGGCGACTGTGTGGCCCATTTGGCGACAGACATCGCCCCAGGCCATTTAGGGGGCTGAGCATGGGCCGTCATCTCGTCATTGCTGCTGCCCAAATGGGGCCGATCGCGCGCACTGAAAGTAGGGCGGCTGTGGTGCGCCGTATGATTGACTTGATGCGCCAGGCCAAGGCCTTGGGTGCCGAGGTGGTGGCCTACCCCGAAGCCACCCTGACAGCATTTTTTCCGCACTGGTTTACCGAAGACGAAGACGAGGTCGATGCCTGGTTCGAACGCGACATGCCCGGGCCACAGACGCAAGCGCTGTTTGACGAGGCTCGCCGGCTCGGTGTCGGTTTTCACTTGGGCTACTGCGAACTGGACATGTCCAGCGGTCGCAAACGGCGTTTCAACACCTCGATTTTGGTCGATGCCAGCGGCCGCATCATCGGCAAGTACCGCAAGATCCACCTGCCGGGGCATTCCGATCACCGGCCTGAGACCCCGTTCCAAAACCTTGAGAAGCGCTATTTCGAGGTAGGCGACCTGGGCTTCGGCGCCTGGCAGGCCTGGGGCGGTGTTGCCGGCATGATCATCTGTAACGACCGGCGCTGGCCAGAATCCTACCGGGTGCTGGGCTTGCAGGGTGTTGACATGATTTTTTGTGGCTACAACACGCCAGTGCACCATCCGGCAGCCCCTGACCACGACCGTTTGGGCCAGTTCCACAATGAGTTGTCCATGCAATCGGGTGCCTACCAGAACAGCGCTTGGGTGATTGGTATAGCCAAGGCCGGGATGGAAGAGGGCGTGGACATGATTGCCGGCAGTTGCATCATCACGCCAACCGGTGAGATAGCGGCGCGTTGCAGCAGCGCCGAGGACGAGGTCATTGTCAGCCGCTGCGACCTGGATCTGGGCCGCTCGTACCGTGACACCACCTTCAATTTTGCCCGCCATCGCCGAACTGAGCATTACCAAATGATTGTCGAGCGGACTGGCCCGATCCCCCCTTGATGCCCTACGGCGCCAGCACACCCGACACCTGGTGGCAGCCGCTGGGCCGAGCCAGTTGTAGCCCGACCCTGCGATGTCCCTGTTAGATACCTTTAGCGTCCCGAACGAGCTTGAGCCGGCGGTGCGAAATTCCTTTCGACGCGAGCAATGGACCGAG
>Ga0247836_1005009_pt1 | contig 15917 bp, 2 predicted proteins | sample LaCruzMarch2015__4_FD_187116 | JGI IMG/M metagenome (GOLD analysis project Ga0247836, IMG submission 187116) | Freshwater microbial communities from meromictic Lake La Cruz, Castile-La Mancha, Spain - LaCruzMarch2015_14m | ecosystem: Environmental > Aquatic > Freshwater > Lake | place: Spain...
GCTGGCCTCTGAACTTCTGTGAGGTATTGAAGCTTAAAGTTTCTAAGCTATTCAATTTCGGATAGTTTTGTCGATTCTGTCCAACCTCCTGCCAATCATCCCTCCTGTCTAATTGAGTTTTAAGTTTTAAGTTTGTAAATCTTAGGTTGCTTCAATTTGTTTAATTCTGTTAATTTTGTCTAACCTCTTGATCACTGGGCGAGAGTGGCCTTGAGTCTTAGAAAGCGCGTGGAATCCTGTGAGGTTGGGACGGAAAATTTGCGCCTTTCATTTCCGCTTGGCACATTGGTTTGGCTGACTCCTTCGATGGTCGAGGTGACGCCGTTGGTCGTCCAGTTCAGCATCAAGTTGGTGGTGCTTTCGGCATTGACGCTTAGTTTGGGGTCACTGGTTCTTATGGTTGCCGTCAGTGACAGCGTGCCGCTTTCCAGCGTGAGGGAAGGGGATTCTGATGTGCCGTAGGGTGTCAGGGCCCCGCCGACGGCGAAAATTTTGAGCATCTCGGGCGTTACAGTGACTCCTCCGCTCCATGTCGAAAAGGAAACGCCGGGTGTTTCCACCAAGATGTCATCGAGAAAGACGCGGCTGCCGAGCGTTTCCAACTTGATCGTGGCATTTGCCGTGCCTCCGGAAAAAGTCAGCGTCTTGGATTCATAGCCAGCGGTGAGGTTGGAGGTGATGGTTACATTTTGCGATTGGCCAGCGGCGGTGACCCTCAGAGGAGCTGTGATGGTCGTCCAGCCTTTGACTTTGAATTTCACGGTGAAGTTGCCGTTGTTTCCGGTGAGGTTGAGTGGCTTGCTTGTGATGGAGCCATTTTGTGTGCTGGACGCGAGCTTGACCGTGCCGTTTGCCGCGTAGGCTCGCACGGTTGTGGGGAAGTTGGTGCCGATCGCCGAGAGGGCCACGCTGCTTGGGGAGCTGGTTGCGGAGTCTCCGCCTGCGGTGAGGGAGGCGAAATCCTCAAACAGGATCGGGGTTGTTGGCGTTGGCGTTGGCGTTGGAGTCGGAGCTGCGATAGTGAGTGTGCCGGTGGCGGAGCCTTTGTAGTTTATGTCTGTGATGGTGGCGTTGACGGTGTAATTGCCGATGTTTGTTGGTGCGGTGGCGGAGCCGTTGTAGGAGATCGAAACGGCGAGTCCGCTGGGCACGGTGGAGGCTGTTGCGCTCTTTGCGGTTCCATTGAAGGTGTGAGTGAGGTTGCCAAGGGTGATTGTGGCGTTGGCTTGAAGGATCGTGAGAGTTCCATTGGCAGCGCCGGTGTAGTTGGTTGCCGTGATGGTGGAGTAGACAGCATAAGAGCCAGCGTTTGTCGGTGGGGTGGCTGAGCCATTGTAAGTTGTCGTCACGGATAATCCGCTGGGCACGGTGGTGGTCGTTACGGGCTTTTGGGTGCCATCGTAGGTCTGCGTGAGATTTCCCAAGGAGACAGTGGCATTGATGGAAGAGGTGCCAGTCGGGATCGAGAAGGCTCTGACCACAGCCATGTGCTGCATGCCGCTGGCTTCGCTATCCGACTTGAGCACGGGGGGGACATCCGAGAGGGGGCTGTAGACGGTGCTGTCGAAGACGAGCCCATTGGTAAATGTGCGATTGCCGATGACCAAGGGCGTCTTGACGGCGTGGAGATCGGCATCCGCCAATACCCAGTCATACGGGCTGGATCGGCTGGCATTGGTATTGGAGTTGTTTGACTGATCCGCCGGCCATGGGGAAGTGGTCACGAGCGTCGAGGAGAGCGCGGAGATACAGCTTTCGGTGCGGCTTTCTGTATTGAGGTCGCCGCCGACCACGAGATAATCTCCAGCTGGAACATTGGTCGAGATGTAGCTGAGGAGGCGGTCTGCTTGTTCTCGGCGCTCCGAGCTTGAAGTGGTCAAAAAATGCACGCTCACAGCCCAGAGGTCTTTATCGCCTGGGATATCGATTTTCGCCCACGCAAAATCGCGGTTGTTCACAAATGAGTCGTTCCACTCTCCGGATGCCAGGATCCGAAACCGACTCACGATGCCATTGGGGATTTGCGCTCCCGCTTCGCAAAAATAGGAAAACTCGGTTCCGAAATTCGCATCCACCCAAGCTCTCAAATCCGATGCCGTATTGTCCCCGAAGTTCATTTCCTGCACCAAGGCGATATCAGGCTTCAATCCTTGGAAAATCCGGTTCCCATGGCCTGCATCGTAGGACTGGCCTGTGCCGCTGGTGGTGTTTGCCGCCATGATGCGGATCACTTCATCCGCTCGGACAGACCACGGGAAGAGCGAGACCAGAAGCAGCAGGGACAGGATCATCCACCTCCGCGCTACACGGCTACGGCGTGACAGGCAGAAAGGAGGAATTTTTTGACAGGATTTGCAGGAGGGACAGGATGGGGAGAGACGGTTTTTTGGACTTAAAACCTTCTTCTTCTTCAAATTAAAACTTACAAACTTAAAACTTAGAACTTCTTCTCTCAAAGAGCCACAAAGACACGGAGAATTTTCTGAACACTGAACACTGAAACACTGAAAACTTTTTCTGACAGGATGGGCAGGAGAAGATGCCGGCGAGCCATGCGGAAGCAGAGCCACGTCTCTGCTTCTCGTGGAGGGAGGTTTAGCTTCTGTGCTCACTATGGGTGGATCTGCCTCATTGGGCATTAACATTTCTCAACGGGATACCTGAAATTCGAGCGGGACATGCCTGAGGATGTCCCGCCCGGCTTTTCGCATGATCCCCAGCAAATGGGGTCATCAAGGTGCGAGCGTTGCTTGGAGGCGCAGGAACTGCTTGCTGCCTGTCGAGGGAACGCTGAATTTCCGGCGTTCGCAGCCTGAGGGAAGCCCGCTTTGACTGAGACCGGCCGTGGTGCTCGTGACATTTGCGGATGTCCAGGTGGTCGAGAGGTCGGTCGTTGATTCAGCGCCAATGGTGAGTTTGCTATTGTTTGTGCGAATGATGGCGGTGATCGAGAGAGTTGAGTTTTCTAGGCTGGTGACTGGTTCTTCGGAGTTGGTCGAGGCGTTCAGCGCGCCGCCGATGGCAAATTTCTTGAGGAGGCCCGTTGTGAGCGTTTGGTTTCCACTCCACTCGGCGAATGTGTAGTCCGAGGAGACAGGAACCACGGTGACCGGCACCGTGAGAGTGACGACCTCGTAGTTTGCAACACTCGACGGGGTGAATGTGACCGAGAAGTTTCCACTCACGCCTGGGACAATCGTCGGGTCGGCAAAAGTGAAGTTGCCTGCCACGCTCGCAACTCCGCCGCTGAGTGTGGCGGATGCCAAGCTCTGGTTGGCATCGATGCTGGAGGCTGTGGGCGGGGTCGTGATGACTGGTGTTCCTTTGGCAATGGTGATTGTCAGGTTCGCCGTGCCGGTTCCGGAAGTGTTTGTTGCAGATAGCGTGACGATCGAGCTGGCTATAGCCTCTGTGGGAGTGCCTGTGATGAGCCCTGAGCTGGTATCCAGCGTCAGACCACTTGGGAGCGTTTGGCTGGAGTAACTCTGTGGGTTACCGCTTGCGACGATCTGATAGGAGCTGATCGGAGTGCCCACGGTCCCATTGATGCTCAGGCTACCCGAAATCACCGGAGTCACAGCGCTTCGGAGATTATTGATGTAAACTTCATTTGCGGCATTGTTTGCGGATCCCAGAGTGGATGTCACAGCGGAAACTCCCGTGCCATTGAAATCTGCCAAGGCAGAATTTGTATTATCTGCGGATACGGCTGTGCCGGATGCGGCAATGAGTCTGGCTCCTGTGGCCAGCTTGAAATAGCTGCCCGCGGTGCCAACGGCCAAGGTGTGAATTGCACCGGAGAGGCCCGCTGTGCCTGTGCCTGCGGCCTTGATGGTCGCCATATCGGTGTTTGAAATATCGAATGTGCCGATCCCTGTGAAGTAAGTGGAGTTTGAGGAAAGAAGGACGGTTACGGTGCCGTCGGAGGCGTCGGTATCCTCCGTCGCCGTCTGGTCGGTGGTGAGAACAACCAACGTTCCCGCAGGCAGGCTCTGCCAGAGCGTGGTGTCTGCGAAGGTGAACTTCCCGCCGCTGTCGCCGCCCATGTTTCCGGAAAAATCCTTGAGGATCATGCCGACCATGTTGAGTGAGTTTTGGATGACCAACAGCTCAATGCTGTCGGCGTTTGATCCCCCATTGAGGACCTCGTTGATGACAACGCTGGGGCTTTCAAATTGGACGTCCACCACAGTGATGGCCGAAGTGCCGGACTCGTAGCCGGCCGCGCTGGCGGTGAGTGTGACCTCTCGATTTCCTGCCACAAGTGTGTCATCCACTGGGGTAAAAGAAACCCTTGTCGAGCTTGAGCCGGCGGGCACGACAACCGTGGCTGGCCAAGTGATGGCCGAGGATGGAGAGGCCGTGAGTGTCACGGTGACATCCTCTGCGGGAATCGTGGAGAGCGAAATCGTGATGGTTTCCAACTGCTCGCCGGCGGTTTCAGGCAGGATTTGCACCGAGCTGTCCGGGGTGATCGAGATGCCCTGCACACCGCGCAGTGAGGAGATGAATGCGGCGTTCTCCGCGTTGTGGGCCACGCCAAATGTGGGCGCCGAGGTGAGCAGGGTGATTCCTGTTCCGTTGAAATCCGCGAGCGCGCTCGAGGAGTTTGTTGCGACTTGATTGCTGCCGCTTGCGCTACCTACAAGTTTCGGCATGGGAGCGGCCACGACTTGGGCTGCCGAGGAACTGCCGAAGGCAAAGGTGTGGATGGCGCCGGTATGACCTGCTGTGGGTGAGCCTGCGGCCTTGATCTGGACGACTTCCGTGGCTCCAATATCCATGCCCCCTTCAACCGTGAACAGAGCGGTGTTGCCGAGGTTTGCCCTGACCAGGAAGTCCGCGCCATCGAGGTCTTCCGTTGCTGCGTTCCCGAGGCTGAGCACCACAAGCGTGCCAGCTTTGAGGGCCGACCATGTCGAGGAGGTTGCAAAGGTGATTTTGCCGCCGCCATCGTTCGCTCCGCTCGAAGAGTAGTCTTTGAGAATCATCCCTTGCATATCCAGCGTCGACCCGACGGTTCCATTTCCAATCACCAGCAATTCGATGACATCCGAGGATCCGTTGTTGAGAGTCTTGTTGATGACAATGGTCGGGGCCGGGTAGTCCACATCCGTCACGCTCACCATGGCCTGCCCGAAATCGTAGTCCTGCGCATCGGCGGTGATCTGCACGGATTGTGTGCCATCCACCGTGTTATCGGTCTGCGCGTAAATGAGGAATTCGGCCGAGGTGTTCCCTGCATAGATCGTTACAGTGGAGTTCGCGCTGGCGCCGTCGCCCGAGCCATCCAGTAAAATCTCGGTGGCATCCGCGCTGGCGAGGGAAACGACGAGGTCGGATTCCAGCGCCGCGGGGATCGCCACCGTGCCGATGGCTGCGGTCGCGCCCTCCGCGAGATTGCCGGGCGCCGTGACGGTGAGCGCGGGGGTGGTCATATTGTAGATCTCGATATCGTCGATCTGCCAGAGAGCCGTGCCACTGGTTGTCCCTCCGGCTGTGTAATGAAAGGCTACATAGACCGCCGATTGATTCGCCGCTCCCGTGAGGAGGACTTGGCCGGATGGCGACTTGGTCAGTTCGGCCGGGGGCTTGGAAAATGTGAGACTCGTCCAATTGGCGAGCGAGGGGTCCCCTGCGCCGGAGTAGTCTGTCGAGACCTTCACCTCCATCTCGCCGAGACCTGCCGAGGTGTATCGGGTAAGGGCATTGAACGTAACGACGGGATTCGTGGCGCTTGAGCAATCCAGCGGCCCGATGATCATCCAGTCGTTGGCCGCCACATCGCTATTGTATCCATTCATCTCCATTGCTTTGTTTGTCGTTCCGGTAGTGCTGCCGGCCCCGAGTGTGCTGGAAACATACGCCCAATTTTTGCTGCCCGCCGCGCTGTAGGTGAACCACGATCCTTGCGAGGTCTCGAAATTCTCCGGGCCATACGGAGTCGCGATTGGTGCCAACAAGCGGAAAGATCCAGTCGCTGAGCCATTGGCAGTGGTCACCGTCACGGTGCCAGTGGTTGTTCCGGCGGGGACGGTGCAGACGATTTGCGTGGCATTGCCCGAGGTTACTGTGGCATTGGCCGTGCCGCTTGCCGTCGTGAAGGTCACAGAAGTGGGCGAGGCCAGATTCGTGCCAGTGATGGTAACCGATGAGCCAGGAAGCCCTGCTTCTGGAGAAATGGAACTGATCGAGGGAACGGGGATACTCACTCCTGTGGTGAGTGCAGCGAGGCTTGCCCAGTCTGTCGTAACGAAAAGCTTCGAGATCGTTGCTGAGGAGCTGGCTGCTCGCGGGGCAAATGATACCGCAGTCAAAGCCGATGGCTCGGCGCTTGATCCCGCCCAAGTGGAGGTTGTGTAGGATGTATTGCTGAATTCCGTTGAGGTGTTCGAGGGATTCACATAGATGGCACCCGTGTCATTTGAATTGCTGCTGATGAAGTTGTATTTTAGGATCATCACATACTCAGTATTGAGATCCAATTCGGTTACCCCATAAGTGGGCGTTGCCCCAGTGACTCCCATTTGGAGCCCAAGCAGGAATTTGTTTGTTCCCGTTCCTTTCTTGGCAAAGACGCGCCCTGAGTAGTTCGTTCCGCTTGCCGCATTATTAAAGGAGGCAAAGTAATCTCCCGTTGCATTCGCAGTGGTAAATTTGAGCTTCAATCCCATGTAGAGGCTTCCGCTGTTTGTGGAAGTGAAGCCAGTGCCTGCACGCTGACCTCCAGCGACCAATTGAACTGTGCTGTTGGCAATCGTCAGATTCGGTGTTCCTGCGGTGCTTTGCGTCCAGTTGCCTTGCCCGACCAGATTGCCGGTATTGAAAGTCGCGAAGTCTTGCTCCAAGAGCGAAACCGCAAAGCCATTTGTGATCAATGAGAGGCTGAGGATCGCCAAGCTGAGAAGAGGGAATCGAAAATTGCTGAAGCGGGATTTTTGAATTGTAGACGATGTTTTCATAGGAAGTTGGGTTTGCAGCTTTGTGAGAGTGAACGACCAGCCTACAATGAAAGGCCCAAGCGGCTCCAAAAGGATAGTTTTGTAACAAATTCGTCACAAACTCGGCCCTGTGGAATTCAGGACAGGAAGGGGAGAATTTTTTAGACAGGATGATCCACCTCCGCGCTACGCGGCTACGGAGTGACAGGCAGGACGGGGGAATCGTGAGAAATGGTAGGGATGGTGCGCTCTCCGAGGCGTAGGCTACGAGCCGGAGGCCGCCGCCGTCCGAAGCCTCAGGCGCGAACGCGTCTTTTTAACTTGTAGCGGCGTGTCTATGACTGCCGAGCTTGCTGGTAGGCCCTCGACACTGGTCACTCGACGCTCGACTCATTTTAGCAAAATCATTAGGAGCGCCAACGTCCTCGTTGGCTTCTCTGCGAGCGCAGGCACTGTAGCGGCGTGTCTATGACCGCCGGGGGTTTTGGCAGGCTCTCGACGCTGGTCGCTAGACCCTCGCCTCATCTGACAGAATCATGGATGACAAAATCATTGGGGGAGGCGGAGGGGGTAGGGTGGAACTCAGGCGGCGGGGGAAGTTTAGACAGAATTAACAGAATTAACAGAATTGGCGTCGCGCATTGTAGCGGCGTATCTATGACCGCCGGGGTTTTGGCACGCCCTCGACACTGGTCGCTCGACCCTCGACTCATTTTAGCAAAATCATGGACAGCAAAATCATCGGGGGAGGACGGCGGTTGCTGACCGCCGTTACAGCGCTGGCCTCTGAACTTCTGTGAGGTATTGAAGCTTAAAGTTTCTAAGCTATTCAATTTCGGATAGTTTTGTCGAATCTGTCCACTCCTCTTTTTCCCTCCTGCCTAATAAAGTTTTAAGTTTTAAGTTTTAAGTTTGTAAATCTTAAGTTGCTTCAATTTGTTTAATTCTGTTAATTTTGTTAATTGATTCTCTGCGCTCACCCTTCGGGCTGCCTGCGGCAGTCTTTCTCCGCTTCGCTCCGATTCTGTCTAAATCTCCTGTCGTCCTGTCTCAATCGCTGAGGATTATGGGGCGAGAGTGGCCTTGAGTCTTAGAAAGCGCGTGGAATCCTGTGAGGTTGGGACGGAAAATTTGCGCCTTTCATTTCCGCTTGGCACATTGGTTTGGCTGACTCCTTCGATGGTCGAGGTGACGCCGTTGGTCGTCCAGTTCAGCATCAAGTTGGTGGTGCTTTCGGCATTGACGCTTAGTTTGGGGTCACTGGTTCTTATGGTTGCCGTCAGTGACAGCGTGCCGCTTTCCAGCGTGAGGGAAGGGGATTCTGATGTGCCGTAGGGTGTCAGGGCCCCGCCGACGGCGAAAATTTTGAGCATCTCGGGCGTTACAGTGACTCCTCCGCTCCATGTCGAAAAGGAAACGCCGGGTGTTTCCACCAAGATGTCATCGAGAAAGACGCGGCTGCCGAGCGTTTCCAACTTGATCGTGGCATTTGCCGTGCCTCCGGAAAAAGTCAGCGTCTTGGATTCATAGCCAGCGGTGAGGTTGGAGGTGATGGTTACATTTTGCGATTGGCCAGCGGCGGTGACCCTCAGAGGAGCTGTGATGGTCGTCCAGCCTTTGACTTTGAATTTCACGGTGAAGTTGCCGTTGTTTCCGGTGAGGTTGAGTGGCTTGCTTGTGATGGAGCCATTTTGTGTGCTGGACGCGAGCTTGACCGTGCCGTTTGCCGCGTAGGCTCGCACGGTTGTGGGGAAGTTGGTGCCGATCGCCGAGAGGGCCACGCTGCTTGGGGAGCTGGTTGCGGAGTCTCCGCCTGCGGTGAGGGAGGCGAAATCCTCAAACAGGATCGGGGTTGTTGGCGTTGGCGTTGGCGTTGGAGTCGGAGCTGCGATAGTGAGTGTGCCGGTGGCGGAGCCTTTGTAGTTTATGTCTGTGATGGTGGCGTTGACGGTGTAATTGCCGATGTTTGTTGGTGCGGTGGCGGAGCCGTTGTAGGAGATCGAAACGGCGAGTCCGCTGGGCACGGTGGAGGCTGTTGCGCTCTTTGCGGTTCCATTGAAGGTGTGAGTGAGGTTGCCAAGGGTGATTGTGGCGTTGGCTTGAAGGATCGTGAGAGTTCCATTGGCAGCGCCGGTGTAGTTGGTTGCCGTGATGGTGGAGTAGACAGCATAAGAGCCAGCGTTTGTCGGTGGGGTGGCTGAGCCATTGTAAGTTGTCGTCACGGATAATCCGCTGGGCACGGTGGTGGTCGTTACGGGCTTTTGGGTGCCATCGTAGGTCTGCGTGAGATTTCCCAAGGAGACAGTGGCATTGATGGAAGAGGTGCCAGTCGGGATCGAGAAGGCTCTGACCACAGCCATGTGCTGCATGCCGCTGGCTTCGCTATCCGACTTGAGCACGGGGGGGACATCCGAGAGGGGGCTGTAGACGGTGCTGTCGAAGACGAGCCCATTGGTAAATGTGCGATTGCCGATGACCAAGGGCGTCTTGACGGCGTGGAGATCGGCATCCGCCAATACCCAGTCATACGGGCTGGATCGGCTGGCATTGGTATTGGAGTTGTTTGACTGATCCGCCGGCCATGGGGAAGTGGTCACGAGCGTCGAGGAGAGCGCGGAGATACAGCTTTCGGTGCGGCTTTCTGTATTGAGGTCGCCGCCGACCACGAGATAATCTCCAGCTGGAACATTGGTCGAGATGTAGCTGAGGAGGCGGTCTGCTTGTTCTCGGCGCTCCGAGCTTGAAGTGGTCAAAAAATGCACGCTCACAGCCCAGAGGTCTTTATCGCCTGGGATATCGATTTTCGCCCACGCAAAATCGCGGTTGTTCACAAATGAGTCGTTCCACTCTCCGGATGCCAGGATCCGAAACCGACTCACGATGCCATTGGGGATTTGCGCTCCCGCTTCGCAAAAATAGGAAAACTCGGTTCCGAAATTCGCATCCACCCAAGCTCTCAAATCCGATGCCGTATTGTCCCCGAAGTTCATTTCCTGCACCAAGGCGATATCAGGCTTCAATCCTTGGAAAATCCGGTTCCCATGGCCTGCATCGTAGGACTGGCCTGTGCCGCTGGTGGTGTTTGCCGCCATGATGCGGATCACTTCATCCGCTCGGACAGACCACGGGAAGAGCGAGACCAGAAGCAGCAGGGACAGGATCATCCACCTCCGCGCTACACGGCTACGGCGTGACAGGCAGAAAGGAGGAATTTTTTGACAGGATTTGCAGGAGGGACAGGATGGGGAGAGACGGTTTTTTGGACTTAAAACCTTCTTCTTCTTCAAATTAAAACTTACAAACTTAAAACTTAGAACTTCTTCTCTCAAAGAGCCACAAAGACACGGAGAATTTTCTGAACACTGAACACTGAAACACTGAAAACTTTTTCTGACAGGATGGGCAGGAGAAGATGCCGGCGAGCCATGCGGAAGCAGAGCCACGTCTCTGCTTCTCGTGGAGGGAGGTTTAGCTTCTGTGCTCACTATGGGTGGATCTGCCTCATTGGGCATTAACATTTCTCAACGGGATACCTGAAATTCGAGCGGGACATGCCTGAGGATGTCCCGCCCGGCTTTTCGCATGATCCCCAGCAAATGGGGTCATCAAGGTGCGAGCGTTGCTTGGAGGCGCAGGAACTGCTTGCTGCCTGTCGAGGGAACGCTGAATTTCCGGCGTTCGCAGCCTGAGGGAAGCCCGCTTTGACTGAGACCGGCCGTGGTGCTCGTGACATTTGCGGATGTCCAGGTGGTCGAGAGGTCGGTCGTTGATTCAGCGCCAATGGTGAGTTTGCTATTGTTTGTGCGAATGATGGCGGTGATCGAGAGAGTTGAGTTTTCTAGGCTGGTGACTGGTTCTTCGGAGTTGGTCGAGGCGTTCAGCGCGCCGCCGATGGCAAATTTCTTGAGGAGGCCCGTTGTGAGCGTTTGGTTTCCACTCCACTCGGCGAATGTGTAGTCCGAGGAGACAGGAACCACGGTGACCGGCACCGTGAGAGTGACGACCTCGTAGTTTGCAACACTCGACGGGGTGAATGTGACCGAGAAGTTTCCACTCACGCCTGGGACAATCGTCGGGTCGGCAAAAGTGAAGTTGCCTGCCACGCTCGCAACTCCGCCGCTGAGTGTGGCGGATGCCAAGCTCTGGTTGGCATCGATGCTGGAGGCTGTGGGCGGGGTCGTGATGACTGGTGTTCCTTTGGCAATGGTGATTGTCAGGTTCGCCGTGCCGGTTCCGGAAGTGTTTGTTGCAGATAGCGTGACGATCGAGCTGGCTATAGCCTCTGTGGGAGTGCCTGTGATGAGCCCTGAGCTGGTATCCAGCGTCAGACCACTTGGGAGCGTTTGGCTGGAGTAACTCTGTGGGTTACCGCTTGCGACGATCTGATAGGAGCTGATCGGAGTGCCCACGGTCCCATTGATGCTCAGGCTACCCGAAATCACCGGAGTCACAGCGCTTCGGAGATTATTGATGTAAACTTCATTTGCGGCATTGTTTGCGGATCCCAGAGTGGATGTCACAGCGGAAACTCCCGTGCCATTGAAATCTGCCAAGGCAGAATTTGTATTATCTGCGGATACGGCTGTGCCGGATGCGGCAATGAGTCTGGCTCCTGTGGCCAGCTTGAAATAGCTGCCCGCGGTGCCAACGGCCAAGGTGTGAATTGCACCGGAGAGGCCCGCTGTGCCTGTGCCTGCGGCCTTGATGGTCGCCATATCGGTGTTTGAAATATCGAATGTGCCGATCCCTGTGAAGTAAGTGGAGTTTGAGGAAAGAAGGACGGTTACGGTGCCGTCGGAGGCGTCGGTATCCTCCGTCGCCGTCTGGTCGGTGGTGAGAACAACCAACGTTCCCGCAGGCAGGCTCTGCCAGAGCGTGGTGTCTGCGAAGGTGAACTTCCCGCCGCTGTCGCCGCCCATGTTTCCGGAAAAATCCTTGAGGATCATGCCGACCATGTTGAGTGAGTTTTGGATGACCAACAGCTCAATGCTGTCGGCGTTTGATCCCCCATTGAGGACCTCGTTGATGACAACGCTGGGGCTTTCAAATTGGACGTCCACCACAGTGATGGCCGAAGTGCCGGACTCGTAGCCGGCCGCGCTGGCGGTGAGTGTGACCTCTCGATTTCCTGCCACAAGTGTGTCATCCACTGGGGTAAAAGAAACCCTTGTCGAGCTTGAGCCGGCGGGCACGACAACCGTGGCTGGCCAAGTGATGGCCGAGGATGGAGAGGCCGTGAGTGTCACGGTGACATCCTCTGCGGGAATCGTGGAGAGCGAAATCGTGATGGTTTCCAACTGCTCGCCGGCGGTTTCAGGCAGGATTTGCACCGAGCTGTCCGGGGTGATCGAGATGCCCTGCACACCGCGCAGTGAGGAGATGAATGCGGCGTTCTCCGCGTTGTGGGCCACGCCAAATGTGGGCGCCGAGGTGAGCAGGGTGATTCCTGTTCCGTTGAAATCCGCGAGCGCGCTCGAGGAGTTTGTTGCGACTTGATTGCTGCCGCTTGCGCTACCTACAAGTTTCGGCATGGGAGCGGCCACGACTTGGGCTGCCGAGGAACTGCCGAAGGCAAAGGTGTGGATGGCGCCGGTATGACCTGCTGTGGGTGAGCCTGCGGCCTTGATCTGGACGACTTCCGTGGCTCCAATATCCATGCCCCCTTCAACCGTGAACAGAGCGGTGTTGCCGAGGTTTGCCCTGACCAGGAAGTCCGCGCCATCGAGGTCTTCCGTTGCTGCGTTCCCGAGGCTGAGCACCACAAGCGTGCCAGCTTTGAGGGCCGACCATGTCGAGGAGGTTGCAAAGGTGATTTTGCCGCCGCCATCGTTCGCTCCGCTCGAAGAGTAGTCTTTGAGAATCATCCCTTGCATATCCAGCGTCGACCCGACGGTTCCATTTCCAATCACCAGCAATTCGATGACATCCGAGGATCCGTTGTTGAGAGTCTTGTTGATGACAATGGTCGGGGCCGGGTAGTCCACATCCGTCACGCTCACCATGGCCTGCCCGAAATCGTAGTCCTGCGCATCGGCGGTGATCTGCACGGATTGTGTGCCATCCACCGTGTTATCGGTCTGCGCGTAAATGAGGAATTCGGCCGAGGTGTTCCCTGCATAGATCGTTACAGTGGAGTTCGCGCTGGCGCCGTCGCCCGAGCCATCCAGTAAAATCTCGGTGGCATCCGCGCTGGCGAGGGAAACGACGAGGTCGGATTCCAGCGCCGCGGGGATCGCCACCGTGCCGATGGCTGCGGTCGCGCCCTCCGCGAGATTGCCGGGCGCCGTGACGGTGAGCGCGGGGGTGGTCATATTGTAGATCTCGATATCGTCGATCTGCCAGAGAGCCGTGCCACTGGTTGTCCCTCCGGCTGTGTAATGAAAGGCTACATAGACCGCCGATTGATTCGCCGCTCCCGTGAGGAGGACTTGGCCGGATGGCGACTTGGTCAGTTCGGCCGGGGGCTTGGAAAATGTGAGACTCGTCCAATTGGCGAGCGAGGGGTCCCCTGCGCCGGAGTAGTCTGTCGAGACCTTCACCTCCATCTCGCCGAGACCTGCCGAGGTGTATCGGGTAAGGGCATTGAACGTAACGACGGGATTCGTGGCGCTTGAGCAATCCAGCGGCCCGATGATCATCCAGTCGTTGGCCGCCACATCGCTATTGTATCCATTCATCTCCATTGCTTTGTTTGTCGTTCCGGTAGTGCTGCCGGCCCCGAGTGTGCTGGAAACATACGCCCAATTTTTGCTGCCCGCCGCGCTGTAGGTGAACCACGATCCTTGCGAGGTCTCGAAATTCTCCGGGCCATACGGAGTCGCGATTGGTGCCAACAAGCGGAAAGATCCAGTCGCTGAGCCATTGGCAGTGGTCACCGTCACGGTGCCAGTGGTTGTTCCGGCGGGGACGGTGCAGACGATTTGCGTGGCATTGCCCGAGGTTACTGTGGCATTGGCCGTGCCGCTTGCCGTCGTGAAGGTCACAGAAGTGGGCGAGGCCAGATTCGTGCCAGTGATGGTAACCGATGAGCCAGGAAGCCCTGCTTCTGGAGAAATGGAACTGATCGAGGGAACGGGGATACTCACTCCTGTGGTGAGTGCAGCGAGGCTTGCCCAGTCTGTCGTAACGAAAAGCTTCGAGATCGTTGCTGAGGAGCTGGCTGCTCGCGGGGCAAATGATACCGCAGTCAAAGCCGATGGCTCGGCGCTTGATCCCGCCCAAGTGGAGGTTGTGTAGGATGTATTGCTGAATTCCGTTGAGGTGTTCGAGGGATTCACATAGATGGCACCCGTGTCATTTGAATTGCTGCTGATGAAGTTGTATTTTAGGATCATCACATACTCAGTATTGAGATCCAATTCGGTTACCCCATAAGTGGGCGTTGCCCCAGTGACTCCCATTTGGAGCCCAAGCAGGAATTTGTTTGTTCCCGTTCCTTTCTTGGCAAAGACGCGCCCTGAGTAGTTCGTTCCGCTTGCCGCATTATTAAAGGAGGCAAAGTAATCTCCCGTTGCATTCGCAGTGGTAAATTTGAGCTTCAATCCCATGTAGAGGCTTCCGCTGTTTGTGGAAGTGAAGCCAGTGCCTGCACGCTGACCTCCAGCGACCAATTGAACTGTGCTGTTGGCAATCGTCAGATTCGGTGTTCCTGCGGTGCTTTGCGTCCAGTTGCCTTGCCCGACCAGATTGCCGGTATTGAAAGTCGCGAAGTCTTGCTCCAAGAGCGAAACCGCAAAGCCATTTGTGATCAATGAGAGGCTGAGGATCGCCAAGCTGAGAAGAGGGAATCGAAAATTGCTGAAGCGGGATTTTTGAATTGTAGACGATGTTTTCATAGGAAGTTGGGTTTGCAGCTTTGTGAGAGTGAACGACCAGCCTACAATGAAAGGCCCAAGCGGCTCCAAAAGGATAGTTTTGTAACAAATTCGTCACAAACTCGGCCCTGTGGAATTCAGGACAGGAAGGGGAGAATTTTTTAGACAGGATGATCCACCTCCGCGCTACGCGGCTACGGAGTGACAGGCAGGACGGGGGAATCGTGAGAAATGGTAGGGATGGTGCGCTCTCCGAGGCGTAGGCTACGAGCCGGAGGCCGCCGCCGTCCGAAGCCTCAGGCGCGAACGCGTCTTTTTAACTTGTAGCGGCGTGTCTATGACTGCCGAGCTTGCTGGTAGGCCCTCGACACTGGTCACTCGACGCTCGACTCATTTTAGCAAAATCATTAGGAGCGCCAACGTCCTCGTTGGCTTCTCTGCGAGCGCAGGCACTGTAGCGGCGTGTCTATGACCGCCGGGGGTTTTGGCAGGCTCTCGACGCTGGTCGCTAGACCCTCGCCTCATCTGACAGAATCATGGATGACAAAATCATTGGGGGAGGCGGAGGGGGTAGGGTGGAACTCAGGCGGCGGGGGAAGTTTAGACAGAATTAACAGAATTAACAGAATTGGCGTCGCGCATTGTAGCGGCGTGTCTATGACCGCCGGGGTTTTGGCAGGCTCTCGACCTTCGACCCTCGACCCTCGGCGCGCTGTGCCGGAGCGTTGTCACGCCGCGCAAAATGTGTCGCCGCCTTTGTCAATCTTGTGCCGCGCCGCAAAAAAAGCGTGGGCATCCTCCTAAAAAGCGTGGATATCCTCACAAAAAGTGAGGCCATCCTCGTAAAAAGCGCGGCGATCCTCGTAAAAAGCGTGGGCATCCTCCTAAAAAGCGTGGCCATCCTCACAAAAAACACGGCCATCCTCGTAAAAAGCGCGGCCATCCTCACAAAAAGCAAAGGCACCCCCACGCTTTCCCCCGTAACTTTGTTAACTCTGGCAATTGACTCGCTTCCGCTCACCCTACGGGCTGCCCTTGGCAGTCTTTCTGCGCTTCGCTCCGATTCTGTCTTCCTGTCTAAAAGCCCTTGCCAATTGGTTCGCTGCACATGCGCTTCGGGCAAACTTTGTTTATCGTTCTCTGCCTCTCAAACCACTTCCTA
>Ga0247836_1005011_pt1 | contig 15914 bp, 13 predicted proteins | sample LaCruzMarch2015__4_FD_187116 | JGI IMG/M metagenome (GOLD analysis project Ga0247836, IMG submission 187116) | Freshwater microbial communities from meromictic Lake La Cruz, Castile-La Mancha, Spain - LaCruzMarch2015_14m | ecosystem: Environmental > Aquatic > Freshwater > Lake | place: Spain...
GGCGCTCCTGGTTGCCGAACCAGTCATCCCGGAGGTTGAAGTTATCCGCCGCATAGGTGGCAGTCAACAGTTCAAAGGCGGTCAGCGAGACGCCGCCCGTATTCACCTTTTCGAAGACTTGGCACACAGCCTCCTTGGATGTCGTCTGATGCAGCACGATCAGCGGGACCTGATACTGCTTAAAGGCGTTGAGTATCCGTTTGCCGAACTCATTGTAGAACTTCTGCCTCTCCTTATCGAAGTCCCAAAACTCGGAGTAGGCCATTCGCCAGTCGTCGTCTTCGAAGACGTTCCGAATAGGGAAAAGCTCGGCCTCGTACTCTCGCTGGGGGGTCGAGTAGTCGGCGATCAGCTCACCGCGAAAATTGAGCAGTTGGCGGCTTTCCGGCAGGCCGACAATAGCTTCCTCCAAGTCCTCCGGGTTCTGAATCGCCTTACGCATGTCGATGTAATACCAGCGCTTGATCTGCTGCTTTTTCGCGTTGACGGTCTCCACGACCTGATCCAGCATCAGGGCCTGGTAGAGGGATGTCAGCCGCTGTTGGCCATCCAGCACCAAGCGCTCTGGCTCCGGCCGGCCCTGGGGAGGAAAGGTTACGCCCTGTACGGGTCTGGGCTGGAAGCGCACGTCACCACCGGTCTTGAGCATCATCACCGCCCCGATTGGGAAGGACCGAGCGACGCTCGCCAGCACCGAGCGGATATGGTCGTCATCCCAGACCCAGCCCCGCTGGAAGTCCGGGAGCTGGGTCTTGCCGTCTCCCAACTGCTTGAGCATATCTGAAAGAAATTCCTTGGTGGTATCGAAGGTGGTCAGGGTGCTCAAGCGTCGTTCTCCTTCCAAAGCTCCAATTGGGTCGATCTATCCACCCGGTCCGCATAGGCAAGCCGGCGCAGGTTCTCCAGGATTTCACAGTCACTGACCGAGGGGTAGTACCGGCATCTGCCGGGTCGAAACCGGCGAAGGCGCGGGATGACGGCAGTACCTCCAGCGGGAAATAAGTGACGTACCACGGTAGCGAAAAAACCGTGCAGCGACTCCGGTGTGCATACTTGCCGCTCTCGACCTCGCCCCGGACCAAGCCAGCCATCTCGGGGATGAGGGCTATGCTGAGCTTCTCGACGGTTGCCATGGGTCGGTACCCCCTGGTCCGATGGTAGTAGCTATTGCTACTGTTTTCCATTGAGCCGTCCCGGCGCGGTCGGCCGCGTCCACCTTGTCCGGGTGGCACTTCTGGCTGGCCTGTTGATAGAGGCGCTTCAGTTCCTTGAGGTCGTCGGGCGGGAGTTGCGGGGGCGCCGGGGTCTCGCGGGCAGACTCGTTGGCGTCGCGGTAGTCCTCGTAGTCCTCGTAGTCGGCGCGGGCGCTGTCGGCTTCCGCTTCGGTCTCCTGCTCGACCGCGGCCTGGCGGCGGAGCTTGTCCGCACGGAGTGCCAGGTAGCGCGTGATCAGGTCGCCGATCTCGTGACTGGTACGCAGGGAAAAGGCATGAATCAGCCGCTCTATCTCGGCCTTGTCGTCGGACAGGGCGGTGACCTGATACTCCAGACCGCGCAAGGTCAGACGCAGGTCGGCGATTTCCTGGTCGGTGGCGATGGTGAGGGGCGTGGCGCGCTGGAGGTAGTCGGCGATCCAGGCCACCGCGGTGGCGGTGTCGCGGCCTTGAAGGGCGGTGAACAGCGGTTCGAGTCGGGCCGCGGCACGCGCGGGGCGGAGCTTGTCGAGTTGGGGGTCAAGGCTCTCCCACTCTTCAAGCAACACGAGGTTGCGGACGATCTCCAGCCGACGGCGGATCTGGGCCTGGTCGATGGCCGGCGTGCTTTGGCCGGCGTGCTTTGGCCGTGTTTGGCCAGGAGGGCGTCGAAGGCATTGAGATAGTCGTCGGCGATGCCGGCATCACCGTCGTCACTGGCGGTAATGACGGTGATGTTCTCGTCATTGTCCTGTGCCCGCTTGGTCCAGTTGTAGGAGCCGATGATGACGGTCGCGCGGTCGATGATGCAGAACTTGTGATGCATGATCGGGTCGCGGTCGCCACCCGCGGGGATCAGAAAGACCTCGCCGCCGCAGTCCTGCAAACGCTGGAAGTTGAGCTTTCCCGGCCCGACGTTGATCCGGTCGCCGAGGACCGCGAGACGCACCCGCAGGCCCCGCCCGGCCTGTCGGCACAGCACGTCGAACAGGTCGCGATCGGTGAACCAGGCGACCGCGACGACGATTTCCTGCGTCGCCGCGTTCAGTCGCCGGGCGATCTCTTGGGGGATGTTCTCGAAATGGGCGGTCGTTTCCATGGGCTGTCCGTTGACTGCGTGCCGTGCCGGGCGGTCGTCCCGCGGGGCGGCCCTGGGTTGTCGCGATCCGACCGTAGCGCGGGGGCTGGGGTCAGCGGTCCGGTTCGATCTGGCGGCGAGTGTCCGGTCCGAGTCCAGACCGGGGTGCCCGCTTGCCAAGCCGGTGGCTTCAGGTCCGGGGTTCAGGCCGGTACGGCTCGGCCGACCCCGGATCGCCGGTCCGACGAAGCGCTGAGCGGACGCTAACGGCTATAATCCGAGTAACGCACGCATTGCGCAAACTTCTTGGGTCCGCCAGGGTCCGACGCGCACGTCCTGGTCAATGTCCTTCAAGGGCCGGTCGGCGCAACCCAGGCGTGCTGGATACGTCGTAATGCACCGGCGAGGCCGCCGTGCTGGCCGGCAAGATCGTCCGACTATCGAGTGGGGCCACCGTGGACCAACCAGAGTACCGATTCAAGATCGACGCCTACACGCCGGAGACCTTTCCGATGGCGCGTCTGGCTGCCTACATGGGGGACCTCGCCGTCTTGCTGGGCGAGCAGGAGCACGTTCACTTCGTCCGCCTGGAGCCCGGCAGCACCGTGCTGGTTCAGCGGATCGACCGGGAGTCGGCCCCCAGGGTCCGCGACCGCATCCGTGCCCTCAGGCCCAGCGAAGGTCAGGGTGCAGACGACGCACTGAGCGCGTTCAAGACGATCAATCGCCGCCTGGCGGAGGACAACGCGACCGGTCAGCTTTGCGGGGACGACGGCGCGCAGATCATTCGGTTCCCCGGCCGCGAGCAGCCCCAGCCTCTGACCTTCGGCGCCTTTCGTCAACCCGGTAACCTCGACGGTGTTCTGATCAGGCTCGGCGGCATGGGTGAGACCGTCCCCGTCCACCTGGAAGACGCGTGCGCCATCCATCATTGCTTCGCCACTCGCGAAATCGCCCGTCGGCTGGCGCCCCACCTCTATGAAGCGCCGCTGCGGGTGCATGGGACCGGACGTTGGGAGCGCGACGCGGAAGGCGCATGGCAGCTCAAGCGGTTTGACATCGCCGACTTTGAGACCCTTGACGACAGCCCGCTCGGTGTTGTCCTAGACCGACTGCGGCGGGTGCCGGGGAGCGATTGGCGAGCGGTCGACGATCCTTACGCCGAGTTACAACAGCTTCGTCACGGGCCGGGCGAGGTTCACTGATGGTGGTACTGGACGCCACCACGCTGTTTTATCTGCTGGACCCAGATGCCAAGGCGCCGACTGATCCCCAAACCGGGCTCCCGGTGCCCCACGTCAGGGAGCGAGTCAAATACCTTGTCAGTACGCTGGAAAAGAACCGGGACAAGGTCGTAATCCCCCGTCAGGCGGTCCTGCGTGAGTTCGACTCCCACGCCCTTCCCCCAATGACTTACGATTGAACTTGTTCAAGAGAAACTGATCCTTGCCCGTCAGTTGGTGATTGGTCCCACGAGAAATCCCGGTCAGTCTCCTGAGAACCTAAGCTCCCGACTTCTTGATCGGTCAGCGGCTCGCACTCGTACTCCTGCAAGCGCTTGCGCCATCCCGCAAGAAAGTCGAGATACCCAGTCGGCTTGGGCAGTGCGTTGGTGAGGCGATTGAACTCCTGCTCGGATAGGATCACCGCCACCCGCTTGCCGCGACGGGTGATATGCACGGGTTCTCCGGCCTCGGCCCGCTGCACCAGGTTTGGCAGCCGCGCTTTCGCGTTGACAATCGATGTATCGGACATTTGATATCTACCCGGTTGTACTGCGTCCGACTGGGCAGGGTAATGAGTGCGCGCCCCAGCCGGTTCCGTGACCATGGAGCATATTGAGATTCCTGCGTCACCCCAAGCTCCGACCCTGCTATTTGACGGATTCGATGAGTTCAATGTCTCGCTTGAGCATGCTATTCACCAGATCCCCGAGCGGAAGGCCCTTGGCCTGAGCACGCGCCTGGAGATAAGCGCCAATATCAGCTTGGAGCGCCACCGGGACGGCGGTCCGCTCGGCGAAACGGTTCGGCTGGGCCTTGCCGTAATCGAACGCGTATTCCGGCAACAGGTCTTCATCTTGCGTGTTGGTCATAATCTTTTTTCTCTCTGGGGGTTGCAGGCCGGGCACTGATGATGCTAATCCGTTCCTCGCTGGGCTCGCAGAACACCACAAGGACCAACCTTCGATCGCGCAGTTTCCAATAATGATTTCGCGCCGCTCGCCCAGCGATTGCCATTCGTCGGAAAAGATCCTGGCGAGCGGGTCTTGGAACACGGCCATGGCGTCCTCGAAGCTGACGCCATGCTTCTTGATGTTGGAGCGGGCCTTGGCCCTATCCCACTCGAAGAACGGGATCATTGCTGGCCTCCGTTTCTCGGTTTACTGTTCCCAGCGTGGTTGCGCCTGGAAGATGTTGGGGTTCCTGCGTCACCCCAACGGTCATGATCGCCGCGCTCACCCCCTCCCATGAAAGTCGGGCTATGCTTAGGGGGCCGAGCCAAGGCCGCGAAGTTATAGGCATCTACGGGGTGGTGCTTGACTGAGTGCCGGAGGCCCGGCCAACGCCGTACCCTTATCGTGTCTGCGCGAGACTGCGAGGGTTGGTTTCATCTCCGGCCCCGCCCGACTTTCATGGCAACCTACGGCCCTCTATTCACGTTCTTCCGCTCAAACCGGGGATGCCGTCATTGCACCGGGAGTCTCCGGAGCGCAGCATTTGACCCTGGTTCCTTATGCCCCTATGTCCCTTCCCCTATTTCCCGCAGCGCTGGAGCGTCGGGACTTGCTCCCACGTTAGAGCGCGGAAGCCAGATGAAACGAACCTATCGCCGCAGATACTCGTGGAGCCGTTCTTGGGCAAAGACATTGCCCTGCTCGGCGGCCTTGCGGTACCAGTGCACGGCTAGACTGTCGTCGTGGGCGACTCCGCGACCGTTTGCGTACATCCAACCGAGGTCGCTTTGCGCAGCGGCTTGCCCCTGCTCGGCGGCCTTGCGATACCACTGCACCGCTAGGCTGTCGTCCGGGGCGATGCCGCGGCCATCTCGATAACTGCGACCAAGATTTGTTTGTCCCCACGCATTGCCCTGCTCGGCGGCCTTGCGGTACCAGTGCACCGCTTGGATATCATCCTGGCCGGCGCCGAGGCCGTTCCGGAGCGCCCAACCGAGATTCTTTTGCCCTGGGGCATTGCCCTGCTCGGCCTTGCGGTACCAATGCACGGCTTGACTGTGATCCTGGGTAACGCCGCGGCCGTATTCGTACATGCAACCGAGATTGAACTGCGCACCGGCTTGCCCCTGCTCGGCGGCCTTGCGATACCAGTGCACGGCTTGCTCTTCGTCCTGGGCGACGCCGAGGCCGTCGCGGTACATGCAACCGAGATAGAAATGCGCAGCAGCAGAGCCCCGCTCGGCCAATGGACGCCAAGCCGCAAGCGCGCGGTCATAGTCGCCGACCCGGTAGGCTTCCCAACCATCCGCGAATGTCAGCGGCGGGGGCGGCAATTCGTCCATCAACTCGATGATGTCTTCCCGCTGCAAGAGTCGCCACATCGGAAGGGGGTTCTTCGCCAGAGCTTCAAAATCCCATTGGGATTCAAAACGTGCCAGGAAGGCAGCACTCCAGGGCAACGCTTGATTTAAGGAGATCTGTCCCCAACCCCACCGATCCACATAGCGCTCGATGAGGTCCTGTGTCCATGGTAGGGTACTGTGCCATGAGAATCCCCACCAATTCCACCGATCCGCATAGCGCGCGATGATGTCCTGTGTCCATGGTAGGGTACTGTTCCATGAGAGCCTCGGCCAGTCCCACCAATCCGTATAATGCTCGATGAGGTCCTTCGCCCATGGTAGGGCTTCGTTCGACGAGAGCGCCTCCCAATCCCACCGATCGACATAGAGCTCAATGAGGTCGAGGTTCCAGGGCAGGCCGGGGTTACACGAGAGTCCCCACCAATCCCATCGATCCGCATAGCGCTCGATAAGGTCCTGTGTCCATGGTAGGGCATTGTTTTCCGAGAGTCCCTCCCAATTCCACCGATCCGCATAGCGCGCCATGAGGTCCTGTGTCCATGGTAGGGTACTGTTCCATGAGAGCCTCGGCCAGTCCCACCAATCCGTATAATGCTCGATGAGGTCCTGTGTCCATGGTAGGGCATTGTTTTCCGAGAGTCCCTCCCAATCCCACCGATCGACATAGAGCTCGATGAGGTCGAGGTTCCAGGGCAGGCCGGGGTTACACGAGAGTCCCCACCAATCCCATCGATCCGCATAGCGCTCGATGAGGTCCTGTGTCCATGGTAGGGCATTGTTTTCCGAGAGTCCATCCCAATCCCACCGATCCACATAGAGCTCGATGAGGTCGAGGTTCCAGGGCAGCACCAGACTGCGGGAGAGTGCCGCCCAGTTCCAATTGCCCTCAAAGCGGTCAATCAACTCCGCACTCCAAGGCAAGGCGGAGTTATGGGAGAGCTTTCCCCAGTTCCACTTATCTTCGTAGCAGTCGCTGAGTTCTAGGCTCCAGTGCAAGGCTGAATTAGCGGAGAGTGCCGCCCAATCCCACTTATCTGCATAGCGCTCAAGCAGGTCGGCATCAATCGGGTAGTGCGCAGACAAGCCCTTGACCAGAAACTCGGGGTGCCGTCCGAGGACCGCTTTGAAACACGCACGTTCGTTGTCGTCTTGCAGTCCAGCCGTGATGGCGCGCGCCCGACCCATGACCCGGACGAGTGTTTGGCTCTTGCCAAGCGCAAGGCTCCGGCCGGTATCGGCAGCGGTATCATCCATCGGTGTCGGTCCCGCGTCCGGCGGTAGCTGGCTGCTCGGTCTGGGCAAGCTCCGTTTCCAATTGTTCGATGGCCTGTTCCAGCGCAATCCGCTGTTCGGCGAAGTAGGCGTCCCAGTCGGTCAGGTCCTTGAGTGTGCGGTAGGTGTCCGCGCGGAGCAGTTGGTGTACCTGGGCGGCAAGCTGGTCCAGGTCGCGGCGCAGCACCGTGATGGCGTGGCCCAGGGATTCGGCTTCGGTCAGGGTCAGGGAGCGGTCGACGAACAGGTGGCCCTCGCGTACCGCGGCATGGATGGCGCGCACGCCGCCCAGATCGTTGTTGCGGTAGGCGGCCTGAAGTTGGACGAAGAGCCGGTTGGCGTGGTCGCGGTCGGCCGCGTCGACTTTGTCCGGGTGGCACTTCTGACTGGCCTGTTGGTAGAGGCGTTTGAGTTCCTTGAGGTCCTCGGGCGGGAGTTGCGGGGGCGCCGGGGTCTCGCGGGCGGTCGCGTTGGCATCGCGGTAGTCCTCGTAGTCGGCGCGGGCGCTGTCGGCCTCCGCTGCGGCCTCCTGCTCGACCGCGGCCTGGCGGCGGAGCTTGTCCGCACGCAGTTCCAGGTAGCGCGTGATCAGGTCGCCGATCTCGTGGCTGGTGCGCAGGGAAAAGGCATGAATCAGCCGCTCGATCTCGGCCTTGTCGTCGGACAGGGCGGTGACCTGATACTCCAAGCCGCGCAGGGTCAGGCGCAGGTCGGCGATTTCCTGGTCGGTGGCGATGGTGAGGGCCGTCGCACGCTGGAGGTAATCGGCGATCCAGGCCACCGCCGTGGCGGTGTCGCGGCCTTGCAGGGCGGTGAACAGCGGTTCGAGCCGGGCCGCGGCACTCGCGGGGCGGAGCTTGTCGAGTTGGGGGCCAAGGCTCTCCCACTCTTCGAGCAACACGAGGTTGCGGACGATCTCCAGGCGACGGCGAAGCTGGGCCTGGTCGATGGCCGGGGTACTTTGGCCGTGTTTGGCCAGGAGGGCGTCGAAGGCGTTGAGGTAGTCGACGGCGATGCCGGCATCACCGTCGTCACTGGCGGTAAGGACGGTGATGTTCTCGTCATTGTCCTGTGCCCGCTTGGTCCAGTTGTAGGAGCCGATAATGACGGTCGCGCGGTCGATGATGCAGAACTTGTGATGCATGATCGGGTCGCGGTCGCCACCCGCGGGGATCAGAAAGACCTCGCCGCCGCAGTCCTGTAAACGCTGGAAGTTGAGCTTTCCCGGCCCGACGTTGATCCGGTCACCGAGGACCGCGAGGCGCACCCGCAGGCCCCGCCCGGCCTGTCGGCACAGTACGTCGAACAGGTCGCGATCGGTGAACCAGGCGACCGCGACGACGATTTCCTGCGTCGCCGCGTTCAACCGCCGGGCGATCTCTTGGGGGATGTTCTCGAAATGGGCGGTCGTTTCCATTTGGTGTCCGTTGACTGCCTGACGCGGGGGGCGCTGGATGGTCGTTGCCTGGCCGCGCCGATGGGGCATCCTACCGAACCCCAAGGGCCAAGCCAAATGTCGGGTCCGGGCATTAGTCCAGGCCGGACCGGCCCGAAGATGCCGCCAGGACACGCAGACAGTACAAACTCGCGATCAGCGAAATAGGGCCAGCAAACTCAAGAACTCAAGGCCAGGCTGATGTATAGTAAACGGAATTCCAGGCGACGCCGCCGTAAGATAAAGTGTCTCCTCAAGTGGAGGCAGCAAAGTCATCCGGGGCAGCGTCCGAGAGACGCAGAGCGAAACCGGCCCCAAAGTGGGCAACCGACCCTGTGCCTTCCACGTTGGGTTCTCCTGTTTACAGTCACACATCCCCTGCCTCGTCTATCGGCGTGAGTGGTGACGAATGTGCCGTGGACCGCGTCATCGACACCAATGCGGCCCAAGCTTTGGCATACTTTGATCAACTGAACGAGGTGCATCATGACGGTCACCAATGAAGCTATGCGCCACCTTTACAAGAAGATCAAAACGGTTGGCTATCCGCAGCGCTACGTCAATACGCTGCTGCCCGAATGGTGGGATGACGCGATAGCAGAAACCCCCAGCGGCTTACAGCAAGCCAGCCTGATACTCGGGCGCTTGTTCAGTGTCCAGCCGGAAACGCTATGGACGAAAGACGCTATTCCGGAGTTGGTCGTGCCCGATGGCTGTAAGTTCAAACAACGCGTTGATACAAAGACGCATGAATTAGATGTTGCCTGTGCTCTGGCCCGCTCCGCTGCTCGCTTGGTGTTGAGTGCATTCAAGCCGGAGCTTAAGCCGGGATTTTGTCCTGACGCGGGAGAGTTGCGGCAGTCTCTATTATCTTCTGGTGGTCCATGGGTCGACTTCCAAAACCTCCTGAATTACTGCCTGGAATCGGGGATACCCGTGATCTTCCTGAAGCATCTTCCGAGTAAAACCAAGAAAATGGCAGGGGTTTCATTCGCATACGATGGGCGTCCGGTTATTGTATTAACGCAAGCCAAGCCTCATGGTTACCTGCTTTTCGATCTGGCCCACGAGTTGGGTCATATCACACTCGGGCATACCAGGAATGGCGCCTGGGTTATTGATGAGAAAATTGATTTCGATTCGGACGACGAAGAAGAGAGAGACGCCAACCGCTTTGCCCTGGAGTTGTTGACCGGAAACCCCGATTGCAAAATTGTGCCGGTAGGTAGGCATTTGTACCAGCAGCAACTCGTTAATGCTGCAATGCGTTTTGGGGAAGCGAAGAAAATTGACCCGCTGCATATTGTCTTGAATTACGGATACACCTCTAAGCAATGGGGTGTAGCCTGTCAAGCGGTCAAAGCGATTGCCAATAATGAGCCGTCCGACCAGCACCTATTGGTCCGATCGCTGTTGGCCGCCTTGGATTTGGAAGCCATGTCGGAGGACGATATTGCAGTCCTTAAGCGCCTGATGGGAGAGGATGGCGCTTGATTCTTCTTGCGGATAACGACATCATACTTAAGCTGGCCCAGTGTGACCTGGTGGGTGGTTTTTCAGAGCTATTGGGCGAACCTGCCGAACAAGTTTACATAACCCCGACAGCCACGTATCAACTGCTGCCAAAAAAGATGGCTAAGGCGATAGATAAATGCGGCGATGAAGCAACGGTAAGGCGAGTCCGCGACTTCTTGGAATCCGCAAACGAAATCCCCCAAATCAAGGACGCGAGTTTGCTGACAGTCTTGCATAGGATCGACAAAATCGACTCTGGTGAAGCACTGTTGTTTGCCGCTGCTGTCGAGTTGCCGAATCCGATCTTGGCAACTGGCGACCGGAACGCGCTTCGGGCTCTGCTGGCTCAAGAGACGTTGCTCGCGAGCGTGGTCGAAGCTTTGCGTGACAACGTCGTTACGTTTGAAAGTGTCCTGCTGCTGGCGTTACATAGGAACGGGTTTGCCAGCGTTAAACAGAAATTGCTAAATTCACCAAAGCCGGACGGTATGCTGCGTTTGGTTCTTAAGTCAGATATGCGCGAGTCCAACCTCAGCGAGTGTCTGCGGTCTTATCTCCGAGAGGTAGCTCCACTGTTGCGATTCCGCGAAGTGATCTTTGGCGAACCAGTTGGGGCCGTCAGACGGTCCTGAGTGGATGCGACTCCCACGCCCTGCCGCCATCACCCTGAGATCCCGACCCCATGAGCACGCCCCCCACCGACCCCATCCGTCTCACCCAACTGTCCCACGGGGGCGGCTGCGGGTGCAAGATCGCGCCCAAGGTCTTGCAGGAGGCCCTGGCCGGGTTGTCCATGGGCTTCCCCCACCCGGATCTCCTGGTCGGTAACGCCACGGCGGACGATGCCGCGGTGTTTCGGCTCCGCGACGATCTGGCACTGGTGGCGACCACGGACTTCTTCATGCCCATCGTGGATGATGCCTACGACTTCGGCCGTATCGCCGCCGCCAACGCCATTTCCGATATCTATGCCATGGGGGCTACACCCGTGCTGGCGCTGGCCATCGTCGGGATGCCGATCAACACCCTGCCGATGGCCGAGGTGCGGCGGATCATGGCCGGGGGCGCGGCGATCTGTCATGAGGCCGGGATCCCCCTGGCCGGCGGCCACTCCATCGACGCGCCCGAGCCGATCTACGGCCTGGCGGTCATGGGGACCATTCATCCGGATCGGATCAAGCGCAACGCCGACGCCCGCCCCGGCGATGTGCTGATCCTGGGCAAACCGTTAGGGGTCGGCATCCTGAGCGCCGCACTGAAGAAAGGCTTGCTGGATGAGGCCGGCTACCAGGCCCTGCTCGAGACCGCCACCCGGCTCAACCGACCCGGCATCGCCTTTGCCGAATGGCCCGGTGTCCATGCGCTGACCGACGTGACCGGCTTCGGCCTGCTCGGGCACCTGCTCGAGGTCTGCCGCGCCTCGGGGGTGGCCGCCCGCGTGGACGTCGCCGCCGTACCGGTGCTCCCCGCCGCCCTGGACCTAGCACGCGCCGGGCATGGTCCCGGCGCCATCGAGCGCAACTGGGCGAGCTATGGGGCTGAGGTGGTCATGGACCCGGCGCTGCCTGTCTGGGTCCAACGCCTGCTCTGCGACGCCCAGACCAGCGGCGGCCTGCTGGTGGCCTGCGCCCCGGACACGGCCGGAGCGGTGCTGGAGCGCTTCCGGGCGGACGGATTCGCTCAAGCCGCGGTGATCGGCGAGTTGTTCACGGGACCGGCCGCGGTGTCTTGTCGTTAGGGACGCGGCAGCCGCTGGCCAATCGGCCCACTTTCGATCTCTGTCGGTCATCGCTTCGGGCGCCCCGCGATCCGGAGTAGGGGCGGGTTTGGAACCCGCCCCTAGCAGCCTGTCGGACTTTAGGCGATTTCCGAATAAGACGCTATCAAGAAGCAAGCACCTCCGTAGGAGCCCGCTTGCGGGCGACGTGACCTGCCGGAATCGCGTCATTGTGCCCCCACCCGTCGCCCGCAAGCGGGCTCCTACGGGTTGGATTTTTCGCCTAAATTACATTAAGTTAGAGGCTCATGGGGCCAACTGTGTGGTTGGCAACGCTTGGCCAGCACAGGTGGTTGATTCATCTTGGGGGCCTTCCTGGCACATGAGGGTGCCACACAATTCGCCCCATGAGCGGAAATCCTTTGTGTCCTTTGTGTCTTTGTGGTGCAACTGCTCTTTCTAGGATAACAGCCATCAGGAGACGTCCAATTCCGTCGTCCGCAGATGTCGGCTTCCATGCCAGAACTCCACCACGGACAGCAACCGCTCGCGGGCAAAGGGTTTGGTGATGAAATCGTCCATACCCGCCGCGCGGCAGCGGTCTTCTTCTTCCGTGAGCGCATGGGCCGTCATGGCAATGATCGGCAACCCCCGCACCGACCCGGTCAGGGACCGGATCCGGCGCGTGGCCTCGATCCCGTCCATCACCGGCATGGAGACGTCCATCAGCACGCTCCCGAGCGGCTCGCGGCACACCGCCTCCAGAGCCTCGACCCCGTTGTCGGCGGTGCGTACCGCATAGCCGGCCTTGGTCAAGGCCGCCGCGGCGACCATCCGGTTGGTTTTCACGTCATCCACCAACAGGATGGGCAAGTCCCGACGGGCCGTCCCGGCCGGTAACCGACAGGCGGGCGCGTGCGTCGCCGCGACGGGCACGACCGCCTGCCGCGCAACCGGAAGCGCCAGCTCGAAGGAAAACCGGCTGCCTTGCCCAGGCGCGCTGTCGATCACGATCTGCCCGCCCAGCAGGTTGACGATGCGCTGGGAAATGGCGAGCCCCAGTCCGGTGCCGCCCGAATGCTTCGCAGCCCCATCGTGGATCTGGCTGAACTCATCGAACAGCCGCGCCTGGCGGTCTTTGGGGATGCCTGTTCCCGTATCCTGCACCTCGAAGCGCAACCGTTCGCAGGACTCGCCGGGGCACAGAGTCTGCACCCCAAGACTCACCTGCCCGGAGTCAGTAAACTTCACCGCGTTACCGAGCAGATTGATCAACACCTGGCGCAGCCGCAAGGGATCGACCTGCACGACGGCGGGGAGATCGGCGGCCAAGGCGATGCGCAGATCCAATCCCTTGGCCCGCGCGAGCGGACGCACGGTGGCGGCCGCCCGTTCGACCAGCTCCGCCAACGCCGTCGGCTCCGCAAACAGCGTCATCTCGCCCGCCTCGATCTTTGACAGATCCAGAACATTGTTGATCAACTCCAGCAGGGCATGTCCAGCCTCGTTCGCCATGACGAGGTGCTCGCGTTGCTCCGTTGACAGCACCCAGTCGCGCGTCATGTCCAGCGTGCCGAGCACGGCATTCAGCGGCGTGCGCAGTTCGTGACTCATGTGGGCGAGAAAGCGGGACTTGGCCGCATTGGCCGCATCAGCCGCCGCGGACGCCGCCTGTGCCTCGGCCGCCGCGCGCTCGGCACCGGCGCGGGCCTCCTCCAAGGCGTCATAACTGCGCTGCAGCCGCTCGGCCATCTGATTGAAGGCGCGCGCCGTGTCGGCCAGCTCGTCGCGCCCTTCGACCGGGATGCGGTGACTCAGCCCCCCGTCCGCGACCCCCGTGGCAGCGAGTTCCTGCGCCGCACGCTTGAGCATGCACAGCGAGCGTGTGAGGTAACTGCCGAGCAGCAGTGAAAACAGGGCGACCAGCGCGATCTCCAGCAGCGCGACGCCGAGCAGGCGCCGCCGCGCCTGATCGACGAGCTGCACCTGCGCGGCGGTGGACAAGCCGATTTCAATCAGACCGAACCCGGTCCCGGCCTCGCGGATCTCCGCGCGCGCGTGCAGCACACCGCCGGCCACCGCGACCCCCTGGCGGCCGTCGGCCGCGGCGTCGGCCACCGCCGCCTCACCACGGCTGACCAGCCGTCGGCCGTGACCGTTGACCCGCAGATAGGCCACGTCCGGGTTGCGCATCACCGCTTCGGCAAAAGTCTCGAGTGAGGCCAGGTCGTCAGAGAGCACCGCGTCCTTGGCCAGGATGGCGAACAAGTCGACCGTCGAACGCGCCCGCTCCGCGATGGCGTCGGCCTTGGTGGACGCCAGATAATCGAGACTCAGCCACACCAGCACGGCCAGGAGCACGATCTCGATCAAGGCGATGCCGAGCACGGTCTTGAACCGCAGCGACAGCCGCCCGTGCGGGGACCAAGGCGTCATGGCGGCGCGCCGGACGAGGGTAAAGCAAGGATTTCGATGCCGAGCGCGCGCACATCATCCCAGTCGCCGTCAGCGGCGGGATCGATGCCCTGAAACTCGATGGCCGCAAGCAGCGCCTGACCCGCCGGCGCGTCCGCCAGCGCCGTCATCGCCTCGCGAATCCGATCGACCAGCCGCGGGTCGACCCGCGGATGGGCAGCAATGGCATGTGGTGTGAACGCCTGGGTCCGCCACAGCACCCGGAGCTGCTCGCGGGTCTCGGGCGCCGTATTCTCAAAGGTCCGCTCGATGCCGCCGCCGGCCGGATAGAGCCCCTTGGCGACCGCCAGATAAACCGACTCGTGAGATCGGACATAGTGCGGCCGGACGGTGATACCGGCCTGACGGAGCGCCGCCTGGGGAAGAATGGACGCCGCAAAGGCCGCGGGCGCGGGAAAGGCGACGGGCTGGCCGGCGAGTGCCGCGATGTCGGTGATCGGCGCGTCCTTGCGGACCACCAGAATGCCGCGGATACCAGGGCCGCGCTCCCGAGCGAAGGCCTGATAGCCGGGTGCCGCATGATAGACCGTGTAGTGATAGGGGTTCATATAGGCCAGATCATACTGTCCCTCTGCCAAGCGCGCCTCGAAGGCCGGGATATCCGGCGCCGTGCGGAATTCAATGCGTACACCCGCCGCTTGGCCGACCGCGTTCAGGAGCGGCACCCAACGCTGCACCAGCAGACTGGTCGCCTGCTGGGGGACGACCCCGAAGGTCAACACCGGCACCGCATCGACGGCCGGGGCGATCGGCTGATCCGCGGTCGCATTGGCGGCGACCAGCAGGCAGCCGAGACAGGCGAGGATTCGCAGGAATTTCGAATACATGGCGTTCGCTCTGAGTAAGTATGGGCACTTCTGCGCGCTAGAATAGGCAAAGATTGCGCCATCACTGATCAAACTTGCAGGTCAACGCGTTAGCTGCCTTCGGCGCTTGCGCCGACCCGTGCATCCCGAGAATGCCGCCGATTCTGCAAAGCGATCCTAAACCGCGCCACCTCCAGCAATCGTCGCGTCTGCCGGGGCCGATCCCATCCAAAAACATCGCATACCGCGCTGGGCGCGGTTTAGTGCAGATAGACCATCACCCGACTGGAGCGCCCTCGCCCATCCACCACGGCAATGGCCGTGAAACCGGGACCAGCGGGCCGCCACCAGAGGAGACGGGCGAAGGGCTCCCGACCGATCGGTCGACCGTCGGCGAACCAGGTGAAGGGCGGCTGTCCGCCGCGGACCTTGAGCGCCAACCCGCCGCCCTCCCCCGCGCCCGTGTCGGAGCCGATCTCCAGTCGCGCCCCGTCCGGCGGAAAGGCGATCTCCGGACCCGTCGCGACAGCCCCCACGCCCGCTCCCCGCACCCGCGCCTGACGCAGCGTCGGGGGCAGCGCCTGGGTCGCCGCGAGCAAGACGCCGGCCGGCGCCGGCGGCAGCGGCACCCGCGGACCCAGTCGCGCAAAACAGTCGAGCAGGATCGGCACCGCCGCGTCCACCCCCTTGAGCCCCGGAACCGGCGCACCGTCCGGACGGCCGACCCAGACCCCCACCACATGACGCCCGTCGTAACCGAGCGCCCAGGCGTCGCGGTAACCGTAGGAGGTTCCGGTCTTGAACGCGACCCCCGCCGGGGCCGTACCGACGGGACCGGAAACCTCCTGCAGGATGGACGTCAGATACCAGGCGGCACGCGGGT
>Ga0247836_1005013_pt1 | contig 15908 bp, 14 predicted proteins | sample LaCruzMarch2015__4_FD_187116 | JGI IMG/M metagenome (GOLD analysis project Ga0247836, IMG submission 187116) | Freshwater microbial communities from meromictic Lake La Cruz, Castile-La Mancha, Spain - LaCruzMarch2015_14m | ecosystem: Environmental > Aquatic > Freshwater > Lake | place: Spain...
GCAAGATGATGGGCGGCGTCGCCGTCGCTGCCGTGCTGCTGGCTGCGGGCATGGCCTCGGCCCAGGACTTTTCCGCCGCGCAGCTGAGTGAGGGCATCCGCACCATCAGCGCCGACGAATACCAGGGCCGCTATCCGGGCACCGAGGGCGAGCAGATGACCCTGGCCTGGCTGCAGGCCCAGTATGAGGCCATGGGGCTGGAGCCGGGTGGACCGGACGGCCAGTGGCTGCAGCCGGTCGAGCTGAAACGCTATACGCCGGTTGCGGGTGCGACGGCCGGCTGGACAGGCCCGGACGGCGTCGTCCACGCCCTGACGCCCGGAACCGACATCGTCCTGCGGGCCGCGACCAATGACGGCCGGGCCAGCATCCGCAACGCCGGCCTGGTCTTCGTCGGCCATGGCATCCATGCGCCCGAGCGTCAGTGGGACGACTATGGCTCCGCCGATGTGCGCGGCAAGATCGTGATTGTCGTGCCGGGCGAGCCGGAGGATGCGCGCTTCAACGGGGCCTATCAGACCGCCTATGCCTCGGCTGCGGCCAAGGCCGACGAGGCCTTCCGGCGCGGCGCGATCGGCGTCCTGACCCTGGTGCCCGGCGACGCCGCCTCGCCCATGTGGCAGGGCTCGGTGCGCGGCGGCAGCCGGACCCGCACCCTGACGCCGGGGGCCGCCGATCTGGAGGTTTCGGGCGGTATCAACCATGACATCGCCGCCGCCTGGGCCGCCGCAGCCGGGCTGGATATCGCCCGGCTGCCGAACGTCGGGGACGGCACGTTCAGGGCGGTCGAGCTGCGGGGTGTGACCCTGTCGGTCGAGGCGTCCGAGACCATCGACACCCTGGTCACCAACAATCTGCTGGCCCGGATTCCGGGGACCGAGCGTCCGAACGAAACCATCGTCTATTCGGCCCACTGGGACCATGTCGGCGGCGCGGCCCAGCATCCGGGCGTGGCGGGCGATAACATCTGGAACGGCGCCTGGGACAATGCCTCGGGCACCGTCGGCGTGGTCGAGATGGCGCGTCAGCTGAGCGCCGCCCCGCGGCCGAAACGCTCGATCGTCTTCGCCCATATGGCGGCCGAGGAGATGGGTCTGTTGGGAGCCTATGGCTATACAGCCAACCCGGTCTGGCCGCTGGAGACCACGGTCGCCGACATCAATATCGACATGCTGCCCCTGTCGGCCCCGACCCGCGACCTGCCGATCTTCGGCAAGGGCCAGAATGATCTGGAGGACCGGCTGCAGGTTCTGGCCGCCGCCGAGGGCCGGGTGGTCACCGATGACCGCGAGCCGGAGCAGAACTACTACTACCGGTCCGACCATTTCCCCTTCGCCCGCGCCGGGGTGCCGGCCATCATGCCCTGGCACGGGGTCGATCTGGACGAGGGCGGCACCGCCGTCGGCCTGCCCGCCTATCGGGCCAAATTCTCGGCCGACTATCACAAGGCCTCGGACGAATGGTCGGCCGAGCTGGACTTCTCTTCGGCGGTCGAGAACCTGACCCTGCTCTATCGGCTGGGCCTCGACCTCGCCAACAGCCGCGACTGGCCGGCCTGGAAGCCGACGTCGGAGTTCGCCGTGGTCCGGGCCCGCTCGGACGCGGCGCGCGAGTAGAGCGGCCGCCCGTGACGGTCCGTATCCGCCCCCTGACCGGCGACGGCTCGCCGCCGGTCGAGGGGGCCTATCCCCAGGCGGTCGAGGTGACCGCGCCGACCCGCTGGCTGTATCTGTCGGGCCAGATCCCGGTCGCCCCCGACGGCTCGCTGGCGGCGGATTTCACCGGCCAGTGCGAACAGGTCTGGTCCAACATCGAGACCCAGCTGGCCGCCGCCGGCATGACCCTGGACAATCTGGTCAAGGTCACGACCTTCCTCGCGGACCGGGACGATGCGCTGGAGAACCGCACGGTCCGCATCCGCCGTCTGGCCGGGCGCCAGCCGGCCCTGACTGTGATCGTCACCGGCCTGTTCAACGCGGCCTGGCGGGTCGAGATCGAGGCCGTGGCGGCGGCCTGACGGGGGCAGGGCCCAGCCGCTGTAAGGTGCGTGCCGAAAGGAGACGGTCCGGAGGTCTGCCTTGGGTGGCGGACAGTGATTTCAAGGCCGCTGACGGCAGGCCGGGCGCCGAGCAACACGCTGCAGGACTTCACTCGTCTCCTGAACGTTTCTACATGCGCGGTCTCGCCGCCCAGGAAGCCTTTCTGGTGCGCCAAGCATCATGCATCTGCAAAATGGCGCTAAATCCTGAATGGCGAAATCACTCGAGCCCGGGTGTTGTTACAGCTTGTAGACCCGCGAGATAACCCGGCAGAGACCAAGCAGCCGGCTTCCTTGATGCAAATCCCCGGCGAGACGCAATAGCACGTCAGGGAAGCCCAACACCGGGATTGCGGCCTCCAGTGCCGCCACCTCCTGGCGGGAAACGCCGTGCCGCACCACACCCATGCTCGCGTCAATCCAGTCACCCTTCCGCGCCGCGTTAACGACCGCGGCGTGAGGTCCATTGAATGGAAGCATTTTGTGATGCCAGTGAATGATATCGGCGACCAGTGTGGGGTCGAGATGCGACGCGTGTTGCGCCCGGACGCGTTCGGCCAGTGCCTCCGACGGCTCCAGATAGGCCAACTCCTGGTCGGTCCACATGCCCACGTCATGGAACACCAGCGCGAAGCCAATGTGTTCGCGCCCCCGCGGATCATCGCCGAGAAAATGCGACGCATAGCTCAGTACGCGGTAGATGTGGTTGCGGTACGCGGCGAAATCGGGGCCCACCGCCTCTGCAATCATCGGCAAATACCGTTCGACTGTCGGGTCGGAGACGATTGGTTGGATCATCAGGAATCCTCCGTTGAGGTCCGGGCAGGTGCGGTTCACGCGACTGCCCGGACTGGTCTTTGAGATCGGCGCGAACGAGCAAGCAAGGCTGGCGAAAGGGTGCTCCCCGCCATCATGGCGGTCAGGCCCATCAATACTTCGCGTCGCTCGTGCAGCTGTTCGCTCCGTGGCGACGAAACAGATACGCAAGTTCGGTCATGACAAAATCAAAGAGGAATAGCGGCTGCTCATAAGGATGTTTATGGATCCGAAATGTCCTTGATTCAGCTTCGTACCTTCGTAGAGGTCTACCGCCGTCGATCCCTGAGCGAGGCAGCGCGTGCGATCGGCATCACCCAGCCGGCAGCTTCCCAGCACATCGCCTCGCTTGAAGCGCAGCTTGGCCATCCGCTGTTCGACCGCCACTCTCGTGGCGTAAGGCCCACCGCAATCGCCGACGATCTGGCAGCGTCGATCGGCGGAAGCCTCGACGTGGCAGAAGCAGCGCTGGCTTCGGCCAGGGCACGCTCGTCGCGCATGTGCGGGACGGTGCATATTGCGGCGCCGTCAGATCTTCTGGGTGAGATGATTACGCCGCGGCTCGGTCCACTGCTGGATGCGGGACTTGATCTGCGGCTTCACACAGGAGGACGTGAAGCGCTCTACAGCATGTTGCTGGACGATAAGGTTCATCTGGGGATCACTGCGTCACAGCCCGACGACCCGCGGCTGGCCTTTGAAATTCTGGGTGAAGAACGTTTGCTCGCGGTCGCCTCGGTAGCGGTCGCCGAGCGTATCGCCGGGTTTTCGCTTGCCGAAGGCCTCGACCAGGTCTCACATCTTGCATACGACCTCGATCGGCCGCTCGTACGTACATGGCTTGATGCGAACGGGATTGAGCTTGCGCGGCTGCCCAGGATCACTGCGCCGGATCTCAGGGTGCTGCGCTCAGCGCTTTGCGCGGGCCTCGGCTGGTCAGTCTTGCCGGGCTACCTCACGCGCGCCGAACGTGAAGCGGGCATTCTTGTCGAGATACCGGCTCCAGTCCCGGTGCCGCCCAGTCCATTCCACCTTGTCTGGGCCCGGTCATCGCTGCGCCATCCGCGTGTGGCGCTGGCGCGCAGCCTCCTGGTGGAAGCATTTAGATCGGAAGCACCAATAGTCGTGCCGTGAAGACACCCGACTTCGCGCCAGCGCCACCTCCATAAGCCTGCGGACTCCCATTCTGACCGCGGGACCAGAGGGGTGCAGGTCAACGCTTCCGCACGAACACCGTGCCTGCTGAATAGCCGGCGCCAAAGCTGCAGATCAGGCCGGTGTCGCCGGCCGACATGTCCTGCTGGCGCAGGTGGAAGGCGATGATCGAGCCGGCCGAGGAGGTGTTGGCGTATTCGTCGAGGACGATGACGTTCTCGTCCGGCGTCGGCTCGCGACCCAGCACCTTGCGGCCGATGAACTGGTTCATGTTGATATTGGCCTGGTGCAGCCACATCCGCGTCAGGGTCGCGGGATCGATGCCGAGTTCGGTCGCGTGGTCGATGATCATATCCGAAACCATCGGCACCACGTCCTTGAAGACCTTGCGGCCCTGCTGGATGAACAGCTTGTCCGGCTTGCCGATCCCTTCCGGCGCGGCGTTGTTCAGGAAGCCGAAATTGTTGCGGATGTTGTTCGAATAGACGGTCTTCAGCCGCGTGCCGATGACGTCCCAGCCGCCGGGACCCGCCTGGTCCGAGGCCTCGACGATGACGGCGGTGGCGACGTCGCCGAAGATGAAATGGCTGTCGCGGTCCTTGAAGTTCAGATGTGCCGAGCAGACCTCGGGATTGACCATCAGCACGGCCTTGACCGAGCCCGAGGCGATGAAGTCGGCGGCGGTCTTGATGCCGAAGGTGGCCGAGGAGCAGGCCACATTCATGTCGAAGGCGAAGCCGCCGATGCCCAGCGCCTGCTGCACCTCGATCGACAGGGCCGGATAGGGGCGCGGCATGTTGGAGGCGGCGCACAGGACGGCACCGATCTCGCTGACCGGCTTGCCCCAGGCGGCGATGGCCTGACGCGCGGCGGCGACGGCCATCTCGGCCATGATCGACAGGTCCTCGTCGGCGCGCTCGGGGATGTTCGGGGCCATGCGGGCGGGGTCGAGGACGCCGGCCTTGTCGAGCACGAAGCGGCTCTTGATGCCCGAGGCCTTTTCAATGAACTCGACCGAGGAGGGGGTCAGGGCGGCGACATCACCCTCGGCGATTTCGGCGGCGTGGTCGGCGTTGAAACGCTCGGCGTATGCATTGTAGGCGGCAACCAGCTCGGCGTTGGAGATCGACTGTTCGGGGGTGAACAGGCCGGTGGCGGCGATGACGGAGTTGGTCATAAGAGGGGGCCCTAACGCTCGGCTCCCGGCCTCCGCCGGGATGACGACCGGCGCCTCGCTACTTGAGGGCCGGGTTCTGTTTTTCTGGAGGGACTAGATAGGCCTGAGTCCGGACGGCGTCGAGGCCGCTGCGTGACGGGCCAGCAGGCGGTGGGCGGCGTCGAGATGCAGGCGTTCGACCATGCGGTAGCCGACGCGGATCGCGCCCTTGCCCTCAGCGTCGGCCGAGGCGAAGGCGGCGACGACCTCACGGGCCCGGGCGACCTCTTCGGCCGAGGGGGAGAAGGCGGTGTTGGCGGCCTCGATCTGGGCTGGATGGATCAGGCTCTTGCCGTCGAAGCCGAAGGCGCGGCCCTGCAGGCATTCGGTCCGCAGGCGGTCGGCGTCGTCGGTGGCATTGACCACGCCGTCGATGGCCAGCAGGCCGTGGCCACGCGCGGCGGCGACGACGGCGGCCAGCCAGGGTTTGAGCGGCTCGCGGTCCGGGCCGAGGACCAGGTTCATCCGCTCACCGAAATCATTGATGCCCAGCATCAGGGCGGCGAGGGGGGCTCCGGCCCCGGCGATGGCGTCGAGCCGCAGCACCGACAGGGGGGTCTCGACCATGATCCAAAGGGCCACGCTGTCGGGCAGGCGGGCGGCGACCGCCTGCACGGCCTCGGGGCTCTCGATCTTGGGGGCGACCACGAAATCGGGCGTCAGACCGGACAGGGCGGCGAGGTCGTCGGCACCCCAGGGGGTGTCGAGCCCGTTGATCCGGACCCCGACCCGGGCGCGGAAGCCGCCGGTGGTCAGGGCCGCGACGGCGGCCTGCCGGGCCCCGGCCTTGGCGTCGGGCGCGACGGCGTCCTCGAGGTCGAGGATCACGGCGTCGGCGTTCAGGTCGCGGGCCTTTTCGATCGCCCGTGGATTGCTGGCGGGCAGATAGAGGACGGAACGGGTCAGCTCGATTGGCCGCGCTCGTCGACCCTGCGGGATCTCCCGATCCGACGCGGCCGGCATCAGACCCGGCCCGTGACCGGGATCAGCGCCCCGGTGATGGCGCGGCTTTCGGGCGAGGCGAGGAACAGCATGACGCGGGCGAGGTCGGCGGGGGCGACCCATTTCGCCGGATCGGCGTCGGGCATGTCCTGGCGGTTCCGGGCGGTATCGAGGATCGAGGGCAGGACGGCGTTGACGGTCACCGGGGTGTCCTTCAACTCCTCGGCCAGGCTCTCGGTCAGACGGTGGACGCCGGCCTTGGAGGCGGCATAGGCCCCCATGCCGGCCGCGCTCTTCAGGGCCGCATTGGCCCCGACATTGACGATCCGGCCCTCAGCGGCGGCCTTCAGATGGGGCAGGGCGGCCCGGCTGGCGTTCAGGGCGGTGGTGACATTGAAGGCGAACATCTTCGCCCAGGCGGGGTCGGCGTCGTCGGTGGTCTGCCAGACGAAGCCGCCCGCGATATTGAGCAGGGCGTCGAGCCCGCCGAAATGCGCCGCCACCGTGTCGATCGCTGTCTGAGCCGAGGCGGGATCGGTCAGGTCAACGCCGGCCAGTTGGAGCACGCCCTCGGGCACGGACTGACCCGGGGCATGGTCGATGATCGCGACCTTCAGACCGCAGGCCAGGGCGGCCTCGGCCACGGCCCGGCCCAGGACGCCATGGCCGCCTGTGATTGCGATCACCCGATCCGTCATGTCATGCCACCCAAAAAGCCCGGTCTTAAGTGTCCCGAGCGTCCAATGTCCAAGGCCATCGGTGCCAGAAACACCCCTCGAAGCCTACACTGCGTCCGGAAGATCAGCCGAACACCCGGGCCATAAGCCGTTCCAGGGCCTCGGCGTCGACGACGTCAAAGGCTGAGGTTACCGTCGCGTCCACGTCAAACACGGCGATCAGGGTGCCCGAGGCGTCGAATACCGGGACCACGATCTCGCTGGCCGAGCGGCTGTCGCAGGCGATGTGCCCGGGGAAGGCGTGAACGTCGTCCACGATCTGCGTGACCCGATCCCTTGCCGCCGCGCCGCAGACGCCGCGACCGAAGGCGATTCGCAGGCAGCCGAGGGTGCCCTGGTAGGGGCCGACCACCAGTTCATCGGCCTTGTCCGGGTCCACCCGGTAAAAGCCGGTCCAGAAAAAAGCGGGAAAGGCATCGGCCAGCATGGAGGCAACCGTGGCCATGCGTGCCGTCCGGTCGGGCTCGCCCTCCAGAACGGCCAGAATTTCAGCCTCGACCTCGGCATAACGGGCCGCCTTGTCGGCGGGTCGATCGTCGCGGGCGGCATAGGCCATCGGGTCGCTCCAGAGGTCGGGAAGAACCATATAGGGAGCCGCTGCCAGACTGGCGAGAGGCCGGGTTTCCCCTGGCAGGCGAATACGCAACCCCCTGATTCCCGTGAAAAACTGACTCCGGCTGACAAAAATGCAGCGATCGGACACCGCTTTGTCACGAACTGGCGTTTATCTTGACAGAAGGTTAACGGGGCGGGACTGTCGGCCTTGTGCAAGCTTAAGCGTAGGGGCGTGAGGCGGCCCGTTTCCAGCCGTGCGGGGGGCGTATGAGCGAGAGTCGATCCAACAAGGAAGGCGGCTCCCCTTTTGGTCAGGGCCGCGCTCCGGTCGCTATCGCCGCGGTCGCCGGCGTGCTGGCGCTGACTGCCTTCGCCATGGTCTCGTGCGGCAACGGGACTGGCGGCGGCAACGGCGTACAATTCTGGCAAAGCAGCGATGCGGCCTCCAACGCCTGTCCGCGACCGGCGTCCCTGACCGGCTCGGAATTCAATGCCCAGGAATCGGGCCTTCGGGCCCTGCGGCGCGCGGCCTTCCGCGGTGATTTCTTCGCCCAGCTTGAGCTGGGCGGCCGCTATGCGGCGAACCGGTCGACCGACAAGAACATCGAGGACCCGATCGAAAGCGCCACCTGGTACGCCATGGCGCTGGCCAATGACGAAGGCTACGCCCCGATCAACCGCGTCGACCGCAGCAGCCTCGGCGACTGGCGACCCCTGTCGCGCTATGACGACTGCCGCGCCTGGGAGCGTCACACGGCCTATCAGCGGCTGGATCGACAGCTGGGCCAGATGACGCGGGAAGAGCAGGAGGCGGTGCGCGACCGCGTCATCTATGTCCTTTCCACCCTTGACGCCGATGGCTACCGGACCCTCGCGCGATTGCACGACAGCCTGTATGGCCCGTTCGGCGAGCCCCAGGACAATCGCGAGGCCCGCGAGGCCCTGGGCTACAAGCCCGGCAGCAACCGCCCCGAGCCCAGCCAGCGGGGCTACAGTGCGGCGACCAACCTGTTCCAGCGCAACGACGTTGACGCCTATCTTTACAACTATCTGGCGGTGCAGACCGGCGATGTCGGTGCCTATGTCCTGCTGAAGGATTTCGAGCGCTCGGCCCCCAGCCGTGGCCAGTACCAGAGCTCCGTCGAGACCAAGGCACGGCAGTGGACGCCGCCGTTCGAATTCTATCCGACCGCTGCGCCGCGTTCGGGCGTGCCTTTCTCTGACGAAAGTCGCCCGCGCGGTGACGCCTATGAATATGCCCTCGGCCGGATGGCCGGGGAGCTGCCGTTCCTGCACGTCGGCCGGGCCCTGCGCTATCTGGGTGTCTCGGAGACGGTCGCCCAGCGGCCGGAGGAGCTGTCCAAACGCCAGGTCGAGACTCTGGAGGCCATGCTGGGCAACCCGATGGAGGGCCGGCTGTCCAATCTGGAACGCGTCCGCGCCATTCAGATGGCCGCCGTGAACGGCTCGTCAGAAGCCCAGCTGGTGCTGGCGGTCATGTATGCCGAGGGGATCGGCCTGCCCGCCGACTATGCCCGCGCCTTCAAATGGTTCGAGGAGGCGGCCCGTCAGGGCAGCCCGGAAGCCAAATTCGCCATGTCGAGCTATTTCGCGCTGGGTGTGGCGGGGGTGGCCGACCAGGACAAGGCCCAGGCCGTGGCCCTGAGGATCGATTCCGCCCTGTTCGGGTTCGGCCCCTCGGCCGGCCGCCTGCAAGCCGTGCTGGCCCAGGTCTCCCGTTCGCAACAGCGCCGCTAAGGAGGGCTGAACATGATCCCCGACCGCATCCCGCACCGCATGATCTCCGGTCTGGTTGTCGGCGTCGCTGCCGTGGCCGTGGCCGTGACCGCCTTTGCCATGGGTGGCGGAGCGGCCCATGCCCAGGTCGCCGCCCGGGTCGAGAGCCAGACCCGCCCGAATTTCGGTGTCCTGTTGGACCCGCCGACGCGGAGCGCGCGCAATCGCGGGGCCCAGCATCGGCGCTATGACTATGGGCAGCACCGTCCCGACTGGCGGCCCGGACCCCCGCGGCCCGGGACCGAAGAGGTCGTGCTGGTCGACTGCGGCGGGAACCCCGGCTCCGGGGCGATCGAGGCGGCGGTGGCAAGGCTTCGGCCAGGTGGCTCCCTGATCCTGAGATCGACGGCCGGAGCCTGTGTCGGCATGCTCCAGATCAACAAGCCGCTGACGATTATTGGGGACGCCGGTCTGGACCCACGCAGCTGGGACCGTGATGCTGCGCCGACGCTGCAGGCCCCCGATGGCATGCCATGCGTAGTAGTTTCTCCCGGGGTTCGGGTGACCATCCGCGATGTCGTCTTCGCAGCGCCGCGCGCCGAAGACGCCGCATGTATCGTTGGGGAAGGTGCCGAGATTCTGCTGAACCGCGTTATCGTCCGCTACACGGGCGACGCACCTGCAATCTTTGCTTACCGCGGGCTTCTGGATCTGCGCGATGTCGAGGTGAAGGCTGTAACTTCGTCACCCGGAGTAGTGGCCGATCAGGCCACCGTCACCGCCGACGAGTTGTGGGTGTCGGACGCCCTGTCAGGAATGGAGATCACGGCAGGTGACGGACCGACCTCCCGGCTGAACCGTGTGCGTCTGGTGGGGCCGATTGGACGAAGCGGAACAGGTCCGGTCTCCTCGGTTGGGCCGCGGCCAGTCGGCCTTAGCATCCTCGCCAGCCGCGATCAGGACCTGTTGCAGGTGTCCAACAGCAAGATCTGTGGCTATCCGGACGGTGTGATCCTGGAGGGTGCCAAGTTTCACATCGATCGAAGCCGCATCTGCGGAACCATTGATGCCGTCAGTGTTCATGGCGGCGAGGCGCTGATTGAGAACTCTCGCATCACAGCCAGTGGTATCGCCGTGTATGCGGACCGGGGCACCGTAACGGTGCGTGGCAACAAGTTCGGAGGCGCAGGCAATCCGACCGAGAGACGCCGCAGTGGCGAGATTATCGCCGAAGAAAACCTCGTTTGGTCGAACTATTATTGCCGCTTGAGTTACGAGCGGATTTACGGCAACCGCTTTGCTCCGGTCTGGATCGGTAGAGGCGAAGGCTTCCAGTGCATGAATACTGCCTATCCCAGAACTTGGTGGCAGCAGGATGAGGAAGATCTGGGTATTGCGTATGATCCGCGTTTGGTCACGCCGCCGGAGTATGAATACTACCAAAGGGGTCGCGGATGGTACAACTGTAGATTGGAATACGTGGACAGTATCCGCTATTTCGATGACGACAGGTGGGACCGGGGCGCGGAGGGTTTCGACCGGCGCTGCCCTCGGCCGCCGGGTTATCGTGCGCGCGGGATTGCGGGCATTGAGACGCGGACGAACATCTGGATCGGTGATTTGGACATCGATTTCGGAGGACGTTTTGCGATCGGCGAATAGCGGCGATCTCGAAAGGCTGGTGTCCGGTAGGCGCGGAGGGACTCGAACCCCCAACCAGACCGTTATGAGCGGTCGGCTCTAACCATTGAGCTACGCGCCCTCCGGGACGACGGTCCCGCCTAGCAGGCGGGCCCGCGCATTGCCAAGCGCCATCGAACCGCCGCCAGACTGTCGGCGATTTCACGGCGATGAATGGAACCTGTCGGGGCGGTTCGCGCGTTCATTCAGGTGCAGACGGTCAAGGTAGTGCCACGGTTGTCGCCCAGCTTCGGGTGCAACGCCCCGCCCGCTTCGAGGAGTTCTGACGAGATGATCCGTTCCAAGCCCACTGCCCGCGTTTCGGCCGCTCCGGCCCTGTCCAGCCGCGCGCTGATGCTGACCGGTGCCATGATGGCCACCGCGGCCCTGTTCCTCGCCGCTCCGGCCGCGCACGCCCAGTCGCAGCCGTCCGGCGCGGCCCCGATGATGATGCATGCGGTGGCGGCCCCGCCGTCGCTCAACCTGTCGGCCTATGGCGAGGTGCGAGCCGCGCCGGACATGGCCACCATCAGCTTCGGCGTGGTCACCGAGGCGGCCACCGCCGCCGAGGCCATGCAGCTGAATGCGACGCGGATGAACCAGGTCATGGTCGCCCTGCGCGGCGCCGGGATCGAGGCCCGCGACGTCCAGACCTCGGGCCTGAACCTGTCGGCCCAGTATGACTATATCCAGAACGAGCCGCCCCGGCTGCGCGGCTATCAGGCCTCGAACCAGGTGACGGTGATCATCAACGACCTGACGAAGGTCGGGACGACGGCGGATGCCGTGGTCGCCGCGGGCGTCAACCAGATCAACGGCATCGGCTTCGGCCTGAAGGATCCGTCGGCGGCCGAAAATCAGGCCCGCCAGATCGCCGTCCGCAATCTGCAGGCCAAGGCGGCCCTCTATGCCCAGGCCCTGGGCGTGGAACTGGCCGGCATCCGCTCGCTGTCGGAGGGCGGTGGCTATGCGCCCCAGCCGCAGCTGATGTTCGCCCGCGCGGAGATGGCCATGGATTCCGGCGGCTCGACCCCGGTCGCGGCGGGCCAGCTGACGGTGCGGATCGACATCACGGGCGTGTATGATCTGGGGCGCTGATGCGGTCTCCGGGTGGCTGGTGATTGGTGATTGGTGATTGGTGATTGGTGGCTGGTGATTGGTGATTGGTGACGGGCGGGCTCACCTGCCCATCACGCCAGCCCTTGTTCATTAGTCATCGCCGCCTGCAGCTCTTCACCAGCCACCAGCCACCAGCCAACCGCCACCAGCCACCCGCTCAGCCCCGCGAACTCCGCGCCAGCATCATGCCGACGCCGAGGTTCATGCCGTAGCAGATGCCCAGCACGGCCAGGGCCGTGATCGGACCGTCGTCCATGAACCACAGCGGCAGGCTCCAGGGCAGGCCGAGGATTTTGGCGGGCAGGAAGGTCAGCATACCTTCGGGTTGGCCCAGCAGGCGCAGGCCGGCGGGGGTGGCGATCAGCAGGGCGACGGCACCCGCCACCGCATAGAGGGCGAAGAGCAGCCACTGCAGGCCTTGAAGCATTCGTGCCATGAACGGTCTCCCTTGGGGCAGGGGAGTCCCGAACGATGCCGGCGTCAAGCGGCGCGTTTGATCGCGTTGGCGTCGTCGAGCAGGACCACGGTGGGGGACCACTGGCGGGCCTCTTCCTCGGGCATCTGGCCGTAGGTCACGATGATGACCTTGTCGTTCTTCTGCACCAGCCGGGCGGCGGCGCCGTTGACGCCGATGACCTTCGATCCGCGCGGGGCCTCGATGGCATAGGTGGTGAAGCGCGCGCCATTGGTGATGTTCAGCACATCGACCTGTTCGTGCGGAAAGATGCCGGCGGCGTCCAGCAGGTCGGCATCGATGGCGATCGAGCCTTCATAGTCGAGGTCGGCCTGGGTCACCGTTGCGCGGTGCAGCTTGGCCTTCATCAGGGTGACCAGCATGGGAGGTGCGGTCCGGATGTGACGCGGGGCGTTCGGCCCCCGCTCGCAGATCGCCCATATAGGGGTTTCAGGGCGGCCCATCAATCGCGGTCGTTGCGATGCAGCATCGAATGCTGCGACGCGCAGTCGCGTGTTACGCGACGTTCATTTGACGGAGAGGACTGTCGCCCTATGGTTCGTTGTGGCCACGACCCGGCCCGTGCTCCGGACGACTCCCCTCGCCATGAAGCAGTTTTTCCTGACCATGCTCGGTGTGTTTGCCGGGATGTTCCTTTTCCTGGTGGTGGTGCCGTTCCTATTCATCGCGGTGGCGATCGGTTCGGCGTCGTCCGAGGAGCCGGCCCCGCGAAACACGGTGCTGGAACTGGACCTGCGGGCCGGAGTCACCGACCAGGCCCCCAACAACCCGTTTGCGATTTTCGGCGGTTCGGGCCTGTCGACCCTTCAGATCGTCGACACCCTGGCCCAGGCCGGGGAGGACGACAGGGTCAAGGTCCTGCTGATCCGCCTGCCGGAAGCCGGAATCACCCCCGCCGCCGCTGACGAGATCCGTCAGGCCATCCGTCGCTTCCGCGCCTCGGGCAAGGTCGTGCTTGCCCACAGCCAGGGCTTCCAGCCCGTCGGTGCCACGGTCTCCAGCTATATGATCGGGGCCTCGGCGTCCGAATTGTGGATGCAGAACACGGCCGGTTTCCAGCTGGCGGGCTTTTCGGCCGACAGCGTCTTCCTCGGCCGCGCCCTCGACCGATACGGCGTCAACGCCGAGTTCGAGCAGCGCTATGAGTACAAGAACGCGGTCAATGAGTTCACCGAGAGCGACTTCACCCCGGCCCACCGCGAGGCGATGACGGCCTGGATGACGTCGATCTATACCTCGGCCATCACCCATGCGGCGCAGGACCGCAAGACGACGCCGGCGGCCTTGCGTGCCGCAATCGAGGCCGGTCCCCATTCGTCGGCCCAGGCGCTGCAACGGCGTCTGATCGACAAGATCGGCCAGGTCGAGGAGGCCGAGGCCGAGGCTCGGCGCCGGGCCGGCCGCGGGGCCGAGATCATGGAATTCGCCGACTACGCCTCGTCCAGGGGCCCGCGGGAGGGTTCGGGCCGGAGCGCGATCGCAATCGTCGGTGGCGAGGGTGCCATCATGACCGGTACCGGCGGCAGTGCCGACCCGTTCGGTGGCGGTTCCTCGATCCTGTCGGATGACCTCGCCGAGGCGCTCTATGCCGCGATCGAGGATGACAGCGTCAAGGCCATCGTCTTCCGCGTTTCCTCGCCGGGCGGTTCGCCCGAGGCATCCGAGCAGATCCTGGCGGCCGTGCGCGCAGCCAAGGCGGCCGGCAAGCCGGTGGTGGTGTCGATGGGCGATTACGCGGCCTCGGGCGGCTACTGGATCAGCTCGGAAGCCAACTGGATCGTGGCCCAACCCTCGACCCTGACCGGCTCGATCGGTGTCTATGGCGGCAAATTCGTGCTGGCCGATGCGCTGGGCCGGTTCGGCGTCGACATGCGCAGCCTCTCGGTCGGCGGTGACTATGCCGATGCCTTCTCGCCGGCACAGGCGTTCAGCCCGGCGCAGCGCGCGGCCTATGCGGCCCAGATCGATCGCACCTATGAGGAGTTCATCGCCCGCGTCGCGGCGGGTCGTCGTCTGCCGCCCGCCCGGGTGCGCGAGATCGCCCGCGGCCGCGTCTGGACCGGGGCCCAGGCCCGGGAGATCGGCCTCGTCGACCAGCTCGGCGGCCTTGAGGAGGCCATCGCCAAGGCCCGCGAACTGGCCCGTATTCCGGCCGGGGATCCGGTGCGGTTCAAACGCTATCCGGAAGCCAGCTCGCCGTTCGAGGTCCTGTCGCAGGCGTTCGGCGTCTCGGGAGAGGCGGCGCGGGTTCTGGTCGGGATCGGCGGGGTCATGAACGACCCGGCGGCGGAGGCGACCGTTCGCCGCATCCAGACCGAGCAGGCCCGGTCCTCCGGCGCATCGGTGCTGGCGGAACAGCCCTATTGAGGCGGAACACTCGCCTGTGAAGGCCCCGGTCATTGACCGTTCATCCGTGTGGACCGACATTGAGGGTTCGACGTTGTTCTTCCAGCGTCTGTTGAGGTGATTTGATGACCCAGTCCGACCGTCTGATCTTCGGCCCGACTTCGCGCCGTCCGTCGAACGGACTGCTGGCCCCGGTCATGTGGCTGGCAGGCGTGATCGCAACCCTCGTGGCCATGACGGTGGGCGCTGTGCTGGCGGTCTTCACCGCCGTGGCCGTGGCGGTGATCGCCCTGTTCGTCGCTGTTCTGGTCTTCTTCGCCGGCCTGGCCATGGGCGCGCGCCGCAAGGCCGCCGACCGGGCCCGCCGGGCCGACGACGTGATTGAGGCGCACAAGGTTGACGGCGCCTGGGTCGCCTATGGCTGGGAGCGGCCCGGCCGGTAAGCGCGCCGTGCTCAGCGTCAAGGACGTCCCGTCCCCGAATTTCAACGCCCGTCGCGGCCCGCCGGACATGCTGGTGCTGCACTATACCGGCATGCGCACGGCCGATGAGGCGGTTGCGCGGCTGTGCGATCCTGAAGCCCAGGTCTCGGCCCACTATGTGGTCGATGAGGACGGCGCGATCCTGCGGCTGGTGGCCGAAGAGCGCCGCGCCTGGCATGCCGGCAAGGGGGCATGGCAAGGCGAGACCGACTGCAACGCCGCCTCCATCGGCATCGAGATCGTCAATCCGGGCCATGAGTTCGGCTATTGCGACTTCCCCGAGGTCCAGATCGATGCGGTGATCAGCCTGATCAACGACATCCGCACCCGCTGGACCATTCCCGACGCCCGCATCATCGGCCATTCGGACCTGGCGCCGGAGCGGAAGCAGGATCCCGGCGAGCGGTTTCCGTGGAAGCGGCTGGCGGCGATCGGCCACGGCCTGTGGTTCGAGCCGGCAGCGGAGCGGATCGCGGCGCTGGGCGTGCCGCTGGGTGTCGGCGACGAGGGGCTGGGGGTGATCGTCCTGCGCGCCGGCCTGCACCGGCTGGGCTACGCCCTGACGCCGGGCGGGACCTATGACGAGGCGACCCGGCTGACCGTCGAGGCC
>Ga0247836_1005024_pt1 | contig 15875 bp, 9 predicted proteins | sample LaCruzMarch2015__4_FD_187116 | JGI IMG/M metagenome (GOLD analysis project Ga0247836, IMG submission 187116) | Freshwater microbial communities from meromictic Lake La Cruz, Castile-La Mancha, Spain - LaCruzMarch2015_14m | ecosystem: Environmental > Aquatic > Freshwater > Lake | place: Spain...
ATACTTGAGCAGCCGCTGAATACCCGCAGACTCCTCCAGCCAGGCATCACGAGCTCCAGCCAGCCCGGCCTGGAAATGACAAAACTCCAGATGTCCATGCGCGACATCGATGACGAGATTTACGCTCTCGACCTCCCGATCACGAGAGTCGAACCGGGCTGGATCAATACCACGAATACAAACGGACACCTGCAGCCCGGTTCCATCACACTCCGCCGACACCGAGCCATACCGCACTCCCAAAGCTCCCATCGCATCGCGCCAAGGCTCAGAATCTGTGGCAGGCATTCCCGCAAAAACTGCGCGGGGCGCATGGAATTCCCGGAGCGGCACAGAGTCATTGACAACTGCCTCGTCCGGGGCCAATTCCGGCATTACTCCTTTGGAAAGCAGGCGGTTGGGGAGATGACGGCGAAGCTCTTCAATGTCAAGTTTGGCATAGACAGGAGCCAGACGGTCGGCTCCCATTTTCCGAAGCTCCTCATCGGACACGATCGTCTCAACCGTGGCAAGGCACCCTTCGCTTTTTGGGAAAAATGCCAGAGCCGTCGAATCCAGCAGAGTCTGACTGCCCCGATAATCCACAGCCACAGCACCGACTCGGCCGGGCTCCTGAACGAATGGTGCCAGACTTGAAGTTCCCTCGCACCCACGGTATCGACGCATGGTTTGGCCCGGGCCTCCGGCGTTGGAGAGCCCGATGACACGGGTCACAAAAGGTCTTCCCGTTGTGGGATCGCTCACCCGCTGCAGCAGAGCTGCCAGTACCGCCGCCTGACACATCGATGATCCTCCTCCATAGCGAATCACAGAAAGGGGACCCATGAGTTCATGCTGCGGACTGTGGTAGGTGTGCAGGCCTGTCGCACTGAAAAAGCTCGGATCCAGGATCAGTTTTGTAACGCTCTTCTGACCAACAAATGCCATCGCTCCCACAAGTCGGTCCTCGGCACTCGAAAATCTCTCCTCGATCATTGCCGCCATGGTCTGCCATGGATCGTCCTTCATGAGGTTCACCGCGAGGGAACCATCGGCATAAAGAAGGCAAAAGTCCGAGGGTGCTTTCTGCGCTGTCGTTGCCCGGTGTAAAAGCGGCAGCGCCCGGACAACCCGACCCAGCCATGCCTCCCGGAGGCTTCCGGATGCGGACGATTCGCAGCCCACTTCGTAAGGCTCGCTCACAGTCAAGCCCAAATATCGATCCATAGGCAGGCGGGCCTGATATAAAGGAAGCTTGTCTCCCGCCCCGAAAACCTCCAGGGAAATTTTGGCAATTCGTTCAAGGTCCAAATGAGAGGAGAACGCCCGATCAAGTCGATACCGAAATGGAGCAATACCGGCGGCGCCGGGAATCTGGAAATCCTCCGCGACAAAGACATGGCCATCGGGATCAAGCGACCGCACTCTGAGTCGTCCAGGAACCTCGGGCCAGTCGCCCCCCAAGATCACCCAGCCCCGGTTTATTCCGAAAATCGGCCGCTCGAATTCAACACGCGCCGGAGCGCCCGCGGAGGGCCCAATCAACGCTTCACCATGTTCGAGCAACGGGGCACAATTCGACGGCCTCCGCCCGTGCGGCCATCCCGAATACAAGACCACTGAGCCCTGTGCACCGGCACACTGTCCGCGACCATATTGGAAACCCAAAGCAGCCGGACGCCCCTCCAGCCCCAACGTCTTCCAGGGAATCGCCCACTCAATCCACCACGCCCGCGGAGAAACACCCCATCGCGTCCCGACACCGTGCGAATGGCCATCGCACTTCAGGGGAATAGTCCATACATCGTGAGCCCCGCCCAGGCTCGCCTCTCCTGTGACCCGGCGGGTGCGCGTGATTATCGGCTTGGCAGCACGGGTCATCCCTCCTGCAATCCGCCAGATATCCGATGGATCGTTCCCGGGCAGGATCTCACAGTAGACATGCTCATTTTCTCCCCCAGGTCCACCACCTGAATTCGAAGCTGCCGCACCCCAAGCCTCTATGACGCAATCAAACCGGATATGAAACGTCCGCTCGCCAGCCACGGCGCGGAGTGTTGTCCCGGCCGAAGGCAGATCGGAAGAGTCAATTCTTAAAAATGGATGGATGGGGATGGCATCCCAAAAATCGTCAGTTTCACCGGGCTCTCCCCAAGGAATGCGACACCGCGCACGGTCAAGTGCAGTGATCAAGCCCATCTCCCGGCTTCCAGGATCCGCCACATGTTGGGTATCTCCGGATCCCGCAATGTCAAATGCGACTGCTTTTTCATAGGATTCGTTTAGGGGTTTAACCAGATACAGTAGGGAACGCCGTTTTAAAGCATTCAATTTTGCTCGTCAAGAGACCACTCATCTTTTACGGTCTGAATGATGGGCAAAGATTCCATTCAGAAAGCCGCCCTGGTTGCCGACCTCCCCGGTGCTGCTGGTGTCGTCGCTCACGGCACACATTCCGCAGACACGGGTAGATATTACGAAGACAGCAAGCGTTGGCTCACCGCCGAAGTCAACGCCGCCGTGGAGGGAATCCTGGCTGCGGGGGTGTCGGAAGTTCTGGTTATTGATGTCCACGAACCGGGGGGCATTCACTTCGAGTCACTCCATCCTGCAGCGCGGCTTCTCCATGGGCGCCCCATGCTTCGCCGGCAGATGCTGGACCCGCTGTGGGATTGCGATATCGTGGGCCTCATCGGACAACATGCCCGGGCCGGCACGAGTGATGGCAATCAGAACCAAACGCTTAGCGGCGGAAAGATCGATTCAATGAAGCTCAACGACCGGCCCATCGGCGAAAGCACTCTGGTCGCACTCTGGGCCGGGGTCGGCGGCGTCCCGACCATCTATCTAAGCGGCGACGAAGCCGCCTGCCGCGAAATCCAGAAAGAGATTCCCCGCATCACGACAGCCGCCGTAAAACGCGGAGTATCTGCCGGCGCGGAGATCACACTCTCCGCCCATGCCTCAAGGGCCCTCATCAACAGGACCATCCAGGACGCCGTTCACGCACAACGGCGCTCCCCGCTCCCTCCCCTCCGCTGGCCCGGACCCTTCCACCTGGAAATTCGCTGGAAATCGACCCAGGACGCCGACATTGCAGAGCATCAGAGCGGTGGCGAGCGGATTGACGATCAAACGGTCCGGTATTGCTCCGGCGATTTGCGCGAGGTATTGAATCAGCAGCACCGGCCCCCGGCAAACGCAGCCCGGGAGGTGCATCGCTCACCCGCTCGCGCGACCCACAGCAACGGTGCCGGCATCCCGGCCTGAAAACCGCGCTTCCCATTTTCGTCAACATCCATGACCCCTCAGCAGTAACACTGCAATTGGAACCACGGATTGCAGGATGGACACTGATGGGGCAACATTGAGTGAGCCTTGGCTTTGCCCCTATCCGTGCTCATCCGTGTCATCCGTGGTCAAAACCTTCTGAATAGTTTCGCCTAAGTCCGCAGTTTTCTCCCGATGAATCCCCCAACTCTAAGTTCGTCCATTCTCGACACCATTGGTCACACTCCGCTGGTCGCGCTTGATCGTTTCGCGCGAAACGCCCATGGCCGGATTCTGGCCAAACTGGAATACTTCAATCCCGGCTTCTCGAAAAAGGATCGAATTGCGCAGTGCATCATCGAGACCGCCGAGCAGGACGGGAGTCTGATCCCCGGACAAACCGTGGTGGAGTTGACCAGCGGAAACACGGGCACAGGACTTGCCATTGTTTGCGCTGTGCGGGGATACCCCTTCGTCGCCGTGATGTCCCGCGGGAACAGTCCCGAACGAGCCCGAATGATGCGGGCGCTGGGCGCAGAGGTCGTCCTGGTGGAACAGGCACCCGGATCACCGGTTGGCCAGGTGTCCGGGGAGGATCTCTCCCGGGTCGAGGCCGCCGCCGTTCGCCTCACACAGGAACGCCGGGCCTTTCGCGCCGATCAATTTGGCAACCGTGCAAATTCCAAGGCGCACGCCGAAGGCACCGCCCGCGAGATCATCGAACAATGCGGCGGAGCGGTGGATGCGTTTTGTAACTTTGTCGGCACCGGGGGCACCCTGGCCGGATGCGCCCAAACCTTCAAATCGTGGCGTCCCGGCTTTCCGTGCTATGCCGTGGAACCCGCCTCTGCCGCAGTCCTGGCGGGAACGTCCGTCACCCGCTCCAACCACCGTATCCAAGGTGGCGGATACGCCAGACCGCACCTCGACCTCCTTCCCCCCGAGCTGGTTGACGGATTTATCACCGTGACAGATGACGAGGCCATCGCCTGCGCCAGACGACTGGCGCAGGAGGAGGGCATTTTTGGAGGATTTTCCGGTGGTGCCAACGCTGCGGCGGCCCTCAAACTCCTGAAGACGGAGCTGGCCGGAAAAACCATCGTGATTTTGATCTGTGACACGGGCCTCAAATATCTCAGCACCGATCTCTGGGAGTAGGGCTCTGTGAAGTTGCCCAGCCTGGGACCGCCGGCATCCTGCCGGCAACCTTCCATTCCGGCACCCGCTTTTCCTTCCCCCGCCCCCAAGAAATCCTCTCGACAGGAATTGCAAAACCTTTAAAAATAACATTTCCCTGTGAATCCAATTCTCTTCCTTCGCTTCAACCCCCAGGGCTGTCCTGCTTCGCCAACCCGTGGCCAGAGGCCCTTGGGATCATGAAAGTTTATTTGATGACCGATTTGGAGGGAGTGGCCGGGGTGGTGACGCACATTCACCACTCCTATCAGGATGGGAAGTATTATGATGCATCCAAGGATCTTCTGACCAAGGAGGCCAATGCAGCGGTCGATGGGTTGTTGGAGCATGGGGTGGCCGAGGTTCTGGTGGTTGACGGCCATGGGCCGGGAGCAATTAATTTCGAGCTGCTCCATCCCAAGGCCCGCCTCATGCACGGACGTCCCTTGACCCGCCAGCAGATGCTCGAGCCGATCTGGGAGCATGACGCTCTGGTCATGATCGGGCAGCATGCGAAATCCGGGCAGCGTTACGGCAACCAGAATCATACCCTGAGCAGCAAGGAGATCGATTGGATCAGGCTCAACGGCCGCCCCGTCGGCGAGATCGCCATCACCGCACTTTGGGCCGGCATCAAGTCCATTCCGGTCATTTTTATCAGCGGGGACGAGGAGGCATGCGCGGAAGCCGGGCGGGAGATTCCCGGCATCGCAACAGCGGCCGTCAAGCGGGGCATTTCCTCGAATGCCGAGATCACCCTCTCCGCCACGGCGTCCCGCTCCCTCATCCGTCAAAGAATCGGCGAGGCAGTGGAGGCCCACCGGAAAAATCCCGTGGCTCCGCTTGTTTGGGACCCGCCATTTACCCTCGAAATCCGCTGGAAATCAACCCAGAATGCGGACATCCAGGAGGACCAGACAGGATGCAGGAGAATCGACGACCAAACCGTTGCTTTTGAAAGCCACGACATCCTTGATGTGCTCCTGCATCGTCACTCAAAGGGGAATTGAAGTCCGCTCCAGTTGTTTATCCGAATTGTCAGCCTGCTCGCGCGAGGATTCGGGCCACAGAATTATGCTTGACCGGAATTTCCAATGATTTAAACATTTAAATGTGAGTTGCAACATTCTGGCCTCTGATCAAACCATCACTTTCCGGGGAATATTACGACAGGCCGGAGGTTTCGCGTCCTTGCTATTTTTCCTCACCTCAGGTCATTCCCAGGCCGTCGAGCAGAATCGTTTGGGGGACCTTCCCTCGACGAGCATGCCGTATCGGCAGGTGCGATTTCAGGATGCAAAGGCCGGCCCTTGGAATTCGGCAGAACCAGGGGCCACGGTGGCGTTGGAGAATGCCCATGCGAAGGTTGTCATTTGGCCCGAGGCGGGCGGTGCAATCACAGAGTATGTCAATAAAGCGACAGAAACGAATTTTGTCGCAGGGAAAGTCCAGCCGGGAAAAGCGATCTATGGCTGGAAGGAAATGACCCGCATCAGTCAATTGGATGCGACCGGGGACTGGATGTCGGCCCTGCCGCACCACTACCGCCGGGTTGAGACTCCGGCAGGAAGCGGCATAGAAGTTGCGAGAATCTCCAGAGGAGTCGAATCCCGAAGGGTCATTGTTCTCGACCCGAAGAGCGGCAAGTTGTCCGTAGCGCTGCATCTTGCAAACTGCGGCGTGGAGCCGAGGCGGCTTTTCCCTCGATGGCATCCCTACTCAATGGCAGGCGATCCATTTGCAGAGTCTTCCGGGATCTATGTCCCGGAAAGTGGCCGGATCGTGGCCAAGATCCGCGTGGGCGTTGGATTCGACAACACATTTCCCGATCCGAAAGGATGGGTCATGGCGGCCAATGCAAACTCAGGGGAGGGGTTATGGGTGACTTACAGTCCAGAAAACGCCACGCAGATCACCACGTTTACTGACCACAAGTTCGGCGTCAAACACCCGATGCGCGGGGCGTTTACTTTGGAGCCCTGGGTTGAACCCATTTGGGCCGCGCCCGGGGAGTCGGTGGGGATGGTCTGTACTTACTTTCCGTTTGTCAGGGAGACTTTGGTCGAAAGCCTTCCTCTGGATGAAATTCCCGCCGCCGATCATGCGGAAGCGCGTCGATTTGCCGCTCTGGTGAAGCCGAACCTTGAAATACTTTGGGATCATAGCATGATGCCTAAGGATGCGGGTCGGGCAGAGGCCGAGAACCGGTTTGACTTCTGGGTGACGCGCCCCGATCGCATGGCTTTGCGGGATTGGGGAATTGCAGATGCCTTTTTTTCCATGCCGGGCATTCAGGAAAAAAAGGCACGGGCTCGCTACGTTGCGCACTTATTTCCTTCGGCCGCAGCTCCCAAGGATCTGGAGTTCGGCTTTTTTATGGAAGATGCGTTGGGGAAGAGGATCGTGAACGAGCGGCAGACCGCAGTATTTCTGGAGGGAAAAAGGGGTTTCGATCTCCGCATTGATCCTGATTTAAGTGGCATTCCCGATGGACGCTATCGCGTCGGCGTCGAGATCCTCGAGCAGGGACGCCAGATCTATAATGTCACTCAGAGCCGGATGCTGGTCGGACAACGCCGTGCCGAAATGATTCAATCCAGACCGTCGCCTCTTGCGGAAAGTCCCTTTGTCAAGGCTCTCAGGCAGGTTGATTTTCATGCTGAAAAACCCGGCGATTTTCGGATTCCGATCGGTATTGAAGAAGCCTCGGGAATTGCCCGCACCCAGTGGCCTGTTTTCACAGGAGTGCCTTTCGCCCGGGGGATGCTCCGTTCGGATGCCCAACTTCGACTCTTGAACAATGAGGGAGAGGAGGTCCCTTTCGATTCCACGGTGAGTGGCACCTGGGATGACGGCAGTGTGCGATGGGTGCTCCTTCGTTTTTCGGCCGACATCCCTGCCAGTGGGTTTGTGTTTTATGAACTGAAGCCCGGCAAATCCCGCTTGCCAAAGGCCGGCGATCTCCTACAGCAGAATGGTGAGACCATCTCCTTTGATAACGGGAGCCAGCAGTGGCAATGGGATGGAGCGGACAAACTCGGGCCAATTCGGGCGCAAGATCTTTGGTGGACCAACGGAGAGGGGCGACAGTATATCTTCCAACTTCGGGGCGAAGGGGCCGGGGTCGAGATCGAAGAGAACGGCTCCTGCCGGGCGCTTGTCAAGGTCACCGGCTGGTATTTTGCCGAGGGTAAGGAACAGCCCGTTGCGCGCGGAATTTTGCGCTTCGAAGGTTTTCGCAGCCAGCCTCATCTTCGCGTCTCCCACAACGTCACATTTGCCGGAAGTCCCTGGAGCCAGACCATTCGCAGCTTTGGTCTGCGAATGCCTCTCCCGGCTCCACATTCAAGGATCTTCAAAATTGAGTTGGATGGAAAAACGCTCAGCGCTGAAAAGAGCTTCAGGGTGGATCAGATTGATGATGCGACATGCCGCTTGGTGGTGGACGGAAAGGAACAAATTGGCCGACGCGCATCGGGAGTGTTTGCCTTTCCGCTGGAGAAAGGGGATCGGACCATCTTCTTTCGTGACTTCTGGAAAATGTTTCCCAAGCGCGCCTCGGTGGAATCGGCAGGGGAAGATGCGGTCGAGTTCTCCTACTGGCCCGAGTTCGCGGGAAACATGAACTTCATCCCTGAGGGACAGGACCTTTTTTCCCAAGGATCTGTGATGGAGGATATCGGAACAGGGATGAGCCGCACGCACGAATTCGTAATTTCCGATGGTTCAACCATGGAGCTCGATATGTTCGGGCGTTTGTTCGATGAGCCGATTGTTGCCATCGTACCGCCCCGCTATCTTGCGCAGACTGAAACAATGCTCCACCTTCAACCGTATGATCCCGAACTGTATCCCGAAGTGGAAAAAACGATTTCCGAGACTTTCGATTCCTATATCATTCAACAGGACCTTTGGGGCTGGCGCGGGCAGTGGGTTTACGGTGCGCTGCGAAATATGTTTGTTGAAAACGAATACCGTTGGATGGACCATGGCAGGGCGGCTTGGATTTTAAATGAGATGGACATCGTGCAAACGCCCTGGCTCGCCTACATGCGCTCAGGTGACCGGAAATATTTGAAATTCGCTGAAACAAACACGCGCCAGTTGCAGGAGGTCAGCACAATTCATTTAACCGGAGTTTGGCCGGAGTTTGTAGGCATGAGTCGCAGGCACGAAGCATGCGTTTGGTTCGGGCTTGGAGATTTCGGACACTCCATGCTGGATCCGTTCCTGGAACGATATCGCATGACGGGTGAACGTTCCGCGTGGGATGCGGCTCTCGCGATGGCCGACGCAATGGGACGCATAAAGTCCGGAGAGCTTTATAAGTGGCGCTATATCTCCAATCCTCTGGCGGGCTTGTCCCGCATGTATCTGGAAACGCAGGACCCCAAATACAAATACGAAGCCGAACGCATCTGGAAGGAACTTTGTTTCCCCGATCAAAATGACTGGTGGAGTGAAAGCCACGGGGATCGTGCCGCCATGTATTTCTCCAAAATCAATCCGCAATGCGCAACCCTCGTCAAGGAGTGGACGAAAAACGATGTCGCCCGGTTCAATGGAATGGACATTCTTTCCATGCTTTATCTTGAAACAAAAGACACTCGATACGCCAACGCCGCGCTGGAAGAATTTCGCAAGTTCGAAGCGGAACGGAATTCACGCACCAAGGACGACCCCCTCATGCTGGGATTGTCGAAAGCAACGCAGTTCACGCTAACAACCGTTCGTCAAATGATGTATGCGGGAAGCACGCTTCGGGCCGCGATCGACATTCCAAAGAAGGAAAACCCGTGATCGCATGAAGCATTGTCAACTCCGGGGGCCGGACAATACCCCGCAACGCGCCAGGTTTCCAGTGATTGATGCGCACAACCATCTCTGGAGCGCATGGGATCGAATCGATGCTGTCGTCTCGACGATGGATGCCACGGGGGTTGTGGCCTATTGCGACCTTACTGCCGACATCAATGTGCGGTTTGCCAATGGGGGGAACGTCGTCGCGCCGGGTGACTTCCAGGTTTTCCTTGACAAGGCCAGCAGGCCGCACCCCGGAAAGTTTTACGCATTTACAACGGCAGGAATGATGCGCCCGCCATCAGAACCATTGTATGCGGATTCCTGCCGGTTCGTGGAGGAGACTCTCGAAAGGCTCCACGCTCACCATGCCCGGGGTGCACTCGGGCTCAAACTTGGAAAGGAGTTCGGAATGATCTACCGCGACACCGCCGGAAATCTCATCAACTGTGATGACCCTGTTTTTCAGCCGATCTGGGCGGAGGCAGCCCGGCTCGGAATGCCGGTCCTGATTCACGAAGCGGATCCGATCGCCTTCTTCGATGCCATGACGGATGAAAATGAACAGTTGGCGGTGTTGAAGGAGTTCCCTGCCTGGAGCTTTGTGGATCGAAGCAGGTATCCGGCATTTGAAGATCTTCAATCCCGTTATTGGCATCTGGCAGCCAGCAACCCAGCCACAACATTTCTTTACCCTCATCTCGCCAACTGGCCTGAAAATCTGGATTTCCTCAGTGAACGCCTGGCAACCCATCCAAATGTCTGCATGGACTTCTCCGCACGCTGCGATGAACTCGGTCGCCAGCCCTATCGCGCCCGCGCCTGGATGATCCAATGGCAGGACCGGATTTTTTTCGGCACGGACATGCCGGTTTCGGTCGAAATGTACCGCTTTCATTTCAGATTCCTTGAAACTTTTGACGAATATTTCTTGCCGCCTTTTGTCGATGGAACCTTTGGTCGCCACCGCTGGCGTGTGTATGGCCTTGGTCTTCCGGACAGTGTGCTGCAAAAAATCTATCACCGGAACATTCTTCGGATTCTTCCCTCTCTAAGGAACCTCATTCAGATTGAATCATGCTAGATTCCTTGAATTTCAAGATATGAAAACAAACATCAAACCTCTGCTTCCGATGGGAGCATCCAACCTGCCGGTCACATTTCCTCACTTTCCGACAAGACATCAGGCCCTTGTGTGGCGAAATTGGGGGCTCGTCCCCATTGAGCGTCTTGCGAATGTTTTGCGCTGCTTACCGCATGAGGTCTTGAAAGCAGGTCTTGAACTTGGACTCAGAGAGGCCGATGCGTTGGCAGATCCCCTGTGGGGAGAGCGGGGTTACATGACATTGATTCGGCGGAACTGGCATTTGTTGGCTTACGAGCAACTCTTGGAGCTGCTGGACTGGAGCGAAGAGCAACTGTACGATGCACTCAAGGAGGACGACTTTCTGTGGCACAAGATGGGGTTCCAAAAGCCCTCTTGTGAGACGGTGGTTTTGCAACAGCTTACCGAATTGCAGATCGCACAGACACGGACGCTGAGAGAGGTCGTTAACCGGCATCTCCTCTTTGATTTGCAAGGTCCCGGGGAGGAACCTTTCGCGTTCCTCGGCCGCACGAATCGTGCTCCTGTGGGAGCAAGGGAAGTGCCATTTGAATTGCGCTTGGCTTATCCATCAAATGCTCTCTATGGAGATCCGCTGCTCGATTCTTCCGGACGATCCTGTCAGGACGAAGAACTTGAAGCCATGGCTTCCTGGGGAATCAACGCCATCTGGTTCCAGGCGATCCTGTACAAGCTATTCCCCTGGAACCGTGCAATGCAATTGTCGGAAGGCTGGGAGGAGCGCCTGGAAGGTCTCCGGCGATTGATTCACAGGGCATCTCAACATGGCATAAAGGTCTTCCTCTACCTCAACGAGCCACGATGTTTGCCTACACAGTTTTTTGATGAACACCCGGACCTAAAAGGTCTGGATCTCGAGGCCGATGGCTGTAGCGCCATGTGCACGTCGGTCAATGAGGTGCGATCATTTCTCCGCAAAGCCTGCACCCATGTTTTTGAGCAGGCACCGGGACTTGGCGGCGCGTTCACGATCACGATGTCCGAAAACTTGACGAACTGCTATTCCAAGGGGATCGGAGCAGCCTGGGGCAGACACTGCGCCCGGTGTGAGGCGCGTGATATCGCGGAGGTAGTCGCCGAAGTCAACTGCGAAATCGAGGCGGGAATCCATGCAGCCAATGCAGATGCCAGGGTGATTACATGGACATGGGGTTGGAGAGCAGATTGGGCCGCCAGGGCTGTGGCCAAGTTGCCCGAAAACGTGGATGTACTGTGCGTGAGTGAACTGGGAATTCCGGTCAAGGTGGGAGGTGTTCCAGAAGTTCTGAACGAATACTATATCGCACATCCCGGGCCGGGTCCGACGGCTCGTATGGTTTGGGCGAAAGCGCGGGAGCGCGGCCTGAAAACCATTGCAAAAATTCAGATTAATTCCACCTGGGAGTGTGCGGCAGTTCCCTATATTCCCGCCGTGGACCTTGTGGAGAAGCATCTCAGGGGGTTGCAACAGGAAGGGGTCGATGGGGTCATGCTGAGTTGGACGCTCGGAGCGTATTTGGGAGGAAATCTTGGATTGCTTGGCTCTTCCGCAAAGGAAATGGCCGAACGGATCGGAGGCGTTGAAGCTGCACCGGAAATCGAGCGTGCCTGGACGCTATTTGGGCAGGCACTGGCAGAATTCCCTTCAAGCAATCAAGTTCTCTACATGGCTCCCCAAACGTTCGGGCCGGCAAATTTGCTGTTTGAAAATCCCTCAGGATACAAGGCAACAATGCTTGGGTTTTGCTATGATGACCTCAAAGGGTGGCGGGCGCAGTATTCGGAGGAGGTTTTTCAGACACAATTCGAAAAGCTTGCATCCAAATGGAATGACGGCGTCTTGGCACTCGAAGCCATTCAAACCTCTGGAACGGCCTCCTCACCTCAATTTTTTGAATTGGTCCGGATCTCAACTGCGATTTATTGCCATTATCGCAGTGTTGCACTTCAGGTCGCATTCGTGCGGGAACGCGATCGGACTGCCGGTCCCCGAAGCGCGGAAATGAAGCGGATTTTAGACGAGGAAATCTCAGTAGCCCGGAGGCTTCTTTTTCTGGTCCACAAAGACTCACACATTGGTTACGAGCCAACATGCCACTATTTCTACACGGCCAATGATTTGATGGAGAAAATCGTCAATTGCGAATTTCTTAAAACCCGTTTTTGCCCGGAGGGCCCACGTGCATGACACGCAAGCAAAGAATGCTGGCTGCTATGCGGCGTCAGCCGGTGGACTTTGTTCCGCACACCACATACAACATTCACCCGTATCTTCCGACCTCCCATTCGGCTGATCCGTCTTACACGGAGATACTGGAAGAGATTCGCGTAAGCTCCGGGGTCACGGTGAAGGTTTCTGCCATCGACGAAGGGCCCGGTCTGTCGGGGCGCGCTCAAGGTCTTGTGGAGACGCGCGAGAAATGGGACTCGAGTGGAACCACTTTGCACTCGGTCATACACACTCCGGGCGGCGACCTCTGGAGCGAGAAAAGAATCCCCAATGGGCAGCCGGCAATGGTCGTAAAGCACTACGTCAGCACGGACGAAGACCTGGCCAACTATATGTCACTTCCCTACAATCCCCCTGCAATAAACGCCAGCAGGATTCGACAGGTATATGAGGCGATTGGTGACGGTGGTGTGGTTTTTGTTCCGTTCTCTGATCCTATGTTTGCCTCGGCCAGCGTGATGGATTTCGAGGATTTTTGCATTCGATGTGCCGAGGATCCGGAGTCGTTGCAGCGCCTGATAGAGTGGAACTTAGAGCGCAGCCTGGAGAACGTTAGACTGCTATGTGAGGCGTGCAGTGGCATGGATGTGATTCTTCACACTTCCGGCCCCGAAGTCTGCACGCCGCCGATGGTATCTCCGGCAATGTTTGCCCGTCTTGTGACCCCGTACCTCACCAAAATTGTCGATATCATCCACCAGCATGGGTTTCTCGCAGCAATACATTGCCACGGCAGGGTTCGGGAGGTCTTCCCCGAAGTCCTTAAAATTGGAGCCGACCTACTGGAACCAATCGAGCCACCCGACCAAGGCAACATCGCGCTGCATGAACTCATGGAGAAGGCGGTCGGCCGTATCTCTCTGATGGGACATGTTCAGGATCAGGAGATTTACAGAATGTCAGGAGGCGAGATGCGCCGGTGGGTGGAATATCTGCTTGAAACCGCAGCAGGCCGAACTGGTTACATTATATCGCCAACATGCACACCATTTGACTCTCCCTGCACGGAGACTTACCGGGATAACTATCTTGAATATCTGCGCACCGCAGCGGCGTTATCACCACAAGTGTCTGCTCATCTGGATTCGGAGCGCATGACAGTTGATAATGAGTGAGGGATCTCGCCGATGCTCTGAGAGAGTCACCATTCCAGCTCCCGGACATTGGGTTGTGTTCAATGAACTCAAATGCATCGAATTCTGGAATTCAAGGATTCTAGCGCGCTGCAGCGCATGAAGCGGGGGTGCCGTCGGCCTCCGCGAAAATGGTGTCGTAAATCTCCCGTTCATTGGCGCGGGCCTGCGCGGAGTGGTAGTGAAACTGCAAGGCACGCCGCCGGTCGGGGCTGTTGTTTGGCGGGGTTTGATGTGGCAACATCCCGTAGAAAAACATTGCGCCACCCGGTGCCAGTTCGACCGGCACTGCGTCTTCCGTGCGGAGCCGACCCTCCTCGATTTCGCAGTCGAAGGTGTGGTGGTGTTTCAACGGGCCCTTCTTATGGCCCCCTTCGATCACATGCATGCAGCCATTTCTGACCGTAGCGGAGTCAAGCGCGATCCATACGCCGACGATGGCGTCGAGCGGGGTCATGGAAAAATAGGCATTGTCTTGGTGCCATGGTTTCTCGATGCCGATGAAGGGTGGTTTCACCAACGCCATTGACTGGAACATTTTAGCGCCTGGCCCAAGCAAGGCATCGATCACTTTCCCTATCCGGGGATGTCCCTGGATCATGCGCTGGAACACGGCGTGCTCGTTCGCGAACAACATGAATTTGCGCACCTTCAGCTCGAGTTCATCCATGCGCTCTGGCGAAGGTTCATATCCCGGCTCCATCTCGATAAAGAACGGACTGCTTGGACTTTTGAACTTGGCGCGGCCATTCCCGACCGGCGGGATGTAGATGGAACGACCTTCAACAAAGGCATTGGTATGGACGAGCTCGGTCAAAGCAGCCGTGGCCTCGGCGACTTCGGAATCGGATAAAATCTGCTCGAAGGCAAGATATCCTTTCTCTTCAAACCGGGCGCGGTCCGCTTCGGTGATCTCGCCGGAAAATGGTACAGAGGAACTGGTAATTTGCTTTTGCATGGAAGAAAAAATATACAACTTCTTATTAAACTCCATGGTCAGCTTTTTTATTTTTTTGTATATTTTTGTGTGTGTTAACAATTGGCGCTCCGGTTATGCGTGAAATCATCTTGAATCAACTGCCCCAGATTCATCACTGTGAGTCCGGGTGGCGGTGGAGTCCTGTTCCATTTGCCGATTACGATTTCTGGGCGGTGCTGCAAGGGAGGGGGGAGCTCCATTGCAACGGAGACCGGTTTGCCCTGAAAGCGGGAGTGGCATTCGTTTTAAGGCCAGGCGATGCGATTCACGCAACCCACGATTCCGCGGTCCCCCTGAGCGTAATCGCATTTCATTTTTTGCCTGGCGTGGAGTTCCCGTTCGACCTGCGAAGGCTGCCCCTGCGCAGACAGGTGAGAAACCTGGGTGAGCTGGAATTTTATGCCCGCCAAGCCATGCGTTTCGCAAACACCCGCAGCGACCGCCTGGCACTTTTGCGCTGCAGCCTGGCCGCTCTGGACCTCCTGGCGCTATTTGCAGATGATCATAACTCTGCCGAAAGTTCGTTGGGAGACCGACTGAATTCTATTGCGGACTCGATCCGATCTGCCCCCGGAGAAGTTGGATCGGTTGAACGGTTAAGCAAAAAATGCGGATTGTCGTCCGCCTACTTTTCGCGAAAATTCAAGGAACAATTCGGCAGCAGTCCCATAGAGTTCTGGATCCGGGCACGGGCCGAGCGTGCCGAGCATTTGCTGAAGGAAACGGATCTTCCCATCGGTGCCATTGCGGAAGCTCTGGGCTATAGCGATGTCTTCCATTTCTCGAAACAATTCAAGCAACTGCGGGGCATGGCACCTACACTGATCCGACGGAGAAAGTCCGGAACTTTTTAACAAAGTGGACGTGCCCACGATTGTGTCCGTAGACATTTGTTGCATGCAGGAGCAGAATATGCCTCTGGATCCAGGTTTTTTCAAACCTCCGGAAAACCCATGACAGTGTAATAGGCCAGGTTCGGCTGGCGGACATCCATCCGCCCGATCTGGCAAATGAGCGGGGTGTTGGATTCGACCTTTAAAGCGTATTGACCAAACGGAATCGAGTGCCCCGCGACGGTAAGCGTAACTTATAGCACAGGCCGCTATAACCGACGGTAGATTTTCCATAACCGTCAGATCGCAGAGATCTGACACATCTACAACCCGCTACGCAGCGGCTGCTTGATTGGACCGGGAGGAGGAA
>Ga0247836_1005030_pt1 | contig 15860 bp, 16 predicted proteins | sample LaCruzMarch2015__4_FD_187116 | JGI IMG/M metagenome (GOLD analysis project Ga0247836, IMG submission 187116) | Freshwater microbial communities from meromictic Lake La Cruz, Castile-La Mancha, Spain - LaCruzMarch2015_14m | ecosystem: Environmental > Aquatic > Freshwater > Lake | place: Spain...
TCGCCAACTTTAGGCACATAATTGGCAATGCCAAAGTCTGAACGTTTAAGATTAGCCGTTGCACTAAATCCTGCCGTTTGCACACCATTATTTGGGTTAGCTTGATCGGCATTTTGTGTAACTGCTAAAGTAATTGGCTTAGACACCCCGTGTAAAGTCAACACCCCAACTAAGTTAAATTGCTTGGCTTTGATATCGGTAACCTTAGTACTGACAAAAGTAGCGGTCGGGTATTTTTCAACATCAAAGAAGTCGGCACTTTTTAAATGCTTATCCAATTTTGGCAGTCCAGTTGCAATATCAGCGACTTGGATATTTATTTTGGCTGAACTTTTGGCAATATTTTGTGATTCAAAATTTAAGTTACCGGTGGCATACCATTTACCAGATGGATTAGAAAAACCTAAGTGATTGTAATGAAACTCAACGTAGCTATGCGTTGGTTCTAAAGTATAAGTTTCACCAGCCAGAGCCAGACTACTAAATCCACCCACTAAACCGAGAGTTAATAAAAGTTTTTTCATAATGATTATTCCTTCAAATTAAAGTTAAAAATCTTACCAAGTTGTGGCAATTTGTTGGGCTTGGATTAGTGCGCTGTCCAATACTGGAGCGGCATAATCAGGCATAGCTTGTGAATGTACCATAATATGCTGATAATCAAGAATCCCCATAATGGCTAAAGTTGCGCGTACAATGGGTTCTCCGTAATTACCTAAAACATCAAAAACTGGAAGTAGTGATTCCGCTTGGGGTGCTGCGGCTAGGATTGAGCGAAATCCAGATCGTGCTTCAGGTGTATAATTGCCACCGCTGGCTTGAATAAAGACGGCTTTTTTATTTTTGAGTAATCCGATCGGTAAGCCAAATTCATTATATTGGAAGGTTTGGCGTGCGGCGCAAATTATGTCGAGATATTTTTTCAAAACGGCAGGAAAACTAAATTCCCACATTGGTGCGACAAAAACATATTTATCATTAGCAATAAATTGATCGATTATGGCTTGGCGTTTGCTGAGTGCGGATTGTTGTTCTGCGCTTAGTTCGCTAAATGCGCCCCCACCCATTAAATGCCCGAATGCACTGTAAACGGTTGCATCTACATCGGGTGCATCAAGGTTAAATAAGTCCACATGTGTGATTTGTACGCTTGGATTAGCGCTTTGGTATCTGTCTAAAAAAGCTTCGGCAACTTGTTGGGATTTGGAATAATCACGTGCACCAGGGTGAGCGGTGATAACGAGTAGTTTAGACATTTGAGTTCCTTTCAATTGAGTTAGTGTTTAAATAGTCTTCTAATTTTAGTCGTAGCGCATAGAGTTCATTGCGGAGTTGATTCATTTCTGCCACGTCAAATTGATCGTGCAGTGGTTGTAGATATTTAGTGTGCGCTGGAAACGCGTGCTTAAATAGCTCATTGCCAGCAGCCGTTAAGCCAATTAGAGTACTGCGCCCATCAGCGGGATTTTCTGTGCGGCTAATTAATTCTTTTTTGAGTAAGCTGGTTAAAACTACCGTCAAGTTGCCTTTGAGCATAAGGGTTTTTTCGGCTAATTCTTTGCAGGTCATGGCTGGTTGATTACCCAGCGTTGCAATTACGTCAAATTGCCCAGTGGTTAAACCGAGTGAACGCAAGTGTGGCGCGGAAACTTTTTCAAACAATGTTACAACATTCACTAATTCGCGAATTGTTTTTAAGAAATGCATGTTAACCTCTTTATCTGGGGTATAGTTCAAATTTGAACTATACTGGCGTAATAATAGTTCAAATTTAAACTATTTGTCAAATTTATTTTCTATTTATTGCAGCGAGGTGTATGATCTGTTTAAAAATGTGATAAGATTTGCGGATATTTTTAGTTAAAGGAAGTCCCATGAGCAGTCGTTATTCACATAAAAAACTTGCCGAGGCGGGCAATGCTACGCGTAACATTCATTTTGGCGTCGAGCCAGATCCTGTCACGGGCTCAATTTTGCCGCCAATTTATCAAACCGCAACTTATGCGCAAGAAGCGGTTGGGGTGAATAAAGGGCATACTTATAGCCGTTCTTCCAATCCAACGGTGGCAACTTTGGAAAAGAAATTAGCTGGAATTGAATATGCGGCTGGTGCGATTGCGTTTGCTACTGGTTTGGCTGCGACCACGGCTTTAATTATGAGTTTAATGAAAGCTGGTGAACACATCGTGTGTTCGGATGTAGTCTTTGGTGGCACGGTGCGCTTAGTTGATACGGTATTTAATAAATTTGGAATTAGTATTAGTTATGTTGATGCCGCTGATCCTGCCAATATTGCGGCGGCAATTCAAGAGAACACTACCTTGATTTTCTTGGAAACGCCAGCTAATCCTACCTTGAAATTGAATGATATCGCAGCAATTAGTCAAATTGCGCGGGCAAAAAATATTCCTTTGGTCGTGGATAATACCTTTTTAACGGGAATTTTGCAGCGTCCATTAGAGCTTGGTGCGGATATTGTGTTATATTCAACGACAAAATATATTGATGGGCATAATGCAACCGTTGGTGGTGCATTGCTTGCGAATGATAAAAAATACCTCGAAGCCTTTGATTATATGCGTAAAAACATTGGTAATATTCAAGCACCAATGAATGCGTGGTTAACCATTCAGGGGATTAAAACCCTGGATTTACGGATTAAACAACATTCACGCAATGCGCAACAAGTTGCCGAATTTTTAGAAGCTCATCCACAAGTAAGTAAAGTTTATTACCCTGGTTTAGCTTCGTTTGCCCAGCAGGAATTGGCAGCAATTCAACATCGTGGCGGGTATCATGGTGGAATGTTGGCATTTGAAGTCGTTGGCGGTTATGCACATGCCTTGCATGTTATGAACACGGTGGTGCTTTGTACTTTGGCTGAGAGTTTAGGCGCTACTGAAACGATAATTACCCATCCAGCCTCAATGACTCATGTCATGATGACAGCTGAGCAGCGCGCTAAAATTGGTGTTACTGATGGTTTAATTCGTTTTTCAGTTGGTTTAGAAGACCCAGAAGACATCATTGCCGATTTGGAGCAAGCACTAAACTGGAGCGCTTAATATTTAATCAGACTTAGAATTGGATGAAAAGATGAAAGTGGAAACTTTAGAACTTGGCGCCTTTAGTATTGTTGGTATTACGGTACGTACGGATAATAGTGATCTGCAGAAATTAACCCATGATATGCAGAGCTTGTGGGGTAAATTTATTGCAGAAAATATAGTGCAACAGATTCCCGATAAAGTTGATGACGCAATTTATTGCGTTTATACGGACTATGTCGGTGATCATACGCAGCCCTATACGGCACTACTTGGTTGTAAAGTTGCCGCTACGGTTTTGCAGTCCGTAAGTCTTCCCACTGGCTTAGTTGCTCAGCAGTTTGCGGGTGGTAAATACAATAAATATCTGGTTAAAGGTAATCTTTTGGAGGGTGCGGTATTTGCGAAATGGCAAGAAATTTGGGCGCTGGATATTCCACGGGCTTATACTGCAGATTTTGAAGTTTATGGAGCGAAGTCCCAAAATTTAGAGGCTGCCGAAGTTGAAATATTTATCGCAATTCGTGATTAAAGGTTTTCATTCTAACGCAGGATGAATTTGTTAGCGGTGATTAAGTATTAAACTGTAGCTAAGAGTGTTATAATCCAAGTACTTACGTTTAGAGTGCTTGATCTGAACAGTGATATTGTGCGGTTTAACGCATTTTATTAAGCTTGCTTAGGTTTTGATTGGCACGCTAGTCGAGTAAGCACAATCAACTAGAAGAGAAGTTAAATTAGATTTAAGCTATTGGTTGTGATATTAAATTATGCGCATAAGTCTGTGAGCATAGTTTTATTGTGGTGTTTTTCAATGAGTTGCCGCGAGAGTAACTTTAGGTTAAGGATTGTATGGTGTTAAGCTTTTATTTTTATTTGTTTATCGGACTAGCTTTAATTGCATTAGAGCTTGTCACGACAACTTTTTATTTGTTACTAATTGGAATTGCTTGTGTGATTGCCAGCTTTAGTGCTTTGATTCTGCACGATTGGTTTATTCCTACACTCTGTGCAGGGATTTTGTCGCTTGTGGGCTGTTATTTATTAAGTAAACACAAAGGTAAAAAACAGACGGTGCAAATGTTGGTGACGCATCTTGGACAAAGTGTTGAAGTTGTTGAATGTGATGAGCATGGTAAATTATTAGTACTGTATAGTGGTACTTATTGGCAGGCGCGTGCCAAAAACCTTACGTCAATTAAAATTGGCGATCGCTTAATTATAAGCAAATTTAGTAATCATGAACTTGAATTAGAAGAGGAAAAAATTAAATGAATGTTGAAACCTTAAATAGCCTAATTATTAATTATGGCTTATTGATTGCATTTATATTTGTTATTGTGATGTTTGTTAAATCCAGTATTAAGATCATCCCCCAAGAACGAGTTGGTATTGTTGAACGTTTGGGAAAATTTCATTCGGCATTAAACCCGGGTTTACATATTTTATTGCCATTTATTGATCGTTTGGTGGTGGTACACGATATGCGTGAAGTTCCAATGATTGTACCAGAACAAGTTTGTATTACCAAAGATAACACGCAACTAGCAATTGATGGTGTAGTTTATTTTCAGGTGAGCGATGCCAAATTAGCCACCTATGGTACCAATAATTTTATGGCAGCAATTGTGCAATTGTCGCAAACTACTTTGCGTTCGGTAATTGGTAAAATGGAATTAGATAAGACTTTTGAAGAACGTGATGAAATTAATCGTCATGTGGTGGCTGCGGTTGATCAGGCTTCGTTAAACTGGGGAGTGAAAGTTTTGCGTTATGAATTGAAAAATATTCAACCACCACAACATATTATTAATGCTATGCAAGAACAAATTACCGCCGAACGCGAAAAACGTGCCAAAATTGCCCGTTCGGAAGGTGAACGTCAAGAGAAAATTAATTATGCTGAAGGTGATACCATGTCAACGATTCGCCGCTCGGAAGGTGATAAACAATCGGCAATCAATAAAGCGATTGGTGAAGCGGAAGCCTTGAAAACTCGCGCTCATGGTGAGGCACAAGCTATTTTGGCAATTGCTGAAGCTAATGCGGGTGCAATTAAATTAATTGCTGAAGCAATTTGCAATGAAAAAGGTGAATTAGCGGTTAATCAAAAATTGGCGGCGCAATATATTGAACAATTTGGTAATTTAGCCAAAGCTGGCAATACGATTATTTTGCCCCAAAATTTAGCCGATATTGCTGGTATTGTGTCAACTGCATTAGCCGCGGTTAAAGCAACCCCTAAAGTATAACCGTTGCGCGGAGAGTTAATAAAAAAAGCTAGTTGATTAAACTAGCTTTTTAGTTACGTGAGTTGAAATTTTGAGTTACCGCAAAAAGTCTATTCTTTGTGGTTTGGATTAGAAATCTTGAGTCCTAATTTATCAACCAATACTTTTAGAGCTTCATGCACATCGGCCTGCTTAATTCCACCTAATTTAGTACTAACTTCACGCACGATCTCAATCATAGCATGTCCATTTTCGTTAGTTTCTAAATAGGTTTTTAATGCCGCAATTGCAGCATCGGTATCTTCTGCAACAACAATGGCTTGATTACGAATTACTTCGTGAATTTCACGGTCATTCCACGTTGGTTCTAATTTGTGTGCTTCTTGAACTAATACGCGAACCAAGAGTTCAGGTACGATTTTTTGTTCGCGAAAGGCGATGATTAAGCGAATAATACGATACATGGCTTGAATTTGATTCGTTACAGGCAAATTATCAATGACACGTTGCTGAGCTTCATGAGTAATTTGTTCGCGATCAAGTTGTGTTATGCTTGGCGTTAGGCGGGGAGTGATTTTATCGGTACCCCAAAACTTTTGCACCAGTGGATTGGTCCAAATATCAAAAAATTTCTTTTCGTGTTTCAAGTCCTGCTTGGCGGAATCAGTTTCCAGATAGTGCACAATTGCATCAGAATATTGTTGTTGTAATTTTAAAAATTGATTATCTGGATTTATGTGGACGCGTTGTGCATTTACTTTTGACGCTAAATCAGCAAAAATTTTTATCCATGGATTTACGCTTTCGGCAAATATACTGTAGCTCTGGCGGAGAGGATGTAAATTCTTCATCAAGGCTGCAATTTGCGGTGTGGCAAAGTTTTTAAAGAGCGGATGTACCATTTTGTCATAGATTTGGCTAATGGATTGTGAGGCTTTTGCAGCAGTGGCAAATGCACGATCATCTTCCTGATTATTCCAACCCAGTGCTTTTATATCATCAATGCTGCGTGGTTCATAATGCGAGCGCAGTTCGCCACTAACCTCTTGACCTTCTGGTGTATCAATGACTAATTCATATAACCCAGGTGGCATAATATCAATTGAATCAATGTTTTCAACAAACAATTCATCTTCACGCTTACCAACTTTACTGGCGGTAAAAATGGCTAAATGTCCGACTTTGTGATTTAAACAATAAATAATTGTTTTACCATGCTCGCGAATTTCATTGGCATCACGGTATAAATCAGCGATCCAGCCTGCGGATTGAGCTGGAGGGCTAATGTTATCGCCATCAGAGACAAATGTAATGAGCGGAGAAGTAATTGCACGTGGATCAAGCACAGTTCCATCTTCAAGGGTTAAATTACCAGTAGTTAATTCATTACCAATAAATAATTTATCAACCAACCATTTAATTTCAGAGGTGTTAAATTGAATAAAATCACCCCACCAGCGTTCAAATTGTAAATAACGCTCGCCTTGATTATCGATATCAGCAAATAAATTGTATTGCTTAGACCACAATGTATTGGCGGGATTTAAATTATTAAAATTCTCAATTAGATAAGAACCATCAAATTTGCCACCGCCGAGATCGCCAAGTAAAGAATTTATCCATGAACCACCAAGTAAGCCACCTGCATAACGCATCGGGTTTTTACCGCGTACGCCATTCCAATAAGATAAAGGTGAACCCGCAATTACAATTGGACCAAATAAATCAGGGCGTTGCATCGCGTTAAACATGGTTAAATAACCTGCGGCACAATTACCAATGGCACACATTTTGGGACTCTCTGGATGCAATTCAGCAATTTTCTCATAAAAAGCCACTTGACCTTTAATTACATCTTCATAGGTTTGCCCCTCGATTGGCGCGGCATTAAATCCCACAAAATATACGGGATGCCCATTTTTAAGCGCATCGCCAATTTCACTGTCTTTTTTCATGCCACCGATTCCTGGGCTTTGTCCCGCACGTGGATCTTGAATTACAAATGGACGTTTTTTCTCATCCGTAACTACGCCAGCTGGTGCTTGCATTTTTGCCAGCCAGTAATTGATTGGTCGTGAAAACGTTGCGCCGTCAATTAAAATTTCAAAGTCAAAACTAAGCACAGTTGCGCCATTATTTGAACTCATTTCAACGGCTTGATTGCCACGTTTGCGCATGATATCCATAAATAAAACACTGCGTTGACTGAAATCGGTTAAATAGTCTTGAAATTCTTTTGCTGCAGGGCTTAAAGGGATTTTATTTTGTAGTATTGTGGGGTCTGAAAATAAATTTGTCATGATGAAGTTCTCCTTCTATAAGTTCGAGTTAATTAGTTTATTATTGTTGAGCAGGGATTAAATTGTAGAGCTCAGCAACATTAAGGGCAATCATTAATTCTTCATTAGTTGGAATCACATAGACCGCAACTTTTGAGCTTTCTTGACTAATTTTATGTGCTTGGGCGCAATTAACCGCAGTAAGATTAGCCTCAGGATTAAGTTGGATTCCTAACCATGCGAGTTTAGTGCAAATTCGCGCGCGGAATTGCGCATCGTTTTCACCGATTCCAGCTGTAAACACCAATGTATCCAGCCCCTCGAGAGCGGCAGTGTAAGCACCGATATATTTTAGTACTGCATAATCAAAATAAGCTAAGGCTTGTTGTGCGTGTAAATCGTCACTTTGCTCTAGTGTACGCATATCATCGGAAATTCCCAAGGATGCACCGAGTAAGCCGCTGTGTTTTTCCAGTTCATCTTCTAAACTTTCAGCCGTATAAGCACATTGTTTGAGTAGGTAAAACACCGCATCGGCAGGAAAATCACCTGAACGAGTTGCCATCGGTAAACCAGTAATCGCACCAAACTGCATACTGGTATCAATACTTTTCCCCTCAAGCATAGCACATAAACTTGCACCGCCACCTAAATGAGCAACGATAACGCGTTTAGCTGTCGGTATTATTTTAGCAATTTGTCGGTTAATATAAGCATAGGATATGCCATGAAAGCCCCAATGACGAACACCATGAGCGGTAATTGTTGCAGGTACGGGATAAAATTCGGCAACCGCTGGCATTGTGCGATGAAATGAAGTATCAAAAGTTGCACTTTGTTTTATTTCAGGGAAAATATTGGCTAATGCTCGTGCACCCATTACTTCATAAGCTTGATGAGTTGGTTCAATTTTACTGAGATCTTCGAGATAAGCTAGGCTTTCTGCATCAAGCTTGATAGCTTGGGTATATTTTTCACCACCTAATACAATGCGATGACCCGCATAGGCGACATTCAAGTCGGGAAATTGTTCGTGCAACAGTTGCAATAACTTACTTAGCGCTACTTCATGATTGACATTGTCTCTTGCCGTAAAAGTTAGGTTAGTTAAGGTTTGACCATTTGGCGCTTTTATTTTAAGATTGGCATTATTCGGCATGCCAGTAAAAGCGCCTGTTGCGATTACATTTAGCTCGGCATTAATTAATTGGTAGAGTGCAAATTTTAGACTAGTGGAGCCTGAATTTAGAATTAAAATTCCAGATTGTTGCATGTTAATCTCGCTTGATTTTATTATGTGCAATTAGTGCTGCAGCGGCAATTGAATGTAAACGGGTTTCTTCATCATCCGCGCGGCTAGTGACAATAATTGGCACGCTGGCACCAAGAATTACATCTGCGGCATCGGCTTTGCCCATGAAAATCATTTCTTTATAGAGTGCATTGGCGGCTTGTAAATCGGGCATAATTAGAATATCGGCATCGCCCATAATTGGTGATTTAAAATGTTTAATTTTAGCCGATTCAGGTGAAATTGCAATATCCAAATCAATTGGACCATCGACGATACAGTTTTCAATTTGACCGCGATCTGCCATTTTAGCGATAATTGCAGCATCAACCGTTGCTGGCATCTTTAAATTAACTACTTCTACGGCAGCAATAATGGCAACCTTCGGCATTTCCCAGCCCAGCGCGCGTGCCATATCTACCGCATTTTCTAAAATTTGAACTTTTTGTTCAAGAGTTGGCGCAATATTCATCACCATGTCGGCAAGAAAGACGAGGCGATTGTAAGTTGGTAAATGCATTAAGCAACAACTGCTAATCAAGCGTTTAGTACGCAAATTATATTCGGGTTGCAGCACAGCATGCATCATTATATCGGTATGTAAACTACCCTTAACTAAGCAATGCACTTCGCCATTACTTGCCATTTGTGCCGAGGTAGCTGCTGCTGAAATATCATCGACTGTATTTACAATTTTTAATGCGCTGATATCTAGTTGGTTATCTTTGGCAATTTGTTCGATTTCAGCCTGTGGACCAACTAAAATTGGTTCTAAAATACTTTGTGTATAAGCTTGAAGTGCGCCACTAAGCGCAACTGCTGAGCGCGGATCAACGATGGCAGCAGGAATGCGTCCAAGTTTTTGACATTTTTCAATGAGAAAATCTAAATTTAGCATAATAATATTCCTTGCCGTAGATTCTAGTTGTTGCTTTAAATTAGTACGGCGAACTAAAGTAAATAACAATATTTGCAGTAATGTATTATAGCACTTTGAGTTTTATTTGGAATCAATTAGTGTAAAACTGGCATAGGTCTAATTATAGTTGATTAAACTATCCTTTTTAGGCTTTGCGTATGAGCTATTTTGCAACAGCGGTTAAAGGTTAGAAATTAATTGCTGTCATGGAGCTTGAAAAAGCATATAATTACGCTTAAAATCAATGACGTTAACTCAATAAGATAGCCTTTGTTACGTCAAATATATCAAATATTTTTAATCCATAACTAAGGAATGATTATGAAAAAATGGCTACTCGCGGCTCTTGGCGCGCTGAGCTTAATTGGTTGTAGTAGTAATAAGATCAGTGAACACTCGGTACAAGTCGGTTCAATGGGAGACATTTCCATCACCGATATGCGTTCAGTACGAGTGAATGGGTTATTAGTTGCTCAAGCTAAATTCCATAATAGCGGCAGTTCAGCGCAAACTGGTTTTTATCGTTGCCAGTTCTCGGATGCGAATAAAATGGCGGTTGGCGATGCGGAAGTTTGGCAACCAATTACGATTTACAACAATGAAGATCAGCCGATTAAATGTATGGCTACTCAGTTAGAGGCGACTGATTTTAAAGTAGAATTCTCAGCTGATGCCAAAAATGTAAGTGTATTTCAATAAATTTTAAAGGAAGTCTAGATGAAGTCAAAATTAATTAAATTCTCATTATTAGGTAGCTTATTTTTGGTTGGCTGTGCTGGTCCAACCGTATCGTACGTTGACCCAAATGCCGTTACCACCTTAAATACTAATTTTAGTCAAAATGATTTACGCGCAGTTGCACAAGATATGTCCACTCAATTAATTCAAAGTGGCAAAATGAATCAATGTAAATCTTTCACGATTTCACCAGTTAAAAATGCTACCGATCAATATGTTGATACTTCGGTTATGACTAATGCGATGGCTGATAAATTAACCAACTCTTCTGCAGTTAAATCTACTTATGTCGTTTCTACCGATGAAATGCAAAATCAAACCGATGAATTAGCGCGTCAAAATCAATCAGGTATGTATGACCAGTCCACTACCGCTAAAACAGGCAAAATGAAGGGTGCACAATGTCGCATTGATGGTAAATTAACTAGCGATACTCAAACTAATGGTAAACAAACCGTAGTGGCATACACATTCTTTGTACAAGTATTTGATGTACAACAAGGTGCGGCGATCTTTAGAAATAGCAAAAATATCTCCAAAGGCCAAACGAACTAGTTGTTAAAACTAATTGAGGTAGCCACTTAAGCGCTACCTCATTAAATATAGAGGAAGATTAAGATGTATAAATGTAAAATCTTAGCCCTTTTGTTAGTAACTGCCAAGTTAGCAACGGCGTTACCAACAATCGCGGTTCCGAGCATTATTTACCCTGCCGATATTTATCAACATAATATTAATAATAGCGATGTGCGTGGCGCAATAATTAATAGTGGCAAATTTAAAGTAATTGAAACCCCTAAGAATTTTGATTTAAATACCTTAGAATTACTTACGCTAAATAGTTCACCGACTGAAAGTCAAAACCCACTAAGTAAAGAATCTGCTGGGAGTCAATCTAGTCTGAAGCCTACTGTTGCTGCTGTTAATCTTCAAGATGGACTGAGCTATGTTCTAATTGGTAAAGTTATTACCATTGATGAAAATGAAAACACCTATCAAATTAAAAATACCGATACGAGTAGTATTACGCACAACATGAGTGTAATGACGAGCTATAAACTGGTGCGAATTAAAGATCAAGCTAACGTTGCATCTTTTAGTGCTTATGGTAGTGCCTCGCAAATGAAGTTAATTGCCGCAGGAGCCAGTCCTAATTCACTGAGTTTTAATCGTGCGATGCTAATTCATGATTTATCTAAAGATCTAGCTAAGAATGTATTAAGTCAATTACTTGAACAAATGGGTGCTACTACTAAAATTGAACAAAGTGAGCATCCTGTGGTAACTGATGTTAAAACTTACTCTGATTAATTTGAACGTTTAGCGCAGCGGTGTGAGGTATCTATTTGCGTTAGAGAGAGTGGCTATATTATACTAATGGCAATACTCATTTAATGTACTTATAAGCAGGCATCATCTAATTATGAAATATCGTGATTTAAGAGAATTTATCAGTAACTTAGAGGAGATGGGCGAATTAGTCCGTGTGACGCAACCAGTTTCTCCACATTTAGAAATGACCGCATTTTGCGATAATGTTTTGCGCAATTCTGGTCCCGCCATCTTATTTGAAAATCCAACTACTCACACTATGCCTGTTTTGGGTAATTTATTTGGTACGACCAAACGAGTTGCCCTTGGTATGGGCAAAGAGAATCTTGCTGAATTGCGTAAAGTTGGTGAGTTTTTGGCTGAACTCAAAGAGCCGCAACCACCCAAAGGGATGCGGGATGCGTGGGATAAATTACCACTCCTCAAACAGCTGTATAATATGTTACCCAAAGTTATTAAAAACGCACCCGTACATCAAGTAGTGATTGAAAAAAATGATGTGGATTTGGGGAAGTTTCCAATTTGGCATTGTCATGCTGAAGATGTTGCACCGTTAATTACTTGGGGTTTAGTGGTTACTCGTGGACCACATAAGAAACGTCAAAATTTGGGTATTTATCGCCAGCAAGTTATCGCCAAAAATCGTGTAATTATGCGCTGGCTCTCGCATCGTGGTGGAGCACTAGATTATCTTGAACACTGTAAACAGAACCCTGAGCAACCCTATCCCATTGCTGTGGTCTTAGGTTGCGATCCTGCCACAATCTTGGGTGCGGTTACCCCAGTTCCCGATAGCCTTTCCGAATATCAATTTGCGGGCTTATTGCGCGGCAGTCGCACTGAGTTAACCCAATGTTTACTCTCAGATTTGCAAGTTCCTGCATATGCCGAAATCGTTTTGGAGGGTTTTATTTATCCGAATGATGTTGCGCTCGAAGGTCCATATGGCGATCATACTGGCTATTATAATGAACAAGACAGCTTTCCTGTGATGACCATTGAAAAAATCACTACCCGTGAAAATCCAATTTATCATAGTACTTATACGGGGAAACCCATCGATGAACCAGCCATTCTTGGTGAAGCGCTCAATGAAGTGTTTGTACCCTTAATTCAAAAACAATTTCCTGAAATTAGTGATTTTTATTTACCGCCAGAGGGGTGTAGCTATCGTTTGGCAGTCGTTGCGATTAAAAAACAATATGCAGGTCAAGCCAAACGAATTATGCTTGGGATTTGGAGTTTTTTGCGTCAATTTATGTACACCAAATTTATTATTGTGGTAGATGATGATGTCAATATTCGTGATTGGAAAGATGTAATTTGGGCGTTAACGACGCGCGTGGACCCATTACGTGATACTACCCTAATTGATCGTACACCGATTGATTATCTGGATTTTGCCTCACCAATTTCTGGTTTGGGGAGTAAAATGGGCATTGATGCGACCAATAAAATTCATGGTGAAACGACTCGCGAATGGGGGCGGGTGATTCTTCCTGATCCTGTGGTCAAGGCGCGGATGGATGAATTATATTCACAATTATTTTCACAATCAAAATAAAATAAAAATTTTGTACTCGAGGAAGCTTTCAAAATGTTTAATGACATTTCAATCTTCATGGCAATTGTTGATGCTGGCAGTTTTATGCAGGCAGCTAAGAACCTCCAAATCTCCCAAGCAACCGTGAGTCGGCGTTTACAAAGCTTAGAAAAAGAACTGCGGATGACCTTAATTATTCGTAGCACGCGTAATTTTGAAATTAGTATGGCTGGTCAACGCTTGTATCAAAGTGTCAAGGATCAGCAGTTAAGCTTACACAAGGTTATTGAGAATCTCCGCGATGAGCAACAACAAATTGTTGGTAGAATTCGTGTATCATTACCAACAGTAATGGCGTATACGATTATTAGTCCTTATTTAGCTGCGTTTATGCATGAGAATCCAGATATTAAACTTGAGGTTTGCTATCAAAATACAGAATTAGATTTAATTCGTGATAATTTTGATTTAGCTATCATAAACTATCGTCCTAAGCAGCAAACTGTCTTGATTCGTAAGATTTATAGCGTTGTAATTGGTCTTTATTGCAGTCCTGCGTATATACAACACTTTGGAATGCCTATGTACTTGGAAGATCTAAATAAAAATCATCTATGTGTTGGGAATATTAATTTTGATTTAACCACCGATCGAGAAGTTTATACGCTACATAAATCTGGAAGCGTTTTACTATTTCCTAATCATGGGCGACTTTTTACCAATAATACGCTGCATAATCGGCAAATTGCGCTAAGTGGGCAAGCAATTGCTGGTGGTTGGGATGATTTTTTTACGGCAGAACTAAAGAGTGGGCAGCTTTGCCGTGTGTTACCCGATTATAGTTTTGGTGAAATAACTTTCTATCTAATTCGTTTAAAAAATCATGAAAAATCCGCGATTACTACGTTTATTAAATTCTTAGATGATTGTATCGCACGGGCTAAATCACAACTGAGTTAATCAATAATCTATTTTGAGGGTTAAAATGGCAAACATTCTTTCATTACAGTCACATGTAGCATATGGTTATGTTGGTAATAAAGCAGCCGTATTTCCGTTACAGCGTCTAGGACATGAAGTAATTTCAATCAATACCGTGCAATTTTCTAATCATACTGGTTATGGTTCGTGGACTGGTGATATTATGTCGATTGAGCACATTGATAAAATTTTTGATGGCTTGAATCAACGTGGCGCGTTAGATAATTTGGATGGGGTTTTAACTGGTTATTTGGGGGATAAAACCTTGGGTGAGGTGCTGTTAAAATGGTTGAAAATAATTAAAGACAAAAATCCCAACCTAGTTTATTGCTGTGATCCTGTAATTGGTGATACCGATCGTGGGGTTTTTGTGCGTCCAGGTGTAGCTGAGTTCTTCTCTGAGCAAGCGGTAAAGTATGCGAGTATTTTGACCCCGAATCAATTTGAATTAACTAACTTAACTGGAATTGAAATTAATAGCCTTGAGGATGCGACGCGTGCTTGCCAACAACTCCATCAGCGCGGTGCAGAGATTATCTTAGTTACCAGCCTAACTCGTCAAGAAGCCGATCAGAATCAAATTGAGATGTTGTTGTCTTGTTCTGATGAGGTTTTGTTAGTCGCAACCCCGCGTCTGGAAATGCCTATTGCACCGAATGGTTCTGGGGATATGACCGCGGCAATTTTTTTGGCTAAATTCTTAGAAACTAATGATACTGCAGAAAGTTTGGCGCACACTGCGGCGGCAATTTATGCAGTATTTTGCAAAACACGTCAGCTCCAGCAACGTGAATTAGCTATCATTCAAGCACAAGAAGAAATTGTCGCACCAAGCCGTAAATTTCCGATTCACATTCTTGATGCTGAAGATGATTCCGAATGAGTATAATTTTACGTAAGACCACCGCTGCCGATTTAGACTTTGTTAGTGCCGCCGAGTATCATCCCGATAATTGCAATTATGTTTATCAGTGGTCACCAGCCGAACATTTGGCGGCATTAAGCGAGCCTAATTTAGCGCATTATGTCATTGAAGACGCACAGACTCACGAGTTACTGGGGTATGTAATTTTAGATGAAGTTCAAAATAGCAGTCATTCAATTAATTTACGTCGTTTAGTTGTAACTGCCAAAAATCGTGGAATCGGTCGATTAGCGCTTGAGGCGATTAAGCAAATTGCTTTTGAAGAGTTAGCTGCGCATCGTCTCTGGTTGGATGTATTTAGTGATAATTTAAGAGCTTATCAATTATATCAGAAGGTTGGCTTTATACAAGAGGGGTTGCTACGTGAATCCTATTTGCGTAATGGAGTATATGCTTCACAATATTTAATGGCGATACTGAGTACGGAGTATTTTTAATTAATGCGTCAATATCTATTGTGTTGATTTTTATTATCCACATCGCCAAAGTCCGTTGTGTTTGCAGCATTTCTTTCTGTTAGGTTGTGAACAATCACTTTTTGAATTTGAATGAATTTAGAGTTAGCGATTAAGTT
>Ga0247836_1005044_pt1 | contig 15824 bp, 12 predicted proteins | sample LaCruzMarch2015__4_FD_187116 | JGI IMG/M metagenome (GOLD analysis project Ga0247836, IMG submission 187116) | Freshwater microbial communities from meromictic Lake La Cruz, Castile-La Mancha, Spain - LaCruzMarch2015_14m | ecosystem: Environmental > Aquatic > Freshwater > Lake | place: Spain...
GAGGCGAACCCGCTCGACGTTACGGCCGACTTCGTCGCTGTCTGCCGCGATCTGGGCATCACGCGCGTCAGCCTCGGCGGGCAGTCGCTCGATGCGGCGACGCTGAAAGCACTCGACCGTGACCATGCGCCCGATGACGTGCGGGCTGCCGTGGGCAAGCTGCTCGATGCCGGGCTCGTCGTGAATCTCGACCTGATGACGGCCGCGCCGGGGCAGACGCTTGCAGCGGTTGAGCGCGACCTTGCCGCGGCCACAGCGCTCGGCGTGCAGCATGTGTCGGTCTACTGCCTCACGTGGGAGCAGGGCACGGCATTCGAGTCGGCCCGGCGGCGGGGCGACCTTGTGCCTGCCGAGGAGTCGCTCGAGCAGGTGATGTTCGAAGCGGCGATCGACCGGCTCACAGCCGCCGGCTTCGAGCACTACGAGGTGAGCAACTTTGCCCGGCCCGGTTTCCGCTGCCGGCACAACGAGGCCTACTGGGACTGCCGGCCGTGGGAGGCGTTTGGGCCAGGTGCTGCGCGGTTCGATGGGCGAACGCGGATCACGAACCACCGCAGCACGGTCACCTGGATCAACAAGGTGCTCGCCGGCGACGACGCCACGGGCGATGTCGACGCGATGACGGCCGAGCAGGCGGCCCGGGAGCGGATCGTGGTGGGGCTCCGGCGCCGCGATGGCATCGATCGCGATGCGTTTTGCGCGGCGAGCGGGTTCGACCTCGATGCGCTCGCGGGCGATGCGATCGCCCGCTGGGCCGCAGCGGGGCTCGCCACCGACGACGGCCGCCGCGTGCGGCTCACGCGAGCCGGGCTGCTCGTGTCCGACGCGCTGTGGAGTGACGTGCTCACGTAGGACAGGCTTTAGCCTGTCATGAGTGCCGACAGGCTGAAGCCTGTCCTACTCGGGGCATGGCAGGCTGAAGCCTGTCCTACTTCGAGAGGGCGGCGGTGAGGTCGAGAATCGCCTTTTTGCCGTCCGCGAAATACATGAGCGTGTTGTCGGCGGCGAAGAGGGGATTGGGGATTCCCGCGAAGCCCGGCGAGAGCGACCGCTTCACCACGACCACCGTCTTCGCCTTGTCGACGTCGAGGATCGGCATCCCCGCGATCGGGCTCTTGGGGTCGGTGCGGGCCGCCGGGTTTACCACGTCGTTGGCCCCGATCACGATCGCCACGTCGGTTTCCGGGAAGGTGGGGTTGATGTCGTCCATCTCCCGGAGCTTTTCGTAGGGGATGTCGGCCTCGGCCAAGAGCACGTTCATGTGGCCCGGCATCCGGCCGGCCACCGGATGAATCGCATACTCGACCGTGGTGCCCCGCTTCTCGAGTGCATTGGCCAGCTCACGGACGGCGTGCTGGGCCTGGGCGACAGCGAGGCCGTAGCCCGGCACGATCACCACCCGCTCGGCCCCTTCGAGCACCATCGCGATCTCTTCGGCGCTCGCGCTCTTCACCTTGCCGGCGTAGACGTCGTCGGCGTTGGCCACCGCCGTCGTGCCGAGGCCGCCGAAGAGCACGCCCGCGAGCGAGCGGTTCATCGCCTGGCACATGATCGCCGTGAGGATCAGCCCTGAGGCCCCCACGAGCGAGCCCGCGATCACGAGCACCGAGTTGTCGATCACGAAGCCGGCCGCGGCCGCGGCGAGGCCCGAATAACTGTTCAAGAGACAGATCACGACGGGCATGTCGGCCCCGCCGATGGGCATCGTGAGCGTGCAGCCCAGGGCGCTGCCCACGATCACGAGCAGCCAGAAGAGCAGGTTTGACGACGGATTGGCACACACGCCCCAGATCAACAGCAGCGTGGTGACAGCGAGCCCGAGGTTGATCCAGTGGCGGTTGGGGTCGGTCCAAGCCTTCTTGAACTGCGGCAGCTCTTCGAGCTTGCCGAAGGCCACGAGGCTGCCCCAAAACGTGACGGCGCCGATCAGGCCGGTGAGGGCCGTGGCGATCGCGAACTGCGTCCAGGCGGGCAGCGGCGCGGACGCGGCCTTCGCGGCGGCCGTGGCGTTCCAGAGCTCGGCCCCGGCCACGAGCGTGGAGGCCGCGCCGCCGAAGCCGTTCAAGAGGGCCACCATCTGCGGCATGCCCGTCATCGGATATTTGATCGCCATCACCGCCCCGATCACGCCGCCGATCACGCCGGCGAGCCCGAGCATCACGAGCGGCCAGGCGCCCTGGGCCGCCACACTCTGCATCACCGGCTTCTCGAAGCAGGCGGCAAGGATCGCGATCGCCATGCCGGCGGCGCCGAGGTAGTTGCCCTTCACGGCCGTGCGCGGGCCGGTCATGAGCTTGAACGCCACGATGAACAGCATCGAGGCGGTGAGATAGGCGAGATTGATCCAGGCTTGGCTCGACATGCTGGTCTACTTCTTCCTGGGCTACTTCTTTTTGGGTTGGAACATTTCGAGCATGCGGTGGGTGACGACGAAGCCGCCCGCCACGTTGATCATCGCGAGCACGACGGCGAGGAAGCCGAGGAGCGTGCCGGCACCCGTGGCCAGGGCGCCCGCGACGACGATCGCACCCACGGCCGTGATCCCCGAGATCGCGTTGGAGCCGCTCGTGAGCGGCGTGTGGAGCCGCTGCGGCACCTTCGTGATCACCTCGAAGCCCACCCACATCGCGAGCAGAAACACGGTCAGCAGCCGGATGAACCGCGAGGCGGGATCCTCAGGCAGGACGGCGTCGGCGAAGAGCAGGGGGACGATGAGCGATGGCATGGGATGACTCCGCGGGCGGGCGTGGACGGTTGTCAGGCTGGGGATGCTTCGAGCGGGGGCAGACCGGCCCGCTCACGGACTTTCGGGTGCACGAGCTGGCCACCCTTCGCCACGAGCGTGTCGCGGTAGATCTCGTCGTCGGCCGAGACATCCGGAAAGCCGCACTTGGCGAGATGACCGAGAAATGTGGCCACGTTCTTCGCGAACAGCTGGCTCGTGTGAAACGGCACCTCGGCGGCGAGGTTCGTGGGGCCGAGGATCGTGACGCCGTCGAGAATCACGGTGTCGTCGGGGGCCGAGCCCTCGCAGTTGCCGCCGCGTTCGGCGGCCATATCCACGATCACGCTGCCCGGCCGCATCCGCGCCACCATCTCGCGGGTCACGAGCACCGGGGCCTTCTGGCCCGGAATCAGCGCCGTGCAGATCACGATGTCGCTGTCGGCCACGACCTTGCCGAGGAGCTCGCGCTGCTTCGCATAAAAGTCTTCGCCCATCGCCTTGGCGTAGCCGCCGGCCGCTTCGCTCGTGCCCGTTTCGAGCGGCAGCTCGACGAACTTCGCCCCGAGGCTCTGCACCTGCTCCTTCACGGCGGGCCGGACGTCGTAGGCGCTTACTTGCGCCCCGAGCCGCTTGGCCGTGGCGATCGCTTGGAGGCCGGCGACGCCGGCGCCCAGGATCAGCGCCTTGGCGGGCGTGACGGTGCCGGCGGCCGTGGTCATCATCGGCAGGATGCGGGGCAGGGCGGTGGCGGCCACGAGCACGGCGCGGTAGCCGGCGATGTTGGCCTGGCTCGAGAGCACGTCCATGCTCTGGGCCCGCGTGATCCGCGGCACGAGTTCGAGCGAGAAGAGCGTGGCACCTTTTTCCGCCGCCTCGCGGCAGGCGTCGGGCGTGGAGAGCGGGTCGCAGAGGCCGATGATCACCAGGCCGGGGCGGATGCGGTCGCGGTCGGCGCACCACGAGTCGCCGCAGGCGCCGGCCGTGCGGATCGCAAGCACGCAGTCGGCCGCGAACACGGCGTCGCGCGACACGATCTCGGCGCCGGCTTCGCGATAGGCATTGTCGGAGAAGCCCGCGGCGCCGCCCGCGCCGCTCTCGACGAGAATCTCGATCCCGCCGGGCAGCGTGGCGCAGGCCTTCTTCAAGGGCCCGATGGCGGCCGGCACGAGGGCCACGCGGCGCTCCCCGGGGAATGTCTCTTTCGCGACGGCAACCTTCATGGCGGCACAGCCTGTGGCAGGAGGAACGAACGGCGGGAACGCCGCGGAATGGCGGCAAGTGTGATCCGCGGCACCAAGGCTGGCAACACCGCGGCCAGCTGCCGGGTTTCCGCCGCCGAAACAGGTGTTTTCAGTCTTCGCCGTGTGGCGTCGTGGCCGCTTGCCGGGGTGTCGGGGCATTGGTAGCATCCGGGGCTCTCCGAGAATCGCGGCCCGGCCGCACCATCCGCAGTCAGGACAGGTACGAGATCGATGAAGACATTCATGGCGAAGCCGGGCGAGGTCGAGCAGCGCTGGTGGCTGGTCGACGCCAACGACAAGATCGTCGGGCGTCTGGCGAGCGACATCGCGATGCTGCTCATGGGCAAGCACCGCCCCACCTACACCCCCCATGTCGACACCGGCGACTTCGTCGTGGTGATCAACGCCGAAAAGGTGCAGTTCACCGGCAAGAAGTGGCAGCAGAAGGAATACCGCTGGTACACGGGCTATCAGGGGCTCAAGTCGGAGACCGCCGAGCACCGGCTGAACCGCCGCCCCGAATTGATCCTCGAAGAGGCCGTGCGCCGCATGCTGCCCAAGACCAAGCTCGGCCGCGCGATGCTCGACAAACTCAAGGTCTACGCCGGCACAGAGCACCCGCATCAGGCTCAGCAGCCTGAGACGCTCGAGGTCGGGGCGAAGTAATTCACGACAGACACACCGGAATTCAAGCGAAGGAAGAGACGATGGCCGCCGAGCAGACCGCAAAATCCGTCCGCACCACCGACATTCTGGCCACGGGCCGCCGCAAGACGGCCGTCGCTCGCGTGCGCCTTCGCAGTGGAGCGGGCAAGATCTCGATCAACGGCCGTGAGCTGAATGCCTACTTCCCGGCTGTGAAGGATCGCGTGCTCGTGTCGGGTGCGCTCGAGCTCGTGGGCAAGCAGTCGGCCGTGAACGTCGACATCACGGTGGACGGCGGCGGGCCGTCGGGCCAGGCCGGCGCCTGCCGCCTCGGCATCGCGCGGGCGCTCAAGGCGTTCGACGCGGAGCTGGCCGAGCCCCTTCGCCACGGCAAATTGCTCACGCGCGACGGCCGCATGAAGGAACGGAAGAAGTACGGCCTCCGCGGCGCCCGTCGTGGCACGCAGTTCAGCAAGCGCTAGCCGACCGTGGGGCAAGCGTCTCGCTTGCCACTGGCTGTGGGGCAAGCGTCTCGCTTGCCATGGGTAACCGGGACCGTTGCCCCACAGTGGGCGGTACAACCGGCATATCCGGCCCAGAGGGCGGATTTCTTCGTGTTGGATGCCGAAGGCATACTCATGGGGTAGGCCGACCCCAGTTCCCGGAGGATGCCCTGCCATGTCGATTCCCACGCGGCTTGCCGCTGTCGTTGCCGCGCTCGTGGTTGCGGGAGCGGCCGTTTCAGCATCGGCCCGAGAGCCGGCTGCCCGCTCGCCCGCGTCGTCATCCGCCACGGTGTACGACGTGCTCGAGGCCGAAGCCGCCGGGCTGGTGACGGTGCGCTACGTGCCCAACGATTCTCGCTCGGCCCAGATCGTCGTCACGAATCGCTCGAAAAAGCCGCTCACGCTGCGGCTGCCCACGGCGTTTGCCGGCGTGCCGGTGCTCGCCCAGATGATGGGCATGGGTGGCGGCGGCGGCGGTGGCGGATTCGCCGGCGGCGGCATCGGTGGCGGCGCTCAGACGACGGGCGGCGGCGGCTTCGGCCAGCAGGGCATGAATGGGATGGGCGGTGGCATGGGCGGTGGAATGGGCGGCATGGGTGGCGGTGCGTTTTCGATTCCGCCGCAGAAGACCCGCGTGCTGAAGGTCACGACGGTGTGTTTGGAATACGGCAAGCCCGAGCCCTCGCCGCGGTATCCCTACAAGCTCGCGGAAGTGGAAAGCTTCTCGAGCGACCCGAAGCTCGCGCTCGTGCTCGAGCGGCTTGGCCGCGGTGAACTGCCGCAAAAGGTCGCTCAGGCCGCAGCCTGGCATCTCTCGAGCGGGCTCTCGTGGGAGCAGTTGGCGGCGGAGAAGATCGACCACGCCGGCGGCGTTCCCGATGAGGCGTATTTCAATCCGGCGGAACTTCTCGCCGCTCACCGCGTGGTCGAGCAGGTGACGCAGGCGATCGCCGCGCAGCAGCCAGAAAGCTCGTCGGCTTCGACGACGGCGCGGTAGCCGGCTCTTCTACTCCGTCACGAGCTCGCCGCCCGCTCGCGTGCACAGGGCACGAAACAGGTCGGGAGCCGTCGCTTCCGAGATCAGCCTGCACGAGCCATCGAGATTCAGGAATTGCGTGCCGGCCGTGTACGGGCCGACGAATCCACCCGGGCTGCCCGTTCTGCTCGGGGCGCTTGATCGCACGTGGACGAGCACCGACGTGATCGCGGGCCGCCAGTTGAAACTCGGCGCGGCGGCGTTGAACCGCGGCGACTCCGGTGCGTAGACCAGTTCCTGTCCGGGGACCACTCCCACCCAGCTGCTCTGCGTGTGGCGGCTCATTCGCTCGCCGACGGCAATCGTCTTGCTGAGGCCGTCTGTCACGTCGGCCAAACGAATCCTGCTATTGCGATGAAAGACCCCGGTGAAGGGAAGCTTCTCGTACACCTCGGTGCCGATGTTGCCGGCATAGCTGCACACGGCAGCCTGGCAGAGCGTCGTCGTCGCGTTGGAATCGGCGGGCGGAGACCCGGAATCCGTGACGTTGATCAGCCGCGCGGCGGTGTCGCCCGGATCGATGAACACCGGCACCGTCGTTTCGCGTGCGGCTGTGTTGGCCGCATCGGTGATCGGCAGGTCGAAGCGGGCCGCGCTCTGGAGCGATGTTTCCTCGAGGTAGGGAAGGAGCGATGCGAAGAAACTCCATCCGGGACCTGACTCGGGTACCGGGTCGTTGTTTCCGCCTGGCCAGGTTCCCGTCGTGGTCGAGCGAAATCCGGCCGGAAGACTGCGGTGAGAATCGTGGTAAGAATGCAGGGCCAGGCCGATCTGCTTGAGGTTCGAGAGGCTCCCGTTGCGGCGAGCCGCCTCGCGTGCACCTTGCACGGCCGGCAGCAGCATGCCCACCAGCACGCCGATGATCGCGATCACCACCAGCAACTCCACGAGGCTGAATCCACCTCGCGTTCGCGGCAGCGTTTTTTCACCAGGAATGCGGTTTTTTCGCATCGTACACTTCCAAAAACGCCGCCGTCAGGAAACTGAGAATCAATCTCAACACGCTGATTTTAGGGTCCTGCCGCGAGGTGTCAACGGGCAATTCTGCGGCCACTTCACGCGTTGCAGTTTGCCGGTACAACGAAAGAACTTACGTCAACACCAGAGTGGGGGCTGACCAGGATGCATGCCGAGCCGGGAACGAGCCGCGGAGCCGGCGATCAGGACGTGATCGTCGCAGCTCGCAACCTCTCCAAGACCTACCGTGATTTCTGGGGCCGCAGCAAGAAGGTGGCGCTCAAGCCCCTCGACCTCGAGATCCGCCGCGGCGAGATCTTCGGTCTCCTGGGGCCCAACGGCTCAGGCAAGACCACCACGATGAAGCTCCTCTTGGGGCTCATCTTTCCGACGTCGGGCGAGGCGCTCGTGTTTGGCAAGGATGCCACCGACGTGTCGAAGAACGAACGGATCGGCTACCTGCCCGAGGAAACCTACCTCTACAAGTTTCTCGACGCCGAGGAGACGCTCGATTTCTACGGCCGCCTCTTCGACATGCCGCCTGAGGAGCGCAGGCGCCGGGCCGACGCCCTGATCACGATGGTGGGGTTGTCGCGCGACAAGAAGCGGCAGCTCAAGGAATACTCCAAGGGCATGACCAGGCGCATCGGCATCGCCCAGGCCCTGATCAACGATCCCGAGCTCGTGCTGCTCGACGAGCCCACCAGCGGCCTCGATCCGATCGGCACCCGCGAGATGAAGGATCTCATCATCGATCTCAAGAAACGCGGCAAGACGGTGATCATGTCGTCGCACCTGCTCGCCGACGTGGAAGACGTGTGTGATCGGATCGCCGTGCTGCACCAGGGCGAGCTCAAGGAGCTCGGCCGAGTGGAGGATCTGTTGCGTGTCACCGACGTCACGCAGATTCGGGCCCGGGGCCTGCCGGCTGCGGCAGTGGACGAGCTGCGGGCGGTGCTCCAGCGGCACGGCGCCGCTGACATCGAGATCGGCAATCCCACCACCACGCTTGAGGAGCTGTTTCTCGAAGTGGTGCGTGACACCGAGGCCCGCCCCGGCCGGCGGGCGCGGCAGGCCGACAGGACCGGGTGAACGGCTGAACGGACGGGCCTTCGGCCCCGTACTCTGGACGACACATGGTGCTCGAAGAGGAAATCCCGAAGTTCACCGCCTGGATCGGGCCCGCGCTCGTCTCCTGGCTGTTCGTGGCGGGCCTGGTGGCCGTGTTCGCCGCGGCCCTGGCCTGGCTCGTGCAGTCGGCCCTCTATGGGCCGCTCGCCGCCGGCGACCGCGTCTACCGTGGCATCCTCGGCACGCTCGCCGATCTGGCCGGCATGTCGCCGCGACGGATCTGGGCGCTGGCGCGGCTGGCGGTGCAGGAGTCGCTGCGGCGCAACGTGCTCGTCGTGCTCGGCCTGTTCGCGGTGATCGTGCTCTTCGCCGGGTGGTTTCTCGACCCGGCGAGCGTGAACCCCGGCAAGCTCTACCTCGGCTTCATCCTCTCGGCCACGAATCTGCTCGTGTGCCTCGTCGTGCTCGTGCTCTCGGTCTTCAGTCTGCCTGCCGACATCAAAGCCAAGGCGATCCAGACCGTGACCACGAAGCCCGTCCGCACCGGCGAGATCGTGCTCGGCCGGATGCTCGGCTTCGCGCTCGTGGGCACCGTGCTGCTCGCCTTGATGGGGGCCGTCGGCTGGGCGTTCGTGGTGCGCAGCGTCCGGCACGAGCATGAACTGCTCGCCGCTGACGTGCTGGAGATGAAGGCCGAAGACGGCTCGATCACCAGCCTCGAGGGCCGCACGAACCTGGCCCGCGGCCATCGCCATCGCGTGGAACTCGGGCCCGACGGCACCGGCCGCACCGACACCGTGCAGGGGCATCGGCACACCGTTCGTGCCGTCGAGACGGCCGCTGGCCGAGCCTACGAAGTGGGGCCGCCGGAGGGCCTGCTCGAGGCCCGCAAGCCGCTCCGCGGCACGCTCCGGTTTCTCGACCGCCAGGGCAAGCCGAGCACGAAGGGGATCAGCGTCGGCGCCGAGTGGTCGTATCGCCAATACATCGAGGGCGGATCGCTCGCGGCTGCGATCTGGACGTTCGACGGCGTGACAGAACGGGAATTTCCCGACGGCCTGCCGCTCGAAATGATCGTGCGGGTGTTCCGCACCTACAAAGGCGAGATCGAGAAGGGGATCGCCGGCAGCGTGCGGGTGCGCAACCCCGCCACCGGGCTGCAGAGCGACCCGATCTATTTCACGGCCAAGGAATTCACGATCGACTCGCTCCTGATTCCGCGGCAGCTGGCCGCCACCACCACCGACGGCGGCACGCGTCAGGTGGATCTGTTCGGCGACATCGTCACCGACGGGCGTGTGGAGGTGGTGCTCCAGTGCCTCGAGCCCGCGCAGTATTACGGCGTCGCCCAGGCTGATTTCTATCTGCGGAGGGGCAGCGGGTCGTTCGTGGCCAACTACGCCAAGAGCTGTCTCGGCATCTGGTTCTCGATGCTCATCGTCACGGCCCTGGGCGTGATGTTCAGCACGTTCCTCGCCGGGCCCGTCGCCCTCCTGGCAGCGCTCTCCGTCGTGCTCGTCGGGCAATTTCGGGAGTTCATCCAGCGGCTCTTCGAAAGCCAGGTGACGGGCGACAGCAAGATCGTGCCGGGCGGCGGACCGATCGAGTCGCTCTACCGGATCGTCACGCAGACGAGCATCACGCTCGACCTCGACCCGAACCCGGCCGTGACGGCCATGAAGGCGCTCGACACGGTGCTTCTGGCTCCGATGCGGCTGGGGGCCGCGCTCTTTCCTTCGCTCTCAGCGCTCGGCACGAGTGATTTCCTCGCGGGCGGCTTCGATATTCCCTGGGACCTGCTCGGAGCCCACGCGATGGAAACGCTCGGCTACGTCGTCGCCTTCTTCGTCGTGGGGGCGGTGTGTCTCAAGGCCCGGGAGGTGGCGGCATGACCACGCCTGCACCATCGTGGCTCGGACTGCGGCGGGAAACGCTCCTCGCCCTCGTGGCGATCGCGGTCTTGCTCGTGCCGCTCTCGATCCTGAGCCAGCCGGCCGATTCGTCGAGCCCGGGCGGATTTCTGGCCCGGCAGCGGGCGAAGTTCGGCCTCTCGCAGGCGAACCTCGGCGAGGTCGATCCCACGAGCGAGACGATGCGGCTGGCCACGCTCGGCCTCAAGAACGTGGCCGTGACGCTGCTCTGGGACCGAGCCAACCACTACAAGAAGGTGGAAGACTGGACGAACCTTTCGGCCGCGCTCGAGCAGATGACGAAGCTCCAGCCCAACTTCTATTCCGTGTGGGACTTCCAGGCCCACAATCTCTCCTACAACATCTCCGTCGAGTTCGACGACTACCACGACCGCTACGCCTGGGTGATGAAGGGCATCGAGTTTCTGCGGCAGGGCATCGCCCTCAACCTGCGCGAGCCACGGCTCCTGGGCCGGATGGGCTGGTTCATCGGTCAGAAGATCGGCCGGGCCGACGAGAAGAAACAGTATCGGCGGCTGTTCAAGGCCGACGACGACTTCCACGAGCGTGACCGCCCTGGCCGCACGCTTCCCGAGCGCGACAACTGGCTCGTGGCTCGTGAGAAATACCTGGCCGCCCAGCAGCTGGCCGACTCCGGCGCGGCCCTCAAGACCACACCGCTGATCTTCCACAGCGAGCCGATGATGACCGCGATCAATTACGCCCGGGCGCTCGAGGAAGACGGCGTCTTCGGCGAGACGGCCCGCGAAGCCTGGAAGCTGGCCGGCGACGAGATGCGCCGGTTTTCGGTGCGCGAGATTCCCACGAGCTGGGACGTGCCGATCCGGCTCGGCATGCGGGAGGCCGAATTGGCCCGGGCCACGAAGCTCGGCGAGGAACTCGAGACGCTCCTTCCCGGCCTCTTCAAGGAGCTGCAGGACCGCAAGCGAAAATCGATCTCTGCCGATCAGCGCACGGCCCTCGACACGCCCCCCATCGACCGGACGGAGGCCCAGCAGCAGGCGGCTGCCGAGGCCGAGGCGGCCCTGGGCGTGACCTGGCCGATGGTGGCCCGCGAAGCCCCGGCCGAAATCCGCGATCAGGCCCGCGAACTGGCCCGGCAGTATGTCGAGGCCTCCGAGACGGCTGAGATCATCGCCCGCTACCGCGACATCGTGAACTTCGACTTCTGGCGGGCCTCCTGCGAGGTGGAGGTGACGGAGCCGGCGCTGCGGGCCCGCGAGCTGGTCTGGCAGGCGGAGCGTGAGTTTGAAAATGCCCGGCTCTTGCCCGCGAAAAAAGCCTACGAAGAGGCCTTTGCCGCCTGGCGTGAGGTGCTCGACTCGTCGCCCGTGCTCAAGGCCGACGACCTCACGGGCGATGACCTCGTGGAGATGATCGACCGCTACCGCAAGGTGCTCGACCAGCTCGACGAGAAGTTTCCGCAGCCGTTCATCCTCCAGGACGTGCTCGACAAGGCCGGCCCGGCAGGACAGTGATCAGGCCCGGGTGACGAGCAGTTTGTCGATCCGGCGGCCGTCCATGTCGACGACCTCGATCGACAGTCCTTGCCACTGCGCTCTGTCGCCGGCCGAGGGAATCCGCTCCAGGAGCGCGAGGACGAGCCCCGAGACGGTCGAGTAGTCGCGGGGCACGGAGTCGAGCTTGACCTCGAATCGCTCGGCGAGGGCCTCGATGCCGGCCCCGCCGTCGACGAGCCAGGAGCCGTCGTCGCGCCGCACGAAGGCCGTCTCCTTGTCGCCCCGGTGCTCGTCGTGGATCTCGCCCACGAGCTCCTCGAGCACGTCTTCGAGCGTCACCATCCCCTCGGTGCCGCCGTATTCGTCGAGCACGATCGCGAGCTGGTTTTTCTCTTTTTGAAACAGCCCGAGCAGCCGATCGAGCGGCATCGTCTCTGGCACGAACAACGCCTTGTGCATCATCTTGCGGAGTTCGATCGGCCAGCCCATCCAGTTGTTGCGCAGCACGTCCTTGAGCGACACATAGCCGAGGATATGGTCGAGCGAGCCCTCGTAGACGGGCAGCCGCGAGTAGCCTGCCATGGCGATCGCCCCGAGCACCTCCCCTGGTGGCGTGTCGATGTCGAGGGCATCGAGATCGATGCGCGGCCGCATGATGTCGCGCACCGTCCGCTCGCCGAGCCGCAGCGCTTCCGTCGCCACCGCCTGCTCCACCGCCTCGAGCACTCCCTCCGCTCGGCCAGCCTCCAGCAGGTGCTCGATGTCGTCGACCGAAACGCTCGGCTCGTCGTGCTTGTGGGCGCCGAGCAGAAACAGCACGGCCGACGTGGCGGAGCTGAGCCCCCACACGAGTGGCTTCGTGAGCCCTGCGAACCGCTGCATAAAAGGGGCGACGAATCGGGCGATCGACTCGGCCTGCCGGAGTGCCAGCCGCTTGGGCACGAGCTCGCCGAGCAGGAGCGTGAAGAAGGAGAACACCGCCACGAACACCGTGAGGGCGATCGGCTGCGCGGCCCCGGCGAGGCTGCGTGGGCTGTTCGCGGCGATCAGCGCGGCGATGTCGCTCACGATCTGGTCACCGCCGTAGGCGGCCGCCAGCGTGCCGACGAGCGTGATGCCGATCTGCACCGTGGGCAGAAACTTGTCGGGGCTCGATGCCAGCTCGAGCGCCTTTTTGGCGGCATCGTCGCCGGCATCGGCCATCTGCCGCAGACGCCCGCGGCGGCTGGCCACGATCGCCATCTCCGCCCCGGAAAAAAATCCGTTGGCGAGAATCAGGGCCAGAACGATGAGGAGTTCCTGGAGCATGGCGGTGCGGCGTCAGCCGGCGGCGTGGTCGCGACGGGTGATGGCGAGGTTGTCGCGGTGGATCACCTCGTCGTAGGGGCAGTAGCCGAGCTCGTCGGCGATCCGTTCCGTCTTCAAACCCGCGATCCGCCGCAGCTCGGCTTCGGAATAGTTCACGAGGCCGCGGGCGAACTCACAGCCGTCTTCGGCCACGAGGGCCACGACGTCACCCGTGGTGAAGGCGCCTTCGATCTGGCGCACGCCGGCTGCGAGGAGGCTGCGGCCCTGGGTGGCGACGGCGTCGCGTGCCCCGGCATCGACGGTCACCGTGCCGCGGGGGTCGGCAGACCAGCCGAGCCAGCGCTTCCAGGCGGGCAGTGGAGTGGCCCGCGCGAGGAATGCCGTGCCGATGTCTTCCGCGGCCATCAGCCGCTCGAGCACGTGGTCGTCGCGGCCGCAGGCGATCACGCAGTGGGCACCCGCCTCGGTGGCGATGCGGGCCGCCGCGATCTTGCTTGCCATGCCCCCCTTCGACAGGCCGCCGAGCCGGTCGCGGGCCAGGCCTTCGATGCGGGCGTCGATCCGCTCGACGAGAGGCACCCGGGCCGCCCCAGGCTCCGCGGGATGGCGGTCGAACACGCCGTCGACGTCCGACAGAAGCACGAGCAGATCGGCCCCGAGGAGCGTGGTCACGAGCGCCGCGAGACGGTCGTTGTCGCCGAAGCTCGTGCGCAGCTCCTCGACACTGACGGTGTCGTTTTCGTTGATGACCGGGATCACACCGTAGTCGAGCAGGGCGCGAAGTGTGTTGCGGATGTTGAGATAGCGGGCCCTGTCGTGCACGTCGTCGGCCACCAGGAGCACCTGCGCGGCGTGCCGCTTGCTGCCGCGAAACACCCGCTCGTAGGCCTCGATGAGGCTGCTCTGCCCGATCGCCGCCACGGCCTGCAGATGGGCGAGCTCCCGGGGCCGCGTCGTCAGGCCCATCCGGCCCATTCCCGCTCCCACGGCGCCAGAGCTGACGAGCACGACCCGCCTGCCCTGGGCCAGAAGGGCCTCGAATTGCCTGCCGAGCGCCTCGATCCGGGTGATATCGAGCAGGCCGTCGCTGCCGGTGAGCACGCGGGTGCCGACCTTCACGATGACGAGTCGGGAGGTGTCGGCGAGGGTCCGGCGCGACGGATCAGCCATGGGTTTGAGACGACGGAGAATCGAGCCACGGGACAAGCTCAAATCCTACCCACCGGGTGCCACCGTCGGCCACCGCGGCACCGTGCCGACCACTCGCCGACTCCGCGACCACGGTTTTCATGCCGAGAGAGATCGAGCCGTTGAGGGACGTCGGGATCGGCCGCTATAGTCCGGGGGTGGCGTGGTTTTCCAGCCTTTCCTCCGGACGTCTCCAGTGAGCGAACTCCATCACGAGTGCGGCCTGGCGGCGATCTACCACCTGCCCGGCGGCGAACCGAGCCCGCTCTGCCCGGCCCAGGGGCCCGAGGAGGTGTCGCGGCTCGTGCCGCGGATGCTGCTCGACATCCAAAACCGCGGCCAGCTGTCGGCCGGCATGACCGCGTGGAATCCCCACCGCAGCCATCTGCTCGCGACACTCAAAGACGTGGGCACCGTGAGTGAGGTGTTTCGCCTCGGCCACCGGGGCAAGTATGAGGCGCTGATGGAGCAGCACGTCGGCCCAGCGGCGATCGGCCACGTGCGCTACGCCACCTGCGGCGCCGATGACCGCGGCTATGCTCAGCCGCTCGAACGGCCGCACATCCAAAAGCGCAAGTGGTTTGCCTTCGGGTTCAACGGCCAGCTCGCCAACTACCCCGAACTCCGGGCCGAGATCCTCGCCGGCGACGACAACCATCTCGCCCGCGACAACGACACCGAAGTGATCATGCACGCGATCGGCAATGAGCTCTCCGGGCTCGCCGATCCGCAGCCCGTGGACCTCCTGACCGCGATCGCCGCCCGGTTCGACGGGGCGTGGAACCTCGCCATCCTCGATGCCTGCGGCCGGATGATCGTGGCCCGCGATCCGCTCGGCATCCGGCCGATGGAATACGCACGCCTCGGCCCGCTCGTCGCAGCCGCCAGCGAGAGCGTGGCCCTGCTCAACCTTGGCTTCCCAGCCGAGTCGATCCATTCGCTCGAACCGGGCACGGCGCTCATCATCGACGGCGGCGAGATGCGGATCGAACGCTTCGCACCGAGCCCGCGGCAGGCCCACTGCTTCTTCGAGTGGGTCTACTTCGCGAACGTGGCCAGCACGATGGACGATCGGAGCGTGTACCTCACGCGCAAGCGGCTTGGCGAGGAACTCGCGCGGCTCGAGACGGTTTCGATCGACGCCGATACCGTCGTGGTGCCCGTGCCCGACACGAGCAAGGCTGCGGCCGACGCGATGGCCTATGCCCTTTCGATTCCCTGCGTGGAAGGCCTGATCCGCAACCGCTACACCGGCCGCACGTTCATCGACGGCGCCTCGAGCCGCCGACAGAAGGCTGAATCGAAGTACACGCCGCTCCGCGAGGTGCTCGAAGGCAAGCGGGTGCTGCTCGTGGAAGACTCGATCGTGCGGAGCACCACGATGAAGGTGCTGCTCGGCCGGATGCGGTCGCTCGGCCTGGCTCGCGAGATCCACGTGCGCGTGGCCTGCCCGCCGATCGTGGCTCCCTGCTTCTACGGCATCGACATGTCGACGATCGACGAGCTCTTCGCCCCGGCCTTCCTTCCCGACGGCCGGCTGACGGCCGAAGCGCAGACGGCAATGGCGGCGAAGCTGGGCGCCGACTCGCTCCGCTATCTCCCAATCGAGTCGGTCGCTCGCTCGATCGGCTTCGACGCCGCCGAGCTCTGTCAGGCCTGCATCACGGGCGAATACCCGACGCCGGCGGGCGAGCGGCTCTACCAGGTCGCCCTCACGCAGACGGCCAACGGCCAGGCCGGCCGCACGTACGAGAGC
>Ga0247836_1005054_pt1 | contig 15793 bp, 12 predicted proteins | sample LaCruzMarch2015__4_FD_187116 | JGI IMG/M metagenome (GOLD analysis project Ga0247836, IMG submission 187116) | Freshwater microbial communities from meromictic Lake La Cruz, Castile-La Mancha, Spain - LaCruzMarch2015_14m | ecosystem: Environmental > Aquatic > Freshwater > Lake | place: Spain...
CTACCGGTAGCATGGGCAGGCTCGTGATGAGCAGGCCGCCTTAGCTCAGTGGTAGAGCAACGCACTCGTAATGCGTAGGTCCGGGGTTCAAATCCCCGAGGCGGCTCCAATGGAAATGGCCCATTTCCCTCACGAAATGGGCCAAGCACCACGGCTGTAACTTCCATTAATAATCATGCTGTCTAACATTTTGTCTAACATTTTCAGTTATAGAGCTAGCCGTTACCATCTCGAACATTTGCAAACACATCTGCTGTGGCTGAGCGCTGCTTGGGTGTGACATGAGCGTAGATGCGGGCAGTGGTCTGCGGATCGGTATGGCCAAGGCGCTCCGCCACCACGTACATGTGCTCGCCAGCATCGAGAAGCCACGTGGCATGGGTATGCCTTAGGTCGTGCAACCTGATTCTGCGAACACCTGATTCCCTAATGAGCTTTTGAAACTGGTAGTAGACAAAGTCAGGCCGCAGGCCGACACCGTCAGGCCGGCAGAACACCAGATCGGATTCCTGCCAGTTGGAGCAGGAAAGCTTCTCTTGCTTCTGACGAAGACGATGAGATCGAAGCCCTGCCACCGTTTGGGCATCAATCGGAACCACTCTGGCTTTGGAGTTCTTTGTTTGATCGACCGTGCGCACACCCTTAACAATCGAAATAGCTTTAGTGATGGAGATCGTGGCCTGATCAAGGTCGATGTCACTCCACTCTAGGGCGAGAATCTCACCGCGACGGGCACCAGTGGCTGCGAGAACCGCGTAGAGAGCTGTCAGGCGATGTTTGGCGGCAGCCAACGCGAATCCGCGCATCTCGTCGACCGTCCACACTTGAGCAATCGATTTCACAGGCATCGGCAGTTTCACCCTGGCTGCTGGATTCGTTGCGATCAACTCGTACTCGTCAATCGCGGCATTGAGAGCTTCTTTCACTATGGCGCCCACGTACCGAACCGTGCGGGCTGCCAAGGGCTTACCGTTCCTACCTCCAGAGGTCGAAAGGTTGGTGACCCACTTGCGGACATCGAGTGCACGGAGGGACTGGATCGGCATTCGGCCAATGCTCGGCCTCACGTAGTTCCGAAGTTTCTCTTCGTAGGTCTCCTTGGTGCTAGCCCTCAAGGGCCTGTTGATGGCATGAGCCTCTAGCCACATGTCCAGGTAATCATTCAGAGTGACTTGATCCTTGCGCAGGGCTGTGCCGGCTTTGAGTTGCCTTTTTCGTTCGTCCCGCTGAATCTCCGCGGTATCAGCGTCATCGAATGGTCCATGCCAAACAATCTTGCTCTTCTTGCTCAAGGGATCATTTTCTCGCAGAAAGACCCACCAAGAGCCATGTTTGAAAACGACCCCATTCCGCTTCTTGCTCTTTCTCTCCCCACTCGTTGGGGTTGACTCGTTGTCGGTGACCCGACTGTTGTTATCGGACATTTTTTGTTCCTTTCATTGAAGTAATCGGGCACTGTGCACCGACGATTTGTTGAAACCCCTACGCCCACCTTCGGACGTATTCGTCTTTCGGATGGTCGTAGCTAGATCCACTTCCTACGGTTTCTCTTACCTGTGGATAACGGGTTATGTCTGTTCCTGCGTAACGCGTTGCAAAGCAACCAAAGAAGCAAAGAGTTCAAAGAAGCAAAGGAATCAAGAAAGCAGAGAATCAAGAAAGCAGAGAATCAAAAAAGGCAGAGAATCAAACAAACAATGAATAAAAGAAGCAACATTTAGACAAGGGGGAGGAGAAAGAACTGCTATTCATTTGGATGCTCGTTCTTCTTCTGTCGTGATCGTTCTTGACGTTCGCGAGCGGACTCGCGCTGCTTGAGAAGCTTCTGCTTTGGAGTCTGGCCCCAAGCAGGCTCGGCACACTTGGAGTTGCCAGCCTGATAGCGAACCGTTTGGTCAGTCCAGCCGCAGATGATCCAACCGTCAGGCTCGTCAAGTACTCGAATGAAGTGGTTGTCAGTGCCAAGTTCGTCCAGAAGAGCCCCGGCATCCAAGGGGTCTTGCCAGGGCACTGACCGGATGTCCCCTCGTGCCAGAAACCCTTCGATGTCAGGTTCGCAATCAGCCACGGTTGTTGCAACGCTGATGAGCAGCATTCGCTTCTCAATTGAAAGGGCTTGTACATCGTTTCGGTCGAGGAAGGATCCCCAGAGATTCAATTCAGTCATTAGTATTTCCTTTCTTGTGGTGAGCAGAGTCGAATCCGCTCTGGATGGTGGCTCGGCAGGTTGCCTCACCGTCGTCAGTCACGAGGTTGTTCTCGTGACAGGCATGAATGAGGTATCGCTCAGCGATACTTCGAAGTTCTGGGTCGGATCCAAAGACGGTGGCGGCTTTGCGAGCAGCCCAGTGAAGGAAGTTGTTGCGCTCACCGGGAGTTGCTTGGGCAACGAGTCTTGAAAGGTGCGTGAATAGTCCCCAACGGCCAAGAAGTGATTGACTGGAATCAAAGTTCCAGAGACCCCCACCCCGTACCTGACGCAGTTGAACGTCATAAGTGGCATCAGTGCGACGGAATGCATCAAGTGCGGCGCGGTAGGACGGTGCAGGGTCACCTATCCGTGTCAGGTCAGGCGATTGGGACCACGAATATCCAGCGCCGTTGTACTTGGGCCGCAATGTGCCCGGGAGGTAGACCCAAGAACGGTGCGCCAAGTAGTCGATACCTCCCACCCGCAACGTGGCGCAGCCCGTAGGAGCGACGTATAGATGCTGTCCTTCACCAGGTGTATCCGCAACGGCGAAAGGAGTGGGTGCATATACCTGTGTTGCATGCCAGGTTGCGCTGCCACCGTTGCGCGGGTCGATATCGATGACATCGAAGCTCTCGCCTGTCACCGCGGTAATAGCATCCGTGGGGTTACGTCCATCAAGAACAGACATTGAACGACGAGCGCGTTCCAAAACGTCAGCCCGAAACTCTCGGTAGGGCTGACTTGGCCACCGTGTTAGCGACATGCATGCAATACGTGTTCCGATTGATACGAGATTGCGAATCGCCTCGCGTTCAACCTCTGTAATCTCGTGTGGAATGGGTCTGTAATTGAGATAACCACGACTCTTGCGGTTACTAATTTGCTGTGTCATGCATCAAGTGTGCAAAATAAAACGCGTTATTTTGCATACCGCGCAACCACTTTTTAGGACCGATCCGCCATGACACATAGTGATACAACTAGCAACGAGATTTTCGCTATGGGCGAAATGCTTTCAAAGTTCGTGTCGCAGCGAGTGGATATCCCGTCGTTCTAATGCGACGATTATCCAATCAACCAGGGAAATCAACGGAGATCACATGGGTCATGACAAGGCGCGAGCGGCGTACCGACGCGCTGTCGCAGCTGAACTAAGAACTCAGGGTCACTCGTATGACGAGATCGCCGAAACATTGGAGTATCGGGACCGCTCAGGTGCTTGGCGTGCTGTTATGAAAGCGATGAATGATCGCCAAGTGACGGCAGTGGATCGGTTGCGAATGGTTGAGTTCGCAGATCTTAGTGAGCAACACCGGGCAGTTTGGCAACAAGCTAAGGCTGGTGACTTCAAGGCTATTGATCAGGTTCTGCGATGTGCTGATGGTCGCCTGAGTTTGCTGGGTTTGACGTAACAGCAGGGGATATCGATTACGGCTGTTGATGGACGACGAGGGGGAGGACGGCTTGAGCTCCGTGCTCGCGCAGCAGCGCCCCTGCCACCGTTGCGGTCCAGCCGGTTTTCCAGGTGTCGTCAACTAAGAGCACCACTTCACCCGTCAAGTCGACTCCGGGAAGAATCGAGAGTCGTGAGGCTTGGAGAGCCGCGCGGGCCTTCGCTGATTGGTCCTGCGCGTTCGCGCCATCGGTGATGGCCAGCGCTTCGCGGACAGGGAGTTTCCCGACCGAGGCGATGCCCTCGGCAATCGAGCGAATCAACTTGGGCTGTCGGCTACTTGGCGCGGGCACCACCACGGTTGGACGAGCCGACCATTCAGACTTCCAGCGCGTCAGGACGGCAACGACGGCTGTGAGAATCCAGTCGGGTGCCGGGTCGTCGCCAATCGTGGTGAACTCGATGGCTTCGGGCCAGACCGGGTCATTGCCATAGGCCAGCGCTCGACCTTCGTCGCAGCGCAGAGTTTCGCTGATCTTGCCCTTCCACGGCATATTCGGTGCCCACAGAGCTCGCGGCTTCAAGACGTTGTCAACGGACCGCATGAACGCCAACGCAGACTCCGAGTACTCTCGACTCGGCGCGGAACCCAAATCCAGCGGAAGGCCGCGGACGCACACCGAGCATCGCCCGCAGTCGGCGATCGACGGATCATCCAACGCTTGCCGCAGCACCCCGTCCAGACAGCGGGTCGAGCGAGCATACGCACGCATGAGGGCCGCTTCGTCGTTTCGTGCCAGCGCCAGGGATTTGTAGCGCTCCCGGTCGAACTCCCACGGCGCACCGGTGGACTCCCACCCGGCAGTGGTCTTGCGAACGGCACCTTCGACGGCGAGGACTTTCAGCAGGAGGTCTAAGCGACCATCGCGAATCCCTGTTGCGGCGGCCAGTAGTTGCGAGGAAGAGGGCTGTCCCGTCTCTGCGAGGTGGTGAAGTACCGCGTGTGCTTCAGTTTCAATGGGAATGGACGCGGACGCAAAATAGCGCCAGATTTCCTCGTCGGCTGGGGTGGGGATCAGGACGACCTGTGCCGTGTCGAGCGCGCGGCCAGCGCGGCCCACTTGCTGGTAGTAGTCGACGGGGGAGCCCGGTGATCCCACGTGGACGACGAAGCCCAAGTCAGGTTTGTCGTAGCCCATGCCCAGTGCCGAGGTCGCTACGACGGTCTTTAGGGCGTTGCGCTTCAACTGGTCTTCGAGGTCTTCGCGTTCCTCGGAAGTGAGTTGCCCGTGGTACGCCGCAACGTTGTGGCCACGGCTTTGGAGGTAGGCGGCAAGCTCGGCTGAGGTCCGCACCGTCGCGGCGTACACGATGCCGGAGCCGGGTAACTTGGGAAGGAATTGATCAACCCACGCGTATGCGTTGACCAAGTCCATGCGTGGCAGGACGGACAAGTGCAGGGAATCGCGCGCCAACGTGCCGCGCAACACGAGCGTGTCGGTTCCAAGTTGTTCGGCCACGTCGTCAGTAACGCGGCTATTCGCTGTTGCAGTGGTGGCCAAGACGGGAAGGTCTGGTCGGTGCAATACCAATGACGTGATTCGTCGATAGTCCGGCCGAAAGTCGTGTCCCCAACTCGAGATGCAGTGCGCTTCATCAATGACGAGCAAACCTAGGCGAGGGATGAGCCACGGCAGAACGTCGCTCTCAAAGCGTGGATTGGCTAGTCGCTCAGGGCTCGTCAGCAGCACGTCAATCTCATCAGCCGCCAGGGCCCGCTGGATGTCATCCCACTCGCCAAAGTTTGACGAGTTAATCGACGCTGCTCGCAGTCCTGCTCGCTCGGCCGCTTCCACTTGATTGCGCATCAAGGCGAGCAGGGGAGACACCACAAGGGTCAGGCCCGCGCCGGACTCTCGCAGGGCACGGGCGGCGATCCAGTAGACCGCAGACTTGCCCCATCCGGTGGCTTGCACCACCAGTGCCCGGCGACCCTCAACCGCCAGGGCGGAGGCGGCGGCCATTTGGTCCGGTCTAACGGTGCTTCCTGCACCTGCAATCCCAGTCAAGACGCGCGTCGCGACGTCAGACAGCTGCGCTGAGTCCGGTCGCGGGCGTGCAGTGTTCACGAGTGAACTTCCCCGTTTTGCCTCATCGATTCCCGTCTTGTTTGCACCGCGCGATGCAGATGTCTCATTCCGAAGCGTTTGTGAGGCATTGCGTCAGTCCCATTCCTGATCCTCCCGTTTACGGCTGAGTGCGCCTATGGGGTTGCGTCCGCTAACGTTTTCATCTTGAAGGGTTCAATCCCGGACGATGCTCATGTTGAGCCCACTGTCTGGGTGATACGTCCATTGGTAACTGAGTCCCTTCTCCGACCATGTTCGTGTTCCCGCTAGAGCTGATGTTGAACTCACGGTCGAAAGAAACGGCTGGCTCCACTCCAACGTGAATTGGACACACGTCAGGGCGCTGATCCCTCCTTCATCGCTTGCACTGAGGGTCGTAAGGAAGGCGGATTCCCCTGCTGGATCCACCTGGTAGTAGGGGGTCAGAGGTGCGTCTAGGTTCTTGCAGACTTCTTGCACATAGATCAGCGGCTTATTCTCGCGCAGGTCTAGCAATCGAGATGAGTCTGCTTCCGCTTGTGCGACAGCCTCTTCCTCCGCTTGTGCCTCCGCTTGTAACTTGGCTTCCGCTTGTGCGACAGCCTCTTCCTCCGCTTGTGCCTCCGCTTGTAACTTGGCTTCCGCTTGTGCGACAGCCTCTTCCTCCGCTTGTGCCTCCGCTTGTGCCTCCGCCTCACGCGCTTCTTGTGCGGCTCGTTCGGAAGCTAGGCGATCTCTTTCGGCCAATTCCTGGTCAGAGAGAGGCTTGATGGCCTCGCCGGTTATTCCGCCTGTTGGAAAAACGACGGCGACAGCAAGAAGCCCCACGGGGATCATTAACAGGCCCCTGACGATTGAGTTCTTGGATCCTTCCGCGGTTTCCCGCCTCTTGAAGCCGCCCGCAATCACCCAACCAACGGCAAATAGTCCGAGCAGGAGAAGCAGCCACCCCAAAGGCTCTGCTAAGCGGACCATCACACCCGCCACGAACAGCAAAGCTGCAAGAATGACGATTCGTTGCCAGAGTGGACGAGCCTTTAACCATCCGCGCATAAAAATTCCTCCCCCTCTGTGCAATCCACTGCCGAACTAGAGGAACCCTAACACTCAGATCCGCGTGAACAGGAGAGGAAGTAACGCTTCCTTGTGGTCGGATGAGCGTGGTGGTCTCACTCGTGGACACAGCGCTCGTGGGCACCATGAACTCCTCGCACAGTAACTCCCACGGCAATCCCCTTACCGTCGGCCAGGTGGCGACGAGTCATTGCAATGGCTTCCCCAAGCCTCCATGATTCGTTACGTGAAGGAAGAAGCGCGCAATCACCCATCTCCCGAAGCCGCCACGGCTCTGAGCGAGCTGATCGACGCCACTCGAGTTGAATTGGAGGCAGCAAAGGAACCCCAGGATCAGGAGAGCGCTGTGCTGCGCGATGGTGTCGAAACGCGTGTTTTTGCGACACACCGATATGCCAGATTCCCTACCACCGTTGACGTAAGGCTCATCGACGGTGCCTCGGGACCGCTATACGCCGGAGAGGTGCCGTATAGCGCCACAGTAATCGCAACGGACCCACAGACTGTGACGTTCAAAATTATGTGCTCGGAGGCGGAAGAACTCGCTCTGGATATGGTCCGCTTCGAGCCGGATAGCAGTTGGCTGCTGGAGTACACGCTCAATTGTCTTATCGCGCAGTTGGACGGCTCGCGGCCCATTCACGAGGGTCCTGCGCTTCAGTCCATTGGGCGAGCGATGTCGGCGCGGGCTGGGGGTATCTCTCTGGTTGACCTACCTGATCTAAACAGCGGTCAACGCAAGGCCATCGAGATAGCAACGTCGATTACACCCGCATTCATTTGGGGGCCACCGGGCACGGGCAAGACTCAGACCCTGGCTGCATTGGCGCAAGTCCTTACGGATGACGGGCGACGTATTTTGGTGGTCGCTAGTGCGAATGTCGCCGTCGACACCGCGTTAAACGCTTCATTCCGTCGACTTGCTGATCAACGACCTTTCGAAGACGGGCGGATTGTTCGTGTCGGTGACATCGCTCGTGAAGACGTCCGCGACGCAATCGGCAAATATGTGCTGCCTGCTGAAATCGTTGCCCGCCGCTTTCCTGAATACGTGCGCACGCGAGATCGACTGATTGAGGAAATCAAGGGCGTTGAGGCAACCGGTCGCGAATTGTCCATTCGTCTGGACGACGACAGTGAAACTTCGTTGTCGTTCAACCAAGGATCCGCCGACGAACTTGTCCGAGTGCAAAGCCCACATGCGCTCCTGCGCGAGCAATTACGTCAACAATGGCGCAGACTCAAAGGTGAACTCGACCGCGTGAACGACTTCCTTCACGACCAAGAGCGCAAAGTAATTGCACAAGCACCCATGGTCTTCACCACCGCATGGAGAAGCCAGACACCGGAAATCTTTGAGACACCGTTTGACGCTGTACTCCTTGATGAGGCTGCAACCGTTCCAGCGCCGTTGGCATGGATGGCAGCCTCATGCTCCACGCAACGAGTGATCGCTTTCGGCGACTTTCGGCAGATCCCACCAATTGAGCGGGATTCTTCTGCCCTGAAGGGGATTCGGTTCAGCGACGACATCTACGCACTCAACAGCATCCCCGAGCTTGTCCTACGCCAGGCACCAGTGGAAGGGCTATCGGTGCTCACCGAGCAGTACCGAATGCCGGTTCAACTTGCGAGCTTGGTTTCGGCGTTCGCATACCCCGAGCGGCCACTGACCACTCCTCAGTTCATTGAGGCTGGCTCAGTCCTTTCACCCAAAGCGGTCGTTACCATCGACACGGCCAGCATCGTTGAACCGGACCAGCGCCTCCGGATCTCCTTAGAGGCCAAAGGCAGGACCAATAGCGTCCACGCAAGTCTTGTAGCGATGTGCGTTACTCGACTGATTGATTCCGGCGATCTGAACCCAGATTGGATTACTGATCAGTTGGCAATCTTGGCCCCGTACCGCAAGCAAGTAAGCGAACTGCGACGCGTGTTGTCAGTGGTGCACGGACGAAAGGTAGCCACAGCTGTCACCACGATTCACCGAATGCAAGGGCACGAACGACCATTCATCATCTTGGATCTGGTGCACTCAGAAGGCAGCCCGCTTGGGCGGCTGATGCAAGGCACCACCATTTTGGATAAGGGGCCAAGGATCTTGAACGTGGCCATCAGTCGAGCGCAACGGCAGCTCATCGTCATAGCGGACTTGACCCACATTTCTGGCCAAGGCGGCCAGCAGAGTTCGAGCCACATTGGTTCGGGCATGCAACGCTTGGCTCAACTATTGGGTCCGACAGCACTCCCGCCCAATATCGTCACGGAATGGACGTTGCTTCCGTAATTTCAGGCGTCTCACTTGGGCTGCCCCATTGCTGCCCATATTTCATAAGAACGAATGTAAGTCAGTCCCGCATGAAATCTAGGATTTTCGTCCGAAAATCAACTTGAAAAGCGCAACCACGAATGAACCGATGACGATAACCAGCAAACCGATCCACAGCACGACATACGCGCCCAAGTCCACTCCGAATGGATTAAGAATCCAGCTCAACATATTTCCCCCTTAAACAATGGCGCAATCACATTTTCCGGTTTGGAAATCCTTTCGAATACGCCTCATGAACACCTTCACGCAAATCGTACTCAAGATTTAAGTTCGCATTGGGTGATCGGGGCCACGGATCCAAATCGAATGGGAGGACTGTTTATCTGAATGAAGGGTCCGCATGGCTCACGATCACATGTGTTTGAGTGAACCAGCAGGTTTCTTGCTGATTTTTGACTCGATAGTTCCGCGCAGGTGGGGCAACTCACTTGGTAAGCCACCCCACCGTTTGCGACTAGTACTGGTCGTCGCCCCAGTCCCACCTTTGGTTGTATGGCAGGTCACCTAATACTGCTGCGAGTAGCGCGATAACTGCTGCGGCAATTGTTGCACTGGGTACGGCTATCCGAATCACGGATTTACCAATGCTGAGAACTGTTACCGGGTAGATCGGGTTGGCGATCATCTGGCGTTTGTGCCAATCAAGAATCAACTTAAATCCGTTAACAACAAAGTCCACGGCATTCTTGGCTTGTTCGAGGGCGATCTCATAGGTTTTTGTGACATGTGACATTGCGGTGTTAAGCATTATTTTCATTGGTTTCACTTTCTGTTGCATCAATTTGTTCCAGGACGAATGGCAAAGCGCTTGTGAAAACTTCACGGATGACATCGGGATGTATCCCATTGGGAAGCGCTTGTCGAACGAGTTCCGCTAGTGAGTCATTTCCGGCTAGTTCAACCATGCAACTGGCTGGGATGGTGCTTGGTTCACATGCCGCTAGACCTGCTGCTGCAAGCCCACACATTCTTTCTGACAACTCGGGCGTGACTGTCAGGGCGCAATCAACGAGTGCAGCGATAAGCGGCGCTGGTGATGTCGTAATAGCAACATTGCTCAAAACGAAGTCACGTACTTTGACATCTTGAACTGCTAATTGAATGGTTGCTCGAAGTAGATCTCTGCCATGTCCGTTACCTTCGCGTGCAAGTGCCGTAGAAAGGTCATTTAACGCCTCCCACGCACGTTCACACTTCTGTCGAGCAGGAACATCCAACTGTTCTTTCGCAGCCTGATACACCTTCTCTGTGGGCTGATCTGTTGGGCGTGGAACATACATTGCGGCAATGTCCTCACGCGAACCTGCCGAAGGCTGCCCCAGAGGACTATGAACGGAGGCGAATACCGTTCCTTCACTGTTTTCTGACAATGGTTGCAGTAGTGACCAGTACCGATCACCTGTGACAAAGAGTGCCTCACCAACATCAATACCAATGTCACTAAAAGCGTTTGTCAGTATTGATAGTTCGCTGTGAACATCTGACAATTTCTGCGTATCTGTGCAGAAAGCCAGCAGCACACCATCAGCTTTCAGGTTCTTTGCAGTTGTGGCGATATGAACAGAAGCAACCTGCCCGCTAACTGGTAGATCAGTGCGCATCGTGACAATGACCTGACCTTGTTCAAACATCACCACTACAAGTGATTCCTTGGGCGTAAATCCAACAAGGGTGGAAAGTGACGATGCAAACTGCATCGGATTACTTAAGACGAGCTTGTCTTCGTGAATAACTGACATGTTTTTCTCCTTTAATGTGCGCCCGAATCAGGGCATGAAAAAAGCCCGCCACCGGAATTGGTGACGGGCTGGTAAAACAAGAAAGACCCAGCGATTGCTGGGTCTTGTTGTTAGTTCCTCGCGGTCATCGTGACCGTGTCCTCAGAACATATTTCAGATACACGTATCCGAAGAACTCAATTGTCTCACAGAAAGCCGTTGCAATGCAACAAGTATTTGAGTTTTAGGCTGCTCGACAACTTTTATTAACGCATTTATAGGTTGGGATTTTCTTAAACAATCCAGCCGGCATTGCAAAGACAAGGGAGGAGAAAAAATCTCTAGTTTTCTACAATGTTTTTTCGAGAGGGCTTAAAAGAACCAGTTACCCTCATCCCTTCGGAGTTTCTGGCTAATGTCCGCCAAACTCTGACACGAAGTTCTACGCTGGAAGCAAGAGAGATCCGAATCTCGAAAAATCCTGAGGGCACGACCACCCATATCCATAGGGTGGAGCGACAAATGAAATGTCAGTTGTGGGGACTAGGTTTGTAGTACTCGGTAAACGTCATCACAGGGGGAATCGTGGAGGAATCACCATTTGAGGCCACCAAGTCTCCTATTGAAGCCCGATTCGAGGCGCGGCTAGAGGCACTGACGCCCGGAACTGAAGTTCTCGGTGTAGCGGGCACAGGTGCAATAACGGTGATTCATGCCCAGTGGATCGGCACTCAAGCGATCACCTTGACCTACCGCGATGCTCACGGCCGAACCGACCAGGTTGTTCTCACTCGGGATAAAGAGCCCTCCCTCACTCTTGTTTCTAAGGGTGAAGGCCCGGCCTTTGACGCTGACCCTGAGTCGTGGCGACTAGCGGCGGAGGCTCTGCGCATCAACTATGCGGCGCTGCATGATCCGATGTTGGCCATCTCTACAAGTGACCTTCAGGCACTGCCGCACCAAATCCAGGCCGTCTATGGCGAACTTCTTCCGCGCACGCCATTGAGATTCCTTTTAGCTGATGACCCGGGCGCAGGCAAGACCATCATGTGTGGGCTTTACATCAAGGAACTGATTCTCCGAGGCGATTTGGCACGCTGCCTGATCGTCGCCCCGGGGAGTCTTGTGGAGCAGTGGCAAGAAGAACTGTTCGATAAGTTTGGTATGAAGTTTGAGCTCCTTACACGAACAATGATCGATAGTGAAATCGACGTCAACGTGTTCGACAATCACCCACTTCTTATTGCACGTATGGACATGCTTTCTCGCAGCGAGGAGCTGCAAGCTTCCCTTGAGCGCAGCGACTGGGATCTTGTCGTGGTCGACGAAGCCCACCGCATGTCTGCTCACTACTTCGGTGCGGAACTCAAAATGACTAAGCGGTACACCCTTGGCCAACTATTGGGCAAGATCAGCCGTCACTTGCTTCTCATGACTGCCACACCACACGCAGGCAAGCAGGAAGATTTCCAACTATTCATGGCATTGCTTGACGGTGATCGATTCGAAGGAAAGTACCGCGACGGTGTTCACGCCATGAACGTTCAGGACCTTATGCGTCGCATGGTGAAAGAAGAGCTTCTCACGATGGAAGGGACGCCACTGTTTCCTGAGCGACGTGCATACACAGTGCCCTACGCGCTCTCTGAAGACGAGCAGCAACTCTATGAAGCGGTCTCGGAATACGTACGGGAAGAGATGAACCGCGCCGATCGGCTGAAAGCCGAAGGTGACGGAAGACGAGGTAACACTGTCGGTTTCGCCTTGACCGTTCTTCAGCGAAGATTGGCGTCCAGCCCCGAGGCGATCTTGAAATCACTCGAACGCCGGCGTGATCGACTCGACCGTCGTCGCCAAGAAATGGTTAACATCGCGAACAACGTCACCGAAGACAAGCCCCTTCAGGATCGACTCGACTATCTGCTTGGTCGCAGAGATTTAGATGACGATGCTATTGACGATATAGAGGAACTAGCGGGTGACGAACTCGAAGAGTTGGAAGAAGATGTCGTCGATGCAGCGACAGCTGCGCGAACTGTTGCCGAACTGGAAACTGAGATCGCAATCCTTAGTGACTTAACTGAACTGGCCCGGCGTGTGCGTTTCTCGGGCACCGACCGAAAGTGGACCGAACTGCGCACCATCTTGAACGACAACGCACTGACCACGGATGATGCAGGTAACCCCCGCAAGATCATTGTTTTCACGGAGCATCGCGACACCTTAAATTACCTCGTCGATCAAACTAGGACCATGATCGGGCGAGAAGAAGCTGTCGTTGCTATTCACGGTGGAGTCAAGCGAGAAGACCGTCGAAAGATCCAGCAAATCTTCACCCAAGACAAAGACACGCGTGTTCTCATCGCGACGGACGCTGCTGGTGAGGGTCTAAACCTCCAGCGCGCCCATCTGATGGTCAACTACGACCTGCCTTGGAACCCCAACCGCATTGAACAACGATTCGGTCGCATTCACCGCATCGGTCAACGCGAGGTATGCCACTTGTGGAACCTTGTAGCGGACAACACTCGCGAAGGCGAAGTCTTTAAGAAGCTCCTCGACAAACTTGATGAAATGCGCTTGGCATACCAAGGGAAAGTCTTTGACGTACTCGGTGACGCATTCGCCGAGCAGCCACTGCGCCAACTACTCATCAAGGCGATCCGCTATGGAGACCAACCAGATGTTCGCGCACGGCTCGACGAAGTGATCGACGCGACTGTCGGGGAAGGTCTCGACCGATTGATTGCCGAGCGAGCCCTCAATGCCGAAATCCTCGCCGAAGCCGACGTCGATGAAATCAGGCGACGAATCGAAGATGCCCAAGGGAGAAGACTCCAGCCCCACTACATCGAAGCATTCTTCCTCGCAGCGTTTGCCCGACTTGGTGGATCAATACGCGAACGCGGGGCCGGGCGCTACGAAGTGACAAACGTTCCAGCTGTCATTCGAGATCGCGACCGTCAAGGTGGCTTTGGTGCTCCGCTTCTACATAAGTACGAGCGCGTCACATTCCAACGTGAGAGTGTGAATGTCACAGGTGAACCGAAAGCCGATCTCATCGCCCCAGGACACCCGCTGCTTGATGCGGTCGTGTATCTGACCATTGACCACAATCGTGAAACCCTCAAGCATGGCGCCGTTTTGATTGACGAGGATGATCTCGGTGAAACACCAAGGCTTCTAGTTGCCATGACGCAGTCCATGGTTGACGGGCACGATCCGGCGCGAACGATCTCCAAGAGATTCGACTTTGTGGAGATCAGCCCTGATGGAACTACTGCGGGAGCAGGCCAAGCCCCTTACCTCGATTACGTTCCTTCCAGTGTTGAACTCCGCCGTGTCCTAGCAGATGCCCCAGGGCAAGCATGGGCACACAGAGACCCCGAAGCAGAAGCCCTCAACTGGGCGGTTACTAACTCCTTACCTGAGCACGAGCGCGAGATCCGCGGACAAGTCATTCCTGCGATCGAACGTGCTCGCATTCAGGTTAAGAAACGACTCGACGCCGAGATCAACTTTTGGGATGCCCGAAACACAGAACTTCTCGATCTGGAATCAGCAGGCAGGAGTTTGAAAATCAAGCCGGAAACTGCCTACCGACGTGCGCGGGACCTTGAGCGACGGCTTCAAGCACGTATGGAAGATCTTGATCTCGACGAGCGACTCATATCTAAGTCACCGACCATGGTGGGTGTAGCCCTTGTGATTCCGAAAGGTCTAAGTGATCGACTCCAAGGCCGGCGCACAGGGCCCGCAGCGACGTACGCAAAAAACACAGCTGAAGTGGATGAACGAGCGATCTCGGCTGCTATGTCAGCCGAACGCCGTCTGGGTCGCATGCCAACAGAGATGGCCCACAACAACCCCGGATTCGACATACGATCTGTTGCCCCCGATGGCACCGTCTACCGTATCGAGGTCAAAGGGCGAATCGAAGGTTCCGAAGATTTCCAAATCACCCGGACTGAGGTATTGGCCGCGAAGAACTACGGTGACAAATACCGGCTCGTGATCGTCAAAGTCAGTCCTGACGGACCCACCCATGACGAACTTCGATACCTCACGAGACCATTTGACCTGACCGGTACAGAGGACTTCAAGGTCACCAGGTTCACTGTGAACTGGAAAGCAAGTTGGGAAGCTGGAGGAGAACCACTATGAGTGAGTACAAAAAAAAGCTCATTGAGGTCGCTCTGCCGTTGGAAGCAATTAACCGTGAGTCCGCTCGCGAAAAGTCAATCCGACATGGCCACCCAAACACGCTTCACATGTGGTGGGCCCGCCGCCCACTCGCCGCCTGCCGAGCAGTCCTGTTCTCGCAACTCGTCGATGACCCCAGCGCCCACCCCGACCAGTTCCCGACGGAAGAAGACCAAGCAGTCGAACGCCAACGTCTTTTTAACATCATTGAACGACTCGTCGTGTGGGAAAACATCAACGACGAGGCCCTCCTGAAAGAAGCGCACGACGAGATTCTCAAATCCACCGACGGCAACCCGCCAGCGATCCTTGATCCGTTCGCCGGTGGTGGTTCCATCCCTCTCGAAGCCCAGCGACTGGGACTCGAAGCTCACGCATCCGACCTCAACCCAGTCGCCGTCCTCATCAACAAAGCTCTAGTCGAGATCCCACCCAAGTGGGCCGGGCAGTCGCCAGTCTTCCCCGACGCCGCCGAGTCGAAAATGTCTTGGCCCAAGGCGACAGGCCTCGCTGAAGATGTGCTTCGCTATGGAAACTGGATACGCGATGAAGCAGAGAAGCGCATTGGTCACATGTATCCCAAAGCAACACTCGCCGACGGAACTAAGGCAAAGGTCATCGCCTGGATCTGGGCACGCACCGTTATCTGCCCCAACCCCGCCTGTGGCATTCAGATGCCACTCGTTCGATCTTGGTGGCTCGGTAAAAAGAAGGGTAAAGAGGTCTACGTCGTACCAACTGTCCAGAACGGACGAGTGGAGTTTGGGATCG
>Ga0247836_1005055_pt1 | contig 15790 bp, 10 predicted proteins | sample LaCruzMarch2015__4_FD_187116 | JGI IMG/M metagenome (GOLD analysis project Ga0247836, IMG submission 187116) | Freshwater microbial communities from meromictic Lake La Cruz, Castile-La Mancha, Spain - LaCruzMarch2015_14m | ecosystem: Environmental > Aquatic > Freshwater > Lake | place: Spain...
TGAACACTGAGGCTTTTTGATAGTCGGGGTGATAGGATTCGAACCTACGACCCTCTGGTCCCAAACCAGATGCGCTAGCCAGACTGCGCTACACCCCGATTGTGTCCTTCAATCTCAACCCGTTCTGCCACTCGATGGTCACTTCGAGCTGATTTCGGATTTCGACGAAAGCGCTACTGCGAACCCTTTTACCGGCTCACTGCACTTCTTTTACCCTACCAGCCATATCTTCGCTAGACCAATTTTCATGCCTGATTTCGAACCTGACTACTTTCGCCAGAGAATTCCACGTTCGGTTGTTTTTTTATTAGTAAAACTGCTTTGCCGACTGCCGCACCCAACTTGGTGCGAAGCTTGGCATAAGGCCTAGCTTCGCGTTCACGGGAACACGTCTAAGCACCCGATGCTAGTTACTTTCAAGCTGTTATGAATGTCGAACACCGAAGGAAGAATGTCGAATAACGAAGTGGCTTAGCGCCTGCGGCTGAGGTTGATGATTGGGCCTACTAAAATTTCCAGCGAAACTCGGTTCGCATCCCGTAGATGTCGGAGCCTCGATCTATCCAGCCGTTCATGAAATCGATTCGCCAAATGCTTCGATTGTTGATCGCGCGTTGGTAGCGTGTTCCAAGCGCATACTGCGGGCCGGCGACCGCTTTCAGCAGCGGATCGCCGTACGTGTCCAAGGCTGCAAATTCACCGATCCATTGCTGGCGGAAGTCGGCGCTTAAAACGTTGATTCCGATCGCTCCACCGTAAGCATTCGCGCCGGTTGCGTTGAGCGTGGGATAGCCGGTTAACGCATCGGTCTCAAAGTTGATCCCGGTGTTACGCAAAATGCCTCCAGCGTTTCCAGCGCGTGCAACGCTCTGAGGCCGACCGCTTCCTACAAAGAAGTTCCAGTAGGGCACCACGTTGCTTGGCTTGGATGAAATCAGGCTGTTTTCAAACAGCAGCAAGCCACCGTCCGCGGAACGTGACTCTGCGGGGCCGGACTGGCCTGCATTGCCAATCAATCGAATGGAATTGGAAATGCGCCCGAAGTAACGACGCGTGTAGGCGATGGCTGCGTTGTGATACGATCGGCCTAGGTTATCGAAGTCATCGAGGTAAGCGTAGTCTGCTTCGATGTAGCCTTGGTAAGCTTCCAAGAACCAGGCGGTACCGTAGACTCCGGCATCATTGTTATCATTCTGGAATGCTGGACTTGTCACTTGATTGAAGCCGGCAAAGAAAGTAGCTTCGAAGTTCGAAATATTGAACTCGCGGTTGTGCTTCCAGGGTGTTCCCAAGGCGAAGCCAGCGATTGCATCTTCCATCCAGATTCCATTCTGGTAAAGAAGAGGGACTAAACCGCAGGTGAACGGCAAATCGAAGGGAGCGTCATCGCCGATGAGACTGCCCGTGATTGCCCCTAGGTCCCCTTCGAAAAATGCCGTATCGGCTTGGAAGTCGAGCTCTTCCTCGAACTCCACATCATTGTCACTAAAGTCGAGGCGCGTGAAGCGTCCGTTGTGGTCGAGCGGGCCAGTGAAAAGGTGGAACCGTTCGGTGCCTGTGAGTCGCAAGTCCATGTCCAAATTGAGTCGATGGGCCCAATTTCGAATGTGTTGGCCTCGATCACGATGAATGCCCACCGCCGTTCGGTAGTCACCATAAACCAAGAACGAGGGTTGCAGCAAGTTGACATCGCTGAATACGGGCACACCGGGTTCATACATTCCACCCGTGTAAAACGGACGCCACCACTCCACCCAGGGACGTTGGGTTTCCACCGCCAACTTGCCTGTATACGTTTGCAGCTCTAGTTGCGGATCGAGCGGCTTTGCTTGGAATGGGATGGGAGCGAAATCCATCTCCTGAAAAGGGACTTGGAATGAACCATTTGCCATTGGTGGACATGTCGGTGCACAATTCGCAATCTCATGATTGCGTTGTAGTTGCCAACGATTCTGATCGAGTCGCGAGTGCCAAGAATCTGGATGAGGTTCCATGGTGGGATACCTCGCGGCTGGGGCCATCTCTCGATCGAGTAAGCCGTGATCCGGACCTGACGTTACCTGACGTGAAGTGGGCGAGCCATCATTCAGAATCGATCCAAACCCAGGCGAATGGCTATAAGTTCCACCGTTCAAGATCATCGGAAACGAATCGTCCTGGAATTCAATACCCCGTTGGTTCGCGAAGCCCTGATTGAGAGCAGGCGAAGTCAATTCCCCGTTCATCGAAGACGATCCTGGGAGCGATTGATTCCCTTGAGTTTCGGATTGTTTGATGTCGGGTTTGACAACTTCAGGTGCGATTGTGGGCGCAAGCACTCCATAGAAATCGCCATCCCCTGAAGCGGCACCCATTGCTGGTGTTTCTTGGACGAAACGTCGATTTGCTACTGGAATCGGCGCGAGATCACGTTGGCTCGCGATGTTCGGAGCTTGGATCACTCGAACGTTGGGAGGTGCTATCCGAAGACAAGAGGTGGGTTGAGACTCTTTCGAGACCGCGCCCGGTTGTTTGATGATTAGCCGATTTGGCAATGATGATTTCAATGAGTTCTTGGCCGAGAATTCACTGGCAGAAAGACGCACGCCGGACAAGGATTGCTCATCTGCAGACGCCGGCGCTGAATCGGTATGGTTTTGCGGGAATGCACGGTTTGCTGTTCCGCAAGTGAGCGTTGCAGCTAAAAACCATTTCGCGTGAGTCCAGACTCTTTCTTGTATTGGCATCATCTCACCACGAATTCGGTTGAGTATGGATGCACATCAATGATGGATTCGTTCAGTGACTGAAGCATGTCAGGCGTACCAGCACAGAAAATCATGAAGTAAGGGGGCTCAACTCGGCTTCGCATTCGAACGCTGATTCGGTAAACACCTGGCATTCGAATCAGGTTACCGGGGATTTTGTAATGCGCTGTTCGTGAATCCAAGGGGGCGATGCTGTGTGCCTCCATACGGATAAAGGGGGGATGATTCAGCACCGTGTAAGGAACGGTTCCTGGCCGGAAGAAGGGCAAAGGGTCTGCGTCCACGTTCACGGGCAAGTACATTTCACGTTCTGTCCCTTTGACATTTGTGATTAAGAACTTTGTTTGGAAGTTGACTAGCTGTTTGTCTCGCTGAAATTTTCCCGCCCGAACATCCAACGAATGCCAATCAAGAATGTCGCCGTTCGTATCCAGGTGCCCTGATTCCCAAAGGTGTGAGCCATCTGGACCGATCAAGACGGCGTTCATCCACAACTGAGGCTGAGCCCCTAGGGAACCGCTGGGCATGTTGTGCCCCTCGCTGGTATTGCTAACGATGTAGCGAACTTTGATATCCTGACCTGCTCGAAGCTCTCCGTCGAAAAAGGGGCCATCGATGCGACTGCCATTTTCTAGGACCTCGGAAGCTGTACTGCGTTTAATCGCGAGCAACTTTTCATTTTCATCGATCACTTTCCGAGCATCGCGTCGTTCTTGTGCGGAGCTCCAAGCGGCCGGAAATTGCGATTGAAATTGACCTTGGGCGAGCCCCTTTTCGAAGGCATCTTTCCCCCAGCCTTGTCGATGATCAAACTGAAGCCACTGTTCGACGGTCCATCGCAATGATTTTTCGTTGTGAGGGAAGATACCAGGATGTGCCAGAGGGTAACCTGGACCATAAAAGATATGATTGGAATGTTTGCGGTTCGTATCAATCGTCTTTCCAGACACTTCGGCCGCGGGTCCATAGGTATAGCCAAGCGGTTTTCCTGGAACAGCACCCATGTGACAGTCTTGGCAAGAGATACCTTTCTTGCATGCTGGTCCCGAGCGATACTGTTGGTAGACAACCTCCAGGGCAATTCCGGGTTGCACCAACACCTGATGGCAGCCGGCACAGAAGGAGCTATCGGAGAGTTGTTCGAACTTGATGGCCTTTTGGTGGATACCTTGCAGCGGGCGTTGATCATTCGGGTCGGTTTTCACTTTGAAGTTGTCCGCATCGGCGATGACCGCTGCGATCCCATCGCCACCAAAGTTGCCTACAATAGGATCGTAAGGAGATCCGGTTTCGATGCGTCGCTCGCCATTGACTCGTCCATACCGTTCGACGACACGATGGCAAGCAATGCAGGTGATTCCCTCGCGGAAGACAACCGGGCCGTTGAAGATGGACGCTTCACGGGGATAATCCGTTTGAGTTGCAACGGGCGCGTGACATCGAACGCAAAAAGTGTTTGCTGTTCCTCGAGTCAAATCGGCGACAGCCTGTTCGAAGCGTTGAAACATGGGTGAAACGGCGGAGTAAGCATGCCCGCTGACTCGCCATTCGTCGTATATTTTCTGATGGCATTTGGCACAGGAAAGAGCTGAGGGATACTTTTCATTGGCAAACACTTCCAGGTGTGGATCCACTGCAGCTTGTGCGTTGGCTGGGGTTTGTTCGCGTCGCTGCGTACGATCGACTTCGCGCGCGGCATCTGGCCCAAGGTTGGATAGCGGATCCGCAGCATTCCCCTTAGCGTTTGGGGCCAGCAACAGGTCGTCGCTGCTCCCGGTTGATCCCGCGGCTGAACCTGAAATCATTCCAGAAGGTGTTAGCAAATCGTCATCACCCGCTGGGAGAGCGCGGTCGCTGGCTAAAGAATAGGGGCTGGGTTCGCGTTTCGCAGCTTGCGAGGAATGAACCGAATGCGGGGCGTGAGGTGCGTGAGAAACGTGGGGAGCGTATCGATTGACTATTGGCTTGGAGTTGCCAGTACGGTGGTTCGCGGGGTTGTTTGGCAGATCCGTTCGGCTTAGGAAGGCTCGTAGGATTTCGGGATTGATTGGCTCGGTCGGCGAACCAGGAATACCGGTTGGAATCTGGGCTGGATTCGCTCGAAGTTCGGGGGGGACACCAGCGTAAGGTTCGTGATTCATGGGCCACGAACCACCGTCAGGCGGGATGCATATGCCTGGAACCTGGGCCGAGGCGGCACTGGCGAGCAGACCCAAGATGCCTAAAGCAATTATCCATGGAAAGGTGGCTTCTGAATGCCCTCGGGATTGAATGTTCATTCGGAGTTCTGGTATCGAGAATCGCCTAAAATGGCTAGCATTCGTGCGCCTTGCAACAAATACAACTGTTACCCATCGAACCATGGGATCGACCGTTACAGTCGGAATTCGCAAAAAATACAGTCCAGCAGGAAACGGCAATGGAAACGTCAAGGGCTACCCAAGTTGCAGGGGTACACCAGCCGTTACATTTTGCCAAGGACTTTCCGCAATCTCGAGTGACGTGACGTTTCCACAGACGACGCCCCTTGAATGGCATCCCAAGATTAGTCGTCTGAATAATCCATGCTGATTTTGAAAACCAACCATGGATCATCTGGGCTGTGCGAATGAATTGTCAAAGCAAACATAAATCCCGACACCTGAAATGATTGTTTCGTCCGAGAGAAGAAGCATCTGTTATGAAAGACACAAGCCCATCGTATCGCTGTAAAGTCAGCAGTGAAAACTCGCGAGCATCGTTAAAATTGGGTTGGAAAACCTATCCTGTCCAAGTGTTTGAAATAAGCCGAGATAGCTTCAGCGTTCGGGTCCCCCTGGCGATTGCCAAACGCGTGTCGATCGGTAGCGAACCGAAACTTCTCTATCAGGAAATGCTTTGGAAAGTATTGTGCACTCAGAAATGGGTCGGTGAAAACCAGCTAGTTGAATTGGAGTTTCAACAGGTGGCAGAGTTAACGCCACCGAAAGTGGTTTTCCAATCTGTTGGAGCTACCGCACGTCAAGTTCAGGCAATTCCCCGCGACAACACCTTGGCGGTAGCCACGGTCGTTGCATTCATTTTGATGGTCTTGATCCTGCCGGCTTGGGGCGGTCAATGGGGGACTTCCGATGCAATTTGTACGGCAGTTCAGACGGTTTGGGATACGCTGGGGCAGATGGTTGGGTTAAAACGCTCTACTTAGTCCAACCGCACTTCTGGCGTTTGGCTGGATGTGTTCTCCCTTTAGCAGGAGGCTGACTTGCCCTACGTTTGGATGTTGATTGGGTCTTTTTTCTTCGCCGTGATGGCATTGCTGGCGGAGTCCTTATCCGACCAGTTCACCTACCCTTGGATTACCTTCGTACGTTCGGGGGTTGCTACGGTGCTGGCTCTATTTCTTGCCCTAGCGGGAGGTGCGAAGCTTGTGTTTTTGAAGCCGCGTACGCTGTGGGCTCGATCGATTTCGGGCTGGGCGGCCATGATTTGTGGATTCTACGCGCTGACTCATTATGACGCAGAGATCGTCTTGGCGCTGACCAATATGTATCCCTTGTGGGTCGCAATCTTATCCTGGCCTATGCTTGGCAAGATTCCAGCAAGGCCAACTTGGTTAGCATTAGGGGTGAGTTGCTTAGGTGTTTGGCTTGTGTATTCCAGCGGAATCGATACCAGTCCCAAGGTGGTTAGCCAATCGTACAATCCCCGGGTTGCTATTCCATCGGCAATCTTAGCTGGAATCCTGAGCGGCGTGGCGTTGATCAACTTGCACCGAGTCAAAGATTTGGATACCCGTTCTGTGGTGACGCACTTTTCCGGGGTCGCAACAGCGCTAAGTCTTTTGGTTTGGTTGGTTGTCCCCCTGGATCCGCCCACTCGGGTCTACGACCAATCGTCGTTGGTGCGAATCATTCTCGTTGGGGTCGCAGCCACGTTCGGTCAGCTTTGTTTGACCATGGCATTTTCAAGAGGTGCCCCGGCACGAGTCAGTGTCGTAGGATTGTCGCAAGTCGCGGTGGCCGTCGTTGTGAAGGGGGTGCTCGAGGGACGCATCCCCACGGTTGGAAGCTTGGTCGGAATGATCTTGATTGTAGCTGCAACCATTTGGGTTATCCTCGATTCCGATGCTGCGTCCAACTCACGCGATCCTAAAGCTCAGGGTGCACAGTCCGAGCCATGAAACTCGTTTTATTACAGGACTACGTGCTAGCATTTCGCTCAACTACTAAATGTAGTTGGCTGTTTGCAATTCATTCTTGATCATGTAACTTGCTCCTCCATGAACGACGTTCAAGGTTCCCAGTATCTTGTACGTCGAAAACGAGGGATCGGTTTCATTGGTGCGAGGTACATTTTTCTCAAATTATTTTTTGTTCGCACATTCTTGACTGCGTCATTAGCAAGCATTGATGGATGGAATCCGTAGCCTGCATGATGATTGTTCAAAACTAGCGCGGGTATCATTGAGAAAAGTGTTCAAGCTGCAAACTAGTTCTTCTGAAGCGCATGTTTTATATCACTTTTCCTATAGGAGGATCCTATCGAATGGCTCAACGACCGCTGATTGGTTTGAATTGTGATTTGAAGGGTGCCAGTCAAGGCACCCCGTCCTTCTGCTATTTAGCAGCAGGCTATTTTGATTCGATTGCAAATGCAGGTGGAATTCCTGTTCTCGTTCCACCAACAAGCGATCCCGATATGCTTGAACAATTGCTGGACCGGCTAGATGGTTTTGTATTGGTGGGTGGTGCAGATCTCGATCCCCGCAACGATGGTTATATGTTGCACAGTTCCGTCAAACCCATGGAACCACGACGTGAAGAATTCGATCGTCGTCTAGCTCAAGAAATCGCTAATCGCAAGATGAGCCTTATGGCAATCGGCGTCGGCTTACAACTTATTAATGTGATCCAGGGCGGAAATCTCTTTTATCATTTGCCTATTGATATGCCCTCTGCAATTCCACACCGAGATCCTCACGACATCAATCACCGACATTCCTTAGTGGTCGAATCCGATTCTATTTTAGGCCGCGTTTATGGCGAAGGTGAAATACGAGTCACAAGTCGTCACCATATGGCCATCGATCGTTTGGCGGACTGTTTCCGAGTCACCGGCCGTTGCCAAGATGGAGTCATTGAAGGGATCGAAAGTATTGATCCTGACTGGTTCGTATTTGGCTGCCAATTCCATCCTGAATCGCCTGCTGCGAGCGCGCTCGACATTCGCATCTTTGAGGAATTCGTCGAAGGCGTTTCTGCGAAGGCCAATTCCTTCCAGCTTGCCGGCTCGTAATCGTTTTCATCGACTGAAAAGACACAACCGAGAAAAGTCAAAGTAGTAGGCACATTCCATGTGCCGTTCACCTGGAGCCTCAGGAAAAAACGGATTGCGGACGGCATGGCGGAGCGTGCCGCTACTTTTGTCGGCTGTTTTGAAAAAACCGCGAATGGGCCTTCATGGATGAGGGCTCGTTTCTGGTACATCGAAAAAACGAGATAATCCGCAGTTGGAAGCGGAGTACAGCTAGGTCGTAATCGCTTGCCACCGCAGGGGATTTGTATGGACTTTGCCAGTATTGGGCATGGATGCCCGGTCTCGTTTCACCCAAGCATTCCACCATTGCGTTTCGACGCAAGGCAAATAAAAATGGCGAGGCTAGCTCAACGAGAGCTAACCTCGCCAACGGGGGAAGGGAGTGCAGGCCGCGAAGATGCAAGAGTTTCTAATCGCGGCCCACAATTCAAAATAGGTCGATGGCGATTTGGTACCAAATCAATTCTTACGAAATCGTCATTTGTTCCGTGCACAAAACAATCAACTTCCCCGTTTGTAGTGGTTATTCAGGCGTTTTGTGCCTTCTTGGGGCATGGTTTTGTATCTCAGGCTGCACAACCAGACCTGAAAACGGCGTCGTTTTGTATACCTCTGCCGATCGCGAGTACGCGGCGCCCATCTTGGACGCGTTTGATCGCAACCATCCCGGCGTCGAGATCGCACGTCAATTTGACGTAGAAGCATCCAAGACCCTCGGGCTTTTGACTCGGATTGAACAAGAGCAGGCCAGAACGCGCTGCGACGTCTTTTGGAATAACGAGATCATCCACACGATTCGGCTTCAGCAGAAAGGATTGCTAGCAAAGCGTTCATGGCAGATCCCTTCCAACTGGCCGAAGCAGATGCGAGCCGGCGACGGCACTTGGGTTGGTTATGCGGGACGCGCTCGCGTTTTGCTCGTCAACAAAGAGCGTTTGCCGGACGCTTCCGAATGGCCCAAGAGTGTTTTCGAGCTAGCCGATCCCAAGTGGCATCATCGATGTGGAATGGCCTACCCAGTCTACGGCACCACCGCGACTCACATGGCAACCTTGCGATCCAACGTTAAGGGATTCGCCATGACGGAAGCGTGGGCGAAGAGCTTTACCGACGAGAGCTCGCGCGTGAATTGGGACTCTTGGTTGGACATCGCAGCGAAGAATACGGTGGTGCTTGCCGGCAACAAACAAACGGCCCAAGCGGTCAGTCGCGGCGAGTTGGATTGGGCGTTGACCGACACCGACGATGCGATGATTGAAAAGGATTCTGGGAATCCTGTGGAACTGATTTTCCCTGACCAAGCCGAGGGCCAATTCGGTACGTTGTTGATCCCCAATACGATAGGCGTTCTTAGGGATGCGCCTCACCCCGCAGCGGCAGCGTTGCTAGCTGATTACTTGATGAGTGAAAAGGTGGAAGCTCGACTGACCATGGGCAATGGATCGCAGTTTCCCGTTTGGCCGAATTCTTCTGAAAAGTCCCGGCCAACTCAAGGCAAAACCATTCGCTGGGCCGAAGTTGATTTTGAACTGGCAGCCAAGGATTGGGACTCCACCTTGGATCGGATCAAAAGAGCCTTCGATGCGGACAAAAAACAATAGTCCGGCAAAGAGTAGAACTGCGAGGCTGACCGGAAACTCAGTCCCGGTTAAGTAACGGGGGGGCGAAAAGCCGAATTGATAAATCGGCTATCTTTGAATGCCTTCGTGATTGCGCAGCAGTTTGGAAAGTCGCGATTCTTCCTGAGCGTAATCGATCAACGAAAAACGAGATGGGCGAATACTCGATTTAGCTTTGTCTGCGGAATCGGACACATCGGTTAACGCGAATTGGGAAACCAACATCTTTTCGCTCAAACCGTTTTGTTGCGATACAGCCTCCTTGAGTTCGGCAACAGTACCTAACCGTATTTGGTTCTTGGCCTCCTTGATTTCTTTGTCTTTGGATGAGATATCCGCACTCACTTGTTGCATTTGCGCGCGAAGTGCGGTGCGTCGCTGTTGATCTTTCTGCTGCCAATCTGCAATTCGTGCAGGAAAGGATTGCATGTCAGCCTCGTATTGCCTTTGTTCGGTGCGATACTTGTCCATTTTGCGACGGTATTCTCGCTTTTCAGTTTCCGATGGCTCGTCGACGACAACTCGCCTTCCTGTATCTTTGTCTGTTTTGTAGGTTGTTTTCGGTTCGACAGGAATTTTAGGAGCGACAGGTGGCCGTGGTTTACCTTCCGTCTCCTTATTCCATTCGTTATTGAGCACTTTTTTCGTGGCAAAAAGTTGTTTGCGAATCATCTCTATTTCATCGATTGCATTCGTTTCCTGTTCCGTTCGTTCCTTGATGGATTCGACGTTTGTTTTCGCATCCACTAACTCCGTCTCTAACGAGCTGACAACTGCCTTTGCTTCGTCGAAACTTAGACTACGAAGCTCTTCAACTCGAGCCAGTAAAGCTATGCCGTGTTGGTTCGATTTCTCCCATTCCGTCAGGAATCGCGATGCATCGGATTTGCTAGCAAGTGCTCCCAGTGTGCTCTTGGCCTTACGAATTGTTTCACCTGGAATGGCCTTTTGTTGTTCATCTGCATCTAGCATTCCGATCAGCGCGCCGAGATCCTCGATCAAAGCAACCCTCTGACTGCTTTCAAGCGTATCGGCCGAGGCCAAACCGACGATCTTCTCGAAGATCTCTTCCGCATCTTGCTTTGAATCTGCTTCCAGCAGCAACCAGAGCTTGAGTTGGTGCTGTCCCAATTGCAAATGGGGGGTGGATGAACTCTTGATAGGGTTGGACTTAAGGCATTTCCACGCTTTGGAAAATTCGTTTTGCTGAATATGAACGATGGAGGCTGCTTGAGCTGCCACCGGGCGATACGGAGATTGAAGTGGAATTTGCGAGAGAATTTCTTCCACTTTGTCGCGTTCTGGGTTTTGGGGTTGTTGAATCATGGAAATCAACGACTTCGCATGCTTGATGTCCATTTCCTGTGCAGTCACTGCAGACAACGAAAATGGGACCAGCAGCATCGATGCATGAAGCAAGACAGCTTTCATGAGACAAATGGATCGAAGCGCAAGGGTAATGGGGTTTCTTTTGATCGTCCGTCTTGGTCTTTCCATGGCTCACGAAAACCGGAGTGGTAGTCCAACAAAACGATTCGAAGACCAAGTTCTTGCAAACTAGGCTACGAAAACAACCAAGATTATTGTGCATGCATAGGCCTGATTGCAACAAAACAAAAGCATGTTTGCCAAATTTTCTTCTTGGATTCAATTTGGACACAAAGAGCAGGATTTTCTTGCAGGGGCAAAAAGTGTATATTCGTAACGGAAGTACTCTTCTCAGAACGGCTACCTTCTATGAATCGAATGTATCTTGGCAATCTAGCGCGCGACGTTAATGCAAGCATTGTTGTTTTTTTGGTTGCGCTTCCGCTGTGCTTGGGTGTTGCTCTTGCATCAGGCGCACCGCTCATTTCTGGGATTCTTGCTGGAATCGTGGGCGGTTTGTTAGTGGGGGCCATGAGCGGTTCGCAGACAAGCGTCAGTGGGCCGGCTGCTGGACTTACAGCCATCGTGGCAGCTCAATTGGAAGTCCTTAAGTCGTTTGAAACGTTCCTGTTGGCTTTGTTCTTGGCGGGCATCCTTCAAATCGTTATGGGCTTGTTGCGAGCCGGCACGCTTTCGGCATTTTTCCCTTCTGCGGTGATCAAGGGGCTTCTAGCTGCAATTGGTGTGATTCTGATTTTGAAGCAGATTCCCCACATTTTAGGGCATGACAACGATCCCCAAGGAGAAATGCGATTCGAACAGCCTGATCACGAGAATACTTTTTCTGAGATTGGTCGGCTGTTCTTCGGCGAGGTGCATCAAGGGGCGATGGTCATCGGATTATTGTCGTTGCTGCTATTGGTGAGTTGGGACAGTTTCAAGATCAGCAAGAAGAGCCCGATCCCTGTTCCGTTGCTGGTCGTCCTGTTTGGCATTGGATTGAGCGAGCTGTTTCAGTGGATTGGAGGAGCCTGGACGATTGAAGCAAGTCACTTGGTGGAGGTACCCGTCGCAGATCAATATCGCGACCTGATTGGCTTCTTGCGAATGCCCCATTGGGCAGACTGGAATCAGCCGACTGTCCTTACGGCCGCCGTTACGATCGCATTCGTCGCATCGCTGGAAACACTTTTGAATCTCGAAGCGATCGACAAGATTGATCCTCGGCAACGAATCTCGCCACCGAATCGCGAGCTTTTGGCACAAGGGGTTGGGAATATGGCTTGTGGTCTGATCGGTGGCCTACCCATCACTTCGGTGATCGTACGCAGCAGCGTCAATATCAACTCAGGTGCACGCAGCAAACTGTCTGCAATTATCCATGGTGGTCTTCTCTTGTTGAGCGTCGTTTTCCTGCCCACGTATCTCAATCAAATTCCCCTCGCGTGCTTAGCGGGCATTCTTCTTGCGACCGGATTCAAACTTGCAAGTCCGACGGTCATCTCGCAAATGTACAAGGAAGGGGTGCGTCAATTCGTACCGTTCATGGTTACTTTAGTGGCAATTGTTTTAACGGACTTGATTCTCGGCGTAGGAATTGGATTGGCGGTAAGTTTTGGCTTTATCTTGGCGGGAAATGTCCGCCGTCCGATCAGGCAAATCAAGGAGAACCATCTCGCAGGCGAAGTCGATCATATCCAGCTGGCGAATCAAGTCAGCTTTCTCAATCGGGTCGCGCTCGAGAACGTATTGAGCCAAGCCGAACCGGGGAAGCATTTGCTTTTGGATGCGGAAGAGACTTATTACATGGACCCGGACATCCAAAGTTTAATCCGAGATTTCATTGCGAAAACCGCAGTTGCCCGAAACTTATTGGTCAGCACGAAAGGCTTTCGACCCGAATTTCGGATCCCCAATCGCATTCTGTTCACGGAGTTCACCACCCAGCAACTTCAGGAGCGGATGTCGCCGTGTGATGTCCTGAACGCTCTTCGGGAAGGTAACCAGCGATTCCGATCTGGCACTCGATTGACTCGCGATCTTGGACGGCAGTTGTCAGGTACATCGTCGGGGCAACATCCCCTTGCGATTGTGCTGACCTGTATTGATTCCCGTTCTCCGGCCGAGATCATTTTCGACGTTGGTCTTGGGGACATTTTTACCATTCGCATTGCGGGAAACGTGGTGCGGTCCAAGGTGCTTGGCAGCATGGAGTATGGGACTGCGGTGGCTGGTGCACGACTCATTCTTGTGATGGGGCACACTCGCTGCGGAGCCGTGACCACCGCGGTCGAACTACGGTGTTCCGGCAACAACGTGAAAGAAGCGACGGGGTGCGATCACTTGGATTTGATCATCGACGAGATTCAAAAGTCGATCGACCCAAGCGTAGCACCTAGGATTGCGAGTGCATCTGACGAACTGAAAAAGACGATCGTCGACGAAGTTGCGAAGAAGAACGTCATCCATGCGGTGAACTTGATACCTCAAGAAAGCGCGACCATCCAAAGACTATTGGATTCGAAACGAATCGCCATCGTGGGTGCGATGTACGATGTCGTCAGTGGTGAAATCGAGTTCTTAAGCGATCAGGCTATCGGTTTGTAACGCGAAGGCAACGCAGGAAACCAACTAGGATTAGAAGTTGGACGTTTCTCGCTCCGATGTGCAGACGAGCACCTCTTTGAGATCCGCTTGCAAATGTTGAGCGAGGCGGTTCATGGCAAAGGATTCGCTGGCGTGATGGCCAATCAACATCATGGCGATCCCTCGGGACTCAGCCTCCAAACATTGATGGTAGGTTGCTTCGCCGGTTAACATGGCGTCGCAGCCGCGGCTCGCTACCAGCCCCAACATGCTCCCACCGCTACCACAAACAATTCCAACCTTGCGGGCGCCATGCGTGGCGTCGTGAGTCGATTTCGCTTGAATGTTTGGGATATGCTGCCGAAGCCGTTCAAAGAGTTCTTCGATGGTATGAGGCCGTTGCCCGTGGACGTATCCATAACGCCCCACGCCAACGGATTCATCTATCTCAGATCCACTGGCAAAGTTTTGAAGCGGTCGGACGGATGTCAGTTCCAACATATCCGCCAGTTGCTGGTTGATACCTTTTTTGGCATTATCCCAGGCGGTGTGAGGCGAGTAGACTGCGATTCCGGCCTCGATCGCCTGAAGCAACAGCTTGCCGGTCGATGTATCGTTGGTGATGCGAGCTAGGGGTTTGAATGGGATTGGATGGTGGCATACGACCAATTGGGCTTGCCGTTCCATCGCTTCCGCCAAGGTGGTTGGCGTAAGCGTCAAGCAAGTCATCACTACCGAGACGTTTTTTTCAGAGGAACCAACCAACAGTCCAACATTGTCCCAGGATTCCGCGTACTCCAACGGAGCGATCTGCTGCAAAGCACCAAGTATCGTGGCGAGTTTCATGATGAGATCAATTGGCTCAGGATTCGATGAATTCCGGGAACAGGTTCGATATGCAGTCTTTCGTATCGCGAGTAGCCTCGGACGAATTCGGATGCGTCCATCGACCTTTTGCCTGCGGGCTGAACGGTTTCAAGGACCAAGATGCCATCGGCCGTAACGAGCTGTAGGGCCGCGTCCTGTTGCCCAAGGAGAAGATCACCTGGTTTTCCGATCGTCGCATCCATTGGCACCTCGACCGCGCGAGCTTGAGAAACGATTAGCCGCAAGGAATTGCCGTCGGGGAACACGACGTTGGTGAAGGTACTTGGCCATGGCTGCAGCCCACGCACCAAACGATCCAATAGTCGAGCTGGGTACTGCGGGTCCAATTGCCCATCCTGCTTATTGAGCCTTGGGGCCTTGGTCCTTTTCTGTTTGTCTTGCAGGATGCCTAGTTCAGTGCACTCGGCGAGCGATCGTTTTGATTCCAGATCGCGAACGGACGCCAGGGTGGATTCAACCCCGAGCAGGCTGAGGCGACGTTCTAATTGTTCCGCTGATTCGGAAGGCAGAATTTCCGTTGCAAGCTGATGAAGAACAGGGCCACCGTCCAAGGTGGGAGTCATGTGAATGATCGAGACGCCAGCGGTTGGGTCGCCTGCTAAGATCGACCACTGCACGGGAGCAGCCCCGCGGTGCCTGGGCAATAACGAGCCATGAAGATTGATGCCGCCCAGTTTGGTGGTGGACAGGGCATGTTGCGACAGGATTTGACCGTAGTCGCACACGACCATCAAATCAGCCTGAAGGGAAGCAAGCCAATCCATCGTTTGGGGGTCATTGATCGAAGCCGGGTCGAAGATGGGCAGCCCATTTTCGGAGGCCCACATGCGAACCGGGCTAGGGGGTGGAGCTTTCTTTGCAGAACCAACGACCGCGGGCCTTGTAATGACGGCGGCGATTTCCTGTCCGGAGATTCTTAGGGCATCAAAGCTTGGGACAGCAAAAGGACCTGTCCCCATCAGTAACAGTCGCAAGGATAACCTCTCGATCGGCGTATCAACGAAATTGGGCAAGCAAAAGTGCCTGCCCAAGATCGTATCTTAGATGGAAGCTTTGTCGACCTGGTATTAAACCATGTCCTTGAGCTTCTTGAGAGGACGAACCTTAACGGCTGTCGAAGCTGGCTTTGGATCTGCCCATTTCATTTCACCCGTTTGAGGGTTACGAACTTGGCGCTTTGGAAGAGCCTTCTTCTGAATGCGGACGATCTTGCACAGATCTGGAATGACGAACGAGCCAACGCCCTTCTTACCAACGGAATTCGAAATCTCAACCTTGAGGGCCTCG
>Ga0247836_1005056_pt1 | contig 15786 bp, 10 predicted proteins | sample LaCruzMarch2015__4_FD_187116 | JGI IMG/M metagenome (GOLD analysis project Ga0247836, IMG submission 187116) | Freshwater microbial communities from meromictic Lake La Cruz, Castile-La Mancha, Spain - LaCruzMarch2015_14m | ecosystem: Environmental > Aquatic > Freshwater > Lake | place: Spain...
CTGTTTCATGCTCAGGTAGCGACTCCTCCACCATGCGAAGAGCCCGTTCCCGAAACTGCTGCGGATACTGACGTGGCATAGCTCCATCCTCCTATAGAAAGCGGAACTAAACCCAGGGCGGTTCACTCTCATTTATGTCGCGTTTGGCGAGCCAGCAAATAGCGGGAGCATCTTTAGCGGCGCTTACACAATGGAAACACTCCTTCAAGGATGTGATACGAAATTAGTCAGCAAGTAGGTCAGTATTTTCAGGCGCATCTGGTGTGGCTTTTTGGCAAGTAGGAGTTGCTAAGCGCGTTTTTTTCTAACGACCTGTCTGACATTTTGTTTAACAATCCACCCTGAAGTGTGCTGAAATGGGGTGAGTCACCATGCACATGTGTTCATGAAACCCATGAGGCGTTGTGATGCACAGTGACCCACCTTGCAACTCTCTCCGCAAAGGCCTTGCGGTGCTTTCAGCCCGGAGCCTTTTGGCATAACTGCATTGATCGCTGTGAGACTATGAAACATTGGCGGCGAGGTAAGGCGCCGCCCCGCTTGCGTACCAAGAGTTGACATCCACCTGAAACACCGTAGCGAAGGAACTCTTCCAATCCCCCGTGGATCGAGTGTGACGCATCCAATTGAATATTTGCTCTTCACCAAAGTCCTCGTACAACTTCTCCATTATTCAAAGTCCCATTGAGTAGCCGAGGTAGTTTGTCAGGCAAAGTGAACTTCCTCTGTTCTCAGAAGCCTGAATCACCTGCATCCAGACCGGCACCGATGACCCGCCCAGTGAAGCAATGAAAGCGGGAAGGCGCGCAGTTTGCCCTCCCCTGAATGCGTGGATGTCACTCATTGAATAGTTCTTCGCAAGTGCTGCACCATAAATCTGCGCCTGCCCTTCACCCAACCAGCACGGCATGGTGTCTTTTGAATTTCCAAGCAAGAAATTCTGCGCAACGTGAACCGACTCGTGAGCATTATTGAGTGCATTAGCCTCGGGATCGGCCTGACTTCCTATCCTCTGGAGAAAGTAGAACTGACCGCCCCGCGTCCAACAGTTTGCTCCCGTCATTCCAATAGAGCCAGGGGGACCCACGAATGTCCACCGCAGTTCCTGAATCCATCGAACACTCAGCTATCTCGGGACGCTAGTATTCAGGTACGGGAGAGGGGGGTACTAGGCATGCGATACGCGGTCGCCGCACTGGCGCTTTCAATGTTGGTGGGTTGTTCAACTGGCGCGAGCACTGACTCGCAGGACGCGACTGCATCAACCGCTCCGGTTGAGGCGCCGTCTCCACAACCGGCGAAGTCGCCCTCGGAGTCGCCCTCGAGAACCGCAAGTTTCCTGGGCGTCGTGGACTTGGGGGGGAGCACGATGGGGTCAGATCCGCTTTCTCTGTCGGAGGACGGAGCGCGGATCGTTACGGGGAGATCACGGGTGGACGACGATGTGATCATTGTTGATGTTCCGACCCTGGAGGTAATAAAGGCTTTTTCTGTTCCCGATGTTAATCACCGAAACTACGCGGCGCTCCTTATGGATGAAGACTCCGTGCTAGTTCTTGCGAGCGAATATGACTATGATAGCGACGAGTATCCGGCGCCAATTCGCAGGACAATATTAACTAAGTTTGATCCCGGAACCGGTGAACCTTCTGATCGCCTGAATGTACCAAAACGATCGTGGGGCCTAAGAACGCTTCCAGACGACACAGCGCTGGTCTTCGCGGATGCCTCAGTGAGCGTGGTCAACGGAGTCACCATGCAGAAGATTGGTTCAATTGATGTCCCGGCCTCCGGAGCCCAAGATTGTGGTGACGGTCGGCTTGCACTTGTTGATGATGAGAGTCAACTCTTCCACCTTGTCGACAAGGCGAATTGGTCGGTCCTCACAACAGTCAAGTTAGAGGGGCTCAGCGACGTTTCTGGTGGGCCTCCTGGAATCAGTCCAGAGTGTGCCCGCGTGGCTGGCAGAACACCCACAGGCGGATTTGCCCTAATCGACGCAAGAACTGGTGCCATCTTGGCTAAGAATGAGACTCTGCCAGACTATTCGGGTGCGATAGCTCAACCTAGGTTTGATCCAGTCACGGGCGACATCTTCGTCAGTTCGTACAGCCCTGAAGAAGGGTTCAATGTCTACATTTTGGACTCAGAATCTCTAGAAGTAGTTGAGACACTCGAAAATGAGGGGCTCGCTGCTCTGGCGGACGGTCCCTACTGCATCTATACAGACGGGATTGTTGTCTCAGCGGATGGAACAACACTCGCAATCTCATTCAACACCTGTGGGGATTCGGAGGACACAGATTTCGCCAAAATCGCTATATATGGACTGCGGTCTAGGTAGTTTGACCTGTGCCGATCGGAGTCCACAAAGCCGGGCGAAATGGTGGCGTGGGACTATTGGATCTCCTCGCTTCTAGGCGAGACAGGGAGCCCGAGTCAATGAGCCTTGCGCTGGAAGAACGCCAGGGAAATTCCGGAAACTAGGAATGAGGGATGGAGATGAAGGCACTTGTTCCACTTTGTCTTGCGGGCCTTGCAACCACCTTGATTGTTGGTTGCTCATCTCAAGACATGAGCACCGAGAACCAAACTGCGGCGGCGAGCGAAGTTGACGCTGAGTTGTTGAGCGATATGCAGGGCAGCTGGATCTTCAAGACGAAGACCAAGCAATTGGAGGTTTGCTCTGCCTCCGTAGATGGAACCGAAGTGGATTTGGATGTCGTTGACATATACACACTTGACCAGCCCGAAGTGTATGGGTCCATAGCCCAGGTGACTGCTGCGATTGAAGTTGTCCTGCTGGCCGAGTGTGGGGGGTTGACTCCGCTAACGGATTCGAGTGAAGCCGATACTGGGGCAATTGCTCAAGCTGAATGGGATCGGACTGTTCGCGAGATTGGTTCAGTTGATGAGGTCTGTGCTTTGTGGCGGGACAACAACTTTGATCAAGGCGTCATGTTTGGAGCGGCGCCATCAGCGATGGAACGAGCCGGTTTCGCGCCTGAAGACGGCAAGATCTTGGAAGTAGTCGTTTCCTACGACATGATTATCCGAGAGAATTGCATGGGATGAGTCAACATGCCCAATGTCCTTCGCCCATCCGCGGGCGACTCAGGCGTTTACAGGCTCCGCCAGCTGCGACGAGAGACGTGATCTTTTCCACGATCGAGCCGGTTGGCGGCGACGTTCTTCGGAGCAGGGAGCCGTATGCGGATCTCGATGATTGATTTTGACTCAATAGCTGCGCGTTGGTGGGGCAACTCACTGACGTAGTCGCCCCACCACTTAGCGATTAGTACTGGTCGTCGTCCCAGTCCCATCTTTGGGTGTATGGCAGGTCACCTAGTACTGCTGCCAGTAGCGCGATAACTGCTGCCGCGATGCTGGCACTGGGTATGGCTATCCGAATCACGGATTTACCAATGCTGAGCACTGTTACCGGGTAGGCCGGATTAGTAATCATCTGACGTTTATGCCAATCGAGAATCAACTTGAATCCATTAACAACAAAGTTCACGGCATTCTTGGCTTGGTTGAGGGCGATCTCATAGATTTTTGTGACATGTGACATTGCGGTGTTAAGCATTATTTTCATTAGTTTCACTTTCTGTTGATTCGATTTGTTCCAGGACGAATGGCTAAGCGCTCGTGAAAACTTCCCGAATGACATCGGGATGTATCCCATTGGGAAGCGCTTGTCGAACGAGTGCCGCTAGTGAGTCATCACCAGCAAGTTCAACCATGCAACTGGCAGGAATAGTGCTCGGTTCACATGCCGCTAGGCCAGCTGCTGCAAGCCCACAGACTCTTTCTGATAACTCAGGTGTCACTGTCAAAGCGCAATCAACAAGTGCAGCGATAAGTGACGCTGGTGTTGTTGTCAAAGCAACATTGCTTAACACGAAGTCCCTGGCTGTGACATTTTGCACTGCTAATTGAATAGTTGCTCGAAGCAGATCCCGACCATGTCCATTACCTTCGTGAACAAGTGCCGTAGCAAGGTCATTTAACGCCTCCCACGCCCGTTCACACTTCAGTCGAACAGGAACATCCAACTGTGCTTTTGCAGCCTGATACGCCTTGTCTGTGGGTCGATCTGTGGGGCGTGGAATATAGCGTGCTGCAACGTCTTCACGCGAACCTGCCAAAGGCTGCCCCAACGGACTATGAACAGCGGCGAATACTGTTCCTTCACTGTTTTCTGACAATGGTTGCAGTAGTGACCAGTACCGATCACCTGTGACAAAGAGCGCCTCACCAACGTCAATACCAATGTCACTAAAAGCGTTTGTCAGTATTGATAGTTCGCTGTGAACATCTGACAATTTCTGCGTATCTGTGCAGAAAGCCAGCAGCACACCATCAGCTTTCAGGTTCTTTGCAGTTGTAGCGATGTGAACAGAATCAACCTGCTCACTAACGGGTAGATCAGTGCGCATCGTGACAATGACCTGACCTTCTTGAAACATCACGACAACGAGTGATTCCTTGGGCGTAAATCCAACAAGGGTGGAAAGTGACGCTGCGAGCTGCATCGGATTACTTAATACGAGCTTGTCTTCGTGAATAACTGACATATTTTTCTCCTTTGTGGTGTGCCCGAATCAGGGCATGAAAAAGGCCCGCCACCGGAATTGGTGACAGGCTGGTGAAACAAGAAAGACCCAGCGGATGCTGGGCCTCGTTGTCAGTTCCTCGTGGTCATCGTGACCAGGTCCTCAGAACTTATTTCAGATACACGTATCCGAAGGACTCAATTATCTCACAGAAAGTCGTTCCAGTGCAAATGGATTTAGTCCTATTCCATATTACTTCTCAGTCGCGGGAAGGATCGCCATCCACGCGACAAGGTGGACGTCCCCGCGACTAATGGGGTAGCGCTTAGCCTTGCTCTCCGGAACAACGAGCCCAAGTTCGTCTACTAACTCGATAAGACGATCGGTCTTTCCATTGTCCGTGAGGGACTCGTCCCTTAGAACCTCGCGAACGATGTTGGTAACTCGCGCAGCCTGACCGCGTCGGTATACCTTGACGGCCGCGTCAACGTCCGCTTGGTTGCGGTGGTTGCTGTGGGCAAGTAGATGTTTGACGGCATCTCGGATGGCGGGCGGAAGGCTATCGCCGGAAGTGGATGCGTCCAAGCTGCCGTTCCACATGTCGATGATGTGCTCTTGTGTGGCGGCCCAGGCGTCGTAGGCGAGATCGATCCACGGTTCAGGCAATGTGGCTCCGACGTGGGGATCAATGGGGTTCGCCATGGTTAGAGCGGTGAGGGTGTCAGCGACTACGTCCGCACTGATGCCACGAATGTCGAGAGAGTCGGGATTCACCAAAGGAATCTCGACGTTGTCATCCGATGTCAGCGGGCTCTGCAAGCCGGTGCGAAGCGCATCGGTGAGAGACGTCGGGAGGGCGACGTAGCGAAAGATGGGGTCTTCTGTGCGGTTGAGAATCCGAGCGCAGAAAACGTAGCCCGGTGGGCGGTCGTTAGTGGTGAATCCCGATCCGACGCCGCCGGGCATAGATTCGAGATGACGCTCCAGAGAGGCGTCGGCGATGGCCTGGCGAAGCATGGCACGGAACTCCTCACCGGATATGAGACTGCCCGTGGAGCCGAGAAATAGTTCTGCGCTGCCACCTGCGATGGCCTTGATCTGGTCTTGCTTAGCATTAAACGTGATGTCCTCGCTCCCGGCGATGCCGGGCAGCACCTCGCCCTGGCCGATGGACTTCACTGCTTTGGTGAGTTTGCGATGCAAAATCGCCTCGAGACCGAGGAGGCGGTCGAGGTCTGTGTCCGGGAAAAAGCACCATAGATAGATGAAGTCGTGATCGGAACCAATGCGATCGACACGGCCGTGCCGCTGAACCAGGCGCATCGGGTTCCACGGAAGGTCGTAGTTGATGATGTTGTGAGCCTGCTGCAAGTTGACGCCTTCAGACAGCACGTCGCTGGCCACCAGCAGGTCAAACCTGTCGTCCGCAACCGGAGTTCCTGTGGAATCCCGAGGACCACCGGTTCGGGGCGCGAACCCGGCGACCGCGTCTTCTTGCCGAACGCTGCCAATGGGAGGCACTTCGGTTCGGCTGCGTCGATCGGTACCGGTGACGAATGCGAACCGACCGCGGTAGGGGGCCAGACGCGGGTCGTCAAGGATGTCTTCAATGTTGTCCTGGAGGTAGTGGACGGTGTCGGCGAAGTAGGAGAAGACCAGCACCTTACGGTCGTCGCGATCACGAACGGCCTTGACTTCTGAGTCAATGACGAGTTGTCTGGCTGCACGCTTTACGGCATCGCGGTCAGCTTCGGCGACAATCTTTACAAGAGTGTCGCGCAACGCATCTAGTTTCGGATCGCCACCGGTCGTGAGACCTATCTCGACGGTGTTGGCCATGTCCAATAGGAGAGTGATGTCGCTGCGGATATCGGTGACCAGCGCCTCGACGCGGAACTCATCAGCTGGCAAGTAGTCTGCAACTGACCGCCACTCTTCAAGGCTGGCTGGATCGTCGAGGTCGATACGGATCCATTCCCGCAGTGAAGAGCCCGAAGCAACGAGGCCTTCGCTTTCTATCAACGTCAGCAGACCGGTGAGGGTTTCGGCCATGGTGCGACAGGTCTTCGTGAACGCATGTCCCGATGATTCGAACCGCTTCAGTAGCCCCGAGCGGAGGAGGCCAGCGACCTGCACTTCAGCGGCCCGTTGGCGCTTATCCAGGTCGGCGTCCTCGAATTGGTAGCGCAATGGGGTGTAGCCGGCGAGGGTCAGTCGGGTGGCGTCGATACTCGTCAGACCCGCATCGGGAATGGCACCTGCAAAGAAGGGATCCCCGATATCGGGATCGACGTCAGCTCCGAGGGCGTGGGCGAACGTGGTGAAGAACCCCTCCAAGACAGGAGCGAGGTCGTAATCCACACGACGCACCTTCGGTTCGGGGAAAGTAATGGTGGCACCGGAATCATCCAGCTTCTGCCCGATGTAGTGATTGCGCACAAACTTCCGGGTCCTTCTCACTGCAACCGCGTCGAGGACGTCGAAAAGGTGCTCGGGGGAGAGGTCGTCAGGGTTGAGTTTGTCCACCGCCCGGAAGTGCGCTGACAGGCTTGGTATGCCGATTTCGGAGAACTCATCGTCGTGGACGATGAAGTAGGACAACAGTGAGTGCAGATCACCGAGTGCGTTATTAACTGGTGTCGCTGTCAGCAGTACTACTTGCTTGCGGGGGTTGCCCTTGAGGATGTCGATCAGTTCACGCGAGCGAAGAGTGTCTGTGTTGCGAACCGAGTGCGCCTCGTCGAGCAGCACGAGGGAGTACTCCTCAGGATCCCGGGGCACGTCGAGTCGCCAGCGCAGGCCACCAGGTGTGGTCTCCGCGAGGAGATCGTCATAGGAGATCACGTCCACCCAGCCGGCGAGGTGGTTCTCATCGACGTACGGCTTCCACACCGAGTTGCGAATGATCTTCGGTGCCACGATCAGGACGCGTTGCCGGCGGCGAACAGTGTCCTTGATCAGCGCTCCACCGACGTACGTCTTTCCGAGACCGACCTCATCGGCTATGAGAACGCCATTATGTTTCTCCAATATGCGCCGTGCGCGACCGACACCATCGCGCTGAAAGGGCAGCAGGTTTCGCATCGACGGGTCGGCATCGACCGATTCCTCATCCGTGCTCACCTGGCTGCCATAGGCCTCCCACAACATCCGTAGAAACACCATCCACGGTGTCTCAGGGACGACCTGTTCTTCGTAGAAGCCGGCGAGGTCGAACGGTTCCGCCTCATCCCAAAGTGCGTTGAACCAGTCACGCACCGCCGCAATCGTCGTCTGGTTGTACTGACCAAGGTTGAGCTCTCGGTTCCTCGACAGCCCGGCATAGGTGAAGTTGCTCGATCCCGCGATAACGCCGAGGGCTGGGTTGTCGATCAGGTACGCCTTGCCGTGCAGGAACTCCTTCGTGTAGCGCCTCACTTCGACACCCTCGGAATGAAGCCAGTCGATGAGCGCCTGAACCTGTCCACGAGCTTCCGAGGTGAACGGAACTAGGTCACGCTCAATCGCCAACTCCGCTTGCTGTTCCTTCAAGGCTTCAGCGAGCTCGTATTCCGCAGCGCGTCGAGCAGGAACGCTGCTGTCTCTCAGCACTACGGGATCCGTCTGGCGTTGCGGCTCTGCGCCCAGCATCAAGCGCACCGTGCCGACTCGCTTGAGTTCTTCAGCAATCAGATGCCAGCCGCCGACGTTGAAAAACGCAGATGCGACCGCGACTGACAAATCGGGGCGAGCAGCCTCGAAGGCCAGCATCTCGTTGATCGCCTGTGCGACGGTTACTCCCGAGTGAGGTTCGTTGGTTGCGAACTCGGGTCGACCGATCTGAGCGGTCACGTGGTCACCTTTGCGTCCCACTCGTCATAGAACTCGAGCACCTTGGCAAGCCGGGGCTCGTAATCCCATCCTCGGTGGAAGGAGGCGAACACCTGACCAACTTGATCACGTGACAATCCGTACAACAGGCTTACTATTGCGTCAAGTTCGCACAAGAGTGCACTCTTCTCTTCATCCGTAGTCACGGACCCGACTTCGACCCCAACTTTGCTGGCCCAGTCGGTGAATCGGTCGTCGACGGCCGCCAGACGTCCAGCAATTTTGACAACACGATCACGAAGTGGATGCCCAGACCCTGGATCCGGAATGGGGAGACTATTTATCTGTGGATAGTTGACATTGACTTCGACGACGTTCCGAGCGGCCCAATCTAATGGAATAGAGGACAGCACGCCTAAAAGAAAAGACTCATCCACTTCACTTCCGCGAGGGCGAAGGAAGTACGGGGCACCGTCCGCGAGGGTGGTATTCGGTGGGACGAGAGAAGCGATGATCGTCCTGGAGTTTGTGGAACTCGCAATCTTTCGGAACGCGATTCGCGGGTTCAGAGCTGGAAGAGAGGAGACATCTTCAACGTACTCTGTGGCGAACTCGGAGAAAGGCGACCGTGATGATGCGACACCAACGAGCCGGCGGCGCTGAAGTTCGTTGATGATTAAGCTTCGGTCTGCGCGGCCGTAGTAGATGCCTGAGTCGGGTTCCCACAAGTTAAACGATTCACCCTTATAGACAGGGAGTCCGCTTCCTTGGCCAATCTGGGTCAAGTCCATGAGGGGCTTGTCGGCAGTCGAGTGAAGTTCCGCAAAAGCCCTAAACCTCCATGGCCGATCGGTCGCGCCAAGAACTGGGGACAGCATCATCTGCTGGTAGATCGCAGCGGCCTCAAGCGAAGAGAGCATCCGGAATGCGTCACCTTCTCCCCACGATCGAAACTCTTGAGCAGGGAAGCTGATTGGCTCCCTTTCGACAGCGAGCTCGAAATCAGAAAGCGAGTGGGCGGGTCCGCGCAGATTCACCTGTTCTGAGGGCCGATGGGTCATTTGGACGGCGACGAGCGCAATCGTGTACTGCGGGTGAATGTCGAATGCCCACCGACTGGTATTCAGTAAAACGGTCACGTCCGTCCACTCGGCGCGCTCGAACATGAACTCGCGCCACTCCGCAGTTCCTTTTTCGGAAAGAAGCGATCTCGGCATGACTATTCCTAAGTGGCCATCCTGTCTCACTACTTGCGCGAAGCGCCAGGCAAATGCTTTGTAAAGATCGAGGTCACCTCGACCGATGCCCGGATAGGGACCAGCAATGACAATCTGTCGCATTGCCTTTGTCTGTGCGACGTCGGATTCAAACTCAGCAACGAGATCCGGTCGTTCCGCTCTGACCCGCTCGATCTGCACGTCCTGCTGATGCTGAGGTAAAGATCTCAAACCAGGAAAGCGCAAAGCCCACCAGCGGCTCGACTCGACTTTAGCCTTCTCCCAAGGAGGATTGCCGAGAACAACGTCGAAACCGCTTGGTTCTCGTTGGAACACCTCGGGGAAGCGCACAGGCAGGTGAGCGGCCGTGACGAACCGAGCTATCTCTTGAGCGACCTCTAGCTGCGGATGGGACAGGATCGCTGCCTCGAGGCTCAGAGCGTCGGCAACAGCGAACAACTTGCCTCCACCGGCAGAGAGCAGAATCTTGTCCGGATCAGTCCTAGCAAGGTGGCGGGTTGCCCGCTCGGCGGTGATGAGGTCGCAAAGTGCGGCCAGAGGTGCCAGAGCATTTTGGATGTTCAATTGGACTTCGCTTGCGGCGGTGACGTCAGCGATAGAAGCGTCCGCGATTGAGGCAAGCTGATCTAAGTATTTGCCAGCTCGTCCCATAAAGTCATTGAGTGCTGCGGGCAAAAGCCAGGAGTCACCTGATGTTTTGGTCTCGCGTTTTTCAGCCTCGTTAAGGGACTGGACGATCTCGTCCAAAGTGCCGACGCCAGTCAGGCTATTGCCGTGAATGAGTCCGTGGTTGAGGAAAGACAGAGGTAGACCTGGAACGAAGGTGTGAATCCAGACGGCGAGGCGGGCGAGTTCGACAGCGATTTCGTTGATGTCAACGCCGTATATGCAGCGTCGGGCAATCTGGCGACGGAGCAGAACGGCATCATCGATCCCCGAGTCGGTGGGGTCGAGCTTGAGCTGGTTAGCCGCTGTGGTGCGCAACGCATGAAGTTCGACGGCGACTTCCGGGAGCGGGTGCTCAGAAAGGAACGCGGTGAACCGTGCCTCGATGCGGTCAATTGCGGCGATGAGGAAGTGGGCGGAGCCCATGGAGATGTCGGCTACGCGGAAGTCGAAGAGGGCTTCGGCAGCGGACCGAGTAGCGCCACCCGAGATGAGGGCCTCGACTCGCTTCAGGTGGTCGGTGAGGGCGGGTTCGAGCGCGGTGTCGAGGAGGTGCTGCACTGCGAAGGGCTTGGTGAAGTAGGAGCCGGTGGCTTTACGTGATCCGGAGCGTGAGTGAAAGTACACCTCACCGGATGGCACAACGACCGTGGCTTCGGATTCGGCTGGGACGAACGTATCGGTCGCATCCAAAGTCAGATTCGTTTCAGCGATCCCGAGGCCTGAAGCGAGAAGGCCTTCATAGATCGTTCCGAACTCGCGGACATCCAGGGCACGGAAATCAACCGGCCCAAGAACGCCATCAGAGGTCTGGTCGATGAGCAGTCCACGCAGAACAGGGCCGATCTCTGCGTTGGTGAGGCGGTCATCGTAGGTCGCAGCTCCCGACGGGTTCTTCACCGCATCCCGCGTGAACAGACCACCGTTATAAGCGGGGACGCCCATGCCTTCGATATCACCGGAATTGATGACATCCCAGACCTGAACTAGATCCGCCCAAATGCTGGTCGAGGTTTCAGAGAACGCTTGGCCAGGATCGTCAAGGATTCGCCGACCAAGAGTCTTGAGGGCGTTGGAGGTATAGGTGTCGTTGACGCCGTACGGCAGGAAGCCGCGATCCTCGGCGTAGGCGACAAATAGCAGTCGAAACAACACGATCATTGCGCGGTGGTAGGCCTCATCGAGGGCGGCCCGTTGTTCTTCCTTGGGAAGGTCGGTCACATGCATTGAGCCGGCCATACCGACGGCGAGAGAGGGGATAACGTCTTCATAGATGCGGTCCCGCAAGCGATCAGATAGCCCGGTGGCCCATCGAGAGGAATCACCGAGGAGCTGCCAGACAATGCCGCCCGGATTGAGTGCCTGCGGTGAGAACAGGAGGGCTAGGTACCCCGACTTGTCCTCGGTGAGAAGAGTGAGATCGACCTCGGCGAACGTCTGAGTCTGACCCTTGCGACCAACACCGATGTCGGGATCGACGGGGAAGAGTCGAACGACCGTGCCGCCGTAGACGATGAGCCAGTCAACTCCTTCGCGGCGGGCGAGCGCGAGTCCGTGCGTCACAGCATTGCTGCCGTGAAAGCGCGACAGCGGATTATCGAAAGATTCGTCGTCAGATAGCAGCACCGCTGCCGCCCGTCGGGAGCCGTCGTTGGCATCACGGAGAACCAAGCCGTCTTTGACGGGCTCGATCGAATATCCCAGACCGGTCAGGAGTTGGTCTCCGCGGCTCGTCAACAATTTCTTCGAGCGACCGCACAGATCACTCCAGTCAGGACGGTCAGGCTGCTGCTCGAGTACGTGAGTGGCAAACAGCCCCTCGTTCCTGAAGCCGGCTCCTACGCCTCCGACCAAAGTTGACAGCCTGCGACGCATGTCTGCGTGAAGCCCGAGTGGGCTGTCGATTGTCAGGGCGTGCGCAATAAGCCTCTCGGCTAGAGCTCGTTCAACGGGACTCACGGGAACGGCGTCGTTCGTGAGCCCCAAAAGCGCGGTGAGTTGCTCGCCATGGTCTGTGTATTGAACGCAGACCAGTACCGGGTCGGCGGATTTGCCTGCGCGGGCCTTCCAGAGGGTTTGCATGTCGGTCTTGGTTGGTGCGTGGGCTGATTCGGCCACGACAACGCTCAGCCCCGTGTCCTCATGGCCTTTTAGGACCTCACTGCTGGTGATGGCACTGGCAGTCCGTTTCCAGGCAACGCGGTCATCCCATTCGGGGAGGAAAATATCTGTCACCCCTGACCACCCCCAGTTAGTTCCCGACCTTCTCGTACAAGCCAAAGAGTACTGGGCTGGGCTGACACACATCGGGCGCTTCAACTAATGCAGCAGGCTTTGGCGTCACGTGGGAATACACCTTGGCAGTCACGTTGGCGTCTTGATGACCCAGTCGCTCGGCTACTACTACGTGTAACGGCTCAGCGGCCAATGGTCGGAGTTTGAGATTAGGCTTTCTGAATGCACCTGCCGGCCGGCTTGAGGCACGCGGTGCCTCCTCAACTAGCCTTGAGCCCTCAAGGTGGGGGTCAAGCATGACACAGTTAAATGCTCTGTTAGGTCAGATTGATACAGAGACCATGGTGCTCCCGGAGTTCCAGCGCGGATACGTGTGGAGTAGAGATCAAGTTCGTGGACTGCTTCGATCGCTCTATCTCAATTACCCAGTGGGTGGTCTGCTTGTATGGGAGACCGATGCTGACGCAGGTGCTATTCGCGGCAAAGAAGATGCACCGGCGGGAGTGAGGTCGCTGCTCTTAGATGGCCAGCAGAGACTCACAAGTTTATATGGTGTCATGCGAGGAAAACCACCAAAGTTCTTTGAGGGAGACTCATCAGCGTTCCTTGACCTCTACTTCAATGTGGTTGACGAGACATTTGAGTTTTATGCGCCTGCAAAAATGAAAACTGATCCACGATGGATCAGCGTTACGCGACTATTCACCGAAGGCATGAATCCGTTCATCGACCAGTTCCGTGGTTCAGAGTACGACGCCCAACTCGCGGACTTTCTGTCGCGCATAAGTCAACTTGCCAATATTGCCAACCGTGATTTTCATGTGGAAAAAATTGCAGGATCAGACAAGACCATTGACGTCGTCGTCGACATCTTCAATCGAGTGAACTCTGGAGGCACGAAACTGAGCAAGGGTGATCTTGCTCTTGCCAAGATTGCTTCTGCTAACCCCAAGACACGCGAACGTATGCGCGAGGAACTTGGCGTCTGGAAAGCTAATGGATACGACTTCTCTCTTGATTGGCTGCTACGTAACGTCACCGCAGTAGCAACGGGCCGTGCACAGTTTTCATTCCTTGATCAAGTTAACAGCAAACAATTTGATCAAGCTCTCCATCAGGCAAGTGCCTACATCAACACCATTTTGAATTTGCTAGCTGACCGGCTCGGACTCGACCACGGCCGTGTACTGCTCAGTCGCTACGCCATCGCAGTGCTCACGCGATACCTGCACTTACATGACGGGAAGTTCCCCGATAGGGCGAGCCAAGACCAAGCGCTGTACTGGTACATCCAAGCAGGTATTTGGGGACGATTCAGCACCAGTCAGGAAAGCCGTCTCTCTCAGGATTTTGAGACTCTCGAAACAGGAGGCCTAAAGGGTGTCATTGACACCATTGCACGATCCCGTGGCGGCTCACTCACCGTCTTGCCGGTGGACTTCACCGGATACAGCATGGGCTCGCGTTTCTATCCCATGCTGTACATGCTCACACGGGTCCTTGGTGCGCAAGACCTTCTTACCGGCGTTGAACTGCGCCAATCTTTACTCGGGAAACTCTCCGCACTTCAGGTGCATCACGTCTTCCCAAAAAAGCAGTTGTATGACGTGGACTACACCCGTGGTGAAGTCAATGCAGTGGCTAATTTCGCCTTCCTCACGCAGGAATCGAATCTTGCGATAGGTAAGAGGCCACCACTGGAGTACTTCCAAGAGATTATTGATGCACAGCATGAGGAGGCATTGCGGTCCCAATGGATCCCCTTGGATAAGGGCCTATGGACGATGGATCGATACCCGGAGTTCCTTGCGGCTCGACGTGAATTGCTCGCTGAGGCTGCGAACTCATTTCTGGAAAACTTAATCAAAGGCTCTGTTACCGATTCGAAGCCACAACCTCGTGGCCAAGTGATGGCAGAAACTGACGAGGATCCGCGGGAACAAGAAGTCACAAAGATGCTAGAGCTGTTGGCCGCTCATGCGGTCGTGCTACCCCAGCGAGATGTGGAAATTTATGATCCCAGTGGGCACCTGATTGCGGTTGCTGAGGCATATTGGCCCGATGGACTGCAACCAGGACGTGGCGAGCCAACGATGTTGGAACTTGATCACGAGCGCAGTGACATTGAACGTCTTCAAGCTCTTGGCTACCGCGTATTCACATCCACGAGGGCGTTAGTCACTTTCGTCGAGCATGAAGCCGCCGTTGATTCTGGGGCGTTGAGCGCATAGCACGGGCTTCAATCACCGGTAGCAGAACAATGGCCACGCTGTCCATTAGTAATCTGAAAGAAACACGGTCAAAGGAAGGACGCGCAGGGTCGCCTCGCCGCGATCGAAGACCGCTTGTCATCATGACAGGAGTAATATTAGAGATACCAAAAAAGGAGCGACACAATTAAGAGAATCATGGCTTTCGTGACAGGAACTGCCTTGCTGCTGGTGAGCATCGGCGCAACAAGTCCCGCATTCGCGGAATCTCGCTACACCATCCGAGGTTCGTTTTTGGTCGCGTCCCTTGAAGACCCATCAAACGGCACATTTACGCAGCCCAACCCCGAGGGAAACTTTGACAAAGGTTGCGCCCGGGGCGTCAACGGAGCGGACTCCCGCCTGCGTGTTGGCGCAAAAGTACGCGTCATCGATGGCAACAACCGAGTCATCAAATCTGGGAAGATTCTTGAGGGCTACTGGAATACGCCCGGCAGCACTCGTGGTCGCTGCGGCTACCTTTTTGAAGCCGTGAGGGTGCCGCGAGCAAACTTCATGTGCGTCACGGTCTTCGGAGATGTTGTCAGCCAGACCACCCCACTCGATGCCAACAAGCGAAACCTCATCGTGGATTACTACACCTCGAGTTACTACGGCCCAAACTGGCCCGTGATTGATCCCGAAAAGGAAGCAGCAAATCGCCTGTACAGAAGCCAATGCGTCCACCCGTGAACTGAGGGGGATTGAAACCTGCGAGCAGAAGCAGGACGAGGGATCGTCGCTGGTTGCACATCGAAAGTCTGCCTTCAGCATTCAAATTGTTGAACGACCTGTCTAACATTTTGTCTAACAATTCACACTGAAATGCCCTGAAACAGAGTGAATCACCATGCACACATGCTGACAAAACCCATGAGGCGTTGTGATGCATAGTGACTCACCCTGCAACAGTCGACAGACACTCGTAATGCGTAGGTCCGGGGTTCAAATCCCCGAGGCGGCTCCAATGGAAATGGGCCAAGCACCACGGTTGTTAGTTCCATTAATAATCATGCTGTCTAACATTTT
>Ga0247836_1005071_pt1 | contig 15756 bp, 12 predicted proteins | sample LaCruzMarch2015__4_FD_187116 | JGI IMG/M metagenome (GOLD analysis project Ga0247836, IMG submission 187116) | Freshwater microbial communities from meromictic Lake La Cruz, Castile-La Mancha, Spain - LaCruzMarch2015_14m | ecosystem: Environmental > Aquatic > Freshwater > Lake | place: Spain...
CAACGCTACTTTCTGCGGTTGGGTGGCGTAGCCGACCACAAGACCGTTGGTTCCGATGGGCAGCGTGCGGCCATCAATGACCGGCATTTGGATCGCGGCCAATCCCTCGCCGCTGGCTCGCGCGCCAAGCAAGTTTTTTAATTGCGCTTGAAAGGGGTTGTCGCGGCAGGCATCGAGCAAGAGCACACGGGCCTTGGCCCCCTTGTTCAAGCCTTCGAGCAGTGTCTTGACAGCATAGAGCCCGGCAACGATGTCCGGCCTTGAGGAGGTGAAGTCGACAGGCACCATATAATTTTCGCCGTCGATCTGCACTGCGTGACCGGCATAATAGACAAGCGCGATATCCGCCCCTTTAGCCTTGTCGATGAAGGCTTGAACCGCTGGCGCCAAGTCTGCCAGCGGCAGGTCGCTCATTTTTGAGACGGCAAAGCCTGCAGCTTCGAGCCGCGGCGTTAAGAGGGCGGCGTCGTTCGGCGGGTTCTTCAGCGGGCTGCCGTGCTGATAGGCTCCCATGCTGATGACGGCCGCAATTTTGATGCGCTTGTCGGCATAGGGGTCATCTGCAAGGGCTGATGGTGCCCGTGCGCAAGCAACAGCGGCGAGCACGACGCAGACCACGAAATGCAAGGGCCGCAGACGCTGGAAACGCCGCTTCATACAATGCTCCGCAACTCACAAACCAATGCGGAGAAGTTGCCGCAGAGCGCGGAGGCGCGCAACATGGAAGGGTTGAAATAGGCGCAATTGCTGAATGACTGTGATTAATCAGCCATCATCGGTTTGATGCATGCCCTATGGCCAGCTTACGGCCGCCGCATTGGCAGTCCGGACGCTACTCGGCAGCGAGCCGCACGTAGTGGCCCTGCGCAACCGGGCACGCGTTCCACAGTTCGCTGAGAGCATCCACCAACACATCCATTTGCGCGTTGGTGTGAACGGGCGAAGGTGTCAGCCGCATCCGCTCTGTGCCCTTGGGCACGGTCGGATAGTTGATCGGCTGAACGTAGATGCCATGGCGGGTGAGCAGCGTGTCGGTGACGGCCTTGCAATGCACCGGATCGCCAACCATGACGGGCACGATATGGCTCGGGTTGTCCATAACCGGCAAGCGGGCGGCTTTGAGGCGTGCCTTCAACGTGCGGGCGCGCTCTTGGTGACGGGCGCGCTCAAACGGGCACGACTTCAGGTAGGCGATCGAGGCACGCGCACCAGCGGCCAGAGCCGGCGCCAGCGACGTCGAGAAAATAAAGCCCGGCGCATATGAGCGGATCGCATCGCACAGGTCGCGGCTGGCAGCGATATAGCCGCCCATAACGCCAAAGCCCTTGGCGAGCGTGCCGTTGATCACATCGACGCGATGCATGACGCCTTCGCGCTCGGCAATGCCGCCGCCGCGCGGGCCGTAAAGACCAACCGCGTGCACTTCGTCGAGATATGTGAGCGCGCCATACTTTTCAGCGAGGTCGCAGATCTCCGCGATCGGCGCGATATGGCCGTCCATCGAGTAGACGCTCTCGAACGCGATGATCTTAGGGACCCCGGCAGGCGCTGCCTTCAGTTTTGCTTCGAGATCGTTGACATCGTTGTGGCGGAAAATGTACTTGCGGCCGCCGCCGTGGCGGATGCCCTCGATCATAGAGGCGTGGTTTTTTTCGTCCGAGAAAACGATGGCGCCGGGTAGCAGCTTTTGAAGCGTCGACAGCGTGGCGTCGTTGGCGACATAGGCCGACGTGAAGAGCAGGGCCTGTTCTTTGCCGTGCAGATCGGCGATCTCGGCTTCGAGTTCGACGTGATAGTGCGTGGTGCCGGAGATATTGCGCGTGCCGCCCGAGCCCGCGCCGACCGTATCGAGCGCTTCGTGCATGGCCTCGAGAACGGCTGGGTGCTGGCCCATGCCGAGGTAGTCATTGGAGCACCACACCGTGATCGGGCGGATGCCGCTTGATGTGTAATGGGAGGCTTGCGGAAAGGCCCCGCGCTCGCGCTTCACATCTGCAAACACCCGGTAGCGGCCTTCGGCGCGCAGACCGTCCAGTTGCTGACGAAAGATTGCTTGGTAATCCATCCGGCGCTCCGTTGGGGCTGGCAGCGTGCATTTTGCATGCGGGCCACCTCATGATCATGTGTCAATTTACTTAGGCATTAATGACTGTCAAGCAATATAGACACTTGCGGCCATCAAAATGCGTGGACTGCGCCTGAAAAACGATCTTCGCCAACACTCATGGGGTGCCAGACCGGGCTGTGGCTTGATCAAGATCAAACTCTAAGAGGCTATCGCCGCCGGCCTGATCTTTTCTCCGGTGCCCGGTGCGGTAAAAACACTCGAGTCATGGCGTTCAAATGCCGGCCGGTCTTGTGACGCCATGTGCGTGCGCGGAGAAAGACCCCATGACCACAGCTCGGCGCTCGGCAGCGGCACCACCATGAACCAGTGCTCGACCACGGCGAGCCCTAACAGGGTTGCCAGCAGCACGTAGCTCACCGTTTCGAATTCCGATGCACCGGGTGCTGCAGCCGCCAGCCCCAGAAAAACCGTGGCGATGGTGGAGCCCGTTACCGAGACGGGGAACAAGAGGTTCATCGGCCGGCGGCAGAAGTAGCCTTTGAGATAAGCTAGATGATCGGGCAGGAACTGCTCGGTGAGGTTAGGAACGCCAAGATACAGATTGAATTTGGCGCTGAGCCGCATGACCCACAAAATGACCAGCGTCCATAAGCCGGTGAGATTGCCGCCACCCGAGGTGAGAATAACCGCCAGCGCCAGCGTCAGGGCAATGGCTGCTTCATGATAGATAACCGTTTCAATGGCGGCTGACAGCGGGGCAGGCTTGTTGCTGATGGGCCCTTCGCGGCCGGGAAGCGGTGACGTGCGCGGCCCAGTGATGGTGCCGGTGAGAAACGTCACTTCATGCCAAGCCCACACCATGAGCGCACAAGAAAAAGCGACGAATGCACCCGTGATGCTGGTGTCGGTGCTCGTCACCCACAAGCCATAGAGCGCGCCGGCGGCGGCAAGGGTGGCGGCGGCAATCAGCAACGGCCGCGTATGGGCGCGGCGGCCGACGCAATAGAGAACTGCGCCGGTCGAGAACCACCACACGAACATGGCAAAGAGCAGGGGGCCAGCGGTTGTCGCCACGTCGTCGTCCTTACCTAGTGTTGAATTGGCCGGCGGCTACCAGACCGGCTCAAGCCGGATTTGCTGGGGCAATTCGTTCGAATTGACGGGCACCAGATAGAGCCGCAAGAACGTCGCGACGGCTTTGGCTGAGAGTGCAGCACGCTTCAGGCGGCCCATGACCCCCGTGGCTTTTTGGGCCTCGCCGATCTCGTCGTTCAAAATGCGCAGCCGTTCGAGACCTGCCCTGAATTTCGGATTGTCGACGTCGAGGGTGAGCGGGAACACCTGCTTGGAAATCTCCGACGTCAGGTGAAAGACCTTGAAGTCATATTCGGTCGGATCAATGCCGATGGCCTTGTGGAATTCAGGCCGGGCGTGGTCGCGCACGTACATGGTGGCGTAGACGGCAACGAGGAAAAAGCGCACCCAAAGCTTGTTCATGCCGGTAAGCAGGTGCGGATTGGCGCGCATCAGCAGAGCGAACGCTTCGCCGTGGCGGAACTCGTCGTTGCACCACTTTTCGAACCACTTGAAGATCGGATGGAAGCGCGCCTCGGGGTGGCGCTCAAGGTGGCGGAAGATGGTGATATAGCGGGCGTAGCCGATCTTCTCGGACAGGTACGTCGCGTAGTAGATGAACTTCGGCTTGAAGTACGTGTACTTCTTTGCCTTGGTGAGGAAGCCGAGATCGATGCCGATTTTCAGATCTTTCAGGCTGTCATTGATGAAGCCAGCGTGGCGAGCCTCATCGCGGCTCATGAACTTGAACAGTTCGCAAATGTCGGGATTGGTGCCGCGCTTTTTCATTTCGGCGTAAAGCACGCAGCCGGAAAATTCCGATGTCAGCGAGCTTACGAGAAAATCGACGAATTCTTTGCGCAGTCCTTCTGGCAAGCTCATGAGATCGAAGTCGTCCCATTCATCGGTGCGCCGGAAGTGTGCCTTGTTGGGATCGGCGCGCATTTCGGCGATGAGCGCGTCCCATTCGCGGCGCACCGGCGAGACGTCGAGCCGGTCCATTTCGGCATAGTCGGTCGTGTAAAATCTCGGGCTTAAAATCGCCTCTTCGGCGGCCATGCGTGTCGTCTCGTTGGGCGCGCTTTTGGGTGAAATGGCAATGGAATCGATTGTCATAGTTTTGTTCCCGATGAGAAACTTACTTCGTAGAGTTCGGTGAGTTCGAAGTTTGCAGCCAGCCGCGTCAGCCATCTGTTGACCGGGCCAGCGCGCGTCACGGTGGCTTCCCGTTGCAGGGTCAGCTTTTGTCCGAAACTTACGCGGATCGGATCTCCGTGGACCAAAACTTCATCGCCCGCCTCAATCACGTGGCCGCCATGCAGTTCGACGTGAGCATGCAAGCTGTCGAAGGTGTTTTCCACCTCGATGGTGCAGGGAACGACGATGGACCGGCGGCCTTGGAGAAGATCTGCAATCATGGCTTGGCACTCTGCGGTTCAAGGAGTTGCGTAAAGGCCTCGAGATTTTTGTAACCGAAGGCATTGAGCGTGACGACGCGGCCCGAGGTCGGGTCTTCGAGAACGGCCGAGCCGTCTTGCAGCCGCTTCAAAAGAAACGGCACGTCGGCACCGATGCCCGAAACGGCGCGGTCTTGGGCCAGCCCGTTCATAACCACCCGCACGAAACCGTCCTTGCCAGCGGGCAGGATCGCTACTCGCGTGTTATCTGCCGCATCTACGACGGAGACACCGCCATCCGGCAGGTCGCGAAAGAACAGCGACTTGCTTTGTACTGCGGGGGCAAGGGCCAACCGCGTGGCACCGGTGCCGGTCAGCCGCGCTGTCGCGGCGAAAATGATTGTCAGTGTGATCAGCGCGGCGGCGGCAATCAGAACGCCCTTTGGCACATGGAATTCGTCATGCACTTCGTTGCTCAAATTAGCCTCCCCATCGATGCACGGCCAGCAGGGGGCAGAATGACTCAGATTGAAGTGTAAATCCAGCTATACATGTTTGATGTAGAGCTGGATTCTCAGTTGCAGTGCAGCATGAAGCGAGTGTCCGCTTCCGGCTGCGAGGTCTAAGCGTGAGCTTCCGCCATCCCGGTGTTCCGGTGCCTGGGTTTATCGGGCGCACTAGAAGCGGCCGTCCGAGCCGCCAAAGGTTCGGCAGAGGGCGTTTTGGTCCGGCCAACAGGGAACAAGGGCATCCGGGCTGCGGCTGGCTTGATCTGTGGATTGCTGGCGGCGAACGCCGCGAGCGCGGTGCCGAGGATGTGCGATGCTTTTTGCACATCGGGCAGAGATCGCAGTGCGGGCTCTGGATTATTGATGCGCCATGGGCGGACATGCGGCCACACGTGCAAGTATGCGAGACGGTCGCCGCTTGAAATACCCAGTGCAATGTCGCCAGTACCGTCGGTGTAATTCTTGACGTCTGCCGAGCCAATGGCGCGGTAGGGCAAGTTGACGGTCATTGGAAGAACCATGCCGATGCGCATCACCACACGGCGGCTGGTGATCGAATACACCGTGGTGCGGGCCGTGATTTTTGCAATCACGGCCAACAAGCCGAGGCCGATGGAGGCGGCGAACAGCACGCGCCCGAGACCCAAAAGGATGTCGCCTGCGTTGCCGCCGTCGTTCAGTGTCGACATCATGCTCCACAGCCCAAGTAAGGCGAAGTACGCGGCTACTTTATAGCCATGCACCATGTGGCGAAACAGCGAGCGCCAGTCTGGCGAGCCCTGCCAAAGCAGGGCCTCACCGGTTGGAAGATCTTGCGGCAGACCTTTGATTTTCTCGTTTTCGTATTCGTCAATCACAGCAAAGGCTCCGCTCTGGACGCTTCCGCATAGAGTGTGCCAGCGCCATAGTAAGCGCAGACCTTGTCTTCTTCGAGCAGCGAGATCTGATCCGGGCTCTTAAGGGCGGGAACGGCCGCAAACTGGCTGCTGGTGATCGCATTGACTTCCACTTCCTTGCGCCGCCCATTGATCGTGCTGAACGTCATCGGTAGAAGCACCCGGCGGCCACCGGTGGTTTCGACTTCGAGATACCGGATGATGACTTCCATGCGGTCGACCCAGACATCGCGCACTGTGCCGCCGCTGCGGCCATCGGCACCGACAACCGTCATGCCGCGCGGATCAGGTTCACGGCTTTCAATGAAGAACTCAGTCGCCAAACGCAAAGGCGCGATTCTCGGTTTGTCGTGCATCAGGTCCGGCTTGTCCGAGCGCTCTGCCCACGAGCCAGGACCCACACCCGCCAGCATCGGATCTCCGACCGGATTGTATGGCGCGCCGGGCCACGGTTCTGCTTTGACCAACTTGTGGTCGCGGTTGTCGGCGCGATCACCAGGAGCTTCGATTGTCGATCCGTCGGCCATCCGGAAGACCTTAGGATCTGGAAAATAAATGAACCCGTGATCTTTCACGTCACCGTAGGGCTCGGTGATCATTGGATAGCCTTCGCGGCGGTCTTCGCGGCGAAGATAGAAGAGAAGTCCGGCGAAGAAAATCCAAAACACATAGAGCGTGACTTGCGCCACATCTATGTAGCTGGTGATTTGACCTAGTTTCATTGACGTTCTCCTTGTAGTTCCGATTAGCCGGGGAATTCAGCAAGACCTAACTTTTCATGCGATTGCAGAGACACCGGCCGGGCCGGACGCACGAGCGGGCCAACGGCAATCAGCGTGGCAAGCAACAAAATAATTTCGAGATTGTAGACAGCATTGTAACCGGTGGCCGGGCCTGTCAGAGCCGGGCCCAAAGAGTTGTTGGCGGCCAGCGCGCCCACACCGTCGCGAATGGCCCCGCCGGCCGCAATGGCAAGACCGGCGGCCGTTGCTTGAGCTGCGCCCCAGGTCCCGAGCGCAAGTCCGCTTTGATCGTTGCGCGTCATATTCATGGCAGCCGTCAACGTGCCGACGGCAAACAATCCGCCGCCAAATCCGATGAGCAAAGTGCCCGTGCGAAACAGTGCGGCAGATTCAGCTTGCGCCGAGAACATCACCAGCGGAAACGCCAGCAGGCCCGCCACAGCGCCATATCCGGCAAGCCGGTAGGCATCGGTGCCGCGCCCCAGTTGGCGGGCAGCGACTATGAAACCAACAAGTGTTCCGGCAGCGAGAATGCCCGTGAGCGCGGTGGTGGCACCGACACCCAGATGCAGAATTTCCCCGCCATAGGGCTCGAGCAGAATATCTTGCATGCTGAAGGCGGCGGTTCCCAATGCGACGGCCACAATGGCGCGTACTGCATTGCGATCGCTGCGCTTGAACGCGAGCCAGGCGTCTAAGAAGTCAGGAGCGGGGCGGTCGTGATTGGTCAGCGCCGGGTTCCGCGCTTCCTGTTTCCAAAGTGCGATCGTGTTGAGCACCATGGTCAAGGCAGCGGCGCCCTGAATAACTTGAATGAGACGGAATTGACTGAAGTCCGCCAGCAAAGCGCCAAAAGCAATCGAACTCAAAACCATGCCGATCAGCAGCATGACATAGAGGAACGCGACCACGCGCGGGCGTGCGTGCTCTGGTGCAATGTCGGTTGCCAGAGCAAGGCCTGCGGTTTGCGTCATATGCAGGCCCGCGCCGACGAGCAAAAACGCCAAAGCCGCACCCATGTTGCCGACCCACGCCGGACCTGTGGTGTCGCCCGAGAGCACGATGAGAGCAAACGGCATGATGGCGAGGCCGCCGAACTGCAGCATGGTGCCATAAAAAATGTACGGCACCCGCCGCCATCCAATGGCTGACTTGTGAGTATCGGAACGGAAACCAATCAATGCGCGCAGAGGGGCAAACAGCAGCGGTAGCGAAATCATCAGGGCGACGAGCGCACTCGGCATGCCCATTTCGACAATCATGACGCGGTTGAGCGTGCCGTTCAGTAGCACGACCGCCATGGCCACCGAGACCTGAAACAGCGACAGCCGCAGCAGCCGGGGCATCGGCAACTCGGCGGTTGCCGCGTCGGCAAACGGAAGGAACTGGGAGCCGACATTGCCCCACTTTTCGGCGAGCTTGTCATTTAGCCGCTGCATCATGCCCGGATAAGCTCCATGGCGTGAGACTTATAAAATCCAGTGTTGACGCGGAAGTCGCGAGCCGAAGTCCAACCGGAAAGGGCCGGCTCTGTCGCGAGATACCGGCGCAAAGCGCGGGCACCTACCGGCTCGATGGCCGGGGCACGGTCTTGCCGGGGGAAGAGTCGGCCGACCGTCCACATGAGCGACAGAGCCGGAGTCCGGGGAGCAAACGTGAACACGATGCTAGACCCCGTACGCTCGGCGAGGCGTGCCACCATGGTGACCATGTCGGCAGACCGGTAGTGAATGAGGCTGTCCATGGCGACGACGTGATCGAACTGACCGAGGGCCGGATCGAGCATGTCACCCACCCGATAGTCGATACGGCCGGTTCCGGCGCTGCCCGCAGACTGCGCGCCGAAGGCTTCATCCGAACGGTCACGGGCCAACTCGACCAGCGATCCGGCAACGTCGATGGCGACAACATCAGCCCCGCGGGCCGCAGCTTCGCGCGCCAGTGCGCCTGTTCCACAACCCGCATCGAGCAGGCGCTTGCCGGAGAGATCTTGCGGCAGCCAATCGAGCAGGTGCGCGCGCATCCGGTCACGGCCCTCGCGGACGGTTTTGCGAACCCCGCTCACTGGTTCGTTCGATGTCAGCCGGGCCCAGGTGTCCGACGCCGTGCGGTCGAAATAGGTTTCGATCTGACCGCGGCGCTGGTCGTAGTTCTGGCTCGGTGTCGCTGTATCCATATGCGGCATTGAGGGCGTGCTTTCAGTCGTATCCGAGGAAGTCGAAAATTTCGCGGTCCTTCATCGGGCGCGCTTCGAGCGGCTCAGCGCCGGCCCAAAGTTGAGCGGCCAAACGCAAGTATTCGGTTTTGACGGCCTCGAGTTCCGGCGTGGATTCCATTTCGAACAGCGTCGATTTCTTCAGCCGCGAGCGGCGGATGACGTCGAGGTCTGGGAAGTGAGCAAGGCGCTTGAGGCCGGTCGCCTCGTTGAAGCGGTCGATCTGGTCGGTGGCTGCGCTGCGGTTGGCGATGACGCCGCCGAGCCGCACGGCATAGTTTTTCGACTTGGCGCTGATGGCCGCTACGATCCGGTTCATGGCGAAAATGCTGTCGAAGTCGTTGGCGCAGACGACGAGACCGCGCTCGGCGTGCTGCAGGGGCGAGGCAAATCCGCCGCAGACCACGTCGCCCAAAACGTCGAAGATGACGACGTCGGTTTCCTCGAGCAGGTGATGCTCTTTCAGCAGTTTCACGGTCTGGCCGACGACGTAGCCGCCGCAGCCAGTGCCGGCAGGCGGGCCGCCCGCTTCAACGCACATGACGCCGTTGTAGCCTTCGAAGACGAAATCTTCGACGCGCAGCTCTTCGGTGTGGAAGTTCACCTGCTCGAGCACATCGATGACGGTGGGCATCAGCTGCTTGGTGAGCGTAAAGGTGGAATCGTGTTTCGGGTCGCAGCCGATCTGCAAAACACGTTTGCCGAGTTTCGAGAACGCCACCGACAAGTTCGACGATGTCGTGCTCTTGCCGATGCCGCCCTTGCCATAGACGGCGAACACCTTGGCGTTGCCGACGCTGATCTGCGGATCGAGATGCACTTGCAGGCTGCCATCGCCATCGCCTTTGCGCGGTGGGGCCTTGAAGGCAGGCAAGTCCGGCCGAGTTTTCAATGTAACTGTCATGCGGCAGCTCCAACATCAACGCCTTCGAGGCGGTCTTCCAAGTCTTCGCCGGCCCGCCGCAGTGCGGCGAGCATATCGGCATCGGGTGTCCAGTAATTCCGGGCGTGCGCTTCGAGCAGGCGGTTGGCCACCTTTGCCGAAGCCGTCGGATTGAGTGCGGCCAAGCGTTCGCGCATTTCCGGATCGAGCATGAATGTCTGGCTGATGCGCTGATAAACCCAGGGGTCCACCTCGCCTGTCGTTGCCGACCAGCCCATGGTGTTGGTGACGTGCGTCTCGATCTGGCGGACACCTTCATAGCCATGCTTCAGCATGCCCTCGTACCATTTCGGATTGAGCATGCGCGTGCGGGTCTCGAGCGCGACCTGTTCGCCAAGCGTGCGGATAGCGCCTTCGCCCTTGGTCTGATCGCTGATGTAGACCGGGGCTGCCTTGCCACCCTTGGCCCGGCGCACGGCGCGGCTGATACCGCCGAGTGTGTCGAAGTAATTGTCGACGGTGGTGACGCCCAATTCGACCGAGTCGAGATTTTGATAAGCGAGATCGACGCCAGCGAGCACACTCTTGAGCAGCGTTGGCTGCTGCACGGCGCGCCCGCCACGGCCATAGGCAAAGCCTTTGCGGCGCGTGTAGGTTTCGGCAAGTTCGTCTTCGTCTTCCCAGCCGCCATTTTCGATCAGGTTGTTGACGTTGGAGCCATATGCGCCTTCAGCATTTCCGAACACGCGCAAGGACGCTGTTTCCAGATCGCAGCCGTTGGCTTCCTGGTAGGCGAGCGCGTGTTTGCGCACAAAGTTCTGGCTGGTGGGTTCGTCGGCCGCTGCCGCCATGAAGGTCGCTTCGGCCAGCAATTTGATTTGCAACGGCAGCAGGTCGCGGAAAATGCCCGACAGCGAGATGACCACATCGATGCGCGGGCGGCCAAGTTCTTCAAGCGGGATCAGCAGTGCGCCGGCAAGACGCCCATAGCTGTCAAAGCGCGGCTTGGCGCCGATGAGGGCAAGCGCCTGCCCGATGGGTGCGCCTTCGGTCTTGAGGTTGTCCGTGCCCCACAAAACAAGCGCGACCGTCTCGGGCAATTCGTTGCCGTCTTCCATGTGCCGCTCCAGCAGGCGCGCCGCTTGGCGTGCGCCATCTTGGACGGCATAGGCGCTGGGAATGCGGAACGGGTCGAAGCCATGCAGGTTGCGGCCCGTGGGCAGCACTGCCGGTGTGCGCAGCAGATCGCCGCCGGGGGCGGGCCTTAGGAAGCGGCCATCGAGCGCGCGCAAGAGCCCGGCAATTTCGGTTTCTTCGGCAAGAAGTTTGCCGGTCTTTTCGAGGTCGCCGAACATGGCGAGGCTGGCATCGTCTGCATCAAGCCCCGATAGGGCCAGCGCCTTCGCCGGAGCGGCGCCGCCAAGAAGTGCCATGAGTGAAGCCATGGCCGGGCGCTTGCCGTGGCCGGCATCGGCCATCGACATCAAGGCATCGGCACGTTCCTCGACCGACAGCGCTTGCCCGACAACATGCAACCCATGCGGGATCAAAGTGTATTCAAGTTCGAGCACAGCTTCCGTCAGCTTGACGATCTGCGCGTTGATCGCGGTATCGCCCGTCCAATTCATGTCCGGTTTCAGCAAGTCAACGCCAGCCGCCTGGATCTTGATCAACTCGACGATTTCGTCGCGCTCGCGCGCGGCGTCCGGGCCGAGCTGCCGCCAGCGATCGAGTGACGCCTTGAGATCGGTCAGCCCGCGATAGAGGCCGGCACTGGCAACGGGGGGCGTCAGATAGCTGACCAGCGTTGCCCCGGACCGGCGCTTGGCGATGGCGCCTTCCGACGGATTGTTGGAGGCATAAAGATAAATGTTCGGCAGGTCGCTGATCAGCCTGTCCGGCCAGCTCGACTCCGACAGTCCCGACTGTTTGCCCGGCATGAATTCCAGCGCGCCGTGGGTGCCGAAATGCAAAACGGCATGGGCTGCAAAGTCTTCGCGCAGCCAGCGGTAAAATGCCGAGAAGGCGTGCGTGGGAGCAAAGCCCTTTTCGAACAGCAGGCGCATGGGATCGCCCTCGTAGCCAAACGAGGGTTGCACGCCGACGAACACGTTGCCGAAACGCTCGCCCAGCACCTGGATCGAACTGCCGTCGCTCTGCTGTTTGCCGGGCGCGGGACCCCACTGCGCCTCGATGTCGGAAAGCCAGCGCTCGCGGCGCACATGATCGTCGGCAGAAATGCGGGTGTGCACGTTGGCGAGCGCGCCGAAGCGTTCGCGGTTGCCGTTGATGATGGCCTCGCGCAAGTCATGGACCGTGTCCGGTACGTTGACGGTATAGCCCTCGGCCTTCATGGCCTTCAGCGTCAGGTGCAGGGATTCAAATACCGAAAGATAAGCGGCCGTTCCGGTATTGCCGGCGTTCGGCGGGAAGTTGAAAAGAACCACTGCGATTTTGCGGTTGGCGCGTTCAGCTTTGCGCAAGGCAACCATCTTATCGACGCGGCGCGACAGCATGTCGGCGCGTTCGATACAGGGATGCATGTCGCGGCCCGAATCGCTGCCCGAGAACACGCAGCCGCGATGGCAGCCGGTGCAGGCAAGGCCCGCAGCATTCGAGCGGCCACCGAATACGATCGGCGATGTGGCGCCATCGAGTTCAGGGATCGCCACCATGATGGTGTTCTCAACCGGCAGCAGACCGCGGTCTGAAGCGCCCCATTCTTCCAGCGTCTGGAACTCAGCCGGGTGCGCGGCAATGTAGGGGACATCGAGTTTCGCCAGGATTTCCTCTGCGGCCTTGCTGTCGTTATAGGCCGGGCCGCCAACGAGGGAGAAGCCGGTGAGTGACACCATGGCATCGATTTTGGCGCGGCCATTCTCGATGAAGAATTTCTCGATCGCCTCACGGCCATCGAGCCCGGTCGCAAAGGCCGGAATGACGTGCAAACCGCGGGCTTCGAGCGCAGAAATGACGCCATCATAGTGGGCGGCATTCTTGGCCAAGAGATAAGAGCGCAGCAGCAGCAACCCAACCGTTCCCTTAGTTGCGGCTGTGGCCGGTGGCAACGCATCGGCCCGTTCGGCCACGCGGCCTGCAAGGTTGGGATGGTAGACGCCGACTTCCGGATATTCGACAGGGTGGGCGGGCTTCAACGTGCCGCGCAGTTGGCTGCGCGCTCCGCTTGCGTAGCGGTCCACCAGAAAGCGGACCATGTTGGCCATGTTCTCTTCAGAACCCGCAAGCCAATATTGCAGCGTCAGGAAGTAGGCGCGCACGTCTTGTGCTGTTCCGGGTACAAACTTCAGGATTTGCGGGATACGGCGCAGCATCCGCATCTGCTGTGCGCCTGCGGCCTTTGTCTTATCTTTGCTACCGCGAAGTTTTTTCAACAGTGCCATCGGCCCGGACTCGGGCTTCTGCATATCGAAACGGCCCATGCGCGTCAGCTTGGTCACTTCGCCGGCCGACATGCAGCAGACCATGGCATCGCAGGTCTCGCGGCGCGCGGTCAGCGCCGGCAAGAGCGGCTGGAAGTGATCTTCCATGAACAGCATGGTGTTGATGATGATATCGCCGGTTTCGATATCACTGATGCATCGTTCGAGGGCGAGCGGGTCGGCCGACCATTCCGAGGCGGCATGAATTTTGAGATACAAACCGGGAATTTCGCGCAGCAATGCAGTGCGCGCCCGCTCGGTCGCGGTCGCCACGTGCGTGTCCATCGTCACGATGACGACGCGGATTCGAGGCGCCCCTTGCGGGACGTGATCAGCGGCTGAAATGCGCTTTTGCATCGTACAGCGTCTCTAGGGTGATAGTCACAATGCCCCGCTCGGAAGCGAAGCGCTCAGTGTTTCTGCGTACCTTGCCGCGCACGAAGAACGGAATTTTCGAGAGTTCTTTTTCAGCGTCTGCAGTCCAGCCAGATGCTTGAACGGGAGCGGGCAAGGCCGCCGCGGCCGCAGTCACTTCTGCCGCGACCAACTCGCGTTCGGGAGCTTTGACGTCTGCGACCTTCTTTTGCGCAGACTTGCCCAGATGCGAGGGAGCGGCCTCGTCGTTGAATTCGAAATCTTCGCGGAACATGCCGAGCAGATGTTCTTCAAGGCCCATCATCAAGGGGTGGACCCAAGTGTCGAACAGCACATTGGCGCCTTCAAAACCCATTTGCGGCGAGTAACGTGCGGGAAAGTCTTGCACGTGCATGGGGGCCGAGATGACGGCGCAGGGCAGCCCGAGGCGCTTTGCAATGTGGCGCTCCATCTGCGTGCCCAGCACCAGTTCGGGATGCAGGGCCTGACAGGCTTCCTCGACTTCGAGATAGTCGTCGGTGATCAGCGCCTCGACGCCGTAAAGTTTGGCCGCTTCGCGCACTTCGCGGCCAAACTCGCGCGAGTAGGTGCCAAGGCCAACAACGGTGAAGCCAAGCTCGGTCGTGGCGACACGGGCGGCCGCGATAGCGTGCGAGGCATCTCCAAAAATGAAGACGCGCTTGCTGGTCAGATAAGTGGAGTCGACCGAACGCGAATACCACGGCAAGCGCGATCGTTCGCTCGACAGATAGTCCGACACATCCAGGCCCGCGAGGGCTCCCACTTCCTCGATGAAGGCGCGTGTCGCGCCAACGCCGATGGGAATTGTCTTGGTGAAGGGCTGTGCGAAGGTGCGTTGCAGCCAGTTGGCGGCGACGCCGGCGACTTCCGGGTACAGCACCACATTGAAGTCCGCTTCGCCCAAGCGCGCGAGATCGGCAGGACGCGCGCCCATGGGTGCCGAAACGAGGATGTCGATGCCGAGATCGGACAGTAGCCCGGATATTTCTTTCACGTCGTCGCGATTGCGAAAACCGAGGGCCGTCGCACCAAGCAGGTTACACGTGGGACGGCGGCCCTCATCGCGTGGCGCGCGTTTGGTGCCAGGGCTCGGGGCATGCGGACCGGCGCACGCACGCACCAGCTGGTAGAAAGTTTCCGCCGCGCCCCAATTTTCTTTCTTCTGATAGGCCGGCAATTCGAGCGGCACGACCGGGCACGGCAAGCCCAAGGCTTTGGCAAGCCCGCCGGGATCATCTTGAATGAGCTCTGCGGTGCACGAGGCGCCCACGAGCATGGCTTCAGGCTTAAAGCGCTCATAAGCTTCGAGCGCTGCCGTCTTGAACAGTTCTGCCGTGTCGCTACCCAGATCGCGGGCCTGGAAGGTGGTGTAGGTGACCGGTGGGCGCTTGTTGCGGCGCTCGATCATCGTAAAAAGCAGATCTGCGTAGGTATCGCCTTGCGGGGCATGAAGCACGTAGTGCACGCCCTCCATTGCCGTCGCGATGCGCATGGCACCGATGTGGGGAGGTCCTTCATAGGTCCACAAAGTGAGCTGCATGGCCTAGACCTCCAACCGTGTGCGGCGAAGCAGAGGCCGTGCGAACAGTTCAGCCAGATCGGCGGCCTGTTCGAAGCCTTGCACGGGTGTGAACAGCAACTCGATCGACCACTTTGTGGTGAAGCCTTCAGCTTCGAGTGGATTGGCAAGGCCCAGACCGCAGACGACGAGATCGGGCTTGGCCGCACGGCAGCGGTCGAGCTGGCGTTCGACGTCTTGGCCTTCGCTGATCAGTGTGGTTGCCGGAAGCTGATTGAGTTCCTCGGACAAATGCTGGCGGTTGAGATAGGGCGTACCAACTTCGATAGGGGTGACAGCCAACTCGTTCGCGAGAAACCTCGCGAGGGGGATCTCAAGCTGGCTGTCGGGGAAAAAGAAAATGGTCTTTCCAGACAGGCGCGCGCGCAGCGGCTCAAGCGCCTTGTGGGCGCGGGCGCGCGGCCCGGCAACGACATCGTCAAAGTGGGCGCGCGAGACGCCAAAGGCTTCAGCCGCCGCCCACAGCCAAGCCGTGGTGCCTTCCGCGCCAAGCGGGAAGGGTGCAACGAGGCGCTGTGCGCCGCGGGCTTCTAGGGAGCGCGCCGTATCGGTGAGG
>Ga0247836_1005072_pt1 | contig 15752 bp, 12 predicted proteins | sample LaCruzMarch2015__4_FD_187116 | JGI IMG/M metagenome (GOLD analysis project Ga0247836, IMG submission 187116) | Freshwater microbial communities from meromictic Lake La Cruz, Castile-La Mancha, Spain - LaCruzMarch2015_14m | ecosystem: Environmental > Aquatic > Freshwater > Lake | place: Spain...
CCCAAAAAATATCAAAATAATCATACCTGATTTGAATTACCAAACTACAAAACGCGATGATTTCACTGAATAGATAAGGATTCTTCAATGCCTAAAAAATCATAGCTACATAGAGCCATTTCTTTACCCTGTAGACTAGATTCGAGAAGGCGCAAAAAATTACTATAAAATAATAAAATAACCAATAGATCTATAAACCATATAGCGGAAACTAAATTCGCATTAGTACAAATAATCATTATAATTTCATATGGATATTTAAAAGATGTGGATGAACAGCTACGTCTATAATCCAAAGTCTTCATCTATGGTTAGGATTACAAAATAATTACAAAAGTATTATCAAACATTACTATCGAAAACATAATCAAGTCCTGTAAAACAAAAGTCAAGGAGAAAAAAACGTAATTGATTCGATTTATACTATGTTTTTGAATAAATATAATTATTAAAATGAACAATAATTATCTTAACAATAGTTTTAATGTCACCGATAGCCCTGTTAGCAAACAGCTATTTCTTCCATCCGAATTAGAGTCAATAAGATTGAGTCAACTGCGGCAGCGAAGAAGATAACTAGAAGATAAGTTGAAACTTGTCTCGAACAGGATTGGATATCGAAAGAAAAAATAATAAGATGAACTAAAGAGATATATTAGATCTTAATAGAGAACAAGATTGCTAAGCTAAACAAAAAATTATAAGAGGTTTCAAGAAATGCTCAAGTAGGAAGTTGATCAGAAGAAATAATTTTAGATAAGAAAGAAAGCAAAGTAAGTCTAAGAATATCGGCTCAGCCAAAGTAGGCGACTTGAACTCATCAATCAAGCAATGAGAGATCGAAAGCAGCTTGAAAGTGAAAAAGTTCGGAGGATAAAGAAGGTATTTGAAATTTTATAAAGGTTGATTAATAATTGATAGTTAACTCAAAACATAACAGTTAGCTCGAAGTCAGATAGAAACATGAAGAAATACAAAGAATGAAATAGCGACAATTGCAAAAAAAGAAACATTATTGGTTCATTTAAAAAAGACTTACTTTTCAGCAAAATATGATTGAAGAAGCTCAAATTTATGAAAAACAAATTCAAGATTATTATAAGAAAATTTAAATGCTCCGAAAACAGGAAGAATAGCTCAAGGCTAAATAAGAACATGCAAATTAAGTATTAAGATGCGCTTAGCAAAATTACTAGCTTCTTAAAAAGGCTTGAACTTTCTATATTGTAACTGATTATTTATAAAATTCCCAATTGAACTATTTAGAAAAATTAAGAACGGAACATTTCCTAATGAAAATAAGAATTGCTATTGAAATCATATTTATTAAACGACCTTTAGAATAAACTCCAAGATTTTAAGTAGAGCCTGCTTGATATTGTAATATTTTTACATTTATTTTGAGAAAAGTCGATAAAATATGTAAAAAGGAAAATAAATAAATAAAATAGCCATAAATGTAGATTTATTTGTTGTTGTTTTACAAAATTATTGAAAAGATGTTGAGAAATATTCAGAGCAGAATTTTAAAAACTTCTTTTGCCTCTCGCTTCTACTTCTCTAGCACCTATGAGCTTATGAAGAAGAGCCTTTCAAAGAACCTTTACTCGATTTAACTGATCAATAAGGTCGTTAATAGGAGGATCCTCTCCATGGCCTATTCCCCCGGAGTCGGTGCAGTTTGTGAGGAGATCGAAAAAGATCACAGTGTTGCAGACACAATGACATTGAGACCAAGATCTATTGCAGTTGTTACTGATGGCTCTTTCTTAGACGCCTCACCTGACGGAGTCGGTCCTGCTTTAGATTGGATCATTTCACAGATCAAATATTTTTCAGGCCTTGATGCCTTCCCATTCATTGTCTCAAAAGATATCAATATTGAAGAAGCCCTGAAAGATTTGACTACTTCCTACGGAACCGTCTTATATCTTGATAATAAGGAGGTTAAATCAGTTCCTGCTGATTTACTATTTATCAGACAAAATGATGTAGTTAAGGTAGCAAAAGTTGAAATTACTGATGCTTAAAAAACGGCAAATGCTATTAGTCACCTAATCAGTAATAAAGTTAAAGGAATTGCTAATGAAGCTCAAATCAAAGAAGGTTTTAATAGTGAAGGTCATAACTTTAAAAATTTTATTCCGTATAGTCACTAATTGAAAGATGGAAGACATATTTATACTCATGCATTACAGCTTCATGCATTTTACACTGGTAAAATACATATTGAACTTGGCTTCCATGATATCCACAAGTTAAAGACACAGTTTACCGAAGAAAATTTGAGAAAAATAGCTAAATAACAGAGCCCTTACTCAAAGACTTCAAGATTATCAGCCATTGTTACTGATGGAACTTCAATTTTGGGATATGGAAATATTGGTCCAAGAGCAGGATTACCAGTTATGGAAGGAAAATCTCTTTTATTCAAACTTCTTGGTGATGTTGAGGTCGTTCCCATTTGCATTCATCCTCGCCCCACAACTGAAGCAGCAATTGATACTATTATTAAATTGCTCGGAAACTTTGACGCCATCAATTTAGAAGATATTAAAGCGCCTGAATGTTTCGACATTGAAGAAGGATTAAATGCTTTGAAAAAGCTCCCAATTTTCCACGATGATCAGCACGGAACTGCAATTGTTACCCTTGCAGGTTTAATTAATGCAGCAAAAGTTGTCTAAAAAGATCTTAAAGATTGCAAAATCATTATTAATGGTGCAGGAGCAGCTGGAATAACTATTGCTAAGCTTCTCTTATCTTTTGGAGTCAAAGATATTATCATATGCGATTCCGCCGGTGCAATTTACAGAGGAAGAGAAAAGAATATGAATGAAGCCAAAAACAAGATTGCTCTTGTGACCAACAAATAAAATTTGCAAGGTGCACTGCCTGATGTTATTTCAGGCTCAGATGTATTTATTGGTGTTTCCCAATAAAAGGCTTTAAGAGGCCATTGGGTTGCTAAAATGGCACAGAAAAGTATTGTATTCGCTCTTGCTAACCCTGTACCAGAAATTTTACCCGAAGATGCTAAAAGATCTGGTGCTTGGATTTATGGAAGTGGAAGAAGTGATTTTGAAAATCAAATCAATAATTCTTTGGTCTTCCCTGGAATTTTTAGAGCTATATCAGAACATAGAATAAAAGTAATTACTGAAGAAATGAAAATCAAGGCTGCTGAAGCTATTGCAGCATGCATTGAGGGACAACCTTCCAGAAATTATATTATTCCCGATAGTTTAGATAAGGACGTTTCGATTAGAATATCAAATGAACTTGGTAAAATCTCAAAAAATGCCAAAAAGAATAATTGATTTCTTAACATTATTTTAAACATTTTTATTTGTAGATATATCGAAAAGTCAAAAATGGCTTATTTTTCATTATTAATCAAAATAATCTATGAATCAAGGTATACAATCATTGAAGATGACTGAAAGGAATGATAATTTTCCTCCATCCTTGATGATTTTTTGGTAGTCTTCGGCTGATCATTTCAGCAAGCCAAACAATATTTCTTACTTCCTAAATATATTCTAATTTACTTGTTATTTTAATTTAATATAAGCATAGAAAACGGCTACTTGATTGCATTGATCAAATGCAAGGGCATATCTTTTACATTCCTCATCGTACATTATATCATCTAGTGATTTTTGGGCGACAGAAAAGTCTTCTTTTTTAGAAGGATCAGGAGACTAATTAATTATCTCAGCATATCCAGGAACTGCTCGAACTGCTTATTTTAGTTGTTCAACTGAGGTAGCATTTAATAATGAAGTCTTAGCATCTGGATAAAGATATCCTATCGCAGGGCATAGCTTTTTACGAGCTTATAAAATTTTAGCTGAGGTGTTGAGCTCTTTGTTTCCGATAGAATTATAGATGACTTGAATTGTTTTAAAGTCTGCTTCGAATTTAATCAAATCTTTCATCATCTCTTTTGAAGTTGGATTGAGATTTTCTTCACAAAATTGATAGAAATCTTCGAGCCATAATTTTTTAAGTGCAGTTCTTATATTTTCTGGCTTAAGTTCCTTAAAAATATTCTGAACTTCATTCATTGTTCTTGAATCTCCTCCTTCTTTTTTCATTTCATCCTCTAAGAACCTCATAAAGTAAGGTCCTACAGGAGTATCAATCAAAACATCTCTATAAAGACCTGAATAATCGTCTCCTTCAAGTACTTTAATATTTCTCATCTAAGGGAAATATCCTAAAGGATCAATATTATTCATAAGAAGTTCAATATCAACCTTGTTCTTAAGGCCTTCGATGATATTAACTACGTTCTCCAATTGATATCTAATTGCAATCACATCCAAGAATTCAACTAAAAATCCTGTAGAATTAGTTTGAACATATTCAATCTCATCTGCAAGTTTTTTTTTAAGTTTAGAACGCATCAGAGAAACTGATATGTTAGGATTATCAGTAAGAAGGTAAGATCCATAGTCAGTATCTTAAAGAAACTGGATTATTAGAGATGTACAGATTTGAGTTCGTCGAGAGAAGAGCAGTTTTTAACTTGGGTGTATTGATTTTCAGTAAAGAAAGAAGCTCTAAAGCCACGAATAATTGCCTATGCATAGCCGTTTTACACGGCAAAAGTAGCCATCTCCATCTATCTTTGTGATAATTATAAATTGATAAAATGCTATCAGACAATCGATATCATATGTTAATAATCACATAGAGATTCAAGAAAGAAAATAAACAAAAAACATTATTCATGAGCCCATAAATCATGACAATTAAGGATATTAGTTGGTAAAGATTTGAATTCTTATGAACGATATAATTTTATATAACTTCGAATGTCGAATGAATTGGAAAATGCCACAAGTATGCTATGAATTATCAAGATTCTCCATTCTCATTGATTAAATACTAAGCCTAGATCGAAATAAGTGATAATCCTAAAGAATACTAGAAGACAAAAAATAATCAAAAAGCATTAGATCCAACTCCCAGTCCATAGGGTAGCTAGATTCGTTAATACAGATGTCCTTAACAATATGATAATGCCTCGATATTGGAAAAATGAAGGAGGAAAGCACTACATGCAATATGTGTCTCATCATAAATCAGAAAGATCAGATGTAGTTCGACTCAAATAATAACTTGATAAAGCACTTTAACATAGACAAGCAAGAAATTAAGGGATATGCCCCATTAGAGAAGAATTGTTTAGCCAAAGCCTTGATTAAATTATTAGACAAGTTACAATAGATTCACCTGAAAGAGGCCTTCTTTTGATGAGAGTAAGAGATTAGCATAGAATGACACTGGCAGCTTATCAAACTCTTTATCAATCTTCAGTCAGCTTTGGAATGCGTAAGCTCTTTGAAGCTGAGGAAGGAATGGATGAACTTAAATAATAGCTATCATCAGCGCAAAGACACAAGAATCAGCTCTAACAGAAAAAGGTTGAGCTTATTTCAAAAAAATAATCTTTAGAGAAGAAGATAGCAGAGAGAAAAGAATTATAAAAGGAAGTGAGGGAGGATTAATTCCAACAAATTCAGTAGCAGTAAGGTGCTTTAGCCAAATTTCTCAATTCATTAAAAGAAGGATTCAAAGCCGAATGATTCTAATTTTATAAAAGTTAAAATCAATAAAAAGATCGATAGTGTATGAAAGACGTTTAATAGTAGTGAATCATTCATTGTTATTGTTTCTTTGCATTGTTTTTTCGAATTCTTATAAGTTAAGCAAGCACTTTTTCATCTGAGTCTTCATCCTAATCAGAATTATTTTCAGATGATTTTGGCTTTTCAGAAATAGTTTCATAACGAGGAATTTATTGTTTTTGGATTTTTATTTATCTTTTCTTAAGCTGATTGCTTATCATAGATAAGAGATCTTTTGCATTAGAAGCTTGCTTAGTAGGTTGTTAATTCTTTTTTTCTTAATTAGGCTTATCTTAAATAAGGTTTCTTTCGAGTATGGGTTCTTCAATAAGCATTACTTCATTATTACCTTATGGAATATGAACTTAAGTTTAATTTTTCTCCTTTTTATTCAAAATTTAAGCCTAAGATTTTATCTTTTCATAACTATCGCTGCTATTGTTAGAATGATCTCTTTTTTTGTGTTTTTCCTTTTTCTTTTTTTTATCCTTTTTCTCTTTTTTACTTTTTTCTTTCTTTTTCTTTTTTCTTTATCGACTTCGATCTCGATTTTATTAATCATCTTTGAAACTTTATTCTTGATTTTAAACTATCTAAATTTTCTATTCTGTTTCAACTATAGCTGGTGGTTAAACAATTGGAGCTCTAAAGATTTTAAGTTGTGAATTGAGGTCAAGCATGATTTTTCTATAATAATTCACAGGAAATACATTGATAAAGTTATGAATACTACCAACATCGTTTATCTGTGTAGCCACCCAATCTAACGCATATTTATGAGTTATTGAAGCCTCATATAAGTATTCAAGCTCACCAATAAGTTACTAAATTGTTTAAATATTGGCTTCCATCAGAACCCACCAAGCTACAGGAGGCATTTTGATATTCAATTTCACTAATGCCATATAAACCGCAGCTGCTGCGATAATCTGCCCCGGATAATAGAGACAGCAGTTCGTTTTATAAAAATCGTTAAGGAAAGTCCATGATTTCTGGCAGATAGCCTTTCCATTAGGATGCTTTTCAAAAGATTTGAATAATCCTCCGATATATCGATGGGGTATATCGAAAATTTTATAGATTTAAAAACCTTATTCAAACAATATATGATTTTCCATCTAAATGACTTTTTTTCTCATATATTAATATTAGGTAGAATTTAATACCTGGACCTTTATAGGTGCTTTTTGACCTTCAAAGACCTTTATATGTTGATGTTTACTTTGAAGATAAAATCGAAAACAGCAGATATTTAAAAAGATTTTCTCAAAGTCTCCTATGATTTAGCTGCGAGAAACATAGCTCCCATAATGACATCTCTAAAATCATATTCTAAATATCCAACCCTCGAGAAAAAATAATGTGCTATAGAAGAAGCTACTATTATTGTTGATACAGGAAGTTTCAATGATTAGCCTGCCTTAAAAATCATTTAGCTCATTAAAAATCCTATACATTTTTACTGTTCAATATTAAATCCTTGAAGTTGTGATGGACTTGGCGTCAAGCGATCAAGAAGAAAATTATCTGATTCACCTTAGTGGCTATATTTAAATTTTTTATTGAAGTTTTATCGAGTTATTCCGATTGCGAATTAGGATTTTATGAATTGCTCCCGGATTTAAGATTAATTACTCATTTTATTATAAGAGTAGTGCTTAAATATTTAAAAGATATCAATAGTAGTTTATGTGAATTAAAGTATATGACATATCATAAATTTTATTGAACCCATCTCCAATAATTCTCCTTTTGCTTATCTTTGATTATAATTTACTCACAATATTTTAATGTTTATTCTTTGAGGTTCTCATCTTGACTCTTAATGTGAATAAGAGTACAAATTATTTCTCTCTCAGTAAGCAGTCCTTATAGATCATTTGGTGAACCATTGAGAGCCTTTAAAGCTTAGAGTTAATTCAAACAAAATTCTTCAATTTATGGAAATTATGAGTAGCTGTTTATTTGTACTTTTCTAAGTGAGTTTCTTGCCGAAATATTTTTTATTTTGATTGAAGGAAATAATCCTCTCAAATAATTCCAAGATGCTTTGTTCCCTTTATATAGTGATATTTTTTAGAGTACGAAAGAGATTTATGGTGAAAGTTGATCTATCTTAGCACTTGAATCTCTTTAGAACCAAGACTCTAATACATAAAAACGATATGCCCAAGCACTGTTATTGTAGCAATCTTGATCAATCATTTTAGTCGTAAACATAAGTTCCTCTTTATATTTTTCACAAAAATTTAGAAGATATGTTCTGTAACTCCATGCATGATAATTTTTATGATCAATGCTTAGCAAAACTTTCTATACAGCTTCTAGTTCCGAATTATATTTTTTATGATATTAAGTTAAAAATCTTTTTTGCTCCCAAACTTGAAATGATTTTGCTTTTTCACCGAGACATTGGTGTGCGAATTATTATTATCTTTATATCGATGTGTTTAAAAGCTTAACATGCATTTTCTTGCAATACCAACCATTATAGTTACTTGGATCATTTACCAGAATTTTTTATGCAATAGTAATTGTTTCTTGATCAAAAATGCCTTAATTCATTCTTTTTTTCAATTACGAAAAGGATTAGAAGACTTAATTAAGTATCAATTACACTAGGAGTCATAAATAGGATCGAGAAGAGGCATTATTTAGCTTAATGAAACTTCACAATTCATTTATAATTAACTATTATTGCTACTTAGATGCATCCAAATAATATCCAAAATAATAATATTCGCATTAATTATATGATAAAAATTCCAGAAAATGAAGAAGGAACTGTTGATAATTATGGAGAACAATCTTCGAAAAGATAGAGAGAAAAAATAACAAAGTTTATCATCACACATAAATATAAAATACTTCTTGCACTGATTGGAGTATTAATATTTTTCGCCATCAGGGAAATAGTGCTCAGTCACAATACAATTTCATATTTGCAAAAAGATCTTGATGGATATGTATAGTTTAGCAAAAAATTGATAGAAAAAGTTTATGTTTAAAAAAAGTTGATATACGCAGGAAATTTTCAAGTGAACTCTGCAGTAAAGTCGTTCAATATTCTTGAATAAACAGGAAAATATGATAAAGATGGGAAAATAGTACAAAAGGGAGGCATCCTAAAGCGTAAAAATGGGACTGTTCAAACAATTAATACTCTTTTTACAAATTAGGAAGGAAAAACGTATATAGATAATTACATAGAATATAGGATGCTCTCTATAACAATACGCAAATTAAGGAAAGATTTTAATTATTTAGAAAAAGGTATCACTTAGTAATGAGAAACAGAGATTCACTACCCGATATATAGCAAACGGCGCACACCATAAAAATCGATTTTGCTTCGGATGATTAGGAAAGATAGTTTGACTAAAGAGCGTATTAGAGAGAACGAATAAGAAATAAAATCGATTAGTATAATTAATAGCTTCCAATATGTATTGTATCTACTGGGTGGAATTGTAATAAAAATTCTGAGATTGAGCTTAATCTGAATTCGTACTTCCTTCAAAATTATACAAATTATTTTGTTGTTGTCATTAATGATGCTTCTACAGATGGCAGCCATGAAATATATCAAAAGTACTTCCAATTTCATAAAATAAACCCACTTCGATATTCCTATATCTTTAATCCTATTAATATAGGTGCGCTTGAGAGCATTTATAATGCAGTTAACAAGCATTGCAGTCCTGATTCAATCGTCCTAAGAGTTGATGCTGACGATGAGCTGGTTGGTAAAAATGCCCTTCAAGCAATGAATTCAGCTTTTCAAAGATTCAAAGCTGGTGTAGTTTACTCTAACTTTATCCTAAATAACAACTCTAAGGATGCATACGGGGGTAATACAGCTAACTATACTTAAAAAGAATTAAAAAATAAATTATTTAGAACAGTTGATAAAGCTGGTCATTTGTTTGCATGGAGAACATCACTATTCTATAAAATCAAAGTGTAAGATTTGAAAGACGATGATGGTTAATTCTTTAAAATTGTGACAGATAAGGCAATCATCTTTCCTTTATTGTAAATGTCTTGTGGAAAGATATTCAGAATTGATGGATATCATTATTTATATAAAATTTTTGATGAAGGTCGATCATTTAAAAAATATGGCCATATAATCAATGATAAAAATTTAGAAATCATCACTAAGGTTAAAAAACAGTATGATTGTGATCCCTAATTTCTCCAAATGATAAGTAAATGAATATCAGATAATGAATGATATTTAATGCATATTACATACAATGTAAATTTATCATCTATTTATTTCAAGCATTTTTACCTATTTCTACATTTTTTCAGCATTTAATACTCATATAACCAGTTATTGAATACATCAGACAGCAGAGATATAAATAATAATGGGAAACTAATGTCCTGAATGCTAAGTTAATATAGATCAATGTAAAATGAGAGACGTTTTTAAATAGTAGCCAAAAAATAGAAATGATCTTGATATTTCTCACATTAAAAAGGGAGACTACAAAAAAAGATAGGCCAACAAAGATTAATCAATAGTATAAGTCGGCTTTAACTTCAGCTAATCAGCTATTGTGTAACATAAACTGACCAAGAATAACCTCAAATAAACTCCAAATAAATCAAAAGTAGAAGTTAGTCCAAGTAAGGCAGAAACAAGGAGACCGTTAACTCTATAAAATCCTATCCAAACACTATAAATTAAAAAAGGAGTAAAATATACAGGGAAAACAGTAGATAAACAACCGCATGAAAGTGGTAAAATAGCATGGGCTGATGGAACTAAAATGAATGGTTAATTTTTTCTCGGCCAATTAGCCGCTAACTAAAAAATAAGAATTGATTTTCCAGATGGATCATATTTTCATGGTTCAATTGTTTAAGGTAAAGCAAATGGAGAGGGAAAATTTACATTCGCAGATGGATCTTACATTTAAGGATAATGGAAAGATGATAAACCACATGGTTTAGGAAAACATAAAACATCAACTGGTGAGGTATACTAAGGTAGCTTCCAATATGGTGTCAAATCTGGAAAGGGAAAATTATATTTTGATGAGGGACTGTACTAAGGTTCTTTCTAGAATAATTCTTTCAATGGTGAGGGAATCATTGTCTTTAATGATGGAAGAAATATCAAAGGAATGTGGCGATAAGGAGTACTTGAAGGACCAGGATAAATGTAATGGCCCACTGGGGAAAGCTACAGAGGTGAATTTTCTAATAATTTGCGTGATGGTTAGGGAACTTATTATTTTAATGATGGGAGACATTGGACAGGATAATGGTAAAATGATCTTCAAAATGGTTTTGGTACTTATCAGCTTAAGGGTGAGCTAATCAAGAGTGTTTGGGCATCCGGAATAAAAAAAGATGAGCTTAGATAGATTGAGATAAATAGGATTTGATGAGATTTATTGTATTTAAGAGTCGTATTATCAATTATTCATGTATATAAACTCTTTAATAGTATTTCAAGGTTCAATCATATTTTATTCATCCAGAAATAAACTGCATTATTTCTAAATTATAAGAAAATGAGTGAAAATCAGACAATAAGAAAACGAACTCATCGTATTAAAACAATGAATTCTCAATCAAACCACCCGTCTCTCTTGATTTCTCTATAATGCAAGTTAAATAGCACCATGTTTAGACAATAAATTAGTAAAGTTGAGGCAATGATATCACGTCAATCTCGACAGAATAAATAAGCTCCAACGAATAGACGTGCATCTTTTGCTCGAAGAACTGTGAATTTATCACAAAAACTAGAATCATCTACTAAAAATTTAAACGTAAGATTTCTTTTCTTCAGTTTTACATTATGGATCACTGTAATAACGGAGAGTTAATTTCTCGATTATTGTAAGAAAGAGGAAGATGGGTTAAGAGTGATACTCGAAGCGGATAAGTTAATCTCATTTGGGGTTATTTAAATAAATCTCAAATTTCAAGGTTAAAAGGAAATTAAATGCTTAGTAGATTTCCTTTTTCCTCATAAATGACAGATAAAGGCAACCTTTATGATAATTTGGCAAAATATTGTTAAAAACGAGCAGTAAGCATACTATTAATAAAGATTTCGATGAATTTTCTACCAATCACATTCCATTTAAATAGAGAAGGACCTATTCATTCTCTTCGATAAAATATAAAAGATTTTATTTAATTTTTCAATTACGTAAAAGAAAATACAAATCTTTCAAATACTTGGATCATGAAGCCAACTAATATGAATCAAGGTTAATATAAATTTACTAAGGCAGAGATATACATTTGTTTAATTCCTTGCAAACATTCTTATAACTTTTAGAAATAGAAAGGTCTTAGAGAAAGATTGAGCTCATTGAAAAAGATATATAATAATAAATTCGAAGAACAAGGTCGTTCATTCTGCAAAAGTATATATAAAATCCACTTTTACTAGATGGACATAAATTTGATGTTCGAATGTGGGTATTATTGGATCAATAAGGTCAATACTATCTTTTTGAAGAAGGATATCTGAGATTTACCTCAGTTCCTTATCGTCTTGACAACTATACCATTAAAAATAATTTTGTTCATCTTACTAATCACGCATTACAAAAATATTCGCCGAATTATTCGAAAAATCATAACCTAAGACCAATGTCAACTCTTAAAAATTATCTTTCATAACAGAAAAATGAAAGAGGCTATTACAAAATTTTATAATAAATGAAGAGAATCGTTGATATTACAATAAAAGCAACTATTGGTGTTTGGAACTATATGATAACAAAGCAGCAATGTTTTTAAATCTATGGATTTGATTTTTTACTTGATAGATAAATGAACGTAAGACTAATTGAAGCGAATTGCAACCCTGCAATAAGCGAAGATTGTGATCTGCTAGCTTAACTTATCCCAAAAATGATTAGTAAATGTTAATCAATTTAGATGATGCTTTTAAGCTAACAATAGATAAGATATATGGAACAAAAAATTCAAAAAGTTATCACATAAATCGTCTAGCTAATGAGAACTCTTGGGTTAAGTTAGGAGAACTCAATAGACCTTGAAATACCATACTTATTCAAGCGTTTCATTGATATTTTATGTCTGTCACCCTAATAATCCAATTAATAATGAATTTATTATAAAAAACACCCGCGAAGGGGCTCGAACCCTCGACCATTAACTTAAAAGGCTAACGCTCTACCGACTGAGCTACGCGGGTTGGTCAACATCTCTTCTATCTACAGATAGAAATAATCTGGTTTTTGGTAAATTAATATCTTAAAAAAGTAATGAATAAAATCAAATTTAGCAGAGCTACTCTAGAGTTATAGCTTGAGCAGCTAACATTCGATAAATATCTTAATTGATACTTGACCTTTAAATTGTACGATTCATCTCGCTTGCCTATAGTTTTTAGAGATAATTCCTTTGACCTAAGAGATTGTTTATTTCATATTGGAGATGAATTATTTATTGCAATTGTTTGGTTTTTTATGTTTTGATTGCTTATGAATTACCGTAAATTTATCGGTACTTTGCCTATTGAGTTTAATCTTCCATCATTTTTTACCAATTATTTATTATCTGAGCCATTTTCAATAATTAAAATTATTTTTATTGCTAAGATAGTGGGTACATCAGTTTCCTCAAAGGTTATGATAAATTTTCTATCGATTTATAAGAAAAAACTTTGTATTTAGAGAGCTTTCCTTATAACGATTGAATTTAGTCTTTAAGAATCTATATTTTCCCGTAAAGCTATTAATTTTTTTCATGCTATGCCCTTAATTTTGAATAGAGATCGTCTTTCTATCTGATAGAATCCTCTTCTCTCTCTTGAATTGAGTTATTTGAGGTGATAAAACCTTCTTTTTGATGAGTTACAGCTGATTTTAATTTGGTTGTCTGTGATTTTATTATCTTGATATTGTCGAAATGTGGAAGATTGGAAGAATTAAGATTTTCTTTTAAAGGAACTGAGAAATGGCGAGTTTCAACATCAGTATAGTACGAATTATAATTAGGTTTTGTCTTTTATTTACTTAAAACAATAGATTCTCCTTCAGGAAAAGTTGGTAATTGTTTTCCCTCAGGATTTATTACCTTTACTTCATCTATCCCAAAGTAAGGATTCATTTGATCGCAAGCTTTATTGATTTGCTAAAGATCCATAAACTATTGTATACTATTTAGCTGATGCTTTTCTATATGAGCAAATCTCAACACCAAACTTCTAAACTCTTGAGAAATATTGCTTATATCAAGGGTATGAGATGAGTGAGGAGCAACTAATACTGCTTGAGAAAGATATGCGCGAATGAGTGTATCACCCTATGACAATAACCATTTCAGCTCATCGATGCAGACATAAAAATGATGCAAATCTCTAAACATTCTATTCAATTTTAGATTTTTATCTACTGAAGCCGTGTGCACATCTTGACCTAACTTCGAACATTTTTGACGATTCATCTGTATTTTAGCTAGACTATCTCCTACATATAAATTAGCAGGAACTGCTCTCGGTGCTGATAATTTTGGTGTCGAAATACCCTCCTTTTTTCCTATTTTCTTATTGATTTCTCTCGACTCATTGAAGCTTTGAATATCGAATTATTTCGGTTCCACAAAGTAAGACTGATGCTGAGGTTGTTGTGCTCTTGCAAGTGTTTTACCAAGAGAAGCTGAATTATTTAACTTTTTTCTAAGCCTATCCAGCATTTGAAAACTAACTGTTTAATTATTAAGACTATCTACTTAAATTGACCAATCATGATATTCATACATTATCAATTTGATTTTCCTATCACCTTCTTCTTGAATTACTTCTACATCTACTTTTTCTAATCGGAATAGCTGCTTGCCTTGAAAATGAAGAAATCAACTGCTGCCTTAATTGCAGAGCTTAAACTTACTGGAGACCAGCCAATTTATCTCTACGCTTTACTGCTATCAATAGTTCCAAACTAGACTGAAGGATAAAAGTGATTTGATTTTTTATCAGCCTTAAAATTAACAATCATCTCAGGATCGATAGCATTTGCCTAGATAAAAATATAGTTACAATATAGTCAATAAATTATTTGATCGTGACTGATTCAAGAGAACCTAAATTATAAGCATTTGAAGGATAATTTTCCATTCCTATCATCTTGATTATCTGATTGGCAACGCTTATACTATCTACCAAACTTATTCTCAAATTTTAATCCTGAGCAGTTATATTTAAAGGATATTGGCTTGATTATTTTATCCATTTTACAGTACCCCAAAATCTTTATGTATTATCGTATGGGCCTATCACATCAGGTAGTCTGAGGCAAACAAAGGGAAGAGGCTTTACTCTATTCAAGTAAATCTAGCATTTTAGTTTATTCTTTATAAATAACAAAATACATAACCATAGCTATCGCTATTTTTTTCCTTGGATTTAATCATCCGATATTATGCTTCGATATCAAATTAATCTTCTCGAACAGGTCTTTAATATCGCTTTTCAGAATTGTTGTAGACAGAATCCGAAGAAATGAAAATATACTTTTAACTTATATTACTGATAGCTTTTGTAACGCTTTGAACATCTCTCCATCGAAAAGCACTAAAGTCAACTACACAACTCCACTTATTATTTTCATCTATCTTTAGATGTTTGCTAACGAAATTTACTGTTGCTGTAGTATCTACGTGTTCTTTTCGATCACAATAAAAATAGAGTACTTATGGATGCTGCTTTCGAGCCTAATTATTCCTGAATTAGATATTTGTTACCAATATATTTTGCCTCTATTGATACATACCACAACAGGGGAAGGATGCTGAGTGGATAGTCCATCAAGGAGAGCTTTGCCCATAAAGTTTGTGCCGCCTAAAACAAGAATCTTTGTGTCTTGCTGCATCTTTTTTATAATTAGTATTTGTGATATATTAATTGACCTTCTTTTGATTTTATCTATTTAGCAACATTTATTCAATTGTGATATTGACTGATACAATTTATGAATACTGATCAATAGTAAGTATCAATAATTTCAATTTTTTTACTCATTTTAGAGAAGACTAATTTAATATGTTTGATACTATTCTTTCAATAGATATAAGTAAAAGGAAGAGAAATAATAAGTAATTTAAAGCCAT